>Ga0308172_1000386_pt1 | contig 59620 bp, 57 predicted proteins | sample PhyGR2_FD_202134 | JGI IMG/M metagenome (GOLD analysis project Ga0308172, IMG submission 202134) | Phyllosphere microbial communities from UC Gill Tract Community Farm, Albany, California, United States - DLSLSG.R2 | ecosystem: Host-associated > Plants > Phyllosphere > Unclassified | place: USA... | reverse complement strand
CTTGCCCATCAATCCAATACCGCGCTGGATGGCACGGGCTTCGCCCGTGGCCGCGCGACAAGCGCGCCCCCTGGGGGGGCGGGCTAGATTTTAAATAAATCGGGCAAGACAGTTGCTCCCACAGTGATCGCGTAATGTCGGAGTTGACGTATTCATCGGATCGCCTTGCACTTCATGTGCAAGCCAGCAAGCCCGATGAACGGCATCCGTAGCCGAGAAGGCTTGCCGCTGAGCAACCCTACCCCTTGGCCGGCGCCACCATCAACTCGACGTTTTCATTCTTCTTGATCAGCGCATACACCACCGCCGTCAGCAAGCTGCCTGCGACAATCGCCAACAGGTACAACGCGGCATGGTTGATGGCGTTCGGGATCAGCAGAACGAACAGGCCACCGTGTGGCGCCATGAGCTTGCAACCAAAGTACATGGACAACGCTCCGGTCAGCGCGCCCCCTGCCAGGCTCGCCGGGATCACTCGAAGCGGGTCCTTGGCGGCGAATGGAATGGCCCCTTCGGAAATGAAGCACAGCCCCAGCGCCAACGCTGCCTTGCCTGCCTCCCGCTCGCTCTGGGCGAATTTGCGCCTGGCCAGGAACGTGGCAAGGCCCAGGCCGATCGGCGGCACCATGCCAGCGGCCATGGTGGCCGCCATCGGGGCATAGCTCGAAGAGGCCAGCAACCCTACCGAGAACGCATAGGCGGCCTTGTTGATCGGCCCGCCGAGGTCGATGCACATCATGCCACCGAGCAGCAGCCCCAGCAGGATCGCGTTGGTAGTGCCCATGCTGTCGAGAAACCGCGTAAGGCCTTCAAGCATGGCCGCCACGGGCTGCCCCACCACGTAGATCATCACCAGCCCGGTGAACAGGCTCGCCAGCAAAGGAATGATCAGGATCGGTTTGAGCGCCTCCAGGCTGGTGGGCAGCTTCGCCCAGCGGGCAATGGCCTTGGCGCTGTAGCCGGCCAGAAAGCCTGCCACGATGCCGCCAATGAAGCCGGCGCCCAGGGTGCTGGCCAGCAGACCGCCGATCATGCCTGGGGCCAACCCTGGCCGATCAGCGATGGACCAGGCGATATAGCCTGCCAGCAGTGGCACCATCAGTTTGAACGCCGCTTCGCCGCCGATCTGCATCAGCGCAGCCGGTAGCGTCCCCGCTTCCTTGTAAGCTTCGATGCCGAACACGAACGACAAGGCGATCAGCAGGCCCCCGGCCACGACCATGGGCAGCATGAACGAGACACCGGTCAGCAGGTGCTTGTAGACGCCGGTCTTTTCGCCCTTGCTGGCGGCGGCGCTGGCCGAAGCAGCCCCACCCTCCTCCACCTTGGCTTCGGCCAGCGCCTTGTCCAGGGTGGCGCGGGCCTGCTTGAGCGCAATGCCAGTACCGCAGCGGTAGATGCGCTTGCCCGCAAAGCGCGCGGCGGGCACCTCGATGTCAGCGGCCAGCAGCACCACGTCGGCCGCTGCGATGGCTTCGGCCGAAAGCGGGTTGCGTGCCCCGACCGAGCCTTGGGTTTCAACGGTGAGCTGGTAGCCCATCTGCTGCGCGGCCTGTTGCAGGGCTTCGGCCGCCATGAAGGTGTGGGCGACGCCAGTCGGGCACGCAGTGACTGCAACGATGCGCACTTCATCGCGGGTAGCGACATCCGGTGCTACGGCCGTCAGCGGCTGCGCATTGGCGGCTGCTTCGTCGAGAAAGCCTTCGCGGTCAGCCAATGCCTGGGACGGCGTGCTCTGGTACACACGCTTGCCGACAAAACGGCTCAGGTCCACCGGGCCGGTGCTGACCACCAGCACCCAGTCGGCGGCAGCGATCTGTGCTGCGTCGAGCTGTCGTTCGGGATGCTCGGCATCCTGCACCTCGACCTGGGTGGTCCAGCCACGGCGCTGGGCCGCAGCCGCCAGCAGGCGAGCGCTGAGTAGGCTCGATACCTGGCCATTGGGGCAGGCGGTGAGAATGACAATGTTCATTGGCAACCCTCTTGTTGTTCTGTCAGGCTCACGGCGGCTTGCAGGCGGGCCAACTGGTCATGGTCATTGATGCCGAAACCCACCTGGGTGACGGCCTGTGCGGCGATGGCGGTGGCGCGGGCCAAGGTGCGCGACGCGGCCTCACCCTGCAACAGCCCGTGGACCATGCCGGCCACGAGAGAGTCCCCGGCACCGACCGTGCTGGCCACGTTCACCTTGGGCGGTACCGCCACCAGGGTGAAGTTCCGGGCGAACCAGCGCACCCCGTGCTCGCCGGCCGACACCACCACATGCTCGACGCCCTCGTCCAGTAGCTGGCGGGCAGCCAGTCGCTGTTGGCCGACATCGTCCACGGGCGTGCCCAGGGCTTCGCCCAATTCTTCGGTATTGGGCTTGACCAGCCATGGCAGGCTTTGCAGACCGACGCGCAGCGCCTGGCCGCTGGTGTCGAGCGCCACTTTCAAACCCATCGCCTTGAGTTCATCGAGCAAGTCACCAAACCATTGAGGGCTGATCCCGCGTGGCAGGCTGCCAGCAACGACCACGGCATCGTGCCCCGGTGCGTGCTGGCGCAACAGGCGCAGCAAGGCATCGCAAGCGGCCGCGTCCACTTCCGGGCCCAAACCGTTGATGTCGGTGACGCGGCCATCGGCCTCGACCAGCTTGAGGTTGCTGCGGGTTTCCCCAGGCACGCGCACGAAGCAATCGCAGAAGCCGCGCCAGTCGATCAGCGCTTCGAACGCCGGCAGGTTGTCCTGCCCGAGAAAGCCACTGACGGTCACGCTATGGCCCAGGTCGGCCAGCACCTGGGCGACGTTCAGGCCCTTGCCAGCCGCGTGACTGTGCTGGGCCTGGCTGCGGTTGACGTGACCGGGGCGCAGGCTGTCGAGCCCGATGGTGATGTCCACGGCGGGGTTAAGGGTCAGGGTCAGGATCTTGGCCATTCAATAACGCTCCACCAGCGCGCGAACCGCGGCGGCGCTGTCTTGTTGCAAGGCCTCACGCGCCAGGGCGCGGGCTGTACGGGAATCGGCCTGGCGCACCAGGGCCTTGACTTCGGCAACGCTGCGCGATGCCACGCTCAGCTCGTCCACTTCAAGCCCCAGCAGCACCGCGACGGCCTGCGGGTCAGCCGCCAGTTCGCCGCACACTCCCACCCACTTGCCATGGGCGTGGGCGGCGCGCACCGTCATGTCGATCAGGCTGAGGACCGAAGGGTGCAGCCCATCGGCCTGGGCGGACAGGCTGGGGTGGCCACGGTCGATGGCCAGGGTGTATTGGGTCAGGTCATTGGTGCCGATGCTGAAGAAGTCCACCTCGCGCGCCAGTTGCGGCGCCAGCAGGGCTGCCGAGGGCACCTCGACCATGATGCCCACCTGCAGGTCTGCCACGGGTATTTCCGTGCGCAGGCGCTCGACCATCGCACGGGCCTCGCGCCACTCGTGCATCTGCCCGACCATGGGGAACATGATGCGCAAAGGGCGTTGATCGGCGGCGCGCAGCAGGGCCCGCAGTTGGTCTTCCATCACCTGCGGGCGCTGCAGGGTCAGACGCACGCCGCGCACGCCGAGGAACGGGTTCTCTTCTGCGGCGATCGGCCAGTACGGCAGCGGTTTGTCGCCGCCTACGTCCAGGGTTCGCACCACCAGCGGGCGCCCGTCCAGGCCATCGAGCACGCGGCGGTACTCGGCTTCTTGGGTGGCCACATCCGGCGCCTGAGAGTGGGCCATGAAAATCAGTTCGGTGCGCAACAGGCCGACGCCTTCGGCCCCCTGCTCCACCACCTTGTCGATACCGCTGCTTTCACCGATGTTGGCGAAGACCTCAATGGCATGGCCATCACGGGTCACTGCCGGGTCGAAACGGTTGGCCCAGGCGGCTTGCAGACGCTGCTCGCGCACGTCACGCTCGGCCAGGGCACGCTGCAGCTCTTCGGCTGGCGGCGCGACGTTGACCACACCGCGTTGGCCGTCGAGCAGCAGCGGTGTGCCATTCTCCAGCAGCAGCACGCCGGGGCCTGCTCCGACTACGGCAGGAATACCCAGCGCCCGGGCGACGATGGCGCTGTGCGCGGTGGCGCCACCCTGGGCTGTAACGATACCGGCAACCCGCGCCGGGTCGAGCCTGGCGACATCGGAGGGTCCAACCTCGCTCATCACCAGCACGTAAGGTTGGTCAGGCTCGCTCTGCGTCTGGACGCCGCACAGCTGGGCCAATACGCGGCGACCCACATCGCGCAGGTCAGCGGCCCGTTCGGCCAGCAACGCGTCGTGCAGCGCTTCTTGCTGGCTGGCCGCTGATTCGATCACCGCCATCCACGCGGCGGCGGCACTTTCCCCTTGGGCCAGGCGCTGCTCGACGTCGTCGGTCAGGGCCGGGTCGGCCAGCATTTCCTGATGGGTGACGAAAATCTCGCCGATGGCCGCGTCGCTGCGCTGCACTAGTACCTGAAGGTCGGCACTGACGGTAGCCACGGCCTGGGTCAGTTTGTGTCGTTCCTGATCGTACGACTCGCCGCGCAGCGGATAGTCGAACGTGCGTTCGGTCACGACGTGGGCAGGGCCGCATGCGATACCTGGGGCAGCGCCCACACCCTGCACGCGGCTGCCGGCCGCCGGCGCCTTCGCCGTTTCGACTGCTGGCTGCGCAGGGGCCTCTGCAACAAGCGGCAGCGCTTCCACCTCCTCACCCAACCCCTGCTCGATGGCTGCCAGCAACGCAGGCAGGGCATCGGCGGCGATAGCAGGCTCGGCCACCAGCTCCAGTTCCTGGCCGCGGCGCGCGCCAAGGCTCAACAGCTTGCTCAGGCTTTTCACCGACACGCCAGGCTGACCGCTGTCGACCACGCGGACGCGAATGTCGCCCTCGAAACGTTTGGCCAGCTGCGCCAGCACCTTGGCTGGGCGAGCATGCAGGCCGTGGGCGTTGGCCAGCAGGATGCGCGCGCTCGGCCAGTCGGCAGGCGCCTCGCCGCCGAGCACTTCGAGCACGGCGCGGCTGCTGGTGGCCTGGTAGAGCATCTGCCCACGGCCTTCGATCAACACTTCGCACAACCGTTCGAGCAAGGCCTGGTGGGCAGCACCCAGGCTGGCCAGGCAGAACAGACCCGTCAGGGGTTGATCGCGGTAGCGCACAGGTTGTGCCGGGGTGACGAAGGCCAGGCCTGGCTGGCGAACCTGACGTTCGCTGTGCAGCCACCACAAACCCTCTCCCAGCGGCAGCGGCTCTGCCTGTTGCAGTACGGCAGCAAAGCCGCTGTCCACGCAGTTGGCGCGCTGCAACAAGCGCGCACCGCGCCAGGCCAGCTCATCGAAATCTTCGGCTGGAAGGTTCAAGGCGACCAACTGCGCATCGAGCGCCAACTCCTGCGGTGCACCCTGCAGCAGTTTGAGCAAGGCCTCGGCCGAGCCGGCACGGCGCAGGGCCTCGGCCAGATCGGTTTCGCCCAGGGCGCGGGTCAGTAATTGCAGCAGGCGCAAGTGCTCGTCAGAGCGCGCAGCGATACCAATGGCCAAGTACACAATCTGCCCATCGCCCCAGTCCACACCCTCGGGGAACTGCAACAGACGCACGCCTGTGGTGTGCACCAGGTCGCGGGTCTGCGGCGTACCGTGGGGGATGGCGATGCCCTGGCCAAGGAACGTGGAACCTTGCGCCTCGCGGTCCTGCAACCCTTGCAGGTAGCCCTCGGCGACCAGTCCGTCGGCGACCAGGCGGTCCGCCAGCAGGCGCAATGCGTGCGCCTTGTCGGGGGCCGTCTGGCCCATGGCTATCTGCTCCTTGGCGAGCTCGAGCATGACCTTCTCCCTTTGCAGTTCCCGGATGGGTACTGGAGTATTGTTGTGAAATTCACGGAAATGGCCAGTTCAACCGCCTTGCACAGTGGGCAGCAGATGCAGAAAATCAGGAGGCTGAAACGTTTAATCTGACCAGGCGGCCACGTTACTCGATAATCTGCCGATGAAAAAGCCCCATCCTGTCGGACAATTGCGACAATGGTCGCCTGCGCTCGCTGGGGTATCAGGGTCAAACTGCCTGGTCATCGCCCACAGCCAGCTTTGGTCATAACAAGGAAAACTCGGTGAAACTCAGCGATATCGCCCGTCTGGCCGGTGTGTCCGTCACCACCGCCAGTTACGTCATCAATGGCAAGGCCGAACAGCAACGCATCAGCAACAGCACCGTGGAGCGCGTGCAGGCGGTGGTGCAGGCCCATGGCTTCACGCCCAACCCCCAGGCCGCTGGTTTGCGCAGCCGGCACACCCGTACGCTCGGCTTCATTCTCCCGGACCTTGAGAACCCCAGCTATGCGCGTATTGCCAAGCGCCTTGAGCAAGGCGCCCGGGCCCGGGGCTATCAGTTGCTGATCGCCAGCAGTGACGACCAGCCCGACAGCGAACGCCAGTTGCAGCAGCTGTTCCGGGCACGCCGCTGCGATGCCTTGTTCGTCGCCAGCTGCCTACCGCCGCAAGACCAGAGCTACCGCGAACTGCAAGACAAGGGCCTGCCGGTCATCGCCATCGACCGCGGCCTGGACCCCCGGTATTTTTGCTCGGTGATCAGCGATGACCATGATGCCAGTCGTCGTCTGGCGGCCAGCCTGTTGAGCACCGCGCCAAGCAGCATCGCCTTGATCGGCGCACGCCCTGAACTGTCGGTCAGCCAGGCCCGCGCCGGTGGTTTCGACGATGCGCTGCAGGGCTTTGCCGGTGAGGTGCGCCGCTACCAGGGCGAAGCGTTCAGCCGAGAGTGCGGGCAGCGGCTCATGCAGCAATTGATCGATGAGCTGGGCCACCTGCCCGATGCCTTGATCACCACCTCGTACGTGCTCCTGCAGGGGGTGTTCGACGCGCTGCACGCCCAGCCCATCGAATCGCGCCGGTTGCAGCTGGGCACTTTCGGCGACAACCAACTGCTCGATTTCTTGCCGCTGCCGGTCAATGCCATGGCCCAGCGTCATGGTGACATGGCCGCCAAGGCACTGGAGCTGGCGCTTGCCGCAATCGAAGACAAACGCTATGAACCCGGCGTGCATGCGGTAGCGCGTACCTTCAAGCAGCGAATCGACGCGCCATGAACCTGCGCCTGATCGACACCCACACGCACCTGGACTTCCCTGACTTCGACGCCGACCGCCCGAGCCTGATGGCCCGCGCAAGCGCGCGAGGCGTCGAGCGAATGGTGGTGCTGGGGGTTCATCAGGCCAACTTTCAGCGGGTATGGGACCTGGCCTGCAGCGACTCGCGCCTGGCGGCGGCGCTTGGCCTGCACCCGGTCTATCTTGAAGAGCATCAACCCAGCCACATCGAGCAGTTGCGTGCCTGGTTGGAGCGCTTGCGTGGCGACGGCCGTCTGTGTGCGGTGGGCGAGTTCGGACTGGATTACTACCTGCCTGAACTGGACAAGGTCCGTCAGCAACGGTTGTTCGAGGCACAGTTGCAAATGGCGTGCGATTTCCAGTTACCGGCCCTGCTGCACGTACGCCGCAGCCACGCCCAGGTGATTGCCGCCCTCAAGCGCTACAGGCCGATGCGGGCGGGTATCATCCATGCGTTCGCCGGCAGTTACGAAGAGGCACGTGAGTACATCAAGCTAGGCTTTCGGCTTGGGCTGGGCGGCGCGGCGACCTGGCCCCAGGCCGTGCGGCTGCGCCGTACGGTTGCCCGCTTACCGCTCGACAGCGTGGTGCTGGAGACCGACGCACCGGACATGGCGCCGGTCATGCATCCTGGGGTGCGCAACAGCCCCGAGCACCTGCCAGACATCGCACACTCGCTGGCCGAGTCGATGGGCGTGCCCGTCGAGCAATTGGCCGAAGCGAGCACGCGCAACGCCTGCGAGCTGTTTGGTTGGCAAGCCCTGGGCTGACTCGCACAGGCCCGGCCTACGTGGTCAGGCCAACACGGTCCACAACGCGAAAGCGGCATACCACAGCACACCACACCGCAGCACTAGGTCCCACAGGCTATCCAGGCGCCGCGCCCCACCTTCATCGTCGCTGGCAGCGCCAGCATGACTGCCGTCATCTGCAATGCGCCCGATGCGGGCCACCAGGTGCGCGGCGCTGATATGCCAGTTCAACAGTTCGTGCAACATTTCGCGGGCAACGGCGACGAAGTTGCCGACCAAAGCAAAGCTCAATGCCACCACCCTGACCGGCACCCAGTCCATGAGGTGGCGAAGCTGCTCGGCACGTTGCTGGAGTGCGGGTCGCTGACTGTGCGCTTGGCACAACGCCAGAAGGCGGTAAGCTAGCGCGACGGCCGGGCCCAGCAGGAAGTACCAAAAGATGACGGCGAAAAAGCCCTGATAGGCCTCCCACAGCAGCCTGCTTTGCAGGCGTTCGCGCAGGCTGCGTGGCCCATCGGCCACGACCCCCAGGTCACGTGCGGCCACGTGCAGCGCGGCCTGTTCATCGCCCCTGTGCCAGGCGTCACGCAAAGGCCCGAGGGAAGCCTTGGCATCGCCACGCCCCAGGCTATAGACCAGCACCAGAAGATGCACTGGCAAGGCCAGCAGGCCGTAGGCAACGGGCTCAAGCACATGCAACAGCAGTGACAGCACCACCACCGGCGCCAGCACCACAGCGGCCAGCACCCACCCTGCAGGCAGCCCACCTCTGCGCTCAAGGCGCACCAGTTCGCCAAGGAAGAAACCGTCACGCTGGACCAGATGGCGCAAGCCCGAAAACTTCTCGAACCACAGCACCAGGATCAATACCAGAAAACTCATACTTCAGCCCTCATTGCGCTGTAACGCCTGGCGGTACCGCTCCCAGTCGAAGGCAGGGCCGGGGTCGGTCTTGCGCTGGGGGGCGATGTCGCTGTGCCCTTGAATACGCTCGGGGGTAATGGCCGGCCAGGCCTTACGGATGTGACGCGTCAAGCGGTCGAGGGTCAGGTACTGCGCCTCGGTATAGGGTATCTGGTCAGTGCCCTCGAGCTCGATGCCGATCGAGAAGTCGTTGCATCCCTCACGGCCGTCGAAACAGGAGACGCCCGCATGCCAGGCGCGGTCGTGCAACGAGACGAACTGGGTCACCGCGCCTCCACGCTCGATGAACAGGTGCGCAGACACTTTCAGGTGCTCGATGGTGGCGAAATAGGGGTGTGCGTTCGGATCGAGCCGGTTCTGGAAGAATGCCTGGACGTAACCGCCGCCGAAGTTGGCCGGCGGCAAGCTGATGTTGTGAAGCACCAGCAGAGAAATGTGCTCACCTTGCGGGCGAACATTGAAATTCGGTGAGGGGCAGTGGGTGATTCCGTCTCCGTGGAACCAGCCAGTGGCACGGTCCAATTGCATGGGGCCTGTCCTGAAAAGTGCTGCACAGAGCGTCAGTATGCCCTGCCGCCGCTGTCGTTGACACGGTAATCGTCACAAGGCGGCCTGCCCGCTCCTGCGTAAAGTCTCTATGACCGCTTCCAGGGCGCGCTCGAATAAAGGGCCGTCATCCAGTACGCGGACAGTGCCGGCTTCCAGGGCCTGGTCAAGGCCGGCGCCACTCCACTCCCGCACTTTCATGCCGCTGCGATTGGCAAAGACGAGCTTGTCGCAGCTGTCCAGGCGAGCCACTAACTTGCAGCGCTGGATGCCACCGTCATCGGACACTTCAATCCAGGTGCCCATGCGCAAGCGTTGCACCTTCTGCGAGACCTTGCCCTGCTCACCGGCCGGTTGCAGCCCAGGCCCGTCTGCCTCTTCGGCCAACGTCACCAGGATGTCCTGGGTAACCAGGATGTCGTCCTCGTCTATCTCGGCGTCACCTGCATAAGCACGTAGGTGCAGTTGTTGGAGTTTGCGGAAAAATTCACGGGTCACCAGCGAATCGGTGCCAACACTGGCCAGCCCATCGCGCAGTGACTTGAGCAACGGTGGTACCTGATGCATCAGGACCTGCGGCGCAAGCGATGGCATCACACTGGCCAGCAACGTATCGAGGGTCTGCAGAGCATTGCGCCAGCCCAGAGAGGTTTCTCCGTGCCTGAGCCAGGCCAGCATCATGACCTGGCTCCAGTTGTTGCTCAGCATCTGTACCACTGCCTGCGGCCACACACGTCCGCGCAGACGCTGGCTGAGCACCTGTTGCACCTGTCGCCTGGCGAGCGAGGCATTGGCCCGCCCTTCTTCGGCGTCCCGAGTGCGCTGCTCGAACAGCTCGGTACGCCGCCGTTCATGCTGGGTCTGCCCGAGAAAGTCCTCGAGCAGCTCACCGAACAGACGCGAGTCTTCGGCAAAATCGATGAGCAAGCGCTGAACCACATGTTCTGCGCGCAGTTGCAAGGCATCACCCTGCCCTTGCTCGCGCGGGTCGCAGCCGAGCCCCGCCGCCGCCAATTCGTTGAGCAGCCGTCGGGCGGGATGGCTGGCGCGGCTGAGCAGCCCCCTGTCCAGCAGCGCCACCTTGAGCAGCGGGATCTGCAGGCGCGCCAGCACTGCTCGCAGGCAAATGGGCAGATTGTCATCACTTGCAATGAACCTGAACACCTGCTCGATCAGGTTGATCATGTCTTCGTCGTCACCGCCAATGAAGCGGCGGGTACCGCTACGCACGCTGATGGTCAGCAGCAACTGCTCCAGTTGCTGGCCAAGGACGAAGTCATCAGCCGCGCCGGGCTCCGGCACATAGTGCTGCAGGTGTGAAAGCAACCGCAGCAGATCGGCCCTGCTGACCTGCTGGGCGCCGGCCGGTGCACCCAGGCGAGGCGCCAACACCCCACGTGTCGATCGCAGAAGCGGCTGCAGGGAGGCGAACAAGGCCTCGCCTGCGGTATCGTCGGCCGCTTCAGGCTCATGATAGGAACGCTCGTCCGGCTCCGCCAGCAAGCAACTGTCTCCAGCTCGTCGGCAAGGCGTCGGTGGCAGCTGCCCCAGCACACCTGCCGCAATCAGTACCCTGTTGGCTTCGCCATAGATGACTTGCGCGTCGCACAGCACGTACCGTTCGAACAGCTTGAGCAGCACCAGCTTTACGCGCGGTCCTACACCCAGGCTTTGCCCGGCTTCGAGAAAGCAGCGGCACAGGGCAATAGGGTCCAGGGGGTTGCACTGCTCAGGCACATGACGTTCGAGCAGCGTCTGCAAGCGCAGGCCCAGTTGCTGTAAGGCGACGCCATCACGGGCCTTCACTCTGGCAACCATCGCTTCCACCGCTGCTGCGCGCTCGGACTGACCGGGGGTAGAAGACAAGGCGTGAACGATGGTTGCCGGGGCACGTTCAGGCTCAGGCTCGACCAAGCGCGCGAAGGCTTCATGGACGGTATCGAGAAACAGCCGCTCGATGCTCTTGCGTTTGAGCCGCAAGTCGCGCATGGCTTCGAAATACAGGTGCTGAGCGAACCGGTCAGCGGCCTTGTCCGCCATTTCGAACAGCGTATCGTCGGCATTGTCGAACAGCGCCTGCAAACCCTGACGCAGCTGCAAGGCGGCCTGATCGCGCACTTGCAGCAGCGCAATGGGCAGACTCGAAGGGGGCGTGCGCCGTCCATGTTCAGCCGCCGCCAAGGGCACTACCTTGCCCTCTTTGTGCATCCTGTACTCCTTGCAGGGTGTCGGGCCCAGACACGGCCGATTTCGCCAATAGCATGACGCCAAATATCAGACAGCATTATCGGGAATAATTCCTTTTACTGCCAGATACGTTTCCCTTGGTAAGTCTTGACCCTGAATAGGCAGTGATTGCTCAACCCGCTGAGTCATGGCAACCGACCACCGGCTGTACACACCTGCGCCCTGCCCTATAATCGCGGGCATCTCGCTTGTGGAGCCAACCATGCCTAACCTACGCCTTGCCGACCTCACCGCCGAAATCGAAGCCAACGTGCGCCGCGCGTTGCTGGAGGACATCGGTAGCGGCGACATCACCGCCCAGCTCATCCCGGCCGAGCGGCTGGCCAAGGCAACGATCATTACTCGCGAAGGGTGTGTGGTAGCCGGTACGGCTTGGGTCGATGCGGTGTTTCGTCAACTCGACCCACGCGTAGCCGTGCACTGGCAGGTGGTCGACGGCGATCGCGCCCAGCCCAACCAGCCGCTGTTTCATCTGGAAGGCCCGGCGCGGGCGCTGCTCAGCGGCGAGCGCAGTGCGCTCAATTTCCTGCAGATGCTGTCCGGGGTTGCCACGCGTGCGCGCACATTGGCGGATCTGGTCGAAGGCACGCAGGTACGGTTGCTGGACACCCGCAAGACTTTGCCTGGCTTGCGCCTGGCGCAAAAATACGCAGTGACCTGTGGCGGCTGCTACAACCACCGCATAGGCCTGTATGACGCTTTCCTGATCAAGGAAAACCATATTGCAGCCTGTGGTGGCGTCGCTGAAGCGGTACACGCCGCCCACCGCATCGCCCCCGGCAAGCCGGTGGAAATCGAGGTGGAAAGCCTGGAGGAATTGCATCAGGCGCTGAGCGCTGGCGCCGACATCATCATGCTCGATGAGCTGACGCTCGATGAGATGAAGCAAGCCGTCGGCATCACAGCCGGCAAGGCGAAGCTGGAGGCCAGCGGCGGCGTCAGCGAAACGACCCTGCGGGCCATTGCCGAAACCGGTGTGGATTACATCTCGATAGGTTCGATGACCAAGGATGTGCGAGCGGTCGACCTGTCGATGCGCCTTAGCTTGTAACACGGGGCCGCCAGGCGGCCCCGATCGAAGGATCAGAACGAGGCGTTGGCCAGGCCGTCCAGGTAGCGCTCGACGTCCAGCGCAGCCATGCAGCCCGCACCGGCCGAGGTGATGGCCTGACGGTAGACATGGTCGGCCACGTCACCTGCGGCGAATACGCCCGCGACGTTGGTGGCAGTGGCGTTGCCTTCACGGCCGCCGCTGACCACCAGGTAGCCGTCCTTGAGGGTCAGCTGGCCTTCGAACAGCGAGGTATTCGGGGTGTGGCCGATGGCGATGAACACGCCATCTACCGTGATCTCGTCGCTGCTGCCATCGTTGTTCTTCAAGCGCGCGCCGGTCACACCCATGTTGTCGCCCAGGACTTCATCCAGGGTAGCGTTCAGCTTGAGCTCGATCTTGCCTTCGGCAACGCGGGCATGCAGCTTGTCGATCAGGATCTTCTCGGCGCGGAACGTATCGCGGCGGTGCACCAGGGTTACCTTGCTGGCGATGTTGGCCAGGTACAGCGCCTCTTCAACGGCCGTGTTGCCGCCGCCAACCACCGCGACCGGCTTGTTGCGGTAGAAGAAGCCATCGCAGGTGGCGCAGGCCGATACACCCTTGCCCATGAACGCTTCTTCCGACGGCAGGCCCAGGTAACGAGCGCTGGCACCAGTGGCCACGATCAGGGCGTCACAGGTGTAGGTGCCGCTGTCGCCGGTCAACGTGAATGGCTTGTTGGCCAGGTCTACGGCGTTGATGTGGTCGAAGACGATTTCAGTTTCGAAACGCTCGGCGTGTTCCTGCATGCGTTGCATCAGTGCAGGGCCGGTCAGGCCGTGCGGGTCGCCCGGCCAGTTGTCGACTTCGGTGGTGGTGGTCAACTGGCCACCGGCCTGCATGCCAGTGATCAGCAGCGGCTTGAGGTTGGCACGGGCCGCGTAGACCGCTGCGCTGTAACCGGCAGGGCCGGAGCCCAGAATGATGACGCGCGAATGACGTGCTTCGGACATGTCGAACTCCTGTCGAGCGGGCTGTAAGGGCCAGCTGTGCAAATGAAGTAGGGCCTGCACCACGGGCAGGCCTGTGACGCTGAAATATGAGCGCACTGTAGCGAGGTGGCAAAGAGTAAGGAAATATCCTTAGACAATCCACCTCATAGCCATCGTCTATGTGCGTCTTTGCGTTGGCAGGGTCGAACCTTGGCTTTTGTTACCGCCGGTTTCACCCAGATGGCGCAGCTTCCGCATCACCCCGAAACTCGGTAATGTCTGCCGACTACATTTTCTGCGGAGTGATACATGCAAGCCCCCGTTCTTTCCGGGCCGCAGTACCTGCGCGAAGGCCTGAAGCTGATCCTGAGCCCTGGCCTGCGCTTGTTCGTGCTGCTGCCGCTGACCATCAACCTGCTGCTGTTCGGTGGTCTCATCTATTTTGCCGGCCACCAGTTCAGCCAGTGGCTGGACGCGCTGGTGCCCACGCTGCCAAGCTGGCTGAGCTTCCTGACCTACATCCTCTGGCCCTTGTTCGTGGTGCTGCTGGTGTTGATGGTGTTCTTCACCTTCACCCTGGTGGCCAACATCATCGCGGCGCCGTTCAATGGCTTCTTGGCTGAAAAGGTGGAAGTGGTGGTGCGCGGCGACGATCATTTCCCGGCCTTCAGCTGGGCAGAGCTGCTGGCGATGATCCCCCGCACACTGGGCCGCGAAATGCGCAAGCTCGGCTACTTCCTGCCACGCGCCACCGCCTTGTTCATCCTGTCGTTGATCCCGGTGGTCAACGTGGTCGCCGCGCCGCTTTGGCTGGTTTTCGGCGTATGGATGATGGCCATCCAGTACATCGACTACCCGGCCGACAACAACAAGATGAGCTGGCAAGACATGCTCGCCTGGCTGCGGGAGAAGCGCTGGCAGTCCCTGGGCTTTGGCGGGGTGACCTACCTGGCGTTGCTGATCCCGGGGGTGAACGTGGTGATGATGCCGGCGGCGGTAGCGGGGGCGACGTTGTTCTGGGTGCGCGAGAACGGCAATACACGTGTCGTGAGCACCCCTGCGCATCGGGCCTGAGCCTGCCCCAGGCGTAACCCTACCCCATCTACAGGAGCAGACCATGAACCGCTTCAGCCCCGCCAAACTCAAGCTGTCGAAATGGACCGCAACGCAGCCGGTAAACCGTGAAAAGCACTTCCTGGTCACCGACCTGGAGCATGACGAAGCGGGCGTGCTGCTGCGCGTGGAACTGCAGGCGGTGCACAGTGGGCGCAGCGAGTGGCTGGATTGGCGGGTGCTGCGCGACGCCCAGGTGTGGGCGATGGGCTGGCGGTGAGCGCGTAAACCGGCCGCGTGCCTTTCAGGCAGCGGCTAACCTTGCACGTCTCCAAGCAGACGGCTGCGTGTCGCTTGGTTCAGGGTCACCACTGGCCTGCAAAACTGCCCAGCATCACTGCCCCAGGCGGCTGGAGAACTGCCCCACCACATCCACCACCCGCCTGGCCCCTTCCTGGATTTCCTCGATCACGCTTCCGGTCTGGTCCGCCAGCGCGCGGCCTTCTTCGGCCTGACGCTTGCTGGTGTCGATGATCGACACCGCAGCCTGGGCCAACTGCTCGTTTTGCTGCACCACACGGGCTATTTCCTCGGTAGCCGTACTGGTGCGCGAGGCCAGCTGACGCACCTCATCGGCCACCACCGCAAAGCCCCGCCCCTGCTCGCCAGCGCGGGCGGCTTCGATGGCGGCGTTGAGCGCCAGCAGGTTGGTCTGCCCGGCGATATCGCTGATGGTCTTGATGATCGAACCAATGACCCGCGACTGGGTGTCCAGCGCCTGGATGCCTTCGGCAGCCTGAAGCATCGAGGCTTCCAGCCCGCGCATGACGCTGACGCTCTGCCCGACCACCTCGGTGGCCCGGCGGGCGCTGGTGTCCGTTTCCCGCGAGGTGTTGTAGGCAACGTCCGCCGCCTGGGCCACTGCTTGCTCCTGGTTCACCTGATCGGTGATGACCGTGGCGAACTTGACCACTTTGTAGAGCTCATCGTGGGCGTTGAAGATCGGGTTGTAGGACGCTTCCAGCCAGATTACCCGGCCGTGAGCATCGATCCGCCGAAAGCGCTCGGCAATGTATTCACCGCGACGAAGCTTGTCCCAGAATGCCTGGTAGCCCGGTGCATTGACCTCGGCAGGTTCGCAGAACATACGGTGGTGCTTGCCACGGATTTGATCCAGCCGGTACCCCACTGCCGACAGGAAGCGTTCGTTGGCGGTCAGGATCATGCCATCGAGGTCGAACTCGATGACCGCCGTCGAGCGCATCAACGCCTTGATCAGGCTCTCGTGCTCGCGGGAGGTGACGATGGTGCGGGTCAGGTCGCTCGAATGCAGGGTGAAATACTTGATGCGCCCGTCGCTACCCTTCACAGGTTGCAGGATCGTACGCAGCCAGGCTTCCTGGCCGTCCCCGCGCAGCAGGCGAAACGCGCCATTGAAATGCTCGCCCCGGCTGATGGCATTTTTCATGCGCTGGTGAAAATCCAGCGACTTGACGTGGACAGGCACGATGTCTTCGATGTTGCGCCCAAGCAATTGGTCGGTCCTATACAGCATCTCGGTTTCGAAATTGCCATTGACCAGTTCGATCCGACCGGCCGGATCGAGTTGCAGCACCAGCATTTCGCTGTCAAGGCTGCTCTTGATCTGGTCGATGATCATCAGTTCTTCACGCAACTGCCGGATTTCTTGCTTGAGCTTGTTGTTGAACATCACCGCTCTCCTGGAGCGTGGGGGCGAATGCAACTGCATCGGCGGGGAACTGCGCCTCTTGAGTGCAGCCTCGATGAATATTCGTGCGCGTCATCGGCCGTCGTGAGCCATGCATCATGCAGGCGTCACCTCGCCGTCATACCCCGGCAATGCAGCAAGTGGATAGTCAGTTCATGAACACACCTGCTCTGCACATCTGCCTCGTCAGCGACACCTTCGCCCCGCACATCAACGGCGTGGCCTGCATTCTTTTGAACCTGAGCGAAGGGCTGCGCCTGCGTGGCCATCAGGTCAGCGTCGTCCGCCCTCGCCAGCCAGGGGAGCAGGCTTCGAGCCACAACCCTGGCGTGAGACTGTGGCGCGACTGGCCACTGCCCGGCTACCCGGGGTTGCAACGGAGTAGGGTGTCCCTGCATACGCTAACAAGGCACTGGCGCCGGCAACGGCCTGATGTCATCTACATCGCCACTGAAGGCCCCGTGGGGCTGAGCGCATTGCGCACCGCTCGGCGGTTAGGGATCGCCGTTGTCAGCGGATTGCATACCCACGTTGCGCACCCTTCAGGGCAATACGGCATGGGCGTGGTAGCACGCCTGCTAAGCCTTTACCTGCGCTGGTTTCATCACCGGGCCGTCTTGACCCTCGTGCCCAGCTTGAACCAACAGCGTTGGCTCGAGCGCCGCGGCTTCGAGCGGCTGGTGCACATGGAGCGCGGCGTAGATGCGGAGCTGTTCAACCCGGCTCGTCGCAGCCAGGCGCTGCGCGAACGCTGGGGGCTGGGCCACGATGATATCGCCGTCCTGCATGTGGGACGGTTGGCACCGGAGAAAAACCTGGGGCTTTTGCAAAGCTGTTTCGAAGCTCTGCAGCGGGCTCTGCCACAGCGAAGATTACGCCTGATCCTGGTGGGGGACGGGCCACTGCGGGGGAAGCTGCTGCAGCAGGTCCCCGAGGCTGTCTTATGCGGGGTCCAGCGAGGCGAACAACTGGCCGAGCACTATGCCAGCAGTGACCTGTTTCTATTTCCGAGCCTGACCGAGACGTTTGGCAATGTGGTGCTCGAAGCCATGGCGTCAGGGTTGGCGGTGGTCGCTTATGACCAGGCAACGGCCGCGCAGCACATCGGCCATGGCCACAATGGTGCGCTGGCCATGCCAGGCGACGCGGCAGCATTCATCGATGCTGCTTGCTGGCTGCTGCAAGACAGCGAGACCCTGCGGCGGGTGAGGCTCAATGCGCGGCAGCATGCCAGCCATCAGGGGTGGTCGAAAATCGTCGATCAGTTCGAAGCGCACCTGCTCAGCGCCTCACTGAGCACTCATGGGCGCCAAGCTACCTCGATGCAGCCACTGCCGCCGCTGTGAAGCCACCGCCGCGGCCAAGGCGAGCACCCGGTGCGTGATTAGCCAAGGGCCTTCTCGATGGCCTGGACCACCGCAGGATCATCCGGCGCCGTGCGTGGGGAGAAGCGCGCCAATACCCGCCCGTCCTTGCCCACCAGGAATTTCTCGAAATTCCAGGTGATGTCCCCCGGAAACTCCGCGCCCTCGCCCGCCAGAAGGCGATACATCGAGTGACGCTGGGGCCCATTCACATCGAGCTTGGCGCTCAGCGGAAAGCTCACGCCATAGTTCACGCGGCAGAACGCCTGGATCTGCGCTTCGCTGCCCGGCTCCTGCCCTGCGAACTGATTGCAGGGCAGGCCAAGGACCGTGAAACCTTTGTCCTTGTACGTTTGGTAGAGCTGCTCAAGCGCCGCGTACTGAGGTGTCAGGCCGCACTTGGAGGCCACGTTGACCACCAGCACTACCTGCCCCTTGTACGGTTTCAAGGACAGATCGCCACCGTCAAGCGCGTTCAACTTCAGGTCGTGAAATGCACTCATGCTGTAATCCCCTTTTCAGGTCGCCGACGGCACCTGGGCAAATTGCGCCCACTAAAAAGGCGTTCGTTCAAGCCGTCGCCTTCCTTGGGAAGGCAGGGCGGCTTGCCCGAACGCCTGGCGACTTTCTGAGCTTAGCGCAGAAAGATCAGTGGTGATGGCCACCTTCACCGTGGATGTGACGGTGAGCAATTTCTTCTTCGCTGGCGTCACGCACGTTAACGACCTTGACCTGGAAGTTCAGGCGCTGGCCGGCCAGTGGGTGGTTGCCATCGACGGTCACGTCGTCGCCGTCCACGTCACGGATGGTCACGATCTGCATCTGGCCATCGGGGGCCGATGCGTGGAACTGCATGCCCACTTCCAGCTCGTCGACGCCTTCGAACAGGCTGCGGTTCAGGGTGCTGACCAGCTCGGCCAGGTATTCGCCGTAGGCGTCTTCAGGCTCGATGGAAACGGTCAGCTCATCGCCGGCCTGCTTGCCTTCCAGGGCCTTTTCCAGGCCTGGGATGATGTTGCCGGCACCTTGCAGGTAAACCAGCGGCGCGCCACCGGCGGAGCTGTCGATGGTCTCCCCGGCGTCGTTAGTCAGGGTATAGTCGATGGAGACAGCCTTGTTGGCGGCGATCAGCATGGGGCAAGACCTTTTGCAAAAGAATGTAGAACGCACAAGTGTAACCAAGCCATCGCCCGATTGCGAACCTCGCCTGGATCCGCCCATGTCCATCAGTCGGATCATCGGTTTTTCCCAGGATGCCGAAGGCCACTGGTTCGTCCAGTTGAGCTGTGGCCACACCCAGCACCTGCGCCACGTGCCGCCCTGGCAACTGCGCCCATGGGTGCTCGACTCCGAACAGCGTGCGCAGCGCATCGGCCAGGCGTTCCCGTGCAGTTGGTGCGCACAGGGTCCCGATAGCGCTACCCTTGATCGCTGATCCCTTGCACCGCTTATTTCGAGAAGCACGCATGCAGACTTTTTTCATCGCACCAACCGACTTTGGCGTCGGCCTTACGTCCAGCAGCCTGGGCCTTGTGCGCACGCTGGAGCGCGCCGGCCTGAAAGTGGGCTTCTTCAAGCCTGTTGCCCAGCCCCACCCAGGCGACACCGGCCCGGAGCGCTCCACCGAGCTGATCGCACGTACCCATGGCATCATGCCGCCGACGCCCTTGAGCCTTGCCCAGGTCGAACGGATGCTGGGCGATGGCCAGCTGGACGAACTGCTCGAGTCGATCGTTCGCTTGTACCAGCAGGCGTGTGTGGGCAACGACGTGGTCGTGGTCGAGGGCATGGTCCCTACCCGTCACGCCAGCTACGCAGCACGCGTAAACCTGCACCTTGCCAAGAGCCTGGATGCCGAAGTGATCCTGGTATCTGCCGCCGAACAGGAAGTGCTCAGTGAACTGTCCGGCAGGGTCGAGCTACAGGCCCAGCTGTTCGGAGGTCCGCGCGACCCCAAGGTGCTGGGCGTGATTCTGAACAAGGTGCGCACCGACCAGAGCATGGAGCAATTCTCGACGCGCCTGCGTGAGCACTCGCCGCTGCTGCGCGGCGATGACTTCCGCTTGATCGGCTGCATTCCCTATCAACCAGAGCTCAACGCCCCGCGCACGCGCGATGTGGCAGAGCTGCTCGGGGCCCAGGTCCTCAATGCCGGTGACTACGAACAGCGGCGCATGACCAAGATCATCATCTGCGCCCGCACGGTGGCCAACACCGTACCGCTGCTGACATCCGGGACCTTGGTGGTGACGCCCGGCGATCGCGACGACATCATCCTTGCCGTGAGCCTGGCAGCCATCAACGGCGTGCCGTTGGCAGGCCTGCTGCTGACCAGCGACAGCAAGCCCGATGCGCGTATTCTGGGGCTGTGCCGCGGAGCGCTGCAGGCCGGGTTGCCGATCCTGTCGGTCAGCACAGGGTCCTACGACACCGCAAACCAGCTCAATGCCCTGAACCGGGAAATCCCGGTCGATGACCGCGAGCGTGCCGAGTTCATCACCGACTTCGTGGCCAGCCACCTCGACGGCGCCTGGTTGAGCCAGCGCTGCGGCGCGCCGCGCGAGATGCGCCTGTCGCCAGCCGTGTTCCGCTATCAACTGATCCAGCGCGCGCAGCAGGCCAACAAACGTATCGTCCTGCCCGAAGGTGCCGAGCCGCTGCTGGTGCAGGCAGCGGCCATCTGCCAGGCTCGCGGCATTGCCCGCTGCGTGCTGCTCGCCAAGCCTGAAGCGGTCGATGCCGTGGCCCGCGCACAGGGCATCACCCTGCCCGAAGGGTTGGAAGTTTTGGACCCGGACCTGATCCGCCAGCGCTATGTCGAGCCCATGGTGGCGCTGCGCAAAAGCAAGAACCTCAACGCACCGATGGCCGAGCAACAGCTCGAAGACCCGGTGGTCATCGGCACCATGATGCTAGCCCTGGATGAAGTCGATGGCCTGGTCTCGGGCCTGGTGCACTCGACGGCCAACACCATCCGCCCTGCATTGCAGTTGATCAAGACCGCACCGGGCGCCAGCCTGGTCTCTTCGGTCTTCTTCATGTTGTTCCCGGACCAAGTGCTGGTCTACGGCGACTGCGTGATGAACCCCCACCCCAATGCCGCCGAACTCGCCGAGATCGCGCGCCAGAGCGCTGCATCGGCGCTCACCTTCGGTATCACGCCACGGGTAGCGATGATCAGCTATTCGAGCGATTCGGCAAGCGACGAGGAAGTGGAAAAGGTGCGCGAGGCCACACGCATGGCCAGCGATGGCGGCGAGCAACTGATGATCGACGGGCCGCTGCAATACGATGCAGCCGTGAACCCTGCCGTTGCACGCGACCTGGCGCCGGGCAGTCAGGTGGCCGGCCGCGCCACGGTGTTCGTGTTTCCGGACCTGAACACCGGCAATACCACGCACAAGGCGGTGCAGCGCAGCACCGACGGCGTGAGCCTGGGGCCCATGCTGCAGGGGCTGCGCAAGCCAGTGAACGATCTACCGCGCGGGGCACAGGTCGATGACATCGTGCACACCATTGCGCTGACCGCCATCCAGGCGAGCGAAGTGCGCTGAATGCGGGGGGCCATCAAGCGCCCCCCCAACTCGGTCAGGGATACTGCTGAACCTGGCCTTGCTGCTGGTCGTATTGCTGGCCAGGGATAGGCTTGAGGTTCACTTCCACGCGGCGGTTCTGCGCGCGGCCATTGGCATCGGCGTTGCTGGCGATGGGTTGATCCGGGCCCATGCCACGCACGGTGACCCGCGAGGCGTCCACACCCTGGGAGGTCAGGTAGCTGCTGACTGCCTGGGCACGGCGCTGGGACAGGTCCATGTTGTGCTGGCGGCTACCGGTGCTGTCGGTGAAGCCCACCACTTCGATGTTGTTCTGGTTGAACTGCTTGAACGAGCCGGCCAGGTTGTTCAGCGGCGCGTAGAAACTTGGCGAGATGTTGGCCGAGTCAGTGGCGAAGGTGATGTTGCCGGGCATGATCAGTTTGATCTGATCGCCCTGGCGCTGAACCTCGACACCGGTATTGGCCATTTTCGCGCGCAGTTCGGCTTCCTGCTTGTCGGCGTAGTAGCCGTAGCCGGCCGCCGCGGCGCCAATGGCCGCAGCGCCGATCAGTGCGCCCTTGCCACGGTGGTTGTGATCGATCGCGGCGCCGGCCACGGCACCGGCCAGGGCACCCAGGCCACCGTACTTGGCGGTCTTGCTCATGCCGCCGCCATCTTGCCCCTGGTTCTCATAGGGGTTCTGCCCCGCACAGCCGGTCATCAGGGCAGCAGTGGTTGCGACGATAATCAGGCGACGCATGGTGAACATGGGCAAGCTCCTCGTATTGATCATGTAGGCCGTAGGTCTGGAACGGCTCTATGTCAGGCTTGGAGTGTCTTGCCGGGTGAAAATTCCGCACCCGCCTGCGCATTTCTGCACCGCCCTGCTCACCCCTCAGGGCAAGTACAACCGGAACAGGCCGCCTCCAAGCGCACCCCCGTTGGAGATGTCGATGCGGCCCTGTACGCCGCCGCTTTCATGCAAGGCCGCAATACGCGCAGCGAAATACAAGCCAAGGCCCGTGCTACCACTGGTGGAGTCGATGCCCTGGATGTATTCCTGTTGCCGTTCGATCATGCGCGCCGGGTAGCCGGGCCCGTCATCGTTGATGCAGATGACCAGTTGGTTGTCTGCCTCTTCGATGGTAATCAGCAGGGCCTTTTCGGCGAACCGCGTGGCATTGGTGATGACGTTGGTCACCACCGAGGCCACCAGTTCGCGGTCGAAGAAGCCCAGGGGATTATCGGTATCGATGCGCCAGTTCGCCTCGATGGCATTGTGTTGCAGCACTTCTTCATGGGCCGCCAACTGCGCTTCGATGAAGTCGTCGAGTTCGTGGTAGTCCGGGCACACCGGCAGTTGATTAACGCCGAGCTTGTACAAGCCCAGCAACTGCACCAGCATGCCATTAAGGTGCCGGAACTCATGTTCCATCACCCCCTGTTCCGCGCCACCGCGCAGCTCTTCAGGCAAGCGCTGGACCCACTGGCTGTGGGACTGGATCAGTGCCGAGAGCGAATTCTTCAGGTCGTGCACGGTGGAGGCGATCACCGTGGAAAAATCCAGCCCCTGATTATCAAGATTCATGCGCCGAACACCCGGGTATGCAGTTTGCGGTAGCGGTCATAGCGATTATCGCTGGCGGGGATACCGGCCACGCTCGTCAAGGCGTCGCGGCACTCCTGCATGATCGCAGGCTGAGGATTCTCTCCGCCAATGCGCAGCAGCGCCTGGGCGGTATTGAGGGCGATACTGATGTTCCTGGGCTGCAGGCCCAACGCTTTACGGAACAGCTGCAACGCCTCGCCGAGCTGACCTCCCTGGTAACTGCGCACGCCCTGACGATTGAGCGTGACGGCTTCGGTAATGGCGTTCAGCACGCTGGGGTCATCCGTCAGCTGGCCTACTCGTTCCATGACCTTGGGGTCGTCGCCATAACTCTCCACACAGCTTCTGAGCACGCCGATGGCCGCGGCATCCTGCCCCGATGCCTGTAATTGCCGAGCAACGGTCAGGGCCGCATCGACCGAGAAGAACTGGTTCATCTTTTCCAGGCGCTGGACGGCCTGGTCGGTCAGCTTGGCAGCGGTCTCCGGGTCACCGGCCTGCTGCAGGCTGGCGGCTTTCATCATGCGGGCACGCACTTGAAGGCCCTGGTCTTCCGGGTTTTCCTTGGCCACTTCGCTGAGCGTGGTGTTGATCTCGACCCGGGTGCGCGCGTCCAGGCCAAAGCCTGCATTGCGGCTCATCAACGCCTGCACCAGGCCCAGGTTATTCTCGGCGTCCTTGTAGCGTGAGCTCTGCCCTTGATTCACGGCATGCCGGAACGCCTTGGACGCGCTGTCGAAGTCTTCGTTGGCCAACGCCAGCTTGCCCAGCTTCGATTGGCGCCGAACCGATAACGGCGAGAGGCGCACGGCCTCTTCCAACAGCCCTTGGGCGCGCTTGGTTTCGCCTTGCGCCTCCAGCACATCGGCCATGCCATCGTAGAGACTGGGCATGATCGGGAAGGCCTTGAGCGCCTGCTCGTAGACGGCCTGGGCCTGGGCAAGCTGCCCGCGCTTGTGCATCAAGCTGCCCAATGCCGCGTACACCCAGGGCTGCGGGCGGCTGGCGAGAATGGCCTTGAGAAACTTCTCGAGTTCTTCGAAGCGGTTGAGGTTGCGCAGCGCATCGGCCCGGTAGCGCAGGCACAGCGGCGCCAGGCGCGGGTCGCGCTTGCACAGCTCGGCGCAGGCTGCCAGCACTTCACCAGGGCGATTGCGGTCCAGCGCCTGGAGGATCGGCTTTAGCAGTGCCTTGCGTTGGTAGAGTTTTTCCACCCGCTGGGCAAGGCCTACCCGGTTGAAGGGCTTGGTCAGGTAGGCGTCGGGCTCGTGCTCGATGGCGCTGAGCACAATGGCCTGGCTGCTTTCGGCGGTGACCATGATGAACACGCATTCGTGGCTGATGTGCTTGTCGATGATCAGGTCTTCGAGCACCTGCTGGCCGTTTTTCTTGCCATCGCCCAAGTGAAAGTCTTGCAGGATGCAGTCATAACGCTTCTGGGCGCACATGCGCAGCGCCTGCTCGCCACTGTCGGCAGTGTCCACGTCGCGAACGCCCAGCTCGCGCAGCATGGAGCGGGTCGACGTGCGAAAGTCGGTGAAGTCGTCAACGATCAGAAAACTCTTTTGCCCGAACTGCAGCATCAACACGACCTGCCCTGGAAGAAATGGAAAGATGGCACGAGGCGAACCACCGAACGCTGTATCGGCAGGCGGTCGGAAAAGATAAGCGAGGTGTACGCGCCACGTGCAAGGTGGCATCAGGCCAGCATTTTAGCTACCCGCCGCATGCCCTGCCACTCTCACTCCAGCAAGCCAAGCGCCTTGGCCCTGGCCACGGCTTGGGTGCGGCGCTCTACCCCCAGCTTGCTGTTGATGTGGCTGGCGTGTGTCTTGACCGTGTGCAGCGAAATGAACAGCCGCTCGCTGATCTGCTGGTTAGACCAGCCCTGGGCGATCAGCTCCAGCACTGCCCGCTCGCGGCTACTGAGCGCATCAGCACTGGCGCTGGTGCATGGCAAGCCGGGCAGACGCTCAAGCAACTGGGCCCTAACCGGACAGTTTTCGCTGCTCTGGACCTGATCGCGCAGCCACTGCGGGTAGCGTTGCAGCAGCTCCTGAAACGGCTGCAACACACCGCCCCTGGCCGCCTGCAGCAGTGTCGGCAGCAAGCGTGATGCCTGCGCCTGATGCCCCTGATCCAGGTGCAAGGCGATCAAGGGGCACAAGGCGCTGACCATCAGCATCATGCCCCCACAACCCTGGCCGCGCTCGGCAAGCTGTTCAAGGTTGCGCGCCGCCTCTGCTTCACGCCCCTGAATGCGGTCGAGCGCGGCTTGCTGCAAAGCGACATGGCAGGGCAACAACGGGTGAAATTCGGGCGCCAGTGCCGCCTGCGCGCCGCCGTAGGTCTGCCCCAGGCGCGACAGCCAGGATTCGGCGAGGTCCATGCGTCCTTGCGCGAGCCAGAGCTCGCATTTGACCAGGGTGATCATCGCCAGGTAGTACACCGGGGGCACATCCCAGATATGCATCAGACGTTCGGCTTCGGCGAGTTCCGTGAACGCCTCGGCAAAGCGCCCTTCCCGGCCGTCGAGCATGGCAATCACGCAATGACCGATGAGCACACTGATGTCGCGGCAGGCACGTGCCTCGCCCAGGCCACCACGCAGCCGAGCAAGCCCCTGCTCCGGGCACAGGTGTGCGACCAGCAGATACCCTTCGTACAAGGTCAGCCGCGCCCGGATCGCATACAACCGCTGTGCGGACAACCCGTGCAAACGCTGTAGCCCTTCGCGTACTTCGCCCAGTGCACGCACAACCTCGCCTCGGGCGTGCAATACCCGGGCCCTGTCATAGTGGGCCAAGGCCTCGAACAATGGGTTGCCCACGCGCTGCGCCAGCTCCAGCGCTTCTCGGTTCCAACCGCGCGCACGCCAGAAGTCGCCCTCGGCGATTGCCAGGTTCGACAATGTCGACAGGCACACCAGGCGCTGGCCATACCGTTTGCAGGGCAGGCTCTGCAGTGCTTCGGTGCAGCAAGTCAGGGTGCGTTCACGATCGCCTCGGCCTCTGGCGATCACGCCGCTCAGTGCCAGCCACTGGGCGAGCATGGACTTCTGGGCAGTGGCAGAAGGCGCCGGCAGAAAGCGCCCCAGATGGCTTGCCAGTTCCTCGGCAGCGTCGAGCTGGCACGCCAGGCCAAGGGCCCAGCTGTACAACACGATCAGGCGCGGTGTGCTGACCAGCAGGCTGTCAGGCAGGTCCATTTTCCAACGCAGCAACATGGCGACGTTCTGCTCGGCCAGCAACTGCTCTTCGGACAGGCTTTGCACGAGGTCGGCCGCCGCGTTCAGGTCGCCCCCGCGCAACGCCTGCTCCACCGCCTCATCCAGCAAGCCTTGGGCCTGGAACCAGCAAGAGGCACGCAGGTGCCGCTCGGTCAAAGGCTCGCGTGCCTGGCGGCTGCGAAGCAGATCGGAGAACAGGTGGTGGTAGCGAAACCACCGGCCATGCTCATCCAGTGGCACCAGAAACACCTGGTGCGATTGCAGAAAATCCAGGATTGCGTTGCTGTCCTGTTGCAGCCGTACCGCGTCGCATAGAGGCGCGCAGAAGCGTTCCAGGCACGCCGTCTCGTCGAGAAAGCGCTGCACAGGCGCAGGCAGTATGTCGATCACTTCTTCGAGCAGATAATCGCGGATCAGGCCTTCGCCACCGTGCAACGCCTGGGGCAGAACGTTTTCATCGCTCGACTCGCTGGCGGCCAACTGCCAGAAACGCAGCCCGGCCACCCAGCCATCGCTGCGCTGGATGAGGTTGTCCAGCGCTTGGCCACGCAGGCCAGTGGGCCTGCGCCCCAGCACCGCCAGCGACTCCTCGGCGGTCAGTCGCAGGTCCTGCTCGTTCAGTTCGGCCAATTGCCGGCAGAGGCGAAGGCGTGCCAGGTGCCAGTCCGGGCGCTGACGACTGGTCACCAGCAACACAAGGCCCGCGGGCAAGTGGTTCAGGAAGAATTGCAGGCAGTGGTCCAGGACGGGCCCCTGGGCAAGGTGGTAGTCGTCCAGCACCACCAGCATGGGCGACTCACTGCGCAGGTTCAGCGCCAACGCGTCGAGCACCGTGCCAAGCCACGGCTCGAACGCGAACGGCTGGTGGCGCTGGCGCATCTTCAACAGCGCCATCGCCTGCCCATCCATGGCTGGGCAGTGCTGCTGCAACCCGTCGAGCAGACGCTCCAGAAAGCGCCCGGGATCGGCATCTCGCTGGCTCAAGCCCAACCACAGCGTGCGCCAGTGGGCAGGCAGCGTCTCGCAGAACTCGATGGCCAGTGAACTCTTGCCGAAACCCGCTGGCGCACTGATCAGCAGCAACCGCCCGCCCAGCCCGGCCTGCAGGCGCTGGCACAGACGCTGACGCGGGACATGGCCGTCGGGCAAGGGCGGTCGAAAGAAATGCTCGTCCATCAGGCCCACGGCCTGGCTGGTGCATCCATGCGTACGGGACAGATCTGTCATGGCCGGCTCGTTCTGGGTGGAAAAATACGGCGTAAGGGTGGTTGCGAGACTAGCGGTTAACGCCCTGCATTTGAAGTTGGCGGGGAGACTGCGTCGGAAAAAGACTACGACAAAAAGCAACAGCGCCGGTCGATGCAGGCTGGGATGGGGGCTTTGGCGGGGTATTCAGACGGTTTATCGCACCGGCCTGGCGCATCTGCTGGGACTGGCACCTTTGCATGGGCGCGATGGGGCCACCGAGCGTGGCCCCATCATTTTATGGCTTCGCTGTCAGCGGATGCCCGACTGACGCAGGGCCGCAGGCTGGAAGTCGGCCTTGCTGGCAGTAAAGTTGAAGTTGTAGGCACGCTTTTCTTCGTTCTTCATGCCCAAGGCCAGGTAGCGCCCCGATTGCAGGTCATAGATGGCTTCCAGGGTGATCCATGGTACCTCGACGTTGTAGTACGGCTGCGAATGGGCTTCAGAGACGCGCCACAGCTGGTTGCGCCCGTCATACTGGTCGATCACGGCAGCTTGCCAGGTGTCTTCGTCGATGTAGAAGTCACGCTTGGCGTAGATATGTCGCTGGCCGGGCTTGAGTGTGGCCACCACATGCCAGACGCGGCGCAGCTCGTAGCGGGCCAGGTCCTGGTTGATGTGCCCTGCCTTGATGATGTCGGCGTACTTGAGCTTCGGGTCGTCGAGCTTGAAGGCGTTGGAGGCGATGTACAGCTCCTTTTTGCCTTCGAGCTTCCAGTCATAGCGGTCCGGAGCGCCGTTGAACATGTCCAGGTTATCGGAGGTGCGCAGGCCGTCGGCAGCCGTCCCCGGGCCGTCGTACGACACCTGCGGCGCCTGACGTACGCGGCGTTGGCCGGCGTTGTAGATCCATGCCTTGCGCGGTTCCTTGACTTGGTCGAGGGTTTCGTGAACGAGCAGCACGGTGCCTGCAAGGCGTGCCGGCGCGGTCACTTCCTGCTTGAAGTAGAACAGGATGTTGCCTGGATTGTTGGGGTCGTAGTCTTTCATCCGATCACGGAACACGAACTGATCAGAGAAAGACACCGGGTTGAAGGAACCATTCTGCTGCGGGGTCGCCTGGATGACCTGGCGGCTCACACTGCCACCGCGGTAGCGAGTGATGTGGTTCCAGATCACTTCCAGCCCATTCTGTGGGATGGGGAACGGCACTGCCGTGCGGAAGTTGTTCAGGCCGTTACCACCTTCCACCAGGGTTGCCTGGGTGGCGTTTTCCTTGATTGCAGCGAACACCTCGGCCGGTACCGTTGACCCACGGTGCGTCTTGTAGACAGGCAACTTGTAGGTGTCCGGGTAGCGCTTGAGCATGGCCATCTGGCCTGGAGACAGTTTGTCCTTGTACTGGTCGGCGTTCTGCGCGGTGATGGTGAACAGCGGTTGCTCGGTACCGTAGGGGTCGGCGAGGAAACCTTTGCCATCGACGCTGCCGGCCGTCTTCGAAAGCGGCTGCCAGGGCCCGATGGAGCCATCGGCGTTGCCGGCCTTTTCTGCGCCCATGGGGGTCAGGGTGTTGCCCAATTTGGCCGCTTCGCCGGCCGGTACTGCCGCCATCACGCTGGTTGCCAGCAGGGACAGGCCCAGCACACCGGCTTGCAGCAGACTTCTGGTGTTGTTCATGTCGTGTCGTCCTGGATCCGTATGCTTAGAAGTTCACGCCGAAGCTGAGGGCGAGGAAGTCGCGGTCATCCACGGTGCTGTACTTGCCGTCGAAGAAATTGGTGTACGACAGGCTGGCGGTGTAGGTGTTCTGGTACTCGGCATCGAGCCCCAGGCTGACGGCCTTGCGGCCCTCCTCGAAGTTGCCGCCTGGGCCTGGCGAGTAACCGGAGACGTCATGAGACCAGGCCACGCTCGGCTTGAGGTTGACGCCTGCGAACACATCGTTGTAGTCCCAGATGACCCGGGCGCGGTAGCCCCACGAGGTGCTGGTGGTGTAGCCGTCGTTCTCGCACTTGCGGTTCAGGTTGGCCGTCGAGGCACCGGCACCTGCGCCAGCAATGGTGCTGGTGTTGAGCGCCTGGCAGGTATTGGCCCCACCGGTGGCGGGCAACGGGCCAGGGCCGAACACCGGATCGCGGCCGTAGCGTGTGTCGTAGGCGCTTTCCAGGCCGCCCACATGGGTCACGCCCAGCTCGCCCACCACGGTCATGCGGCTGGCGCCCATCACCTGGTCGAAGAAGTGGGTCAGGGTGGTCTGGAACTGAGTGACTTCCTTGCGCCGGTAGCCATGCAGGTCCTGACCAGGCACGCCATCGAGCAGCGACGCGTTGCTCAAGGCGCCGCCCAGCGGGCGCACACCGGCGAACAGGATGTCGGTGGTGTTGAGCTGCACAGGTGCGTTGGGGCGGTAGCTGATTTCACCGCTCCAGGCGGTGCCGGTGGGCAGCGTGGTGGAGAAGCTCAGGCCATACAGGCGAATGTCTTCGGGGTACTCGACGAAGTACTTGGAGTTGCCAGCCACGATCAACGGTGCCAGTGCACGCAACTGCGCTGGAAGGGCCGGGATGGCGGAGAAGACCGAAGGCGATGCGCCGGTTGCGCTGAAGATCGGCGCACGGCTGTGGTAGTTCATGAAGTAGGCGCCAAACTCGGTGTCCAGCGGTTCGAACATGTAGCGCATGGCCACACCGAACTGACCGCTGTCACGGGCATCGCGGTCGCCGCCACGGCGCACCATCACCCCTTCTTCGTTGATGTTGACGCCGCGGGTGGCCAGGAACTGGCGAGCGGCGGCAGGCACGGTACGGCTGCTGTTGAGCACGCGCAGGTTGTCGGTGCAGCCGTCGGCAATGATGTCTGGCTGTGAGAAGAAGGTGCCGCAGTTGTCGACGACGGTCTGGTCCCACTCGAGCTGGTAGAAGGCCTCGGCCGACAGGTTGTCGGTCAGGCTCTGGGACACATAGAACATGTTGACCGGAATCAGGCCTTCCTTGATCTCGGCCCCTGGCCGGCGAAACGCCGACACGTCGATCGGGTTGATGGCATTGATGCCGCTGCCGATGAAGGTGCTCTCGCCCCAGCTGACCACTTGCTTGCCCAGGCGCACCGAGCCCGGCTGATCGCCGATGGAGTAGTTGTGGTAGACGAAGGCGTCGAGCAGCTCGGCACCCGAGGACTTGGCCCCTTCCTTGCGGTTGGAGTCGCTGATGTCCTTGAACCGCCGGCCCTCGTCCTTGAGTTCGAAGTCGTACCAGTACTTGCCGCGCACGAAGATGCCGGTATCGCCGTACTTGAGCTCCAGGTCGTGGATGCCCTTGAAGATCTTGGAGAAGGTCTCGCCCTTCTTGAAGTTGAGGTGGCCGTCGTCGGACGTTTGCGAAAGGCCCTTGCCGCCGTTGTTGACCCCGATCAGGTTGCGGTTGGGGTTGGCCGTGGACCAACTGGCGCCGATGGAGAGCGACGAGTCGAACTGGCCTTCGATTTCACCGATGTTGAAACTGACCGCGAAAGCGGGACTGGCAAGGGTGGACGCCAGGCTTACAGCCATGGGCAACCTGGCCCTGCGCCAGAACGGGTGTGCAGATTTCATCGACGCTACTCCATGTTCTTTTTTGTTATGGCAGTGGTGCTTCAAGGAACGGCCCGAACGACCGGTGTGCAAGCCTGCGCCTGCTCACCCTCCCCTCCCGAAAGCCCCTGGCCCCGACTATAGCCAGCAAGGCACAGGCGCTCGATCCCTCTAAAGTGTGATTTGCGCTCCGTGCCGCCAGGGCGGTGCTGTGTGCTCCGACTGCGCCCCGGCCGTGCCGAAGAATGGCGCATTTGCGCAATTTGGCAAGCACTGCACCGCTCTGGCATGCGGGTTGGCCCGGGACAGATTGCCGCATGCCCGCTTTCACAGGGTGGACAGAAAGGCACTGTTACCGGCCTGCCACTCGATAATGTCCTGGCGGATGCGTTTCTTGTCGAGCTTGCCGACACTGGTCTTGGGAATTTCAGTAACAAGGGCGACCTGACTGGGGATGGCCCACTTATTGATGCGCCCTTGCTCCACGAACGGCTTGAGGTGCTCCTTGAGTGCCTTGGCGTCGATCGCCTGGCCTTCGCGCACCACCACCAGGGCAAAGGGGCGCTCGCCCCACTGCGGGTCGGCAGCCCCGACCACCGCCACTTCCCGCACAGCCGGATGCGCGCTGATCATGTCTTCCAAATCCAGCGAAGACAGCCATTCGCCGCCGGTCTTGATCACATCCTTGATGCGATCGCGGATGTCGATGAAACCCATGCTGTCGAGCGTGGCGACGTCGCCGGTGTGCAGCCAGCCGTTCTCCCACAAGGCCTGGCTCTTTTCCGGCTCTTTGGAATAGCCCTGCGTCAACCATGGCGCGCGCAGCACCAGTTCACCCTGGCTTTCACCGTCGGCGGGCAGGAAACGCCCTTGTGCATCGATGATGGCCGCCTCCACCAGCGGCACCGGTACACCGGCCTTGATGCGGTAACTGATGCGCTCATCTTCGGTGCCGGCCTGCAGCTCGTCGTTGAGGTGCGCGGCACTGATCAACGGGCACGTCTCGGACATGCCATAGGCCGCTGTCAGCTGAATGCCGCGGGCGTAGGCCGCATCGTAGAGCGAACGGTTCAGCGCACTGCCGCCGATGATGATTTTCCAACCGCCGAAATCCACACCTTTGCCGTGAGGGCAGTTGAGCAGCATCTGCAGGATGGTGGGCACGCAGTGGGAGAAGGTGACCCGCTCTTCGCGCCATAGCTTGAGCAGCATCTCGGGCTCGTAACGCCCCGGGTACACCTGTTTGACGCCCAGCATGGTCGCAACGTACGGAATACCCCAGGCATGCACGTGGAACATGGGGGTGATGGGCATGTACACATCATCGCTGCCCAGCAGCCGCACACTGTCGATGCTGCCCATGACCGAGGCTTCGGCCAGCGTATGCAGGACCAGTTGCCGATGGGTGAAATACACCCCCTTGGGGTTGCCCGTGGTGCCTGTGGTGTAGAAGGTGGTGGCGACCGAGTGTTCGTCGAAGTCGGGGAAATCGTACTGCGTGCTCGCGCCAGCCAACAGCTGTTCATACTCGCCGACCAGGTTAGGCAAGGCCGCCTGGGTGTCCGCCCCATCGGTCAGCAGCACGGTGCGCTCGACCGTGGTCAGCTGGCCGGCAATGGACTGGTACAACTCGATGAAGTCGCTGTTGACCAGCACCAGCCGGTCTTCGGCATGATTCATGGTGTAAAGAATCTGGTCGGGCGAGAGGCGCACGTTGATGGTATGCACCACCGCCCCGATCATCGGGATGGCGAACATACACTCAAGGTAGCGGTGGCTGTCCCAGTCCATCACTGCCACGGTGTCACCGGCCTTGACGCCAGCTTCGCTCAGCACGTTGGCCAACTGCGCGATGCGCTGGTTCAACTGGGCGTAGGTCAGCCGCACCTGGTCCCGGTAGACGATCTCACGGGTTTTTTCGTAGCGGCTGGCCGACATCAGCAGGCGCTTGATCAGCAGGGGGTAGGCATAGGCGTCGTCGGCGGGCTTGAGGAGACGGGTCTGCAGCATAAATATCCCTTTTATTGAGGCGAGGGCTTGCAAGGCGTGGCGTCACTGTAGTGTGCGACTGCGCCGGTCAAATCAGCCGAAGGAATGATTTGGCCAATGCAGCCTGAGGCGCCAGGCGTTGACGGGCGGCAAGCAGGGGCTGGACACTGGCCCACAGGCGTCAACCAGACCTTCATCCCCCCTTCTCTGTAACCGGAGCCCATCTATGCCCAGCTCGCGCCACGCCGTTTTTCTCGACCACGACTCCCTGGACCTGGGCGACCTGGACCTGACACCGCTGCATCAGTCGTTCGATTCACTGGCGCTGTTCGCTGCCACGACGCCAGAACAGGTGGCGGAACGTCTTCAAGGTGCTGTTGCGGTGATCAGTAACAAGGTGGTGCTCGACGCCGCCTGCCTCGAAGCGAACCCACAGCTCAAGCTGATCCTGGTGGCCGCCACCGGCACCAACAACGTCGACCTGGCTGCCGCACGGGCGCAAGGCATCACGGTCTGCAACTGCCAGGGCTACGGCACACCTTCGGTGGCCCAGCACACCCTGGGCCTGCTGCTGGCGCTGGCCACGCGCCTGTGTGATTACAACCAGGCGGTGGCCGAGGGGCGATGGGCCAAAGCTAGCCAGTTCTGCTTGTTGGACTATCCAATCGTCGAGCTGGAGGGCAAGACCCTCGGCTTGCTGGGCCATGGCGAACTGGGCGGTGCAGTGGCGCGCCTGGCCGAAGCCTTCGGCATGCGCGTGCTGAGCGGGCAGATTCCAGGCCGGCCGAGCCGTGCCGACCGCCTGCCCCTGGATGAACTGCTGCCACAGGTCGACGCCCTGACCTTGCATTGCCCCCTGAATGAGCACACCCGGCACATGATCGGCGAGCGCGAGCTGGCCTTGCTCAAGCCCGGTGCACTGGTGGTCAATACCGCCCGTGGCGGGCTGATGGATGAACAGGCGCTGGCCGATGCATTGCGCAGCGGCCACCTGGGCGGGGCTGCAACCGACGTATTGAGCGTCGAGCCTCCGGTTGACGGCAACCCCCTGCTCGAACCTGGCATCGAGCGCCTGATCGTTACCCCTCACAGCGCCTGGGGCGCGGTCGAGGCGCGCCAGCGGATCGTGGGCCAACTGGCGGAAAACGCCCAGGCGTACTTTGCCGGGCAGGCACGCCGCGTGGTCGGCTGAGGCGCAAGCGCGGCTCTGCTACACTGCGCGATTTTTCGGAGGCGTCGTCCATGGACCCGCGCAGTGAAGTGTTGCTCCGCCAGGCAGAGCTGTTCCAGGGCCCGCTGCTGATTGCAGGGGCCCCAGCCGATGGCCTGTTGGCTCAACTGCCCCAGGCTCATGCCTGGACCTGGCACGCAGGCGATCACGCCCTGCTCGAAAGCCGCTTTGCCGGCCGCTGCCATTGCGCGGTGGAGCCTCCAGCGGTGGACGTGCCCACTGCCGTGCTGTTTCTTCCCAAGTCGCGCGAGCTGGCGGCCTACCTGCTCACCACCCTGGCCGCACGCCTGCAAGGCGGCACGTTGTACGTGGTGGGTGAAAAGCGCGGGGGGATCGAAAGCGTCGCACGGCACCTCCAGGCATTGGGCAAGCCGCGCAAACTCGACAGCGCCCGGCACTGCCAACTGTGGCAAGTCAGCATCGAGCAGGCGCCGGAGGCAGTCGCGCTGCACACGTTGGCCAAGCAGTTCGAGCTGGCTCTGCCAGAGGGTCCCTTGCAGGTGGTGAGCCTGCCTGGGGTCTTCAGCCACGGCCGCCTCGACCGAGGCACGACGGTGCTGCTGCGCCACTTGGAGGCGCTGCCCGAAGGTCATGTGCTGGACTTCGGCTGCGGCGCTGGCGTGCTGGGGACGGCAGTGAAACGGCGCTACCCAGACAGCCGGGTAACGATGCTCGATGTGGATGCCTTCGCCGTGGCCGCCAGCCGTCTGACCCTGGCGGCCAACGGCCTGGAAGCCGACGTCGTGCAAGGTGACGGTATCGATGCAGCACCTTTGGACCTGGACGTGATACTGAGCAACCCACCGTTTCACACCGGGGTCCATACCGATTACCAGGCATCGGAGAACTTGCTGCAAAAATCTGCCGTTCATCTGCGAAAAGGCGGCCAAATACGCTTGGTAGCCAACACCTTCCTGCGCTACAAACCGATCATCGAAGCAGCGTTGGGCAACTGTCAGGTCCTGGAGGAAGCCGACGGGTTCAGGATCTACCAGGCAACACGCTGATAAAAACAGCGCTTGCCGAAACCGTTTCGCCTAGGCAGAATCCGCACCGTCCTAGGGGAGTAGTCTCCCGCGAGCGCCACGCTCGCCCGGTACGCGTCAACATACTTGGTCCACAGACCATGGCGCGTGCGACCCACCATGCAAACCTGCATGGCCAGGCCTGCACAGACAGGCCCGGGGTTTGACAAGACCTATGACACGCACACCTTACCCGGGGCGGGGAGGTCGTACGTGTCATAGCCGTGTCGACCCGCCCCCGTAGGAATCCTGATGCTGGAATCTCTGCTGGTCCCCACCGCAATCGTTGCCCTGGCCGAAATCGGCGACAAGACGCAGCTGCTCGCGCTCATCCTCGCTGCCCGCTTTCGCAAGCCCTGGCCCATCATTGCCGGCATCGTCGCGGCCACGCTGGCCAACCATGCCGCAGCAGGTGCCGTGGGCGCCTGGTTCGGCAGTTTCTTCAGCGACGCTGCGCTGCATTGGATCCTGGCCGCCAGCTTCACCGCCACGGCCCTGTGGACGCTGGTGCCGGACAAAATGGACGACGACGAAAACCCTGCGCGCCGCTTCGGGCCGTTCCTGACCACGCTGATCGCGTTCTTCCTTGCCGAGATCGGGGACAAGACCCAGGTCGCCACGGTCATGCTGGCTGCGCAGTACCCACACCTGATCATGGTCATCGTCGGTACCACGCTGGGCATGCTGATCGCCAACGTGCCCGTGGTGCTGGCGGGCAATTTCGCCGCCGACAAACTGCCGCTGACGCTGATTCGCCGCCTGGCGGCCGCCGCGTTCTTCGTGCTCGCGATCGTTGCGGTCTACACGGCCATGAAGGCCAGCGGTTGGGTGGGTTGACGCACCGGCGGGCAGACCGGCGCCTTCATGGCGCCAGCTTGCCCACTTGCAGCCGGCCTCAGGGCTTGGCCGCTGCCTGATACAGTGGCATGACTTTGGGAATGGCTGCCTGCAAGGCGGCAATACGGCTGGCCGAGGCCGGGTGCGTACTCATGAACTCCGGTGGCGCCCCTTCCGAGGCCTTGCTCATCTTGTTCCACAGGGTAATGGCCGCGTTCGGGTCGTAGCCTGCACGTGCCGAGAGCTCAAGACCGATCAGGTCTGCTTCGTTCTCGTTGGCCCGGCTGTTGGGCAAGGTCATGGCGTAGTTCACCACGGTGTCGGCCAGCGCCATGCTGTCCTGACCCAGGCCGAAGATGGCGCCGGCCCCCTGGCGCGCCATTTCCACGCCGTAGGCCTTGGACATGGCTTCACGGCTGTGCTCGCGCAAGGCGTGGGCGATTTCGTGACCCACGACGGCCGCGATCTCGGCGTCGTTGAGCTTGAGCTGATCGATCAGGCCCGTGTAGACGATGATCTTGCCGCCTGGTCCGCAGTTGGCATTGAGCTCATCGCTCTTGATCACGTTGACCTCCCACTTCCACTGCGCAGCGTCCGGCCGGAACTGGGGCGCTTGGGCAATCAATCGGTTGGCAATGGCCTGTACGCGCCTGGCATCGGCACTGGATTTGTCGAGCAAGCCTTTGCTGGACGCCTCGCCCAGGGTCTGCTGGTACGACTGGGCGTACATCGTGTTGACCTCGTCCGGCGACAGCATGCTGAACATGTACTGCTTGCGCTCAACGCCCACTGCACCGCCGCTGGTGGTGTTCACCCCTTGGCAGCCGGCGAGCAGGATGCCAGCGCTCAATAGGCTGATGACAAAAGACTTACGCATGGAAACACTCCTTTTTACATGCGCCGTATCCTAGGATGACTCATGGGTAGGCCGCCATAGCCGCAGGGAAGATTTTGCACACCCGTGCCCTCTGCGCGGCGCGCCACAAAGCATGGACAGGCACTCAGGCCGGGGTGAGGCACTCGGGAGCGTCCAGTTTCGGGTCGTTCACGAAAGGCGCCAGTGCCCGCTCGCGCAACGTCACCGAGGGGCTGGCCAGCAATTCCTGCAAACGGATCAGCGGCGTTTGCGGATCCAGCCAGGCAGCCTGCCCTGCCTCATCCAGAATCAGGGGCCTGCGTTGGTTCATCGCCGCCTGGGTGACCACGGCGCAACTGAGCCAGACCTGCTCCTGTACGGCATAAGCCTCCCACACAGCGGCGAAATACAGCGATGCCCCCTCCCCCGGGGTCAGCCAGAAGGGCCGTTTGCGCACACTGCCCCGCCACTCATAGAACCCGTTGGCCGGTATCAGGCAGCGTCGTTGGCGAAACGCTTCGCGAAACATCGGCTGCTCGGCCAGCGTTTCGGCGCGGGCGTGCGCAGGAGTGCGGGAAAGGTCGGTGAGCCACGGCGGCGTCAGCCCCCAGCGTGCCTTGGCCACTTGCAGCTGCCCATCCAGCTGGCGCTGGATAAGGACAGTATTGCCGGGCGAAATATTCCACTGGGCGGGTTGCCCGGCGGGAAAGCCAGGCAGGTTGGCCAATGCCTGGGACCAGCGGAACAGGGCGTAACGTCCACACATGAGGTAATTCTGAACCTAGCAGATCAAGGTACCGGGGAAGCTCTCCGGCTCGTCGCCAACCAGTGGCTGGGCGTCATTGTACGCATCGATCAACTGCCGTGCGTATTCGGCCTGCTCATCGGCCACCGACAAGCCCAGCAGACCGTGCAGAGGCAATTCGCCGGTCGCCCCGACAAGATCGCGGCCCACCAGGTGCGCCTGCACCCCTTCGCTGGCAAGCATACCGGCCAGCATCTCAGCCTCGAGCAGGCTTTCAGGTTCGTAGATACGCCTCATCACGCATCGTCCTCACGTCTGACATCGAGCATCCATTCGTCGTCATGCACCTGCAGCACGAACACGATCGGCCGGCAGCACACCTGACAGTCTTCGGTGTAGACCTGATCGCCGCCGGACAGATCGACGTAGGTTTCCACCCGTTCGCCACAATAAGGGCAATCGTAGAACTCTGTTTCCAGCATCAGGGCCTCCACGACGAGTTATGCGTATAATTGCCGCTCTGTTTACAGGGCCACGTGCGTCCGAGCCGTTTTTCGGAGCCTGCCCGTACTTCATTATTACCCTAGCCGTTTCCAACAAGAGAGCATGATGGGCGAATTCGATGCCATCCGACCATACGACGACGCTGAGGTCCCTGGAGTTCTGGCACGCTTGCTCAGCGACCCGGCATTCCTCGATATCCTGACTCATTTCCGCTTCCCGCGCGCAGCCGGTGCCTTTGGCTGGCTGCTGAAACCGCTGATCGCCCGGCGCCTGCGCCAGGAGTTCGCTGGCGTGACCTGTGTATCGACCCTGCAGGACAAGGTCGAGCACTACGTTGATCGCACCATCGACCGCGCCACCGATGGCGTGACCTATTCGGGTGTGGAGCAGCTCAAGGCCGGCACGGCTTATCTGTTCCTGGCAAATCACCGTGACATCGTCATGGACCCGGCATTCGTCAACTACGCGGTGTACCACGCCGGCCTGCCCACCCCGCGCATCGCCATCGGCGACAACCTGCTGCAAAAACCCTTCGTCAGCGACCTCATGCGGCTCAACAAGAGCTTCATCGTGCACCGCTCGATCACCGGCCGTCGCGAGAAACTGGCCGCCTACCAGCTACTGTCGGCCTATATCAGTCACTCCATCATCAACGACAGCACCTCCATCTGGATCGCCCAGGCCGAAGGCCGGGCCAAGGATGGCGACGACCGCACCGATTCGGCCATCCTCAAGATGTTCCACATGAGCCGCAAGGACGAGGCATTCGGCGCGGTCATCCAGAGCCTGAACCTGACGCCGGTATCGATCAGCTACGAATACGACCCCTGCGACCAGGCCAAGGCCCGTGAGTTGTACATCCGCGCCACCACCGGTACTTACCAGAAGGCGCCTGGGGAGGACGATCACAGCATCGCCAAGGGCATTACCGGCTACAAGGGCCGCGTGCACATCAACTTTGCACCGCCAGTGACCCAGTACTACGAGGACACCAAGCAGCTGGCAGCGGAAATCGACCGGCAGATCCTCGGCGGTTATCGACTGTTCCCCGTGCATTACCTGGCCTATGCGATGTGGGCCGAGCAGGATGACACGCTGCAGGTGCCAAGCGCCGAGCAGGTGTTCCCAGCCGATGAACTGGCCAAGGCCAAGGAAGAATGGCAGCGCCGTCTGGATGCCTGCCCTGAAGAGCAGCGGCCTTACCTGGTGTTGCAATACGCGACGCCGGTGCGCAATCAGTATCAGGTCAGGCAGCAGGCACCGCTTGCTTGAGCATCAAGGGGGCGCTGTTGAACGCGAGCCTCGCGTTCGGCCTGAGCCCCCGATTGTGCTCAGGCCCAGGTGCTGACCCACGACAGCACCAGCGCAATGGCCAGGCAGGCGAAGCCCAGGCTGTAGCGCTGCCTGGGCACCCACCCAGCGAATCGCGCAAACGTCCTCGGCTGCGCCCCCAACCCTAGCCGTGCATCGGCCGCCTCACGCCTGGCGCTGTGCAACAGCAGGCCGCCCGGACACGTCAGCAGCAAGGCCAGCACATTGATGAGCTTGGTGGGATGGGCGGCAATCAGCCCCCAGAGCATGTGCATGGACATCGCGTTACCTCGGCGTAGACCTGAACAAAAGCCAGCATTCTACCCAAGCCACCTGGCACTGCCTGCACGGCGGCGACCGGGTGTCATTTAATTTCATCTGTCATCGGTTCGTCATCAGAACAGGCCACCCTGTCGTCCTTCCTCGAACCGGAGCTCGTTCATGCTGCATGCCGAAAACCAGGACCGCCTCTACCTCGTTGCCCAGAGTGATGAGCAACAGGCGCTCATCGATGGTTTGGCCATCAATGTCCAAGACCGCCAATGGCTGGTCTACTGCGCCTTGGGCGGGCATGCCCATGAGCACTGGCCCGAGGTGGACACCCAGACCGGGATCAGCCTGCTGGACCTGCGCATCGCGACGGCATGATACCGGCACGCGGCATGAAAAAACCGCTGGCCGTCACCGGGCAGCGGTTTGAGTGAAGCATTGAACGTTACTGCGCCAGCACCTGACCGATGCTTGGGTCCTTGAACAACCGGGTCAGTGCGTCGCTTAACACATCGCTGACCAACTGGGTGTTGGTGTCCTGGTTTGGCGCCATGCCAAAGCGCTGATCCAGCGAAGCGCCATAGCGACCGGTGTAGCGGCGGCCGTTGTTGGCGACGTCAGCACGGAAGGTAGCGCCAATGGTGGCTTCGGTCACGTACAGCTTGTCCTTGGGCGACTGGTACTTCAGCTCGGCCAGGGTAACGGTCAACTGGGGCGCGTTGCCTGCGGTGGTGGGCGTGAAGCCCAGCAGGCGCACGGCAGCCTCGGCCTGGGCCTGCAGCTTGGGCACCACCTGGTTGCCGCTGACACTGATGGTGCTGGTTTCCGGGTACATGCCACCGCGGGTGCCCAGCGACGGTGAAGGCCTGCCGTCTACCACTCGCACCACCACCGGCTGGCCCTGCCCCACCGGGGTGAGTTGCGCGGTGAGCTTGGGCTGCGGATTGAGTTGTTGCGGGCTGTGGGCACAACCGACCAGGCTGAGGCTGGCTACGGTGATCAAACCGAACAACAGTCGTTGCAACATGCGCGATTCTCCAGAAAATGCGGCGATGGCGCACAGTATACCCAGCGGCAAGGGCCTGGCTACAAGCGGCTTGCACCGCTTGCGCCCGGTAGGCCCGAGGTTGTCACGAACGCTTAACCGGCGACACTTAAGGTGGCAGCACGTTCACCTGCACAGGACATCTGCCATGGCCTCGCTTTTGCACCTGCTGTTGCCTGCTCCTCGCCATACCGCCTACGCCCTGCTCGACGCGAATGGCACGTGCCTGGCCTTCAAGCATTGCTCGCAAGCACCCGAGGGCGATGGCTGGGTGCAGGTGCAAGAGGTGCAGCTTGCCTGGCTGGGTCATGCACTGCCGGACGATGCCCGGGTTTGCAAGCCGACAAGTCGTCGTTGGCACCAACGCATCCTGGCTGCCTGAAAAACCCCGCAATAAAACCGCGAAATGGCGACATTTCTGGCTGCGACATCGCTATAATCTCCCCCCGATTATAAGGACGTCTCCTGATCGGGCCCCGCATCCGCCGTCTGACCACGGCAAATCTACCCGCCTCGCCCACAGAGAGCCTTCCACTCAGGTCTTGCATCGGCTGTCGTGCCTGCTTCCATGGCCGTCACACTGCAAAGAACCTGTGGGTTGCCATCGCGCAGTCCCCTTTTGAGGTTCACGTCTCCAAAAGAGCGTGAAAAAACGGTTTTCACTACTTCACAAGAGTGTGGCGAGCAAATGAACAATCTGGCATGTGCAAAAGCGGCAGGTGTGTCCCCTACAGCCCTGAACAGGCGGCAAATGGCCCCAACCTGGATGCGTGTCTGAGCGGCTTGCGTAGCGCATCCGACGGTCGTTGACCATAAGTCGAATTGCCGCACCTGGGGCAAACAGGGTTCAATAGGCGAACCCAAAGACTGGTTGGCGGTGTCCGCGGACGTTGCATGAACTGCGAAAAGTCGGACATGGCGATCCTGGAGAACCCGGTGATCCTGTGCTGTCAATTAGGTAGCTGTAGATTGTGGAGACGCGTTAAATGGCGCAGAACGAATCGGTTGATGTAGTACTGGTAGGCGCAGGCATCATGAGTGCCACCCTGGCCGTACTGCTCAAGGAGCTCGACCCGACCCTGAAACTCGAAGTGGTCGAGGCGATGGATTCCGGGGCCGCAGAGAGTTCCAACCCCTGGAACAACGCAGGCACCGGCCACGCCGGCTTGTGCGAGCTGAACTACACGCCCCAGGCCGCTGATGGCAGCATCGACATCAAGAAGGCCGTGCACATCAATACCCAGTTCGAGGTGTCTCGCCAGTTCTGGGCCTACTTGAGCAAGAAAGGCAACTTCGGCCCGGCGCGGGCGTTCATCAACCCGGTACCGCACCTGAGCTACGTCGAGGGTGACAAGGGCATCGCCTTCCTGAAAAAGCGCTATGAACTGCTCAAGCAGCATCACGCCTTTGCCGAGATGGAGTACACCGACGACAAGGCCGTGATGAACGAGTGGATGCCGCTGATGATGCCGGGCCGCCCGGCTGACCAGCACATTGCCGCCACCCGGGTGCTCAAGGGGACCGACGTCAATTTCGGGGCCCTGACCAACAAACTGCTCAAGTTGCTGGGCGACGCGCCCGACGCGCAGGTCAAGTATTGCAAGAAGGTCGTGGGCCTGCGTCGCAACGGCGCCGGCTGGACGGTCAGCATCAAGGACGTCAACAGCGGCGGCAGCCGCGAAGTGGACGCCCGCTTCGTGTTTCTCGGCGCCGGCGGCGCTGCCCTGCCGCTGCTGCAGGCCTCCGGCATCCCCGAAAGCAAGGGCTTTGGCGGCTTCCCGGTCAGTGGCCAGTGGCTGCGTTGCGACAATCCGGAAATCGTCAGTCAGCATCAGGCCAAGGTCTACAGCCAGGCCGCCGTTGGCGCGCCGCCCATGTCCGTGCCGCACCTGGACACGCGCGTGGTCGACGGCAAGAAATCCCTGCTGTTCGGGCCGTATGCCGGCTTTACCACCAAGTTCCTCAAGCACGGTTCGCTGCTGGACCTGCCCCTGTCGGTACGCCTGGGCAACCTTGGCCCGATGCTGGCGGTGGCCCGAGACAACATGGACCTGACCAAGTACCTGGTTAGTGAGGTGATGCAGTCGATGGAGCAGCGCCTGGAATCCCTGCGCCGCTTCTACCCCGAGGCCAAGGCCGAAGACTGGCGCCTGGAAGTGGCTGGCCAGCGTGTGCAGATCATCAAGAAGGACCCGAAGAAAGGCGGCGTTCTACAGTTCGGTACCGAGTTGGTGTCTGCCCAGGACGGCAGCCTGGCGGCGCTACTGGGCGCATCGCCCGGTGCTTCGGTGACGGTCTCGATTATGCTGGAACTGATCGAGCGCTGCTTCCCGGAGCAGGCAAAAGGTGCCTGGGCAGCCAAGCTCAAGGAGATCTTCCCGGCGCGCGAGAAGACCCTGGCCACCGACGCTGCGCTTTACCAGAAGATCAGCGCCGACAACGATGCGGCACTGGATCTGGTGCAAAGCAGCCCGGCAGCCAAGCATTACGCCTAAGCCGCCCGGCCAACGAAAAACGCCCCTCGGGGCGTTTTTTCATGCCCGTGAGCGGGCGTTTTCGATGATTTCGATGTACTCCTCGCCATTGCGCTGATCGGCGATCTGCTCGGCGAACGTCTTGCCGTGCTCGTCCTTGCCATCGAGGTCCAAGCCTGCTTCGACGAAGAAGCCAACGAAACGCCGGAAGTCATCCACGCGCAAGCCGCGGTAAGCCTTTACCAGCTTGTGCAGCGAGGGCGAGGTGACCTCATCGGCGGGCTCGAACTGGAGAAACGCCTTGATGTAGTCGTCGCTGATTTCGTCACCGATTACCTGTTTCTTGTCTTTACGCATTGCCGACTCCAACTGGACCATCACGATGTTCAAAGGGCGGCAGTGTACCTTCCGCCGCGCGCGAGCCTCAACGCGTACGTACGGTGCCGGTGTGCAGGTCCGCCCAGATGTGCCCGTTGGCATAGGTGAGAAACTGCACATACAGGGTCTCGTTGCGCAGCAGGTCCATGATGACCCGGTAATCGCTGAGCGGGTAATTCAAGCTCAGCGTGCGTGTCTTCTCGTCGTACAGCGGCTTTTTCAGGCTCTTGGCCGCCTCGCCGTCGAAGGTCAGCAGCACCTGGGTGATGCTGGCCGCCTTGCTCAGAGGCTTGCCTTTGAGGCGCACCTGCAAGGAAGAAGTGATCGGAATGGGTTGCTGGTCCGATTGGCGCTGGGCGCCGACCACCACGGTGTAGTCGGTGACCTGAAGGAGCTGCTGGGCGGTGGGCGCTGCCTGGCGCAGGGACTGGTCGTCGGGCGGCAGGAATTGGCTGTGCATCGGCGCGGCAGCCAGGGGCAGGCTGACTGCCAGCAGGAACGGGATGAACGCACGCATGTGAGGCTCCTTGGCTTGAAGGAGCACTCTAGCATGCTGCACGCGGGCGGCAGGCAGGCTGCGCTCAGAGCCCTTTGACGGCGAAGATGCCGTTGGCGTTGCGCCAGTAGCCCTTGTAGTCCATGCCATAGCCGAAGATGTAACGATCGATGCACGGCAAGCCCACGTAGTTGGCCTTGAGGTCCGGGCTGGCCTTGCGGTCGTGGTCCTTGTCGATCAGCACGGCGGTGTGCACGGCGCGGGCGCCGGCATGCTTGCAGAAGTCGATGATAGCGCTGAGGGTGTGGCCCTCGTCGAGAATGTCATCGACGATCAGCACATCGCGGTCGATGAACGAGACTTCTGGCTTGGCCTTCCAGAACAGCTCGCCGCCACTGGTCTGGTTGCGGTAACGGGTGGCGTGCAGGTACGAGGCTTCCAGCGGGAACTGCAGGTGGGTCAACAGCTTGCCAGCAAAGATCAGGCCGCCGTTCATCACGCAGAACACCACGGGGTTCTTGTCGTGCAGTTCTTGGCAGATCTGCTCGCCGACCTTGGCGATGGCCGCTTCGACTTCGGCTTCGGTGTACAGGCAGTCTGCTTCACGCATGACTTGACGGATATGCTCGAGATCGGCGGACATGGCGCTCTCCAGGAGGTGCATTTTGGAAAAGCGGGCAAAGGTACGCATCCGCTCGTCACAGATCAAGCGTTTATGGACTAACGTGCAAAATGATCAGACGACAGCACAGGCTGAATAGATTAATCTAGCGCGGTTTTTTTGCCCGCCTTTCGGAGCCCCCCCTATGCCCACTCGTGAGATCCGCCATCCGCTGATCCGCCACAAGCTCGGCCTGATGCGCCGTGCTGATATCAGCACCAAGAATTTTCGCGAACTTGCCCAGGAAGTCGGCGCCCTGTTGACGTACGAGGCCACCCAGGACCTGCCACTGGAAACCTACGAAATCGACGGCTGGTGCGGCAAGGTTGCCGTGGAAAAGATCGCCGGCAAGAAGATCACGGTCGTGCCAATCCTGCGCGCAGGCATCGGCATGCTCGACGGCGTGCTCAGCCTGGTGCCGGGTGCCAAGGTCAGCGCGGTGGGCGTGGCCCGCAACGAAGAGACGCTTGAGGCCCACACTTACCTGGAAAAGCTCGCGCCGGACATCAATCAGCGCTTGGCACTGATCATCGATCCGATGCTGGCCACCGGTGCCTCGATGGTCGCCACCATCGACCTGCTGAAAAAGGCCGGTTGCCGGGAAATCCGCGCCATGGTCCTGGTTGCTGCCCCAGAGGGCATTGACGTGGTACACAAGGCCCACCCGGATGTGCAGATCTACACGGCCTCCATCGACCAGCGCCTGAACGAACATGGCTACATCGTCCCAGGCCTGGGTGATGCCGGCGACAAGATCTTCGGCACCAAGCAAAAGGACGCCTGACCATGCAGGACGGCTACAACGACCCGCTCTGGCGTCAGGTCGTTTCAGGCGCGCAGATGCTCTTCGTGGCATTTGGCGCGCTGGTGCTGATGCCCTTGATTACCGGCCTGGACCCTAACGTCGCGCTGTTCACCGCAGGCCTTGGCACCTTGCTGTTTCAGCTGGTGACCGGGCGTCAGGTGCCGGTTTTCCTGGCATCGAGCTTTGCCTTCATCACCCCGATCATTCTCGCCAAGGGCCAGTTCGGTCTGGCAGAAACCATGGGTGGCGTCATGGCCGCCGGGTTCGTCTACACCTTCATGGGCCTGATGGTGAAGATCAAGGGCACAGGCTTCATCGACCGTATGCTGCCCCCGGTGGTGATCGGCCCGGTGATCATCTCCATCGGCCTGGCCATGGCACCGATCGCGGCCAACATGGCGATGGGCAAGGCTGGCGATGGTAGCGTGCTGCTGCCCTACAGCACCGCCATGCTGATTTCCATGCCGGCCCTGCTGACGACGCTGATCGTGGCCGTGTTCGGCAAAGGCATCTTCCGCCTGGTGCCGATCATCGCCGGCGTGCTGGTGGGTTTTGCCCTGTCGTTCGCTTTCGGGGTGGTCGACACGGCGAAGATTGCAGCGGCGCCCTGGCTGGAATTGCCCAACTTCACCGCCCCTGCCTTCAACTGGCAGGCCATCCTGTTCATCGTGCCCGTGGCCTTGGCGCCGGCCATCGAGCATATCGGCGGGGTCATCGCGGTGGGCAGCGTGACGGGACGGGACTACCTGAAGACACCGGGCCTGCACCGCACGCTGCTGGGTGACGGCATCGCCACGACGGCAGCCGGCCTGTTCGGCGGACCGCCCAACACCACCTACGCCGAGGTGACCGGCGCGGTGATGCTGACCAAGAACTACAACCCGAAGATCATGACCTGGGCTGCGGTGTTCGCCATCACCCTGGCCTTCATCGGCAAGTTCGGCGCCCTGCTGCAGAGCATTCCGGTGCCTGTGATGGGTGGCATCCTCTGTCTGCTGTTCGGCTCGATCGCAGCCGTCGGGCTCAATACCATGATCCGCCACAAGGTCGACCTCGCCGAAGCGCGGAACCTGGTGATCGTGTCGGTGACCCTGGTATTCGGTATCGGCGGCGTGCTGGTCGGCAGCGGTGACGGTCCCGACGACTGGGGCCTGAAGGGCATCGCGTTGTGCGCCATCGTGGCGATCGCGCTCAACCTCATCCTGCCAGGCAACGATGCCTGGAAGCACAAGCAGCAGGATGATCAGTTGCCTTGACGCCTGAGTCGCCTGGTCTGGCGCCGTCCTCGACGGGGCCTGACCAGGCGGGCCATCAAGCGTTTTCGCAGAGCTTGGCCAGCACCCTCACCCATTCCGGGTGTTCGTTCATGCAGGGCACCAGCACCAGCTCCTGACCACCGGCTTCGACGAATTGCTCGCTGCCGCGCATGCCGATTTCCTCGAGCGTCTCGATGCAGTCAGCCACGAAGGCCGGGCACATCACCAGCAACTTCTTCACCCCGGCCTGGGCGAGTTCGTCCAGCCGCGCTTCGGTATAGGGTTCGATCCACTTGTCCCGGCCCAGCCGCGACTGGAAGGAGACCGACCACTTGCCCGCTGGTATGCCCAGCTTCGTCGCGAACGCCCTGGCCGTAGCCAGGCACTGCCCGCGGTAACACACGGCACGCACTTGGGCGCTGGCACCTTCGCAGCACTCGGGCGCTCGCAGGTCATGCTTCGTACCGCTGGGGAAGAGTTTCTTCAAATGGCGTTCGGGCAAGCCATGGAAGCTGAGCAGCAGGTGGTCATAGTCCTGCTCCAAATAGGGCCGGGCACTGGCGACCAATGCGTCGATGTAGTCTGGATCATCGTAGAAAGGTTGCAGCACGCGCATCTGCAGCGGCAGTTGCTGCTCGGTGATGGTCTGCCGGGCGAGCTCCACGACGGTCGTTACTGTGCTGTCGGCAAATTGTGGGTACAGGGGCGCCAGGGTGACCTTGCGTATACCCTGCGCCGCAAGCCGCTCCAGTACCTGGGGCAAGGCAGGCTCACCGTAGCGCATGGCGATTTCCACCGGCCCGTGGGGCCAGTGATCGACCATGGCCGCTTGCAGGCGACGGGTAAGCACCACCAGCGGCGAGCCCTCGTCCCACCAGATCGAGGCATAGGCGTGGGCGGACTGCTCGGGACGCTTGATCAGTATCAACGACACCAACAGGCGCCGGATGGGCCAGGGCAAGTCGACCACATAGGGGTCCATGAGAAACTGATTGAGGTAGCGGCGAACATCGGCTACCGACGTGGAGGCCGGTGAACCCAGGTTGACCAGCAGCAAAGCGTGATCGGTCATGCAGCATCCTATGTCAGAGGCGGCTGGACAAATTGCCCAGCGCCGATTGCAGATCGTTGAAGCGGAACGTGAACCCGGCTGCCAGCAACCGCGTGGGGTAGGCGCGCTGGCCACCGAGCAGCAGGTTCGACATCTCGCCCAGGCCAGCTTTCAGCAGCAACCCAGGCAGGGGTATCACGGCAGGTCGGTGCAGCGCCCTGCCCAGCTGCTTGGCAAATTCACGGTTACGCACAGGCTCAGGTGCACAGGCATTGTAAGGGCCGCTGGCGTCGGTGCGCTGCAAGAGAAAATTAATCAGGGCGATCTGGTCGTCTATGTGGATCCAGGGCATCCACTGCCGACCGTTGCCTATCGGCCCACCTAATCCCAACTTGAAGGGCAAGCGCAGGCGAGACAGGAAGCCGCCGTCGCTGGCCAGCACCAGCCCTGTACGCACCAGCACCACCCGAATGCCCTGCGCTTGTGCACGGCACGCCGTTTCCTCCCAGGCGATGCACAGTTGGCTGGCGAAGTCTTCGACCACCGGCGGGGCGTCTTCGGTCAACTCACGTTCGCCGCCGTCACCGTACCATCCCACGGCCGAACCTGAGATCAGCACGCCCGGACGCTGCTCACGCCTGCCCAGCCATGCCAGCAATTGCTCCGTAAGGGCGATGCGGCTTGACCACAGCAGGTTGCGCCGAGAGGCCGTCCAGGGTCGATCGGCAATCGGCGCACCGGCCAGATTCACCACGGCATCAATGGGGTCGGCCGCTTCCAGTTCATTGAGCTCGGCAATGCCTCTGACACCGTCGCCGCAAAGCGTCGCCACCGCCTCGGGACGTCGACTCCACACGGTGAGCCGATGCCCTTGAGCAAGCCAGTGACGGCACAAGTGCCGGCCTATCAATCCGGTGCCGCCTGTCAGCAGGATGTGCATGGCAGTGTCCTCATGGAATAAGGCAGTGGTCTATTTTTAACATCAAGGCACTTTCTAGCGCCCATGCTCTCCGATAAACATAGGCCAACCAATCGTTACTTGCGGAATATACTTATACATATTTTTATGATTGTACAGGTTTGCCTGACAGCGTAATCTGCGCATAGCAAGGTTTTAAGAGGCCATCATGACCATACCTATTGCCATCATCGGGGCTGGCATTGCCGGCCTGTCAGCCGCCCAGGCACTGCAGAGCGCCGGGCAGACCGTGCACCTTTTCGACAAGGGCCATGGCAGCGGCGGGCGCATGGCCAGCAAACGCAGCGAAGCCGGTGCACTGGACTTGGGGGCGCAGTATTTCACCGCCCGTGACCGCCGCTTCGTCGAAGAACTGCAGCACTGGGTAGCCGCCGGCTGGGCGGCGCAGTGGAAACCACAGCTGTACAACTACCGCGACGGGTCACTCACCCCCTCCCCCGATGAACAGACCCGCTGGGTGGGCGTGCCACGCATGAGCGCCATCACCCGCGGCCTGCTCAAGGACATGACCGTTAGCTTCGCCTGCCGTATTACCGAGGTCTTTCGCGGCAAGGACTACTGGCACCTGCAGGACACCGAGGGCTGCAGCCATGGTCCATTCCGCCGTGTGGTGGTTGCCGTACCGGCGCCACAGGCAACGCCCCTGCTGGCAGCCACGCCAAAGCTCGCAGCCGTGGCCGCCGGGGTGCAGATGGAGCCAACCTGGGCGGTGGCGCTGGGCTTTAAGGCCCCTCTGGATACGCCCATGCAAGGCTGCTTCGTCCAGGAAAGCCCGCTTGACTGGCTGGCACGCAACCGCAGCAAGCCGGGGCGCGACGAGACGCTGGACACGTGGGTACTGCACGCCACTTCCAACTGGAGCCGACAACACATCGACCTGTCCAAGGACGACGTCGTCGAGCACCTGCGCGGCGAATTCGCCGAACTGGTCGGTTGCGCCGTGCCTGAACCCGCGTTTGCCCTGGCCCACCGCTGGTTGTACGCCCGCCCCGGCAGCCATCACGAATTCGGCGCCCTGGCCGATGCCGACCAAGGGTTATATGCCTGCGGGGACTGGTGCCTGTCCGGACGGGTGGAAGGTGCCTGGTTGAGTGGACAAGAGGCCGCGCGCCGTTTACTTGAACACTTGGACTGATCGGCTATCTACACCTTAAGGGTTCGCACCGGACCCACTATGTGCTGGAATATTCCTGTACATGACTGATAAGTTGTACAGGTATACGGAGGCAGCTATGCACGACCCTGCAGTTCACCACAAGCCGCGCATCGCTATCAGTGCCTGCCTGACCGGGCATAACGTGCGTTACAACGGTGGGCACAAGTCCTCGGACCTGTGCCGCACCCAACTGGAAGAACATTTCGAATGGACGACGGTGTGCCCAGAAATGGCCATTGGCCTGGGTGTACCGCGCGATCCAATCCGGCTGGTGGGCGACCCTGAACATCCTGAAGTCGTGGGCACGCGCAACCCTGACCTGGACTATACGGGTCCGCTGCGTGATTACGGTAAACAGATGGCCGCCGAACTTGATGATGTTTGCGGCTACATCTTCATGCAGAAGTCGCCCTCGTGCGGTCTTGAGCGTGTCAAGGTCTACCAGGACAATGGTCACCCAGCCATCAACCGCGGTCGCGGCGCCTATGCGCAGGCTTTTTGCGAGCTAAGACCAGACCTGCCGGTCGAAGAGGAAGGCCGCCTGCACGACCCTGTGCTGCGCGAAAACTTCATCAGCCGCGTGTATGCGTACGCCGATTGGCAACATCTGCTTGAGCAAGGCTTGAGTCGCCATGCGCTGCTGGCTTTCCACTCCCGCTACAAGTACCTGCTGATGGCGAACAACCCGCAGGCTTATCGCACCTTGGGGCGCATGCTCGGCAGCATGAGCAAGGACGACGATACGGCCGTTGTCGCCCCCCGCTATTTCTCGGAGCTGATGCAGGCTTTGCGCCGCTGTGCCAGCCGTGGCACACACGGCAATGTGTTGCAGCATCTGAGCGGCTACTTCAAAAACGCCCTGACCCCTGCCGACAAAGCCGAGCTGCAGACGTTGATCGGACAGTACCAGCAAGGGGTCGTGCCTTTGATCGTACCGCTGACCCTGCTCAAGCATCATCTGCGCAACCACCCTGACCCCTACCTGCTGCAACAAGCCTACTTGCAGCCTCATCCTGAACGCCTGGGACTACGTAATGCGGTCTGAGATTCTTCTACCAATTGGTGAGCTGGCCCGGCGCACAGGCGTCAACCCGGTCACCCTGCGCGCATGGGAGCGGCGCTACGGGCTGCTCAAGCCACAGCGCACACCCAAGGGGCATCGACTGTACCCGGTCGAACAGGTCGAGAGAGTGGAAGCGATCCTGGCCTGGTTGCAGCGTGGTGCATCGGTCAGCCAGGTGGGGGATTTGCTGGACAAGCCACTCAGCACCCCACCCACCGGGGATTGGCAAACCCGTCAGTTCCAGATGCTCGAAGCCATCGCCAACTTGTCGCAACGGGCGCTGGATCATCAGTTGAACCAGGCCATGGCGCTCTACCCTGCCGTCACGTTATGCGAGCAGTTGCTGCTGCCTTTGCTGGACCTGCTGGAACTGCGCTGGCGCAATTACTTCAACGCCCGGCTTGAGCAGGTGTTCTTCCATACGTGGTTGCGCAGCAAACTGGGCGCGCGGGTGTATCACGACAATCAGCTGCTACAGGGCCCACCGGTTCTGCTTGCCGAAGACAGTGACCGAGGCTTCGACCCTGGCCTGTGGCTCTGCGCATGGCTGTTCACCAGCAATGGCTTTGCGGTGGAAATCCTCGAGCAAGCCGTGGCCGGTGCGCAGTTGCAGAGTGCAGCTGCGGCCTTGAAGCCGCGCGCGGTGCTCCTGAACCTCGGCCCGCGCATCGACACCCGCGCGTTGCAGCGCACGCTCCAGAACCTGCAGCTGCCCACCCTTGCCGGGGGAGCCTTGCTGGCGCTGCATCAGGCCCAACTGGGCTCGCTCGACCTGCCTCACCTGCACACCTTCGATACCCCTCAAGCGGCCTTGCAGTTACTGCAAGGCCTGTGACTGCCAGCCTGGAGAGATTCCGATTTCATGCATTTGACCTGGCTTCGCAGTGACCTACGCGTTACCGACAACACCGCCCTGAGCGCCGCCAGTGAACGTGGCCCAACCCTGGCCCTGTGGCTTATCAGCCCTGGTCAATGGCAGGCCCATGACGATGCGGCCTGCAAAGTGGATTTCTGGCTACGCAACCTGCGCGAGGTGCGCCAGTCGCTTGATGCGCTCAACATCCCATTGCTCATACGCACGATAGACACCTGGGATGATGCGCCTCAGGCTGTGCTCGACGTCTGCCGGAAGCATCATGTCCAGAGCGTTCACTGGAACGAGGAATACGGCATCAACGAGGCCCGCCGCGACACGGCCACGCGCCAATTGCTCGAAGCCTCCGAGGTTCAGGTTCACAGCCACCTCGACCAGCTCCTGTTCCGGCCCGGAACGGTGCTGACCCGCAGTGGCGGCTACTTCCAGGTGTTCGGCCAATTCAAGAAAAACTGCCTGGAACACTTGCACCGCAGCCTGCCCTCAATGGCCTCACCGGTTAAACGTCAAGCCCCGACATCAATCAAGAGCGACCCGATTGCGCACCATGTCGACCCCTTCGAAAAGCCCGCAGACGCGCTGCGCAAGCATTGGCCTGCTGGCGAGCAGGAGGCTCAGGCAAGGCTTGCCCGATTCACCGACGAGGTCATCGACGACTACGAGACGTTGCGTGATCTTCCTGCTCGCGAGGGCACCAGTCAGCTGTCAGCCTACCTTGCAGCGGGGGTCATCTCACCCCGCCAATGCCTGCATGCCGCGCTGGCCCACAACCGAGGCGAGTTCGACAGCGGCAGCAGCGGCGTCCAGACCTGGATCAACGAGCTGCTCTGGCGCGAATTCTACAAGCACATCTTGACGGGCTATCCCCAGGTGTCTCGGCATCGTGCCTTCCGTGCGCACACCGAGGCGTTGCCGTGGCGTAAGGCACCCAAGGAATTCGAAGCCTGGCAGCAGGGCCGAACCGGCTTCCCGATCATCGATGCGGCCATGCGCCAGATGCTGGCCACCGGCTGGATGCACAACCGGCTACGCATGCTGACCGCCATGTTCCTGAGCAAGAACCTGTTGATCGACTGGCGGCTGGGGGAACGTCACTTCATGCGCCATCTGATCGACGGCGATCTGGCGGCCAACAACGGCGGCTGGCAGTGGAGCGCATCCACCGGCACCGACTCGGTCCCCTACTTCAGGATCTTCAACCCCGTGTCGCAGTCCCAACGTTTTGACCCCAAGGGCCGCTTCATTCGTCAGTGGGTACCTGAATTGCAGGGCATTGACGACAAAAATATCCACGACCCCGGAAAATGCCACGGCTTGATTGATGCTAACCTCTATCCCACTCCTATCGTCGATCTTCACAGTAGTCGACAGCGGGCGCTCCAGGCTTTCAAGGAGTTGCCCCGCTAGTCGTGTATAGAGGGCAATGCCGTGGGTGGCTCACGCAGTTTTTGGGTTACGGGCGCAACGGATGGGCTGGGCTTGGCACTGGTCCGCAATCTTTTAGCTAATGGGCAGCGGGTCGCCGCCAGTGCAGGTGCAAGCGAGGAACTCGATCGCTTGTGCTTGCACCATGGCGATCGCTTGCTGCGGCTTCCAGGCCAATTACATCAGCAGCCCGATGCTGACGAGGCAGGCCGCATGATCGGCGACGCCTGGGGCTCATTGGATGGCTTGATCCTGAATGCCGCCACCTGTGATTACTTGCTCCCTGGTACCTCGGACAGCGAGTTGTTCGAGCATCTGATCACCACCAACCTTCAGGCGGCACAGCACTGCCTCGAGTACGCCACGCCCTTGCTGGCCAAGGGCGATACGCCCCAGATAATGGCGGTTTTCAGCCGCTACTCCGCCACGCAGCTCTACGCGCCGACGCAGTTTCCTGCCGGCTGGAACAACGCCGTGCAGTGGGTAAGGGAGCAGCGTTCATCGTTGCTCGCCAACGGCATAGCGCTGACAGTGGTAGCGCCGCAGTCCCTGAAAAACCCTGTGACGGCTGCCAGCGCGGTGCCTGAAGACTGGACCGCCGACACAGCGGCGCTGGAGCTTCTGGCGCGCTTGCCTGCACGTGAGCCTGAGCTGGTGCTCGAGACGCTGAACCCGTCGAATCTCTGGCCGCTGCCGCAGCACTAGCTGCGAGGCTCAACATGCCGTGCAGTCAAGCAGTGCAACGTGCTCAGGACGTGAAACGTTCCACGTCTTGAGAGGTATGCCACAGCACCGGAAGGATATCCATCAACGCGCGTGGATCGCCGCTGGTCCAGAACCGCGTTGGCCGAGCCGGGCCGGGTGCCAGCAGATCAGCACCCGCGAGCAGGCGTTCGAGTTGGCGCGCCACGGCTGCGCCCGTATCGATGACGGCCACGTGGGAGGGCACCGTTTCAGCCAGCAAGGGTTTCAAGAACGGATAATGCGTGCAGCCCAGTATCAAGGTATCGCAGCCCGCCGCCAGAAGCGGTTCAACGTACCTGCCCAGCAACGTGCGTAACACTGGGCTGTTCAGGTCCCCCGTTTCGATCAGTTCGACAAGCCCGGGGCAAGGCTGGGTGATCACCTGCACGTTGCTGGCAAAGCGATCGAGCAAGGCGGCAAACTTGGCACTTTGCAAGGTTCCAGTCGTGGCCAGCACGCCGACTATCCCTGAACGGGTGGCCGCTGCGGCAGGCTTGACCGCCGGCTCCATGCCCACGATCAGCCAGTGAGGATAGTGCTCGCGCAGATCAGCCACCGCAGCCACGGTAGCCGTGTTGCAGGCCAGTACCATGGCCTTGGCGCCTTGTTGATGAAAGAAGGCGGCGATGTGGCGGCAGCGTTCACGAATGTAGTCCGGGGACTTCTCCCCGTACGGCACATGGCCACAATCCGCGAGGTAGTGGAGCGTTTCGTTGGGCAAGCGTTGACGAATCTCGGCAAGCACCGACAGCCCCCCCACCCCGGAGTCCATCACCCCGACCGGCCCCTCGCGCTCAGCCATCGCGCTTGCCACACACCGCGCAGCCAGGGTCGCGTTTGACCCGCAACTCACGGATGCGCGTGCCCAAGGCGTCGATCAGCAACAGTCGCCCTACCAAGGGTTCGCCAAAGCCGGCCAGCAGCTTCATGGCCTCCAGCGCCTGCAAGCTGCCCACCAGACCCACCAAGGGGCCGATCACGCCAGCCTCGCTGCAGGTCAGCTCGGCCTCGCTGCCATGGCCATACAGGCAGTGATAGCAGGGGCTGTAGTCCCGGCGCGGGTCGAACACCGACAGCTGGCCTTCCAGGCGTATTGCGGCGCCACTGACCAAGGGCTTCGCGGCCGCCACGCAGGCCGCGTTGACCGCCTCACGTGTACCGAAGTTATCCGAGCAGTCCAGGACCAGGTCCACTGCCGATACGGCAGCGGCCAGTGAGTCTTCATCCAGCGCCTGGCGGTGGGCGATCAGGTCGATTTCCGGGTTGATCGCCTGCAAACGTTGCAGGGCCGAGTCGACCTTGCTCATGCCCACGCTGGCACTGTCATGGATGACCTGGCGCTGCAGGTTCGTCAGGTCGACCGTATCGAAATCCGCCAGGTGCAGCTCGCCAACGCCGGCAGCTGCCAAATACAGCGCCACAGGCGAGCCCAGGCCACCGAGTCCGACGATCAGGGCCTTGCTCTGCTTGAGGCGCAGCTGGCCGTCGATGTCGATCTGGGACAGCAATACCTGCCGACTGTAGCGCAGCAGCTCCTGGTCGCTCAGCATGGCAAGCGCCCCACGGTGATGCGCTGGTGACCGCCCAGGTCGATGCGGCTGCTCACCTCGACAAAGCCGTTTTCCCGCAACAGCACCTGGACGGCATCAGCCTGGTCGTAACCATGCTCGAGCAGAAGCCAACCGCCAGGGGTGAGGTGGCTCGGCGCCTGGGCGGCGATGACACGCAGGTCGTCCAGACCGTCGACCCCGGCTACCAGCGCGCTGCTGGGCTCGAAGCGCACGTCACCGTCGACCAGATGCGGGTCTGAAGCGGCGATGTAGGGCGGGTTACTGACGATCAGGTCGAAGCGCTCGTCGGCAAGCCCCTCAAGCCAGTGGCTGACCTGGATGCGGACGTTGGCCAGGCCAAGCCGCTGGCGATTGCGCTCGGCCAACGCGGCGGCCTCGGGCACGCGATCCACCGCCGTTACCTGCCACGCCGGTCGCTCGCTGGCCAGGGCAAGGGCAATTGCACCGGTGCCCGTCCCCAGGTCGAGCACCCTGGCCGGCAGCGCAGGCTGCAACTCCAGTGCCGTCTCGACCAGCAGTTCGGTGTCCGGGCGCGGGATGAGCGTATGCGGGGCCACTTCCAGATCGATCTTCCAGAAGCCCTGCTGGCCCAGGATATAGGCCACAGGCTCCCCTTCCCTGCGCCGCTGCAGGTAGCCGGCGTAGGTCTGGGCAGCTTCGCTGCTGACGATGCGCTCTGGCCATGTGTGCAAATAACTGCGCGACTTGCCAAGCGCCGCCGCCAGCAGCAGCTCGGCATCCAGGCGCTCGGTAGGCGAATCGGGTAACTGCGCGTTGCGCAGCAGGCTGGCGATGATGGTCATCAGTCCCCCAGAGCAGCCAGTTGGTCGGCCTGGTACTCGGCCAGCAGGGGCTCGATCACCGCATCGACCCCACCGGCGAGCACGTCGTCCAGCGAGTACAAGGTCAGATTGATGCGATGGTCCGTGACCCGACCCTGTGGATAATTGTAGGTGCGGATGCGTTCGGAGCGATCCCCGGAGCCCACCAGCAGTTTGCGCTCACTGGCGATGGCGTTCTGAGCGGCGCTGGTCTGCATGTCGTTCAACTTCGCCGATAACCAGGACAAGGCGCGCGCACGGTTCTTGTGCTGGGAACGCTCTTCCTGGCATTCGACGACAATGCCTGTGGGCAAGTGCGTGATGCGGATGGCCGAGTCGGTCTTGTTCACGTGCTGACCGCCCGCGCCGGACGCGCGGTAGGTGTCCACGCGCAAGTCGGCTGGGTTGATCTCGATGGCCGCTTGTTCATCCGGCTCCGGCAAAACCGCCACGGTGCAGGCCGAGGTGTGGATGCGGCCCTGGGATTCGGTTTCGGGGACGCGCTGTACACGGTGCGCGCCGGACTCGAACTTGAGCTTGCCGTACACGTTCTCGCCCTCGACGCGGGCGATGATTTCCTTGTACCCGCCGTGCTCGCCTTCGTTCTCGGAAAGGATCTCCAGCCGCCAGCCGCGCTTTTCCGCGTAGCGCGAATACATGCGAAACAGATCGCCCGAAAAGATCGCCGCTTCGTCGCCACCCGTTCCGGCGCGAATCTCGAGAAACACGTTGCGCCCGTCGTTGGGGTCCTTGGGCAGCAACATGCGCTGCAGTTGCGACTCCAACGCCACCAACTGGTCCTTGGCCTCACGCACTTCCTCCACGGCCATTTCACGCATGTCCGGGTCGCTGTCCTTGAGCAGCGCCTGGGCGCTTTCAAGATCATCCTGGACCTTGCGCCATTGCTGATAGGCCGTGTGCACCGGCTCGACTTCGGCATATTCGCGGGAATAGGCGCGAAAACGTGTCTGGTCGGAAATGACCTCGGCATCACCGAGCAAGGCGGTGAGTTCTTCGAAGCGGTCCTGGAGAATGTCCAGTTTATTGAGCAGCGACGCTTTCATTGCAGGGATTTGTCCGTGGAGCCCTCGTCGAGGGCAAAGAGTTCCTGGGCCATGGCCAGCGCATCGAGGCGGCCCTCGGCCGAGAGCTTTTTCAGCTGCACGCTGGGCGCATGCAGGAGCTTGTTGGTCAGGCCGCGCGCCAATTGGGCCAATACGTCTTCAGGGTTGCCACCATTGGCCAGCAAGCGCTGGGCCTTTTGCAGTTCTTCATCACGCAGCCGCTCGCTTTGCTGGCGGTAGGCCCGGAGCACATCGACAGCGGCCAGCTCTCGCAGGCGCACCATGAAATCCTCGGCCCCCACCGCCACCAGTTCTTCGGCGGCCTGGGCAGCGCCCTGGCGGCTCTTGAGGTTTTCGGCAACCACGTCATGCAGGTCGTCGACGGTATACAGGTACACATCGTCGAGCTCGCCCACTTCGGTCTCGATGTCGCGCGGGACGGCGATATCGACCATGAAGATGGGTTTGTGTCGGCGCTGCTTGAGGGCGCTTTCGACGGCGCCCTTGCCCAGAATCGGCAACTGGCTGGCGGTGGAGCTGATGACGATATCGCTGTTGGCGAGTTCCTGGGGGATATCGGCGAGCAGCACGGCATGTGCGCCGAACTGTTCGGCCAGGGTGCTGGCGCGCTCGAGCGTACGGTTGGCCACCACGATGCGGCGTACGCCCTGCTCGTGCAGGTGGCGAGCGACCAGGGTGATGGTCTCGCCGGCGCCGATCAGCAGTGCCTGGCTGCGGGCCAGGTCGCTGAAGATCTGTTTGGCCAGACTGACGGCCGCGAAAGCGACCGACACGGGGTTTTCGCCGATGGCGGTGTCGGTACGGACCTGTTTGGCGGCGCTGAACGTGGCCTGGAACAGGCGCCCGAGCAGCGGCCCGACGGTGCCGGCCTCGCGGGCAACGGCATAGGCGGATTTCATCTGGCCGAGGATCTGCGGTTCGCCGAGCACCAGTGAGTCGAGGCCGGAGGCGACGCGCATCATGTGCCGGACGGCGTCGTGTTCTTCATGCACGTAGGCGCTGGCACGCAGTTCGTCGAGGCTGAGGCGGTGATAGTCGGCCAGCCACTGGAGCACGGCATCGGCCGACAGTTGGTCCTGCTCGATGTAGAGCTCGCTGCGGTTGCAGGTGGACAGGATCGCTGCCTCGCGACTGGTGGTGAGGCGGCAGAGCTGCTGCAGGGCGTCCACCAGCTGCTCCGGGGTAAACGCCACGCGCTCGCGTACGTCTACCGAGGCAGTCTTATGGTTGATACCAAGTGCAAGAAAGGCCATGCAAGATCGCTGGTTGTGACAGGAAGCCGATAATTGTCCTCTTTCGCAGGTTGCAGGACAACCACCGTTCGCTATCGAGGCGATAGTGTGGCGGGGTCGAGGTGATCTTGCCGATACGCTGTGGACTTCCGGCGCTGGCCTCCAAGGTTGTAGTTATTCAGCTATTACCCGCCCCTTGATGGGGCGCTCAAGGCGACAGTACGCGCGCCTGACTTGCACCGAGCTACAACTTCTTCACGTTCAAGGTCGCTATCGGGCCTTGCGCTGCGTACGTGCTTCCAACACAACCTCTCATGACTCTTGAGTTCAATAGTGACTCCCCCTTACTCCATAGCGTTTAATCTTGCTTTTGATCTTGCTTTTGATCTTGATCTTGATCTTGATCTTGCTTTTGATCTTCGCGACTTCAGAAGGCCGAACGCAGGTCTTGCGGAGGGAGGTGACAGGCATGGATGCCTGTCAAGCGCTGGGCCCCAGGATGGGGCCTACAGCGCGGTCCTCCCGGGAGCAAGACCGGAGTGAGGGAACCCCGAAGCGCAGCGTAGGGGCCGTATGAACGGAGCGCAGCCTTTTTTGGTTACTTTTTGTGGCGTTTGACAAAAAGTAACTCGCCGTAAGGGCGAAAAGGTGATTAAGCGTCCCCATCGCAAATGGACTATGCTCAATATCAACACCCACACCAATGCAATCAAACTTAAAACTTCAAACTTCAAAGCGTGGGCGCATACAGCAAGTTGGTATTCGTTGGCGCGGGTGGCGCACAGTCACCCTTCCGCCCTTACGGCGGCTCACTTTTTGTCTTGTCAAAAAGTAAGCAAAAACCGCCTGCTCCTATCATCCGGCCCCTACGCTGCGCTCCGGGGTTCCCTCGCTCCGGG
>Ga0308172_1000385_pt1 | contig 59809 bp, 63 predicted proteins | sample PhyGR2_FD_202134 | JGI IMG/M metagenome (GOLD analysis project Ga0308172, IMG submission 202134) | Phyllosphere microbial communities from UC Gill Tract Community Farm, Albany, California, United States - DLSLSG.R2 | ecosystem: Host-associated > Plants > Phyllosphere > Unclassified | place: USA... | reverse complement strand
ATCGGAGCCGGTGCACCCTTCAGGGCGATTGCCGAGCAGATTGGCCATGTCGAACTTTCGGGCATTCGCCGCCAGCGCCATGATTGGCAGAGACAGGCATCGGTTGCCTTTGCGACCCACAAGACGGCCGAGGGGCTTGCCGCCTATCGCGATCACGGCGCCATCCACTTTGCGGAAAGCCGCGACGCGTCGATGGCGCAGATCGTGCGTGATTATCTTGCCGATAACGAAGAGCATCCGCAAGGCACCCGGGTTGCCATGGCGCATCGCCGAGCCGACGTGCGAGCCCTCAATGCCGCCATCCGCTCCGAGCTTCAGAACAGACAAAAGCTCGAACGCGGCCAAGAGTTGAGCGACGGTGTTGACCGTGGAGACCGTGGGGATGGTGGGGTCGGAAAGAACGGCGGAGAACGCGTGTTCCAGACCAATAACGGCAAACGCGCCTTCGCCGCCGGTGACCGGATCATCTTCCTCGAAAACAACCGCGACCTCGGCGTCAAAAACGGCATGCTTGGCACGGTCGAGCATGTGGAGCCGGGCAAGATCATCGCCCGGCTCGATGGTCGAGGTGGCGACAGTGTCAGCATTCCGACAGACAGCTATCAGGCGATCGGCCACGGCTATGCGACGACGATCCATAAAAACCAGGGGGCGACAGTCGATCGCGCTTTTGTGCTGGCGTCCAGCACCATGGACCGGCATCTGACCTATGTTGCCATGACAAGGCATCGCGATGGCGTGCAGCTCTATGCTGACCTCAAGGAGTTCGCCAATGCGGGCCGACTGGTTGATCACGGCATTGCGCCCTATGAACACAATCCGCAGTCACGTGACAGCTATTTTGTGACGCTGGAGAATGAAAAGGGCGATCAGCGCACGGTCTGGGGCGTCGATCTCAAGCGGGCCATGCGAGATGCATCGCCCGCAATCGGGGACAGGATTGGCCTGCAGCATGAAGGCGCCACGCCTGTCACGCTTCCGGATGGCACCCAGGCCGAGCGCAATGCATGGCGTGTCGTCAAGGGTGACGCGTTGGCGTACGAGCAACTGACAAGCCGTCTGTCGCGTTCCGGCGCGAAGGAAACCACGCTGGATTACATCAGCGACTTTGCCGAGCGGCGCGGGATCGCAAGCGATAGATGGATCGTAAACGACCAATGGATCGGGCAAGAGTTTGGGGTGAAAAGCGAGATTGAACTTGCTTCCGCCAAAGATGAGCGTCAAGAGGTCTTGTCCCGTGCGGCCCATCTGCATCGGGAGCAGCAGGACCGGCCATCGGAGCGTCAGCAGGTTTACGAGGAACGTGCCGGCGATCTGGCCGGTCCTGTTCACCGCGAAGATCCTCGCAATCAGTTCGCCCGAACAATCGATGACGGTCGGCGCGACGACCGAATAGAGGACAGCAAAGGATACCGCCGCATCCGGTGGTCCGAGGTCATGTCGCAAGACGGCGCCGTCCCTGCCCCCACAGAAACTGTAATCCAACAATCGCTGATGGAAACCGGTAAGCCAGCTCCACTAGTGCCAGCAATCACGCGTCATGACCGCAGCATCGAAGAGGTGGCCCGCGAAAGGGCGATGTCCGTCATCGATCACAGATTCGATACGGTGGAATCTCTCGCGCGGCACGTGTTCCGTGACCCGGTCGAGGTCGCGGCAAGACTGCGCACCGCGATGACCGAGAAGGAAGGCAACGGAAAAATCATGGCAAAGGCCATGGCCGGGCAACCCGAGCGGTTCGGGGAGCTACGCGGCAAGTCGGGTCTGTTCGGGAACAACAAGGAGCGGAAGGAGGCGCTGCAATATGCCAGGTCTCTTTCTGCCCATATCGCCTATGTCTCCGAGGCATGGCAGCGCCGGCTTGGCGAAGAACGCGCGAGCGAACAATGGCAGCGTGAGCAGCGTGACGTCATCGAGGTCCCTGCCTTCACGCCGCGCAGCGCTGAGATCCTTGCCAAGGTGGAGAAAATGCCGTTGGAGAAGCGGAGCCAGTTTATCTCAGAACTGCGCTCGTCTCCTGAGGGCCGAGCCGCGCTCGATGAGGCCACGCTGGTAGCCGAGGCGCTCACGCGGCGGTTTGGCAGTTCCGATCCTCGCAGGTTCGCCGAGGAGCTTGCGGCACGCCCGGAGCTCGCAAAGCAGGCCGAGCAGATCAACACAATCGCCCGCATGGTGCATCGTACACGCCATGCCGAGCTCAGCCATGACCATGCGCTGAGACGGCAGCTCGTCCGATCTCGAGGGCTTGGACTGAGCCGATAGTAGGGCAATCTTCATAACTTTGTCCGCCGATCGAATTCCCGTGACGGCTTAGCTCGTCCGTACAACGCCTTGAAGGGATCTGAACCCGGGGCACGCTCATCGAATGTTGCTAAATAGCTAATTCAGCGCTTATCAGGGCACGTATAACGGCCCACATTGTTGCAGCGCAAGTAGGGAAAACGGCACATTTTCAAGGATGGAACCCGACATTGATCCGCCGGTTGACTGCCACCCAAGGGCGGTATAACTCTCGTTAAAGTAGTCTCCGACGTTTGCGCGTTGGCAGATGCACAGAGTGTGTCTCCGAAAAACCTTTATCTCAACTCTGGTTCATATAATGCAAATCGATCATCGTCCGTCTGAAATTGCAGCCGCCTATAAGGTACCGGATCACCCACTCTATCTGGTGGGCACCTACGATAGCGGCGTGACCGTGCTAAGTCAGCAGGTACGGGCGCTGAATCTTGTCTACGCGCTTGTGGAGTCGCGGACCATTCCCTCCACCCCTCCTGACGGCTTGGTCCCAAAAACTTTCAAGAAGAAGATTGCGATTATTGGGGGCGGATTTACCGGACTTTCCGTTGCGGCAGGGCTAGTATCGAAGGGCGTGGAAGCAGAAATTGCGCTCTTAGAACAGCGAGACACCCTACTTCCCCTTCAGCAGGGAAGCGACACACGGTGGCTCCATCCTCATATCTACAACTGGCCGGCCGAAGGCAGCGAGATCAGTGCCGCGAACCTTCCTGTATTGAACTGGAAGGCCGCACGTGCGTCCGATGTTGTCGTGCAGGTGCTCGGTGAGTGGGAAACCGTGGTTAGGGAGCACGAGAAAGCAAGCATTGAGCTCTTCTGCAATACTCGTCACTTACAGATCCACGAGGCAAACGACGGAAAAAAGCTGACTATTGAATGGATTGGCGAAGCACGCGATGTTGCAACAGGCAACAAAAGCGGCGGAGCGGCAACCGGACAGACGCGCGATTTTGATGTCGTTATCCTCGCAATCGGTTTTGGGATTGAGGCTGATAGCCGGTTGTCGTATTGGCGAAATGACATGGTAGGTCAGCCGAACCTGCAGCAACCACGACTTACGTTTCTGTTGTCTGGGCAGGGCGATGGCGCGATGATCGATCTCCTGAGATTGCGTATCTCGCATTATCGCCAGGACCGCATTCTTTCTGAACTGTTTGGCCACAGCGAAACCCTGCTCGCGAACATCCGTGAAATCAAGGCGAGGCAAGAGAGCGGAACCGACACCGGGACGTTTCAGAAATTCGAGAACCTGTGGGACGCGATGCCAAAAGAGTTCGGTGAGGTCAGGACTAGGCTCAACAGCAGGCTCCGGCGCGACACGGATGTCATCTTGAGACTTAAGGTCAAGAAACTGTCCGACCTTTTCGACGGCGATATACGCATCTCTTTCCAGAATAGGGTCCTCGTCTATGTACTCTACAAGTGTGGCGGCTTCATTCCCTCGACGGAAAAGGAGAGTGTCCTCTCGAAGCAACATGGAATACCGCAGGAAAGGATCATCAGGCGGCATGGAACGAAGCGCGAACTGCAGTTGAGCGGTATCCTGTCAGACGAACTGTTTTCGGTTCTGGAATCAAGAAACAAGGAAAAGTTCAAACAGACGGACGAACAGATGTGGGACGGTGGTTATTTCGGCTTTACCGGACCTGTTGGCGTAGCCTCGGGAGCGAGCGATGCGATCAAACTTGCGTGGCGAAAGGAGTATCTGCCGGACGCTACAGCACTCGTTGCGGCAGCCTTTTGTTCAGCCGTGGCAGGCGTTCTGGCTTCGAATCATCCGACGGACAAGCGACTTCGTGTTACCCTTCATCGCGCTGTAAGCTTCGGTAGGGAAGAAGTGCTGCAGCAATGTTGCCGCTATTTTGGCGTGAATCTTCCCACAAATGGGAAAAGTCCAATGGGCCGCACTTTCCCGGGGGGAAATGCCACAATTGGGCTGGCCTACAAGACTCACGCGATGATACGGTCGAAACCAGGTGTCGATCCGGCTAAGCTTGGCGAGGCTATGACGTCTTTGAATCTAGTCCAAGCTGCGCGAAAAATGTCCGACGATGTGCGGTTTGTCGCTGCCATACCGATGGTCGCTCCATCCAAGACGGATGGTCGTAATCCGGTGATTGGAGTACTGTATATAGACAGCGAAGCAGAGAGCTTCTATCTCGACGGATCTGAGCTGAGGTTGGTTATCGACATGATGGGGAATTTTGCAAAAAATCTAGACCGCGACGAGCTCGCCGACGTTGATCGCATCTCGAACCGTGAACTAGCTCGCGGTAGAAGCCCGTGGTCCGAGCCAGCTCCATTTCCGAGAAACGTCGCTTATGCTCTCGAAGTCGTAGAGGGAATCACGCTGCCCGCAACACGGCAGGCTGAGCAGTTTAATCTGGAATATTCGGACTTCATTCAGGTTGGCGAGACAACACTCGCAAACTAAAGGGAAGACAATGGAAGAGACACCACGAGCAAGTTCGCAGGACCACATGTCCCTTGGCGAGCCAAGACATCGGCAGCCTATACTGCATCAGGTCAAGTCATGGCCACATCTTTTTGAGGCGACGCTGAGTGGCGCTAAAACTCACGACATGCGCCGCGCGGTAGATCGTGACTATCGCGTCGATGATATCCTTTGCCTCCAGGAGTTCGAGCCCAAAACCGGACATTACACCGGGCGGGAACTGAACGTGCGCATAACCTATATCACCTCGGCGGAATTTCCCTGCGCTCTTTCCGGCGATGGGCTGCATGAGGATTACTGTATTTTGAGCATTAAGAAGGTTGCAGGTGAGAATTGATACCGTGTCTCATCGGGGTCTGTGGGTTTACCGGAGCGGGCAAGACAACTGCCCTGAATATCCTGCGGAGCAAGATCGGGGGAGAATTGATCTATCTTGGGCAGGCCGTCTATGACGAGCTCGACCGCAAATCCCTGCCGCGCACTCCGGAGAACGAGCGGCATGTCCGGCTGGAGTTGAGAAAAAAAGATAATGCGGCGTTCGCCAAGTTATGCCTGCCCGCCATCACCAAATGCCTCGAAGGCGGTAAAGCGGCGCTTATTGATGCGGTCATGACGCTCGAAGAATACGTATTCCTGTCGGGCACACTTGCCTGTCCTGTTACTCTTCTACGGATTGACGCTGGCATCGACATTCGAGCGGCAAGACTTAACCAAAGGCTCGACCGGCCGATGACACGCGAACAGGCAGAAAAGCGCGACAGGGTTGAGGTAGACACCCTATGTATCGATCGGGTTTTCGCCGAGGCAGCGCACACGATCGTCAACGATTCCTCAATGACGGCGCTCGAGGCCGCCCTCGAAAACTTCATCGCTCACAGGATTCGCTAGGCTTGCCAGGCTTGGGAGGATGGAGTTTCGCAAACTTGGTGCCAACAGCGGGTTCTCGTGGTCGTCGATCGGAAACCAGTCAATCGCTTCGATTTCGGCACAGGGCGTGGGATTACCGCATAGCCCCCCCCTATATAGCCGTACAGCGACCATGGTATCGAACATCCCAGCTGCTCGGTCTGTGAAACATCCGCAAAAGACTAGCGACTGGCGCTCGATCAAACACCCGAGTTCTTCCTCGATCTCGCGCTCAAGGGCCATCAAATCGTCTTCACCGAATTCAGGCTTTCCGCCAGGGAGGATAAGGTGTTGCCCTCCCTTCTTGCGCACGAGAAGAACTCGCCGATTCGAAATAACAGCAATTCCGACCTTTGAAATCGTGCGCACGAGCAAATCCCCTTATTTGCTCGACAATAGCCTAACCGTGAGGAAATTTCACGACCGCACTTACAAAGAATTGTGGACAGTCTTCCGATCAGCGTCGTCGCGACATCCATTTTGGTCGCAGAAACCAGAAAGAGTCTTGAAACGGCCCATTGACTAACTTTCCGAGCGCGAATCACTCCTCCAATTTGCTAAGCTAGGGTTGAATCGATCTCTTTTGGCAAGACCATGGCAATCACACGCTCAAAACCGAAAGTTCCTTTCAGGGAAGAATTTTCGCGATGTCGCGAACGCTTCCGCCAGCATGAGGGCGTACAATGACTAAAATAACGTTCGCAGACCTCTTCTCCGGCTGTGGCGGTCTCTCTCTGGGCCTAACACTTTCAGGCCTCCGAGGGCATTTTGCCATCGAACGCGATGACATGGCATTCCGAACATTTGCAGCCAACATGCTGGAACCGAAGGACGCGCGACGTTTCGATTGGCCACGTTGGCTTGAAAAAAAGGCTTGGGATATCGAAGAACTCTTGGATCAGCACCAGACCGACCTCATGTCGCTGAGGGGACAAATCGATATCTTGGCAGGGGGGCCGCCGTGCCAGGGCTTCAGTTTCGCTGGGCGCCGCAACGAAGATGACCCGCGCAACCTGCTTTTCAAGAAATATGTCGAGATGGTGCAAGCGTTGCAGCCACAGGCAATCGTGATCGAAAATGTTCCAGGCATGAAAGTCGTTCATGCACGCCGGAACGTAATTGACCTACAAAATCCAATTCGAAAGGAAAAAAAGCTTTCGTTCTACGACAAGCTAGCCGAAAGCCTTTCGGATGCTGGCTATGCTGTGGAAGCCAAGCTTGTCGACTCATCGACGTTCGGAGTGCCCCAAAAGAGATCGAGGCTGATTGTCATTGGCGTCAGGAAGGATCTTTGCGAATGGCTTGATGACGGTATCAAGCACGTCTTCGACCTCCTGGAACTGGCGAGGATGGCACAGCTCCGCGAGCTTGGCCTGGGAGAAGTCGTCACTGCCTCTGATGCCTTATCGGATCTGGAAATCAACGGACGTACTCTTAGCCCGACGAGCGACCCGCAGTGCCCTCCTCGCTACCTCGAGGCAAGCTACCACGGCCCGAAGACCGCTTACCAGGAACTGATGCATTTTGGCCATGAAGGCCCCATGGATAGCATGCGGCTCGCGCGACACCGAGACGACGTGCGAGAGAGGTTTGGCAAGATCCTCGCGGAATGCAGGCGGGGGGTCCGAATGAGCGACGCCGACCGCAAGAGCTATAATCTAAAGAAGCACCGGATATTTCCGATGGCGAGCGATGACCCTGCTCCGACCGTGACGACGTTGCCTGATGATATTTTGCATTACTCCGAGCCTCGGATCCTAACTGTCAGGGAATACGCACGCCTTCAATCCTTCCCGGATTGGTTTCACTTCAAGGGGAAATATACCACCGGCGGGAAGCTCAGGACGAAGGAATGCCCGCGATATACTCAGGTAGGTAATGCCGTTCCTCCGTTGCTTGCCCGAGCCATTGGCAAGGCACTTCAGGAGATGCTGGCCGAGGTATCGGCAGCTCGTGATCAGTTCACAAAGACGGCGAATACCAAGGCGCCGGCACTCGCGGTAGGATGACGGATGGAAACGATGGTGGATGGAGAAACTAAGCGGCCGTTTCCCGCAGAGCTTCTAAATTGGGCTGGCAACAGGTCGGGAGGCGTGCGCCGCTTGTTTGATGAAGCGAGTGGCCGCCCAGGCGGGACTGTATTCGAAACAAACCTCCTGCACCGGCTGCAAGGCTGGGCAGATGCCCTTAGCACGGGTGATCCCGATGCTCCACGCATCCTTCTCTTGGTGGGGGGGCCAGGCAATGGTAAAACCGAGGCAATCGAATCCACGGTCGGTTGGCTCGACGATGCCTTGTCAGCTGGGAAGAAACTCAAAGCTGAACTTAAAAAACGCTTTACCCCAGATAACGAAGAGTTTGTCCCACGGTTGATCCGCGTCGACGCTGGATCCATGGCGACACCTCCCCGAAATCTGCAAATCTCGATTGTCCAAGACGCCTCAACCGTGGTAGGCGCGGGAAAGCCTCACCGGCTCCTGCTCGAAGAACTGGAAAGAATGCAGTCACTTCCCTTGGGAGAGGCTTATCTTTGTTGCGTGAATCGCGGCATCCTTGATGACGCACTCATCGAGGCGATCGAAAACGGCACGGCTGAACAGCGAAAACTTCTCGAGTCGATCACGCGATCGGTAAGCGTCGTTCCCGATGCACCATCTTGTTGGCCTCTCCAGGGATACCCGCAGGTAGCTGTATGGCCCATGGACGTCGAATCCCTCCTGATCGCCCCGACTCGCGGCGGCGATGCCCCCGCCCGGGCGGTGCTCCTTCGTGCCTTGGACGAGCAGAAATGGCCGGAGGCAGAGCGCTGCCCAGCGGGACCCCGATGCCCATTTTGCACCAGCCGGCTCAAATTGTCGCGTGACCGCGAAGAAGAGTCGTTCCTCAAAATCCTGCGATGGCATGAAGTCGGTAGTGGAAAGCGGTGGAACTTCCGTGACCTTTTTTCGCTAATGTCCTATCTTCTCGCAGGACATCGAGTTGATCCAGCATATGCAAACCTCGATCCATGCGATTGGGCGGCCGCACTCCTATCGCTCCACGAGGGCGCTCGTCCCGGTTCCAAGCCTCTACCGGGACCATCCGCGGCCATATTTCATCTGGTTTCCGCACAATACCAGCATGCGATCTTCCACAAATGGGAAAATTCCGCTGCGTCGTCCCTTCAGAAGGACATCAAGGAACTTGACCTTGAAGACGATATGACCGCAATGGGCCTTTACCATTTCTTGTCAGCACGAAAGTCGGCTTACCTGCCATCGATGATTGCCGATGCAATTGACGGCATCGCAGATACCCTCGATCCTGCACTGGCTCTACCAGACACGGTCGTACAAACGAGCCGCAACACTAGCTTTGCGTTGCGGGAATTGGACGTCAGGTTCAGCCGATCCGTTTCCGAAGGTTTCGATTTCATCCGGAAGCTGCAGATCGTAAGTCGACTGGAGGCCGACCTGCTAGATCGGCTCGCGAAGCTGGATGACTTGCTTTCGACCGGTGGGATCCGGCGTCGCCGCCCGGCTTCGGCTACAAACGTCCAACGCTTCATTCGTGATTTTGCTTGCAGGCTAGTAAGACGGTCGCTGGGGACTCGGACAGGCGTTGTGCAGGATGCGCAAACGCTGGGTGAATTCCAACGCGTAGTCGAGGACGTTGGCGGCGAGGATCTTTACGATGTCGCGCACGAGGTGGAGCAACTCCTCAATAAGAACCAAGACTTCGAAATATCGCTGACAACCACATTCGGTCAACCGCTCCTTCCACCCATCAGGCAGGCGACACTCGTCGTAACCGCCCGCACCGTCCGGCCCAGAGAGGCCCGGCAGGACGGTCGTCCGATATCGCCATTCTGCTACCTGACGGTTGGCGAAGGGAGATCGAGCAAAACTATCGTTCTCACCTACGACCTATTCAAGGCAGTGAAGGAGCTGGAGTCTGGAATGTCAGCGGCCTCTCTTCCGGCCAGCGTCCGCGCTTTGCTGGATACTACCCGTGCCCGCCTCTCCGGTCCAACTGTACGAGACGAGATAGCACTTGAACGCGCACGGATCCGTATCGGCACGAGCGGAATATCCGTTGTGCAGAAACGCGATCGGTTTGGCGTTCGTAAGGAGACAGTTCGATGAACCTTGCAAAGTTCAAGGATGAGCCGTGGAAGACCTCCCATCCGGCCTACGAGAACTGCAATCTCGCAATGTCGCCAGCGCCGGAATACGCTAGCTCCGAGGTAATCCTGTCGTCGCTTTACCGTCAAATTGGACTGAAGGGTGCAAGTGAAGGAAGCGTGCCTCAATCGGGAAGGCATCTTGAGAAGGAAGTTCAGCGGTCTCGAAACAAAGTAACCGCGCCTGTAATGGCGGTTCTTGATGCGAATACGTTCAACGGCTTGCTTCACTCAGTCTTGGAGAGCCCGAAGCTCCCGAACCAATCCGCTAAGCGCTTCGTGCAGGTCACTCCACTTGTGCCACAAGCCGCGATCTTTTCAGGTTCTGCGCGTCTCAGCAGCAATTCGTGGCCGGCTGGTGCCCTTGTAAAGCGCATGGTCAGGATCGGAAGCCCTGAACAAGCATCTGCGAACAAACTCTGGGAGCGGCTCTTCGATGCACTTTCAGTCTCTTCAAACGATGACATCTTTGCTCGGTTTTTGAAGGAAGAGATTGGTGCTTGGTCGCCCGAGCCGAGCTGGGAATTTATCCCGCTAGAAGCGGAACCAGGCATCGACGAAGCAGACTTGCACCAACTCAACTACCCGGCAAAGCGTTTTGTCCGCGACCTCGAAGCCATCATTTCCGCAAAGGACGCGATGACCCGTCGCCAGTGGACGAGCCTCCTAGAGGCAATCATTCGCATCGCGACGGTCGCCCATATCACCTGGATTTGCGATGTCCACGCCGGTATTTGGGATTGCGTCCGCCAGGCGATCGCAGGAAACGGTCCAAGCAATCCGGAAGAGGTGCGAGCGCGACTGTTCCCTGCTTCCTTCCACTACTTCGCTTACGGTGACAAGGCACTCCTTGGTATCAAGGACAAGACATCGGCATTTCTCCGTGCTCGAATAGGGTTGAACGCGGTTCTTTGGGCAGCACAAGATGCTGGCTATCAATACGCTTCACTGTCGTCGTCCCAATCGATCCTTGAACTTTGCGCATTCCTACAGGGAAACGCCGAGAAAGTTCAGCAGGCGGGTCTAAACGAGGCACTCATCGAAGTCACTGAAAGAGAGACCAGAACCCTGCTTTGCAAGAAGGGGATCGGCTCCAACATAATGGAGTTCGCTCGTCACGTGCTTGGCCAGCGTCAGGCCGCGAATCCAGTTCTCCGAGGGTACGACCAGGGCTTTGCGCTGCGGAAGAAGGGTACAAGCAACAGTAGTCCGTGGGTCGTTGGGCTCGGACCCGTGGCGACCCTTGCGCTAGTTCACTGTGCGCTTTACGGGACGAATGGCCCTCGATCGGTGAAAAGACTTACCCAGCATTTGGCTGGCTACGGAATGATTATCGACTACCACGATATCGCGAAAAACGAGCTTGGAAACCAACTGCGACTTCTTGGCCTAGTGCTAGACAGTCCCGACGCGGAAAGCGGAATGCTGCTCAGCCCTCCGTTTGCCACAGGGCAGGAGAATATTGCGTGAGCCGCCTTGCAATACATATAGCTGAGATCATCTTCGAGAAACTGTCCTCGGTAGCGCAATCCAGCGAGACTGAAGTTCGCCTTGTTTTCCATGGCCCGCCATTGGAACTCATGAAGCAAGTGTTCGAGATCCTACAAGCACAGTCGCTGCCTGGGAACGTCCCGCTATTGCTTCTCCTGCCAGAGCTTCCTTCTGGGACGGATAACCCGCCACTAGGGGCTTCGGGTTATTGCAACGACACCCACCTGCTAAACCTCAGAAATTCACCCTCGCGGCCTGCATTTCTGGGTTTGGTTCCGCCCGGACAACACAGCATGCGATCCGTTACGTCCACCACCGACGAATTCGGCCTCGCTGCTGCCAACAACGGGGGTAACGTACCTTTCGATGACTGGTGGGCGGATGAGTTTATCCAGAAGCTTGTCAATGTCGCTATCGCGAACGCAGGAATAGTTGAAGCGAGCCATATCGATGACGCTCGGTTCCTCGTGAACAAGGCAGGATCTGCTGCCGACGGCATGGATGGCAGCCGGACACATCGTACGGCCGCTTGGAACCTTCTTTCTCGTGTGTACGCTGCCGGTACGGGTGCACATGGTCTGACCTCATTCCAAGCAATTACTCTTGCATGCGGCTTTCCTCCGCTTCGCAACGCCAATTCCCTCTCGCGAACACAAGCCGCGGTCCTCGACAAGGTGGCCGAGGCGATGGCTGATGGTTTTGGCGAAGGCATCAAGCGGGCCAAGGAAACGGCGTCCGCTGAGGAGGCTAGTTATCTAGACGATTTCCTTGCCCACCTAAGAAGCGTTTGCGAGTTGCCAACTCCGTTCGAGCGTGCCACACCAGCATTTTATGCTCCAGAGAAGGGCTTGGAACTGCCCCATCCTCCCGCGTGGTGGACACATCTGACCGCTGAACGTTGGTCTGAGCTATTGACCGAGGATGCGCCCGCGCAGGGCGATATAACAATGACCTGCGCCAACATCCTGATCCAGCTCCGCAAGGGCATGCCGTTAATCGTCAAGGACGAGGTGGTGCTTTCGTTCGCTGTCGAAGCGATTGATGCCGCTGGCACCATTGTGAACCTCACTCGAGGTCGCAGCGTCCCGGTAGGCTCGGTTGCGGTGAAGGTGAACGAGGAGACCCAGTTAAGAGACCAGCCTCCATCTCACAGGTCGCCCATTCGTTACTCTGCCGCTGCGGAAAATTTCAATCCAGGTGCAGTCAAGATCATTTCCTTGGCTAGTTGGGCGCCGGGGCTAGTAGTCGCGTGCCGGCAAGCCAAGTCTATGGTTCCTCCCCGCAAGCCATCGAGGCGTGGACGGTCCGGGCCGGAATACGAGACATCCCTCACTATTCCGGGTGGCGGTCGTCATGAGCTCCTCGTGCTTACAGCGCCGGGGATCGTCCTCGACCCAACCGCCTTGGGGATGTCAGACGACGACCAGGACCAGGTCGGAGGCTCGGATAGCCTCAAGGTGCACAGCGTACCGCTCGGATACCACCAGATCGAAGTGGAAGCAGACGGCAACTATCAGGTTGATATTGGATATACGCGGACAGATATCGACGGCACGGCAACGCACGAAACGTGCCGCGTCCTGATTACAGTCGAAGATGTCACCGAGCAGGGTTGCCGCAGCGAATTCGAGCGGCTAATTCGGGTGAACCGGTCTGCCATCGAGCCCTCTGAGGCAAAGGCTGTCGTCCAGCTCAACCGAAGCTCTCGTTCCTCTGGCCTGCAAGAATGGATGCTGCTTGAGGAAACCGTCGAGTCCTCGTACCTCCCAATCGTGCTCGCTGATGACTACGCGGACCACTGGGTGCAGCCATCTTGGAGCACGGGACTGGGGACGGTGTTTTCAGATGGTCGCTTCATTCACGACCCTCGGCCGCAGATATCCGAATTCCAACCGCCTCCAGGTTTCATAGAGGCTCGCAAGGCGATCGCCGCCAAGGTAAGAGGTGCCAGCGACGAGACCGGCTTGATGGAGTCAGCGACGCTAGGGAAATGGCTAGCTGACGATGAGGGGTTTCGCGATATCATCGAACGCTACCTCGACAGCTATACGTCGTGGCTGGCAGCAGAGCCCGATGTTGCTTGTTGGGTTGACGTGGCAATGGTCACGTCTCTCGAAGACGACCAAATTACGATATCGCGTACTCCTGACGCCATTATTCTCTCCCCGCTTCACCCGGTACGCGTCGCATGGCACGCGCTGGCACAGAGAATTTTGGTGGAAACAGAAAATGGTGCCCCCTGCCCTGCCGCCAGCGTACTGGATCCAGATTGCATCCCCGATGTTCTCACCCTGACGCTACGCTCGCCTGATGGGATTGAGAAGATCGAGTTCCTAGCCGTGGAGAATGGGACTGACTATTGGTCAGTTCTCTGGAACGGCACGCGGCTGAAAAGCCTCCCGGCTCGGTCCCGGGTCGCCCCATTTGGAGACGCGTTCGGGATATCTGTCGGCGGCATATCCGTGGGCTTTAGTTCTGCCCAAGTCGGACGCGCTCTGGAGGATGTCTCCGGACTACTGGCCGCAAAGCCGGTCGTAGCGCTCGTTGTCGCTAGCGCAGGCGGGACGACCGATGCATGCAACGAAGGCCTGATAAACTGGTGCTCGAATCGGTACAAGGATACCAATGGGCGGACACCTCGCCATGCAGCCGGTCCTCGCTTCATTGAAGTATATGATCACCGGGATCCGGCTTTGCAACCCGATGATGCTACAATCGCAAACCTCGCCGAAGATACGAGCAATAGCGTCAAGTGGTTTTCAAGACAACCCAAGAACGCTAAGCCAGACCTTGGTATCTTGGCACAGCTGGATATGTCGGAACCGAGCGCGACAGTGGTCAATGAGCGTTCGCCACTTGGCTATGGAGGCCTGCTGCGCCACCGCGTCAGGCGTCAGCTTGCGGGACGCGGGGCGTTTCTCAGCGAAACTCGACAATCAGTTCTTAGCGCAGCATCAGGTGATATTTTTGCTGACAAGGTCGCGGCCGGCATCGGGCAGATCGAGAGTTTGGGTGATCGTCGCGTAGGCATGCGCTTCGCACCAAATGTGAACGCCATCGGCGATATGCTCGAGCGACGAAATGCCGACTTCGTCGCAGTCTCGTCTTCCGCAATTGACCCAGCATGTTTCCTGGGCGGTTGGCTCGAAGGGGCCTACCTTTGGGACTACGACATGCCGTCGTATTCCCACCGTGCCGGTGACACGAATGGCTACTACCTGTTGTCGAAGGTCAAGGATGCCGACCGCGAGGCCCTCGGCAAGGCCCTTGCCCGTTTGCCGGGTTGTGCCGCTGTCCAGAGCGAAAAAGTGCAGGATGTTCTGTTGGAGATCGCTCGTCGCGGCATTCCAACCATTCGGGGCCTCGCAGGTGACAACAATGGCGCGACAGGTGATCTGGGACTATTTGTTGCGGTCCGGCTCCTGCAAGATCGATTCCGACTCGAAAATGTCGGAGACTCCCTCCTTCCAGTAATTTCTAAGGACGGGGAGGATACGAACGTCTGCATTATCGTCCCCGTGGATCCCTTCAGGGGGTATTTCGCGGACATTTCCCGGTCACTCGGTCGCGACAAGAAGGAAACCTCCTTATCGCGACCGGACTTCATGGTCGTCGGGATCCGGCTTTCGGGGGAACGTGTCGACATTCATCTCACGCCTATCGAGGTCAAGTGTCGCCCAGGCTCGGTATTCCCACTAGCGGAAGTAGAGGGCGCACTCGAGCAAGCTCGCACGTTCTCTCGGCTCCTGACAAAGTTGCTTCCCCACGAAGGCCAAAAGGCGGCATGGGCAATGTGCTTCCAGCACCTGCTCCTTTCTATCATTGGCTTCGGCATGCGAGTTTACAGCCAACACGAAGACGTCGTTGGCCGCGAAGGCTTGTGGTCTTCAATTCATGAGCGAGTGGCGGCTGCAATCCTCGGTCCGGAGCGATGTGTCTCCGTCGACCAGCGCGGACGCTTGATTATCGTTGATGAGAGCCCACAGAGCGTCGTCAGGGATAGGGACGACGACGGCTTCGAGGAGACAGTTACGATTGGTACGCAGGACGCAGGCAAGATCGTTGCTGGCGACCCGCTGGATTTCTACGACATTGTCCGGAATCGAGTGAATGATTGGGGATTGTTTCCAAACCCTCACCGGGCACCAGCCCCCGTAACCGCGATGCGACCTTCCGCGACGCCGCCCGCCGAAGATTCGCTAGGATTGCCACACGAGGACCAAAATGATGTCACCAATGCAACTCCTGTGACGATCATCGAGGCGAATGAAAAACAGGAAGAACATCCAGTGGAAGACCAGGATGGCGGCGTAGTCCTTGACATTGGCAAGGCTGTTGACAGCCTGCGCCCAATGGAGCTGACGCTTAACATCTCCGACACACGCTTGAACAACCTCAATATGGGCGTGGTAGGGGACCTTGGAACTGGAAAGACGCAATTGCTCAAGTCCTTGATCCTGCAGATCTCCAACTCTGCTTCCAGCAACAGGGGGATCAAGCCGCGAATGCTGATATTCGACTACAAGCGCGATTACAGCAGCGCCGAGTTTGTGCAGGCCACTGGCGCAAAGGTGGTAAAGCCATACAGGCTTCCCCTGAACTTGTTCGATACCTGCACCCTGGATGACGTCCCCGCACCGTGGCTGGACAGGTTCAGATTCTTCGCGGACGTTCTGGACAAGATCTATTCCGGCATTGGTCCGGTTCAACGCGACAAGCTGAAGAAGGCGGTGAAGTCATCGTACGAGGGACGCCTGACCAACGATCCGCCGACACTTAATGACGTCCACTCTGCATATTCGGAACTGCTGGACGGGAAGGCTGACACGCCAATGGCGATTATCGACGACCTAATCGACATGGAGATATTCGCGACGAAGCCTAGCGAGACCGTCCCGTTCGACCAGTTCCTAGACGGGATCGTTGTTATCTCCCTGGACTCGCTTGGCGCTGACGATAGAAGCAAGAACATGCTGGTGGCCATCATGTTGAACATGTTCTACGAGAACATGTTGCGGACGCCTAAGCGGTCATTTTTGGGAAGCGACCCACAGCTTCGCGCTATCGACTCATACTTGCTTGTCGACGAGGCGGACAACATCATGAGGTACGAGTTCGATGTACTGCGCAAGTTGCTACTTCAGGGCCGCGAGTTCGGTATTGGCGTTATCTTGGCATCGCAGTATCTTCGACACTTCAAGGCAAACGCAACCGACTATCGAGACCCGCTGCTCAGCTGGTTCATCCACAAAGTGCCGAACATTACCGCAGGGGAACTTTCCGCCCTTGGATTGGTTGGTAGTGCAGCTGAGCAAGCTGAGCGAATTAAGTCATTGAAGGTTCACGAATGCCTCTACAAGTCATTTGATGCACCCGGCGAGATCGTTCGAGGCCTGCCCTTCTTCGAACTAGTCGCACACAAGGGCGACGGCCCTGGAAGCGATGGTTGATAGCCTAACCCCAGCACAGAGATCAGAGCGGATGTCACGCATCCGCTCGTCCAACACGAAGCCCGAGGTTTACTTCCGAAAGGCGCTCCATCGCCTTGGATTTCGTTTTCGGCTGCATGGAAGGGACCTCCACGGTAAGCCGGATATCATCCTACCCAGATACAAGGCCGTTGTCTTCGTTCACGGCTGCTTTTGGCATCGTCATACAGGGTGCAAGGTAGCAAGCGTTCCCAAGTCCAACACGGAGTTTTGGCTAACAAAGTTCGCGAGGAACGTTGAGCGGGACGTCGTCGTGAGACAGAAACTGCAGGATCAAGGTTGGCGAGTCTTCGTCATCTGGGAGTGCAAGACCGACAGTCCAAAGAAAGCAGAGTTGGCAGCCAAGGAGCTGGCTTGCCTGCTTCTCAACAAAACCACGAAGTTCTCGGTGCAGGACGTCAGTAGCGCCTCGCAATAATAGGTTTAGTTTAGCCTGCCTAATAGGACTTTTCAGGAACAGGACCGCGTGAGGTCTGTTTGATGGCAATGCTAAAAAAACCGAGGCGCGCAATCTGGTGGTTTGGCCCTACGCGATCGGGCCAGTACGCCGGCAAACATGCAGACGTGTTTCACCCCTCACGTCCAAAACCTTCCCCGCCCGGTCACCTTCCTGAGCCCGAGCTCCATCACCATCCGCCGCACCGCCTGATGCTAGACGCCCAACGTCTCCGCCACCATCCCGGCAGACACCAATGGCTTCACCATGATCAACTCAATGAGATCCGGTAACCTCGACGACGTTCGTCGTCCCACGATTTTTCGCTCCATCATCGTCCGGGCCAGCGCCAGCCGGTCGTGCTCTTTAAAGGCGATTTCGGCGGCCGCCAGGAGGCCTTGGGCGATCGCCAGCAGCCGTGCCCCCGTGTTTCTCCGCAAATCCGCACCCGGGAATTTCCGTGGCAACACGCATCACGAAAGAATTTCCCATGACGCTTGCCTTTGATACACTCGGTTATGCCAAGCGGCTCCGCGACAACGGGGTCGAGCAAAACACGGCGGAAGCACACGCGGAAGCCGCACGGGATTTCATCATGGCCGAACTGGTTACAAAATCCGACCTTGCCGCCTCGCTGGATGCACTGACACTCCGGCTGACCGTGCGCCTTGGTGGCATTATGGCCGCCGGTATTGGCGCTTTGGCGATCCTCGTCAAGCTGACCTGATAGTCAGACGCGACACACCCATTTCTGTCCAGCCCGGCCTTGTGCCGGGTTTTTTCGTTTCAGCCCCCCGCAACCATGCACAAAGGAGAGCAAGCATGTTCCGCAACTGCAAAGTCGGCGTAGTCCGCCTCGTTAAAATTGGTCCCCTCAACTTCGCTTTCTGCTTTTCGCGGCAGCAGCACGCAATGCAAGACATCACGCCCTACGCGCGGCCTGTCCAGACCAACGCCAAAGGCGTGACGCTGCGCCTCGTCCATTCGGCCTGACCAGCGCCACCCCTTCCACCCGCAATTATGCACCAAGGAGATTTAAGAATGAAAACCGCACCGTCATACACATTCATCGTCGCCGCACGTCGTCGCCGCACCCGCGAGCGCTGGGCTCTCGCGATCCTGCAACCGGGCGCCAGGGCTGAAACGCTCACAACCTATTGCAGCCGCAAAATCGCGATCGAGACCGCTCGCATGTTGGCTGGCGACAACGGACGTGTGTGGGTGTGCCAATGATGCACCGCCCGCCAATCTGGCCCGAACTGTTTCGCATTTGGTTCGAAGAGCTCGTGCAGATGGGAATTGAAGGCGCAATGCTCGTCTTCTTCGTCTGCGCATTCATCTCTTTCGCCACCGCCGTAATTCACGGCTGACGCTGGCGCCACCGCGCCCGCCCTCTCCTTGCCTCTGGGAGCACTATAGGAGGCATTCCCCACCCCGAACGCGCCGCATGTGGTGCCTTGTCAACGCTGGACGAAGGTCGGCGGTGCCTGTCGCAATAGACGGACATTCAAACCGAAGCCGGATGCGTTCGACGGCAACTTAGGAGGCCAAAATGCGCCCGGGGCCATAAAGCCCGGCACCAATACCCACGGCTGGAACATGTGGCCCGCTGCCAGCCCACGAAACCGGCGGCCGCAACTTACGTCTGGGGGCGTCCCGGTAATGGTTTATTGATTTCGATTGGCCCAAAAACGTCTGGCGGTGACACCTGTCCCCGCTTCACGGTCCTGATGAAGTCGAAGATGGCTGACATAACTACAACGCCCACTGTGCCGAGAATTGCTATGAGATAGCCATCCCTTGCACTTGACGTCGCAACTGGCACCTTATCGGGAGCCGGATACCAAAAACTACTTACCAACACTAGCGATGCAGCGCCAGCAGCCAAACCAGCCAAGGCCAGGCCGATTTCAATTTTCTTGTCACCCTTTTGATCCGCTCGAAACTCGACAGTCGTCGAGGGTATTAGTCGGCTTTCGTCTACAAGAGATAAGATTTCTTCTTTCGCATTCTTGTCTAGAAATACATTGTCAATAATATCGGTAGTGACCGCGTCCAAAATGCGATCGAAGCTAGTCATCCTGACTTCCGAGACTGCTGCCCTGTAGGACTTTGTCTTCACGATCGCGTCGAATTGCTCTCCTGTAAGGCGTTCGCGTTCAACTGCGAGACGTCTGAGCGCAGACGCTACGACCTCGCCATTTGCAGTGCGAATGCGCTCTTCACGAACACCGATCGTATTTCTGTAGCCCCAGTAAAACGTTGCTAAAGCGACGGCTAAGCTGACTGCAAGGGAGAATAGGGTTTGACCATCAAATGATGGAACCCAAGAAAACAAACCACTCACTATTTCCGACAAGTCCCTAGCCTCTCTTTGAATTGAACAGCCTAAGTATCAACCTGCGGCTTTCTTGGCAAAGCCTTCTCTCGCCTAAGCTTAACAACCCTAGCAACTATGCACGAACGGAGATTGGAATGAACGCCATGACACACACGGATTCCGCCTCGTCGATCCATGCCTCCCGGGCAATGATCGTATCCCTTTCCATCTCGCATGGTCCGGCCGTCGCCTTGACCGCGAGGTAACAGACGAGGTGAACCAGCAGCACAATGCAGCATCCGACGCAGGCCGATACAATAAGCTGCTCCTTCCGCGGGAAGCGCTCGCCGGCATCGTCGCGATCGTCAGCGAAAGGCGCATCGAGAACGGGCTCCACGGTCTCATCGGCTCCCCCGTAACCATCGAGGCCGTCTCCGAAATAAGCTGCGTAGTCGCCCGTACTCAAGCCGACCTCGCCAGAGATGCCGAGTTAGAGCGGATGTGGAAGGAGTGGACAAGCCGATCACCAGCGATGCCCGCAAGCAATCATGGGCAAAGTCCTACACGTTGGTTCAATGGGAATGCTGCGCAACACACGCAGTATGGCGCTTCCTCAATCAGAGCGGTCGAGAGATTATCGTGCATCTCATGATGCCGAAAGCACACGGCATATCTCCCGCTCTCCGTGCGAGTCTCGCCACAGATACCCTCCACTGGGCGGCGTGGCCCCGCCTCTACTGAAACTGGTGCCGCCCGATCAATATGCCCAGACGGTAGCCATGCAACTAACCCGCAATCATGCACCATGGAGATCATTATGACCGTGCAGGACAAGCTCCTCGCTGCGCAGACCCCGCTCCTATGGGATCACCCCTTCTTTGGGGTTCTCATCCTCCAGCTGAAAAAGGTGGACGCCACAAACGACCCTCGCATTAAAACGATGGCGACCGACGGCCGGCACCTCTACTACCATGAGCCGTTCGTCATGAGCCTGAAGAAAGAAGAGCTTGTTTTCGTCCTGGCGCACGAGGTGATGCACAATGCGCTTGAGCATCATTTACGCCGTCAGCACCGCAAGCCTGGCCGCTGGAACAAGGCCGCCGACTACGCCATCAACGGCGAGTTGGTCGAATGCAAGGTCGGCAAGATGCCTGACTGTGGCCTGCTCAACCCGGCCTTCACCGGCCTTTCCTCGGAAGAGATCTATCGCATCCTCGACGAGGAGAACAATGGCGACGACTCCGACGAGAACAACATGGATGGCGGCGGTTGCGGCGGTGTAATCGACGGCTGCGCACCGCACGACGAGGCTGCCAAGGCCGAGCTCCGCGCTGAAATGCAGACACAGATCCGGCAGGCTGTCATGGCGGCGAAGAATGCGCAGGTTGGCAAGATGCCTGCCGCATTGCAGCGGCTGATCGACGAGATCCTCATGCCCAAGGTCGACTGGCGGGCGGTCCTCCGCCGCTTCATCGACGAGTCCTCGACCCGTGATTACTCGTGGGCCAACCCGAACCGCCGGCTGCTGCCCTTCGGCATCGTCACCCCCCGCACCGTTAGCAGTGGCGTGAGCCATATCGTCATCGCGGTCGACACTTCCGGCTCGATCGACGCCGATATTCTGAAGGACTTCGCGGCGGAGGTGAACGGAACCTATCAGGAAGGCGCGGTCGACAAGCAGACCGTGATCTATGCCGACGCGGCAGTCGCTCATATCGAACAGTTCGAGAACGGTGACGAGCTGGCTCTGCACCCGGCCGGCGGCGGCGGCACCGCCTTCAGCGATACGTTCGAGAAGATCGAGGCGCAGTTCCCCGATGCACGGGCAACGATCTACCTCACGGACATATATGTCAGCGACTTCGGACGGCAGCCACCAATGCCCGTGCTGTGGGGCGTCTACGGTCGCGACTCGAGGGACTTCGCTATGCTCTCCCCGCCCTTCGGCGAACTTATATCAATAACACCGAAGTAATTATCGGCCTTTGCCAGCCGGAAGCAGTCTTCCTCTTTTGGAGGGGTTTGGCTGGCTCGGCTTATCGAAGTCCATCGGCCCGGTTACAAGCAACTTTTTGTTGCCATGCAACATGAAGTTCTCGGGCACGTGAAGAATGATGGTGCCATAGCGGCGGGTGTCTTTGGGAACGTGCGCCCCGGCGGCGTACCGCGAGTGACGTTCGATCTCCTGACTTTTGCCGCTGATAACGTCCGAAATGGTCTCCCAAACAATCTCGTCGCTTCTTTTCCAGTCGCTGATGTAAGCGCCAGCCAGTTTGACCGGTTCTAGCATTCTAGTTTTCTGGGACGTGACTTGACCACCGCCGTAGAAAGTCGACGCGACAACCGGTTTGACTTCCACGGCGCTTTTCTTCCGATGCGACAGGACTTTCTCGAGGTACTTTTCATTGCAAGCCAAAAAGTTTTTAACTTGCTCGACGTCAGAGTGGATCAACCCCGCTGCAAGTATTTTGGCAGGAACAATATCAAAAACGTGCAACGCATGGAGGCGGCGCCCAATCATGTAAACATGATCGCTATCTGCTCCACCGTCATGCGGGTGGCTGTCGATTAGTCGGGCAACGGCATTTACGAAGTTCTTTATCTGCGCTTCGTCGCCCAGCTTTTCTATCAGCTTGTTGAATTCCGTCGAACTCATTGCGCTTAAAGATTTCATAAGGTCTCTTTCTACGCCGAGAATACTGGCTCTAGCTGTATGCCTTCTACCTTAAATACATCTGCGGCTGCTTGCAAATGAGATAGGGTTTGGTGAGGGCGAGTACCATATCGTCCAGAGAAATTGTTAATTTCCCACCTACTCTCATCGAAATTGTAAACTATCTCACCACCAATTCTCGCGTCCTTAACTTCGCCCAACAGCGAGGGATGGCCCAGTTTCACAGCCCCTTCAACCTTGCTGCGAGACCCCCGAATATTGATCGATAGCGGCTCGCCAGTTTCTTCGTCGACCACTTCTTCCAGAGCGAATAGCGTTTGCCCGTCCTGATTGATCAGCCATAAAATGGCACAGTAGGAATGAAGGACGCCGGGTAACCGTAGGCCAGTCACCGTATCCATGTACGCCTTTAGAAACGGAGCAGTGCTACTGTCAAAGACCTGCAAGCTCTGCGGGATGAACTTTTCTTCGGCTGCGCTGATGCTGCGCTGAGCAGCACAGCAGGGGCCATACAATTCTTCGAGACTCATTTGTATTCCGGCAATGGTGATCGAACTTCCATTGCATAACTGCAGCGACCGCGCAACGGCTAGTTGATTCCCTCAAATGAGTTGATGAGGCACGAGCTTTATGACCCGTCTGGCCCGGCAAGAGGCGAAGCAATATCGATCAATACATTGGGTACACGGGCGCTCCGGGCTTGAGCTTCGTTCACTATGGTACGGTTCGAGAATTGCTGGCCTGCCTATCACGGGTTTTGTGGATATCCGCCTGTTCCTGTATTCCCCGAAGGTTGTCGGCCCACCAGCCCAGCGATGTTTCGATAGCATCTGCGGGCGTGTAAAAAACCCCGCCAACAAGAAGGTTGGTCAACTCTATAACGCAACCGTTTTTCTCAATTATCGACGCGGAATATTCTTTCAGGAGGATGTTCCTCTCCTCGACGATGAACTCCCAGTAAATCAGGTCTCCCAAGCGTCTACGCTGCAGTTCCTGATAATGCGACTTAACAGACGTAGCCAACCACTGAGAGCGAGCCGCATCCTTCTTTTCGAGAATGTGTCCAACAGCTCTCAGCAAGGTCACGCACAAAATCCAGTAAATCCTGCACCGAGCCGCATCACCTGCCTCAACCGCCTTCTTGAAATCACCGAAGGCCAGCCTTGCGTCTCTCATTACCTTCCAAGCATCGCTGGGAACCACCAACCGGCTTAATGCACGCTGGCCCTTCGCCTTTTTTACTTTCGTCTTTTTCATTCCAGCCCTCATCGGCGCTACCCATCCTCAGGGACGGGACGCCACCATAGGAGATGTTTATGCAGACCGCTTCTTTCAATCCCGTCCTTCTCATCGACGAGCTTCGCGAGTTCTTGGAGGGCGACTGATATGCCCCGCTACCTTGTTCAATGGGAGGTCGACAGCGAAGGTGCCGGCTCGCCGGAAGATCCCGCGCGCCAGGCCTTTGCCCATATGCAGCGCCCCGGCACTAGCGCCAATGTGTTCGACGTGATCGAACACGACAGCAACGGAGAGGCAATTCGCATTGACCTCGGCGAGATCGATAGCTGAAGCGCTTTTCCTCGAGGCCGACCTCGCCTACCACGATGACCTAATCTACTCAGCCCAACGCATGATCGACGAGTATCGCGACCACGCGCCTCGCATCGACAGCGGCGAAGGTTTGATCACGGTGCAAGAGCGGCTCGACGATGAGCGCGACCTCCTCAATCAGGCAGCAGATCCCCCGCTACGGCGGGTGACTAACGAGTGGGACGATGGCGTGGGCTATTGGGCCCCACTCCTTGAACCTTTCCGGCCCCTTTCCATGGGAGAGATCGCAATGAGCGACATCACAAACGCAGACCGCGCCGCATGGGTGGCCACCGCTATCGATGCCTTCACATCCGAGTGCCGGATGGATGGCAAAGACAACCAGACCAAGGCGAAGGATCTCGCCACCAACCTCGTGCACTACCTCCGCCTGGAGTGCGGCCTTTCCTTCGAGGAGGCCAGCAACGTCATACGCGACGCGGTCAACATGGCCGAGCAGGAGACCGACGAGGACGGCGACGAAGACGACCAGCCGATCGAACGCGAGGACGGCGTCCGCCTGTGGGCAACCTTCCGCGCATGTGCACAGACCACAGTCACAGCAACCTCACTCGCCGAGGCGATCGAGAAAGCGAAGCTTGAAAAAGACGGCTTCCACAAGTTCGAGATCGAGTCCTGCGATGGCGACGAAACCGTCCATGTGTTCGGCCCCGAAGGCGACAACTGCGAAGACGGGGTGGCGAAGGTGTCGAGGTCGACATGCGGACGGCCGGCGAGCCCTTCAACTGGGAGGCCTGCCAGCTGGTCAAGGATCTGGCGAAACTCGACCCAATCGCAGAGCTGCTGCGCGGCAACGACATGAAGGCGTCCGTCTCAGTCGAGCAGCTTGGCGTTATTGCGAACCTCATTATCCGCGCAAGAGAGATGTGCGCCAAGGAGAAATGACAATGGAACAAGAAGTCTGGATCACCCTTCGGTTCAAGGGATCAATGGATGCGGAGGAGGATGCGCCAGCCGCAGCGCAGAAGCTCCTCACCCACCTTGAAAACCACATCATGGCCGGCGGCCAGGACCACGGCTTCATGGTCCAGCAGAACGGCGATGTGATCGAAGTTGAGGAAGAGCGGCACATCTACGGAACAGCGGAAGATGGTTGACCCGTCCCGCATCAGTCACCGCATCATGGAAATCTACATCGCCGACGCCTTCTCAACCAGCGGCAAGATCTACATCGACTTCCACGACGGAAATAAAGAGCGCTGGTATATCATCTACGTGGTTGAACAGCGTGTTTTCGGTAGAGCAACGCGGATCAAGGACGGCGTCGGGACGATCGACATTCCTCTCCGCCTTAGAAACTACCTAATCTCCATCATCCCGGCCGACATGATTGCCACCTGCACCGCCGCTTCGCTTGGTGCGGTGAACTTCGACTAACCCGCAATTATGCACAAGGAAGAGACCATGACAGACGCACCAGAGCGCTTTATCAAGCGCGATAGTTTCAGCTTCAGCCAGGTTGAGGGCGCACTCTGCGCTTGGGAGTGGATGCTCGACGACCAGAGCCACCCCAAACTCGACGAATGGCATGACGCCCTTGGTGCGCCGGGCATGCGCATGCTGGCGATGCAGGCCGGAGACATCTGCGACCGCGTCTACAAGCACATGGAGTCTCTCGGCTTCGAGTTCACTGACGCCTACGATTTCGAGTTTGTGCCGGCCGTTTGTTTGAAGCTGGACTGGGATGCGCTTGCAAAGGACAACCAGTACAACGACGGTCGCTACGATCCAGATGTGAATGAGATCGTTTTGGCGATGATCGCAGCGGACAAGGCTGCAAACACCGATCCCAGCCGACGCTCATTCCACACTGCAAGCCTCACGCTCGACCAATTCTCTTTCCTCTGCCGCGCTGAAGCCGAGAAGCAGTGGGGCTACTCTGACCTCGTCGCCGACCACGCGGATAGGGTGAGAAGCGCATGGGTTGAAGACCAAGAGCCAGCCGAGTTCATCAAATGGCTCGGCGAGAAATACGACCTCACCCCGAAACAGGAAATGGGGCTGGCATCATGAACGTCTACACCGTCGAGCTAAAAATGAAGGTGGTTGTGACGGCCGACAATCCCGGCCACGCAATCACGGATGCAACGGAGCAGATCCGCAGCGTGCTACGTGGCAATGGTCCGGCGTTCCTCAAAGCCAACGCGCTTGAAGCTGCTGCGTGGCAGACCAATGGCACCTCCTTGACCCGAGGCGGCCACGACGCTTAATCTCCGGCGCAATCTCAATCAGGATTGCGCCTTTGAACACGATCATCGCCACGCTCGTTGCAGCGTCGACTGCTTTTGCCGCTCCCACGCCGGCAACCGATATCGATGCCTTCATCAAATTCATGTATGCGAGCGAGCGCTGCCCCGGCGTTGTGATCAATTTCGACAAGACGATGGAGCAGGTGTTCGACCTCGGCGCCTTACTGAAATGGGACCACGACCGAACCCGCGACAAGATCATGGTCGACACCCGCATCGCAAAGTTTGAATACGACCAAAGCCGAAAGCAGTTCTGCGGCAAGGTCAAGAAAATCTACGACGGATACGACCCCTCATATCTGAAGCGCGTCGGCGTCATCGACTGAATACCGAACCGGGCCTCGAGCCCGGTTTTTTTATGCCCCCGCAATTATGCACCCAGGAGATACAGATGCTCGCAGCAGCACAAGCCCCATCTATTTCGCCGTCCGCCTCCCTCGACTATTCGGTCTTCAAGAAGGCTGTTCTCAATGCATGCAAGGTGATCGACAAAGGGAACACTATCGCCGTGCTCGACACTCTTCTCATCACTTCGGTGCGCGGCGGCTGCCACACCTTCGGCACCGACCTCGACCTCTGCACGACCACGTTCGTTCCCGGTCCGTCACACCCGGACTTCGTCGCTGTCATCGATGCCCACAAGCTGAAGGGCGTGATGGACAAGGTTACAGACGCCCCACGCATCAGCTTCGAGATGCGGGAAGATGCGAAGCTCCTCGTCACCATCGGCAAGGTCAATCTCACTCTGACGCAGGGCATCCCTCGGAAGGACTTCCCGGAGGACCTGTCCTTCCAAACCAACCTGAGGACTTCAAACGCCAGCTTCGCGGTCCCCTCGTCTACGTTGGCGACCATCCTGCAGAAAATCCGGTTCGCTATATCGACTGAGGAGACGCGCTACTATCTGAACGGCGTGCTGATGCACCTCGACGAGCACGAGAAGAACTTGGCGTTCGTCGCAACCGACGGCCACAAGCTGGCGCGGTACCAAATCGATATCTCAGTCGGCGCGGAAGCGGCTCCCACGTTCTCGATCATCCCGCGAAAGACAGTCGAGGAGGTCTATCGAATGGTATCGCGGAAAGGATGCCCCGAGCAAACTCAGATCACGGTCACGGAGACCGCTATCTCCTTCCACATCGGAGAAGACGAGTTCCTCGAATCCAAGCTGGTCGACGGCACTTACCCGGATTACTGGCGCGTTATCCCGACGCGCAACGAGCACAAGGTTGCCATCCGGACCGAAGGCTTCATCACGTCCCTCAAGCAAGCCACCGCTATCAAATCTACGAAGGACAAAAACGCCAAGCTTTCGTTCTCGCCCAACAAAGTCGTCATCACCTGCCAAGACGTTGAGTTCGGGGCTGCCTCCACCGAGCTGGTCGCCTTCCATGATGTCACCCTCGAGGTGGGCATGAACGCCAACTATCTCGGCGAGATCCTGAAGCAGCTGGACGGCGGCGCGATGCTCGAAATGCAAGAACCCGGCGCCCCCGTGATAATCAAGGACGGCGCTGACGATGGCGTCACCTACGTTCTGATGCCGCTCCGGGTCTGAAGACTTATGAAGCCGTCGGCTTCGATTCCTTGGAAGCGAATTGTTTCACAATCGCAGCGAGGCTCTCGGTGATTTTAGTAACCGCCGAGAGGCTCTCCTCGAGGCCTTCGCTCTTTGCTTCGACCTTGGGATTGTTCCTGAGCAGTAGTGACGCAGCTGTGACAACCTGATCTGCATTACCGAAACGAACGATGGCTTTCAGCGCGAGTATTCTATCCGTAAACTCAACCAACAATTCCGTGTAGTGCCGCTGCTCGATCGAGAGCTTGTTGCTGATCTTCAGCAACATCAGCGCGGTGAACTCGACAAGCGCAATCAAGGTCACCCATGGGGCCGATAGGGCGAAGATATATGGCCAAACACTACCCTCACCAACAATCGATTTGAGAGCCAAAAGACTGTCACTCAGATTCCCAAGGCCTTTAACCCGTAGATACGCGATGAATATGCCGCACGCTCCAATGATGATCGCAAAAAACATTAGCCAACCCGAACGGCGCTCGGCCCGTTCCGCGGGCCCGTCAAGCATTGTCCTAATGCGTTGCTCAGCCGATTCGATGTAGTCAATTACATCGATGACCTTCGCTTCCATATCCAGGCGCTTCCGTACGGCCTTATCCACCCCAGAAACAAAAGCCTCATCGATCCTCGCGTCGATAATTGATTGAATGACTTCTTTCGGCACGAGCTTACTGGCCTCTCGTGCGGTGATCGTGTCCAGATCTCTTCGGATGTTTCTTTCGAAAGTTTGAAGCTCCGACATGCGCGCCCGCTCAATCTGATCGGTATAGGTGCGTCCCAGCTTCAAAAGAATAAGGATCGTTGCTAGAAGCGCAACCAGCGTCCCGCCAAGTACTGCAAGCACCGTTTCCCTTCGCGTACCAAACGCGATTAACTCATCTCGGAATGAGGGAGAAATATTCACCATCGCAAGCACGACAGCCGCGCCAGTTAACGCAGCCGCGGCAAGTTGCCCAAGCGACGGCCGCCGCATTCTCACCCAAATATTGAAACTCATTATGCCCCCGCGCTGATTCCGTCGAACGATAGGACAGCTTTAGAAGCAAATCGATGATCAATAGTTAAATCGAAAGTTGCTCCCACTCAAAATTCAACCGGGGACCAACATGGCTCTTTTAGAAACCGCCGTCACTGGCGACGTCGAGAAACTCGTTGCCGAAAATTCACCGATCGCGATCGGCGTTCCTGGAGGGAAAGACAGCCAAGCTGCGGCCATCGCCACGTTCAAATATTTGAATACCGTGGGCCACACCGGGCCACGCATCCTGATACACGCGGATCTTGGTTCCGTTGAATGGGACGACAGCCTCCGCATCTGCGAGGAGCTGGCGCACCATCTGGAGTGCGACCTCGTCGTTGTCCGGCGGAATGCCGGCGGCCTGATGGAACGATGGGAAAGCCGCTGGCTCTCGAGCCAGACTCGATACCAGACATTGAGCACTGTTACCCTTGTGCCCTGCTGGTCGACACCGGCCATGCGATTTTGCACGTCAGAACTGAAGACGCACATCATCATGGCGGGGCTCAAGCGCCGGTTTAGAGGGCAGAAGATCCTGAACGTCATCGGCGTGCGGCGTGAGGAAAGCGCAGCCCGTGCCCGCATGTCGATCGCCGATCCGGATGCGGGAAGACAGGTATGGACCTGGCGGCCGATCATCGAGCTAACCTCCGTCGGGGTCTTCGCCTTGATCGACGATGCCGGTCTCGCCCTTCACCCCGCCTACCGCGTCCACGGCATGAGCCGAGTGTCGTGCCGGTACTGCATCATGTCGAACATGGCCGACCTCACGGCAGCCAGCGCGGTACCGGAAAGCCACGCTCTTTATCGCCGTATGGTGCAGCTGGAGATCGAAAGCGGGTTCGCCTTCCAGGGATCTCGCTGGCTCGGGGACGTTGCTCCTCACCTTCTCACCCCGGAGATGCGCGCTGCCCACGCAGCGGCCAAGGAGAAGGCGGCGCGCCGTGTCCTGATAGAGAAGCGCGTCACCAAACCCATGCTCTACGTCAAAGGCTGGCCGCTGCGCATGCTGACCGACGACGAGGCCAGCATCCTCGCTGGGGTGCGAAGGAAGCTCCTCTTCGACGTGACGCATAGCGCGGTCGATCATCGCATACATTCGGTTGCGGAGCTCCTCGGCTACCGGGTCTCGACCGTACAACGCGATTAGCGGAAGGACGCCGGCCAGCGGCGCGGGTACCGCGCTCAGCTGCTCTTTCTCCAGTTGGGCCTTCTTCAGCCTGTCGAGGATGCTCTGTCCAGTAGCCATCTCAACCACTCCTCTTCTTCTGCTGTCCCCTGAGGGGAATAATTTTCATCGGGATCTTGTCGAGAGCGTCGCCGTCGATCGCCTTACCGTCATCGCCGATCCGGACCGACGCGAGCTCATCGAGCGCCTTCTGCCTTTCGGCATCCGTCATTGCCGATCGGTTGGCACAGGGCGAGCGGCCGACGATCCCAGCCACCTGCTTCGGCCGCTTGAACGTCGCCGCCGCAATCTTCGGCTCCGACATCCCGATCAGCCACAAGACCCAGACTATGTAGATGGTCCGGTCTGTGTGCCGTGGGCCTCGTGGTCCTGATGGCTTTCTTTTTCTTTCGGCATTTTCGTCCCTGCCCTTTGTATGAAACCGCAATGAGGCGCGTCTTGCCCGTTGCGATGCAGACGGCGGTCGACCGGAATGATCTTGAGGCCAACATTGACCGCCACCAAGTGAGCACCGGTGACAGTGCCTCCCTGGCACAACAGTGCCGCGGACAGCAGCGGCCGAGCCAGAGGGCCTGTTGTGACCCAGGGGCAATCCTTACGTTGAAAAACTGTCCGGTATCAAATTGGAATCGCGTCCGGTTAATTCTCGGAATTTACACTACACGCCCATTTACGAGACCCTGCTCTGGGAACCGAGGCATTCTCCGATAAAATGGTGTGGAGAAGAACTCAGTGTTATGCCATCGCCGTGGGCCGCGCGCTATGGTTCTATCGGCGATTTCAATTCGATTGTTTAGGATCAGCCTGCACCATTGAGGTTGAACCAGACCGACGGTGTGCTACGCCGTTTGCGGTATGAGGATTGAGCGCACCGTATACCCGGCCGGACAAGGTCGGTGTTGACTCGTATTGTTCCATCAACTTCATTCGTGTGATCCGGGGAGATACGGCTATCGCGCTTCTGAGGAACTTTTTGCCGTATCAGCCTTTGCGCTGTCTGCCTGCCAGCGGGCGCCGCTGGCGAAATCGCAGCCGCTTGATGTTGAAAAGGTGGTTTCCCATAGCGGCAAGCGGCGCTGCCATGAGCAGAATGTCACCGCGCTTTGTGCGATGTGTTTTGACCGCGAAATAGCCATGGGCAGACGATGTGAAAATGACCGAGGCCGGATTTAGACCACAGAAGCGGTAATCCGCGCCAAAACTTTCGGTCGACCCTGCTCAAAAGCTGCGCACATCCGCCGCTAGACATTGTGCGCCGCACAATTTTCGGAGGAATAGGTATGAAATTCGGATTTTTAGATACATATCATCCGAAAAAATTCGTTTAAAACTCTCCCAACTCAAGGAGAGACACCATGACGGACACGACATCAGAATTTGATGGGTCAACGATTGGCCTGGAGGCCGCAGAGGAACCCGCATGGACCGCCGCAACCTGGTTTGCGGTTCTTTCGATGGCGGCCACCAGCTTTGCGCTGGTGTCGGCCGAGTTTCTGCCAGCGGGATTGTTGACGCCCATGGCGCGCGATCTCGGTATTACCGAGGGTACAGCCGGACAGGTCGTCACGGCGACCGCTTCCGTGGGCGCTGTAACGGCTTTGCTGAGCAATGTTCTCATCGGTAAACTCAACCGCAAGACCGTGCTTGTCGGTCTCAGCGCGCTGGCGATCGGCTCCAACATTCTTGCATCAGTTGCTGCAGATTTCTGGCTCTTGCTGGTGGGCCGGGCCGGGCTGGGTATTGCGCTCAGCGGTTTCTGGGCGCTTTCGGTTGCTGTCGTCGCGCGGCTGGTTGGCGCGAATTCGACCGGGCGCGGCATGGCTATCGTCACACTCGGCGTTTCACTCGCCACCATTGCGGCTCCCTCCATGGGCGCCTTGATCAGCGACTGGGTGGGATGGCGCATTGCCATGTCGATGACGGCGGGACTTGCCGTCATTGCTATGCTGCTGCAGATATTCAGCCTGCCCTCGCTGCCGGCAAGTACAAGCAACAGTCTTTCCGATGTTTTCCGCCTGACGCGGCGGCGCAGCGTTCAGCTGGGGATGCTTGCCATCCTGTTGCTGATGACGGGGCATTTTGCCGGTTCGGTCTATGTGCGTCCGTTCCTCGAACAAGTGACGCTGCTTGAGACCACGCCGATTGCTCTTGCCCTGCTCGGCTTTGGCGTTGCTTCCGTGATCGGCAATGTGCTGGGTGGCCGCATGGCAGACACCAGTATCCGCCTCGCGCTCATCGTTACCGCCGCCCTGATGGCATTTGCAACAATCGCCCTCGTCCTATGGGGTGTTCATAGCAGCGCCGCATTCGCGCTCGTCGCGCTCTGGGGCCTTGCCTTTGGCATGGCGCCCGTGGTGCTGCCGACCAACCTTTCCCGCGGAGCACCCGATGCTCTGGAAGCGGCAGGCAGCCTGATGGTTGTTTCTTTCCAGGTGGCTATCAGTATCGGGGCGGTTGTCGGCGGCTATATCGTGGATTCCTACGGTGCCACTGCGCCGCTGGCGCTGACCGCGATCCTAGCGGCATCCACGGTCGCACTTGCCTTGCTACAGCGTCGCGATTGACCCTGTCCGTGACGGCAGATGCCTAAAACGAAAGTCCCGCCCGGAATTTGGTCCGGGCGGGACATTTGTGAAAAGCCGATTTTTCTTGCCGTCGCTCTGGTTACTTGCGGTAGGAAAGACCACCCCAGATACGGCCTTCGTCTCTGTGGCGGCCACCGTGTACTGCGCCGATATAGGCAGCGGCAGCGGAAACGAGTGCGGAAGCGGCCAGCAGGAACGCGGTTAGAATGCCTGCGACGCGCGCTTTTTCTGCGGCATCCGCAGCCTTGGCCTTGGCATCGTCCAACGCCTTCTGCGCCTCAGTCTTCACGGTCTCTACCTGCTTCTGCGCTTCATCGGCTTTCTTCTGCGCTTCCGCCCTGACGGCCTGCACGCGTTCAACCGTCTGGTTTACACGCGTTTGCGCATCCGTCTGGCTGATGCTTGTGCGGGCAGCGACCTGATTGGCAAGCCATGTCTTGTCGGCATCGGATATCTCACCGGTTGCAAGCAGATTGCCGAGGATGCCGCTGATCTGGCGCTGATAATCGCTGGCGCTTTGGTCACCCGTCAGAGGGGCGGCGGGCGCATCGGTTCTCAGAAGCGTATCCGTGAAATAGTCGATCGGATTGGTTCTCAGACCCTGAGGAAGCATCTGCTCAATGCTGGGTGCTGCGGCCTGACCGGCGCCTTGCGCCAGACCACCGGCCGCACTGCCAGCGCCGGAAATGATGCCACCCGCCAGTTGGCCGGCACCCTGAACGGCGCCGCCGACGGCGGAACCCGTTGCCTCGACGGCGGTCTGCGCCACGCTGCCCACAGCCTTGGCACCACCAGACAGCACGCCGAGCGCTAGAAACGCCGAGACGACCGTGCCGAGACCCCATACCACCAAGCCATTCACACCATCGCGGACGGTCAGTTCGTTCCTGTCGGCAGCGCCGGCAGGCCGACGCATGCGGCCGGCGATATAGCCACCCAGCATGTAGGAGCCGACCATGGAAATGATGACGAACAGCGCGGTTATGATGAGCCAGACTGTGCTGATCTCGCCACCATTGTCCGCCGAGATTGAACTCAGGCCTAGGCCGCCCGCAAATGCGGTGAGAATAGCCATGGCGCCCGAGGAAATGACGGCACCGGCGAAAATCGCTGGCCAATCTACATAGCTGCGGTTTGGATTCGTTTCGATACCCGTTGGATCAACCATCAGCGTAGCCCCAACAATGAGAGGATGAACAGGACAACGACGACGAGGCCGACTAGATAGATGATGGAATTCATGCGATCTCCTCCGAATGGACGATCAATCCTCCGCGTAGCGGCGATTATATGCAGTGAGACATGCGAGCTGATTGCTCCTTCACCAAACTCGCCGCGCTCCAAAAAGTTTCACGACTTCTCGTTGCTTCGGAATGATTTTGCGCAATTCCACCGGCGAGGTGACGAAAGAAATGTGCTCGTGGTCGGCAAAGAGAGGTCGCCGAACGCAGGCGAGCAGCATGACCAGCCAGACACAAGCCACCCGAACCAGATTGCGACCGAAGGAGATATACCATGTCTGCAATCGATCGAATTGGCTCCACCGCCTCGCTTTACATACGCCCGCGGCCACAGGACGTTTCCCAGGCCGTGCCCGATCCCACACCCGAACGGTCGGCATCGTTGATCGGAGGGGGCGCCGCGCCTTCGCTCTCCTCCAATCTTGCCAACGCACTCTGGTCACTCCGGGGGCAAGAGGGCGGAATAGAAGAGACCCCGCTTGAGGGCGGCGGAACAGGCTCCGATGAGGCCGAGCTTAGCCGCTGGGCAAATATGAGCCTTGGTGAGAAAATCCGGGCCCAATATCTGGAGGCGCGGGGATTGTCCGAAGGCGACCTTGCCGCCATGCCGCCCGACGAAAGGAAGGCAATAGAGGACGAGATCCAGAAGGCGATAAGGGTCGCGATGGAAGCTCCAAAAGACGATGACGTGAGCGTGCTCGCCAGCCTTTAAGCGTGACATGCCTCCGGGGGCACTGCGCAGCGCTACGATCTGATACATAAATGCTGGTTTCAGGAAACATGCCGGATACCTGCGGGGCAGATCATTGCCTGATCTATTTCGGATCAGGCAGGAGTTCCCATGAAGAGGCAGATTTTCTTCGCCGTCGCCCTATCGGGTGCGGCAGCAGGTTTTGGAACCGTTTATTCGCGCTCAGCGGACACGCCGCCGGAACTTGCCTCTCCCATCTATGGTGTCACGCTTCCTGACGGATATCGTGACTGGAAGTTCATCGCGCCCGCCCAGGAAGCGCCGCCGCTGGACGAGCTTCGCGCTGTTCTGGCAAACGATGTCGCCGTCGACGCCTACAAGAGCGGAACCCTGCCCTTTCCCGACGGCTCGATACTGGTGAAGCTCGCTTATAAGCGGCAGCAATCCACCGAGTTTGCGCCGGCCACGGTTCCGGGCGCGGCGACCACAGTGCAGGTGATGGTGAAGGACTCCAGGAAATATGCCGCCAGTCACGGCTGGGGCTTCGGGCGGTTTGTCAACGGCAAGCCGGTGGATGCCGCCCAGCATGAGACGTGCCTCTCCTGCCACGAGGGCAAAGTCAAGGACCATGATTTCGTCTTCACGCGATATGCACCGTAACCGATGCCGGGGCTCAGGCGATTTCGCCTTCGCGACTGTTCGCGGAAAGGCGGCCTCTACACTCGATTACAAATTCACCGAAGCCCGGACACATCAGGGATACGTGAGGCCGAGAGATTGGCGCCATCGCCGGGTCGCCTTCGCCGCCCGGAGCCCCGAACTCCTGCCTGAAAGGACACGATGATGACGTTTCTGGTCATTGCCTATCTCGGAGGGGCGCTGACAATTCTCAGCCCCTGTATCCTGCCCATCCTTCCCTTCGTTTTTGCGCGGGCGGGGCAACCGTTCCTGCGCAGCACGCTGCCACTGCTTACGGGAATGGCGGCAACCTTTTGCGCCGTCGCCACGCTTGCCGCTGTTGGCGGGAACTGGGCGATCAGCGCCAATGAATATGGCCGGCTCGCGGCTCTTGCGCTGCTTGCGGTCTTCGGTGTCGGCCTGATTTCGCCCCGCGCGGCCAGCATCATCACCCGCCCGGTCGTTGAACTCGGTAACCGGCTCGCCAATGCTGCCGGCAAGCCCGGGTCAGTACCGACGATTGCGGGCTCGCTGATACTCGGCATCGCCACGGGCCTTTTATGGGCACCCTGCGCAGGACCAATCCTCGGGCTTGTCCTGACGGGGGCGGCCCTGAAGGGGGCCAATCTGGAAACGAGCCTGCTGCTTGCCGCCTATGCCGCCGGGGCTGCGACATCCCTTGCCGTTGCCATCCTCGTCGGTGGCCAGGTATTTGCGGGTATGAAGCGGTCTCTGGGTTTCAGCGAGCGGATCCGCCAAGTGCTTGGCGCGGCGGTGCTTGCCGGCGTCACGGTCATCGCGCTCGGTCTGGATACTGGTTTCCTGTCGCAGATTTCCTATGCGAGCACGGCATCCTTCGAACAGCAGGTGCTCGATCGGCTCCACACCGCCAAAGCGCCTGAAGCGGCGGGCGCCAGCGCCAGCGCTGCTGCGGCCCGGTCGGAGCTGCCGGTTGAGGGCAAGGCTCCATCCCTCGACGGCGCCGTCGAGTGGCTCAATTCCTCACCGCTCACGCGCGAACAATTGCGTGGCAAGGTCGTCCTCGTCGACTTCTGGACCTATTCCTGCATCAACTGCATCCGCACCATTCCCTATGTGCGGGCCTGGGCGGACAAATACCGGGACCAGGGCCTCGTCGTCATCGGTGTCCACTCCCCCGAATTCGCCTTTGAAAAGAAGATCGACAATGTCAGGCAGGCCGTCGCCGGCTTCAAGATCGATTACCCGGTGGCAATCGATAATGATTACAAGATCTGGCGCGCCTTTGATAACAGTTATTGGCCGGCGCATTACCTGATCGATGCCAAGGGCCAGATCCGCTACCACCATTTCGGCGAGGGCAACTACCCGCAGACCGAAGAGGCGATCCAGGACCTGCTTCGTGAAGCCGGTAGTAGCACTTCCTCCAGCGCACCGGTAAGCCCGGAGGCGACAGGGGCTGAAGCCGGTGCGGATATCGGGCACATGCGCTCCAGCGAAACCTATATCGGCTACCGACAGGCTGAGAATTTTGCATCCAACGAGGCGGTGCGCGCGGACACGCCGCGCGACTATTCCGTCACGACGCCTTCTCTCAACGAATGGGGACTTTCCGGTACCTGGACGGTTGGCGCGGAGGCGGCCACACTTGATGCGGCTGATGGCGGCATAACCTACCGCTTCAGCGCCCGTGACCTGCATCTGGTCCTTGGACCGGCAAGCGCCGGAAAACCGGTTCGTTTCCAGGTCACCGTCGACGGGCATCCGCCGGGCGCAGATCACGGCGCCGACACGGACGCCGAGGGCAATGGCGTTGTTACCTCAACCCGTCTTTACCAGCTCGTCCGCCAGTCCGGCACCGTCGAAGCGAGAACCTTTGCCATCCGCTTCCTCGACCCCGGCGTGCAGGCCTATGCCTTCACGTTCGGCTGAACCTGCATTTTCATTCCTTTTCCCATCAAACGAGAGTAAGACATGATGAACCGTCGTCTCATGCCAAAATTCGCGCTTGCCGTCGCAACCACACTGATCGCTTTTGCCGCACAGTCGGCAGAGGTGAAGAATATCGTCATAGTCCATGGCGCGCTGGCCGATGGTTCGGCCTGGCGCCGCGCGACAGAGATCCTTCAAAGCCGAGGTTTCAACGTCACGATCGTGCAGGAGCCCATCACCTCGCTTGCCGATGATGTGGCGGCCGCCAACCGTGTCCTCGATCTCCAGCAGGGCCCGAGCCTGCTCGTCGGGCACAGCTACGGCGGCATGGTGATTTCGGAAGCGGGTAACCGGCCGGATGTGGCCGGGCTGGTCTATGTCGCCGCCTTCCAGCCGGAGAAGGGAGAGAGCCTTCTCGACCTCGCCGGCTCCAGACCGCCGGCCGGCAACGGCATCAAGCCGACGAAGGATGGCGCGTTCCTTTATCTCGATCCTGCCGTCTTTGGACAAGATTTCGCCGGCGATCTGCCGCGTGAGGACGCGGCCTTTATGGCAAGAAGTCAGGTCTTCGCCGCCAAGTCCGCCTTTGCCGCCAAAGCCGGCGAACCAGCTTGGAAAACAAAGAAAAGCTGGTCGATCGTCGCGACGCAGGACAGGTCGATCAACCCCGATCTCGAGCGTGACATGGCAAAGCGCGCCGGCAGCGCGGTGACCGAGATTGCGGCAAGCCATGCGGTCTTCGCCTCCCAGCCCGATAAGGTTGCAGACGTCATCGAACAGGCCGCCCGGCAATCCTCACAGTAAGCGCACCTCCGTAAGATCAAATGCAGCCGCCCCGGATGTCGGGGCGGCTGATTGCGTTGGAAGGGCGAGCCGAATGTATCAGTCTGTATCCGGAAAGCGCCCTGCTACAAAACCATTCACAGTCGCCTCCCTTGGGACACATCGAGGATACACGCACCCCGTTACCTGTCCGGCATCCAACACGGACAGGAGAGACAGCAAATGACTTCCGAGATCAATTTCCAACGCCGCCGCTTCTTTGGCATTGCCGCAATGACGGTTGCCGCCGTCGAATTCGCTTCAGTAGGCCTTGCTCATGCCAAGGCCGAAGCGCCTTCGCCTCAGCCGTCAACCGGACGCGACGGAGCCACCTCCTTTGGCGCCCTGAAGCAGGTTGAAGCAGGTGTACTCAGCGTCGGTTACGCGGAAGCTGGCCCCGCAGACGGCCCGGTCGTGCTGCTGCTGCACGGATGGCCCTATGACATCTACAGCTATGTCGATGTCGCGCCCATCCTTGCATCGGCTGGATATCGGGTACTCATCCCCTATCTGCGCGGATATGGCACGACCCGTTTTCTCTCGGACGACACGGCACGCAACGGACAGCAGGCGGCGCTTGCAGTCGACATGATTGCCTTTCTCGACGCACTCGGCGTCAAACAGGCCGTCGTGGCCGGTTATGACTGGGGCGCTCGCACCGCCGACATCATGGCCGCACTCTGGCCCGAGCGTTGCACCGGGCTCGTGTCGGTCAGCGGCTATCTCATCGGCAGTCAGGAAATCAATAGAAAGCCACTTCCGCCCAAGGCGGAACTTTCGTGGTGGTATCAGTTCTATTTCGCGACGGAACGCGGCCGTGCGGGTTACGCAGCGAACACCCGCGACTTCGTGCGCCTGATCTGGCAGACGGCATCTCCGACCTGGAAATTCAGTGACGAGACCTTCAATCTTTCGGCACCCGCATTCGACAATCCCGACCATGTGGCCATCACCATCCATAACTACCGCTGGCGGTTGGCACTGGCAGACGGGGAAGCCAAGTACAATAAATACGAGCGCCAGCTTGCGAAACTTCCCGTCATCACCGTGCCGACGATAACCTTGGAAGGCGACGCCAACGGTGCTCCGCATCCAGACCCTTCCGCCTATGCATCGAAGTTTTCCGGCAAATACCAGCACCGCAACATCGGCGGTGGCATAGGACACAACCTTCCGCAGGAAGCGCCAGAGGCTTTTGCCAGGGCTGTTCTGGACGTCGCAAAGCTTTAAACTTGCCGAAGCCCGCGAACCGTTGTCTTACTGCATGTGACAGCGGGGCGCGCGGTAGCGGGCCACTCGAACCGTCCGGACGACGAAGGCATCCAATGGACCATATCGACCATATTCTCGTCGTGGACGACGACAGGGAAATCCGGGAGCTGGTCTCCAGCTACCTGAAGAAGAACGGCCTGCGTACGAGCGTGGCGGCCGATGGACGGCAGATGAGAAGTTTTCTCGACGGCAATACCGTCGATCTCATCGTGCTCGACGTGATGATGCCTGGCGATGACGGGCTAGTTCTATGCCGCGAGTTGCGGGCGGGGAAACACAAAGCCACGCCGGTGCTGATGCTGACCGCGCGGGATGACGAGATGGATCGCATTATCGGGCTCGAAATGGGCGCCGACGACTATCTGTCGAAGCCCTTCGCTGCCCGCGAACTTCTTGCGCGGATCAAAGCCATCCTGCGCCGCACGCGGATGCTGCCTCCCAATCTACAGATCAGCGGGGCCGGGCAGCTCCTGACCTTTGGTGAGTGGCGCCTCGACACGGTGGGCCGTCACCTGCTCGACAGGGAGGGCACGACCGTGGCCTTGAGCGGCGCTGAATACCGGCTCCTCAGGGTCTTCATCGATCATCCCCAGCGCGTCCTCAACCGGGACCAGCTGTTAAATCTCACTCAGGGCCGCGATGCCGAACTTTTCGATCGGTCGATCGATCTTCTCGTGAGCCGCGTGCGCCAACGGCTGGGGGATGACGCGCGCGAACCCGTCTACATCAAGACGGTGCGGGCGGAAGGCTATGTCTTTGCGGTGCCCGTGGAGATTTCGGAGCCGAGGATATGAACGGCCCACGCCTGCTCGCCGGCTGGTGGCCGCGCTCGTTGCGGTCCAGACTTTTCATCATCCTGTTTGCGGGCCTCGCCATTGCCTACGGTCTGTCGTTCAGCATCCTCTTTGCCGAACGATATATGTCGGCAAAGGCGGTCATGCTCGGCACTCTTGAGCAGGATCTGGCTGTATCGATCGCCATAATCGACCGCCTGCCTGCGGAAGAGCGGGCGCAATGGGTCCATCGCCTGAGCCGCAGCAATTATCAACTCGTCCTCGGCGCGGGTGTTCCAGGTGTTTCCGACATGTCCGGCCGCGGCGCTGAAATTGCGCAGAGGATCGAGGAGGCCGCAGGACACCGTTTCCCCGTCAAGGTCGAGTCCATTCCCGGCGACGGCAAGCGGCTTCAGGCGCATCTGACGCTATCGGACGGCTCACCCCTGACAATTGACGTGACACCGCGCGGCGTGATGCCGCTGGCGGAATGGCTGCCTTATGTCTTCGCCGCTCAGATGGCGCTTCTTCTTCTGTGCACCTGGTTTGCAGTACGACAGACGACCAGACCGCTCAGCGCGCTGGCTGCGGCAGCCGAAGCGTTGGATCCGGGGGAAAAGGGGTTGCCGATGAGTGAGAGCGGCCCAAGCGAAGTTGTCCACGCCGCCCGCGCCTTCAACGCGATGCGCGATCGCGTCGCCCAATATCTCGAGGAGCGGGTCCAGATTCTCGCGGCGATTTCGCACGACCTGCAGACGCCCATCACCAGGATGCGGTTGCGGGCCGACATGGCAGACGATACGCCGGAAAAGGAAAAGCTGGTCAGTGACCTGCGTGAAATCGAACGTCTAGTACAGGATGGTATCGCTTACGCACGCAGCGCTCATGGCAATGGCGAGAAATCCTCACGCATCGATCTGGCCTCTTTCATCGACAGCATAGCCTACGACTATCAGGATACCGGAAAAGCAGTCACGGTTGACGGTATGGTGCGCGGGACAGTATCGACAAAGCCACATGCCCTGCGAAGAATCCTGACGAACTTGATAGATAACGCACTTAAATTCGGGGGCAGTGCGGAAATCAAGGTCGACCGGCGCACTGAAGGCACCGTCGTCATCACGGTGCTCGATCGTGGGCCGGGCATCCCCGACGAGATGCTGCAAAATGCCATGCAGCCGTTTTTCCGGATTGAAACCTCGAGAAACCGCGACACCGGCGGAACAGGACTCGGACTTGCGATCGCGCAGCAGCTCGCCGGAACAATCGGCGGCTCGGTGCGCCTCTATAACAGGCAAGGCGGCGGGCTTGCAGCCGAGGTGGCTTTTGCCTGAGAGGAACGCAGATTAACGATAACAATTGCCATGGCGCGTCCCGCAAGGTGCGACGGCACCATCCGGACCGCGTAACCTGCAAGCAACGCCCAGAGCAAGCCGGCCGACAGGCCCGCGACGAAACGCACCGCCATTGCCACGATGAAGCTTCCCGTCAGGGCGGTGACCAGATTGGCGAGCGCGAAACCGACCACGGGCCCAAGCAGAAGCGGCCGTCTGCGCCAGCTTCGGGTAGCGGCCGTCAGCGGGATGGCGGCAAGCAGCGACCCGAGCGCATAGATGCTGATCCATCGTCCGACCTGGGCTTCGCTTACACCCAGCGATGCTCCGATCTGCGGGAGCAGCCCGGCCGGTAGGGCCTCTGTCAGGATCGTGACGAAGCCGGCTACCGCGAGAGCGGAAAAGCCCGCAAGTGGCAAAGAAGCGCCACGCGTCCTCACGACGGCACCTTAAGCAGCACCAGATCGCCGACGGTATAGGTGTGAAACTCGCTGTTCGACACGGTATCGAGCCGACCGAACTTCTCCAGAAATACCGGATCGGAAAAGAAGATTTCAACGTCGCCGGGATCGGAAATAGCTTCGATATTCACGACGGTCAGACCATCGGTGCTCTTGGCGAGGTTGCTCCACAGAAAGCCGGGCTTCCGCTCCGCGACATAGTGCACGACATCCTGGATCAGCTGGAACGCTTCCTCCTGTTTGCCGGGGTGAACGTGAATTACGTTGACGATGAAAGTCGTTGGCGATGGCTGGGTCGTGAAAGCGGGGATCATGGTCGTCTCCTTGGTTGCGGAGACCCGGATATAACCGAGGGAGTTTCCCGGAAAAACAAGCCTCTATTCCGATGACTAAGGACAAAAGTTCCGCTATCTATTCGCTATGGAAAAATTCGCGGCACTGAACGCCTTCGTGCAATCGGCGGAAACCGGCAGCTTCGTTGCAGCTGGACGGAAGCTCGGCCTCTCGGCTTCGGCAATCGGCGATCGGCAATCGGCAAAGCCGTCGTGCGGCTTGAGCAACGGCTGGATGTGCGGCTGTTTCATCGCAACACCCGCAATATGACACTGACCGAGGAAGGGCGGATTTTCCTCGAGCGCTGTCGCCGCATCTTCGAAGAGGTCGAGGCGGCCGAGGCCGAGCTGCCCATTCCGCGCGAACGCCAAAAGGCAGACTCCGCATCAGTCTGCCGCTGGTGGGCATGCTGCTGACACCAGTGATGGCAAGTTTCATGCGCAGATGGGCGGAAGTGCAACTCGACCTGGATTTCACTGACCGGCTTGTCGATGTTGTGGAAGAAGGCTTCGACGCGGTCATTCGCACGGGACATCCGTCGGAGAGCCGGCTGATGAGCCGCAATGTGGGGCGGTTTCGACTGAAAATAGTGGCCTCACCAGCCTATCTCGCGCAATACGGCGCGCCAGAAGCGCCTGATGATCTGGTGCATCATCAGTGCCTCCTGCAACGTTCTCCGAGTGCGGGCAAGCTGCGGTCCTGGCCGTTGGCACGTTCGAAAAATCAGGAGAAGATCATTCTGCCGGAGCGGATGAGCGCGACCGCCGTTGACCCATTGATCGCGTTGGCAGCCGAGGGACTGGGAATAGCCTGCCTGCCGCCATTTGCGATCCGTGCTGAAATCTCTGAGGGTCGCCTCGTGTCCATCCTGGAGGAGTTCGTGGCGGAGACCGATCAGTTCAGCGTCCTGCGGCCGGCCAGCCGCCAGATCACGCCCAGGCCCAGGGCATTCATCGACTTCATGGCCGAACATCTGCAACCACAATAGCGCCGGATGGCCGGCAACGTGCCAGTACCCCAGCATATCTGAAACGAAGTCAGGAACATCTCCGCCCACCTGAGGTTAGGACGCACCGCAACCCCACCCCAGGAGGAAACGATGAAGAAATTTCTTATAGGCTCTGCATTTGTGGCTCTTGCGACAACCGCACTGGCCCAGTCCGCCACGGAGAAAACCGGCGTAAACTCGGCGCTCGGAATTGCTCCGAGCGTGGAGGATTTTGTCCGGGAAGTCAGCAGCAGCGACGTTTTCGAGATTGAGTCCAGCAAACTTGCGCTGGAACGCGGCGACGACGCCACCAAGGCATTCGCCCAACAGATGGTAACCGACCATCAGAAAACCAGCACCGAACTCAAGCAGCTCGTAGAGAGCGGCGAAGTCAAGGCAACGCTGGACGGCAAGACAAGCTCTGCCCATCAGGACATGCTCGATGACCTGAAAAAACTTCAGAGCGCCGAGTTTATCGAACAATACAAGGAAGATCAGGTTTCCGTTCACGAAGACGCCGTCGACCTGTTCCAGCGTTATTCCGAAAGCGGGGAAAACCCGGCTCTGAAAGCTTGGGCGGCCAAAACACTGCCTGCCCTTCAGCATCACCTGAAAGCCGCCGAAGACCTCGAAAAGAAATAGTCGGCCAAGAGCCTCCTCGGTTCGGCGAGGAGGCTCTACTTTGAAAAAATGTATGGTCCGCCTCGTCCGTGCAAGGGTACGCGACATCGTAAATGACGATTCCAGTTGCATAAATGTTTCCGGCCTCTCGCGAGTGGGCTGCGGTTGCAGCCAGGCCATGATGAGATCCGCACATGCCATCCACTGTTTCGTCACCACTATTCCCGAGCCTTGCAATCGAGCCAGGAGCGTCAGGTGAAGGCAGGGTCCCTGCGTTCGTAGAGCGCTCCAGGCTTGGTCAGGCCGACCCAGACAATCCGGGCCATTTTAGCGGCAAGTGCGACGACAGCTTTGTTGGGGTGCATCCGAGCCTGAAGGCCATCCAGCCAGTTCCCCAATCGATCTCGTGTTCGGTCGAGGTGCCGAAAGCAGGATCGTGCTTCATGAACAAGGAGCTTGCGCACATAGCGGTTTCCCCGCTTACTGATGCCGAGAAGCTTCTGCTTTCCTCCGGTCGAGTATTCCCGTGGCACAAGGCCAAGCCACGCTGCCAGATCGCGAGCTTTCTGGAATTGTCGGCCGTTGCCAACCGCTGCAAGAAGTGCGGTGGCTCCCAACGCTCCGATCCCAGGGATCGTCATGAGCCGCCGTGCGACATCCTCGCGACTGGCGATCGCCTCGATCTCGCGTGTGACGTCACCAATGCGCTGTTCCAATTGGCGCAGATCTGCAAACAGCTTACGCATTGCCGACGAGAGATCGTTGGATTGATCTTCGACAGCTTGCGGCAGGCCGACCTTGAATAGGCCCGCGCCTTGGCGCAATACGATCCCGTATTCGAGGCAGAAAGCTCTCATCTGATTGATCAGGCGCGTTCTCGTTCCGATCATCTGATCTCGGACCCTGTGTAAAGCCTGAAGGTCGGCGTGTTCCTCGCTCTTGAGTGCAGCAAATCGCATTGTTGGACGTGTGGCAGCTTCAGCGATCGCTTCCGCGTCAATAATGTCGCTCTTGTTCGACTTCACGTAGGGCTTCACGAACTGCGCAGGGATCAAGCGCACCTTATGTCCAAGCGCCTGTATCTTCCTGGCAATCCACTGAGATCCGGCGCACGACTCCATCCCCACGATCGCCGGTGCTGCGCGCTCGAAGAACTGTAGCAGCGTGTCGCGTCGGAAACGAACCTTCTGCACTGGCACGCCATCGCTTCCGAGGCCGACAACGTGAAAGATGTTCTTGCCAATATCAATTCCGTAGACTGCCGCTGGGCGCGGCATATTGCGCTGTGGCATTGCAACCTCCTTCGGTTTGGCCGCCTCATGATGCGGCAGGAGGGCGAGGCGGACCATCCCATTAGTGATGCCGGCATGGCGCGACTATTTCGATTTGCCGAACTCTTTGCGCAATTCGTCTTTTGCGTCCTCAAGCGTCGCCTTGCGTTTGTCCGGGAGACCGCGTCCGGCCCGGTTGATGTAGAACACGAGCATCGACATCGCCGAGCGGAAAGGATTGGTCTTGCGCCTCGTGGACTGTTCTGCGGAGGCTTTCAGCGAGTGGGCGATCTGCGTCGCGTCCTTCTTCATAAAGACATCTTCCTCCAGATCGAGTGCGTCGCTTTCCTCGGTCACACGTTGCGACCACTTCTTTTTCTTCTTGCCTTTTTTCATCGAACTTCTCCCAGCGGAGCGTCACTTCCGCTCCGAATCATGCGTGTGATGGCTGTCACGCTCACCTCCACCTCCAGAAACCTTGCTTTCGACCGTTTATCACTATCTGCCGGGGGCTTCTCGATCTCCAGCGGTGCCTTGGCGTTTTCATGTGAAGCGCCGGGTCCCGCCCTGGCGGATACTGGCCGGTGTCTTCGTCGAGGTCGACATTTCTTCCTCCTGTCGTTCGTATGACGGGTCGCTCACGTCCCGCCCTATTGGTCGTCCCTGGTTTTCATCGCGTCGGAGACGCGTTTTTTCCTGGGATCGCGCAGGTTTTCGCCCACGGCATCCCTGTCATGTTCTGGATCGTCCTTGGGCTTCATGTAGCCGCGCGGCCGGTTTTCAGCGGGGCCTTCCCAGCGCGGGGACTGCTCCGTGGTTCCGGGCGCGCCGTCCTTTGGTGAATTGTTGGCCATTCTTTCCTCCGAGTTCACTGTCGGTGGGTCCCAACTGCTTTGCCTCGGGAATGTTCCGTAAAACGCGGCAAACCGCCGGTGGAATTTTTCGAAACAATTCCACCGGGTCGCAGTTTGGCGATTTTGACAGACAAAACTAGTGGAGCAGGACGATGACGGACAAACCTCACGAACCCGATCGGATCTCCCGGATCGCGTACGAACAACAGCGGGACTTTCTGAAGCGTTCGTCCCTTCAATTTCTCGAATGCGCCATTCATCTATGTGCGACGAATATGAGCATTTCAGAACTTGCCGGGCGGCTGGAAAAACAGGCGCAGATTTTGCGTGAGTTCGGTTAGCCACGAGAGCGGGAAAACCCGCCGTAGCCGGCCAGATCTTGGGGACACTTCGATGCCAAGGTTTTTCTTTAGTATAGTCAGTGGCCAATATGTTCTTGATGACGACGAAGGAAGCGAACTCGTCTCGCTCGATCAGGCCATAGAAGAGGCGCGCAAGGACGCGCGCGAACTGATGAGCGAAGCGATCCTTCAGGGGCGCGACATATCCGAAGGATGCGGCGTTATCCGCGATTCCGCCCACGAGTTGTTAAAGGTGGTGCCTTTCGCCGATGCTCTCGACAGAAAGTGCTGACGGCGTCGAAAGATCCGGCCGCAAACGGGCGATCAGGTTTTCATATTCCCTCTCCGGGACGCCATAGGTCATGCCCGCTGTCTCCTCCAGCACCCGACGGTTGACGATACGGACATTTCCGCGCGTCGCCCGGATGGCGTGCATTCCCTCTTGAATATGCAGTTCGTTGGTGATCCCCGGCCGGCGCACGCCGAGCACGGCCGACAGAAACTCATGGGTGATCGGCAAATCGTCGGTATCGAGCCGATCGTGACACATCAGCAGCCAACGGGACAGCCTCTCCCGCAGGGTATATTGCCCATTGGCAAGAACGAGCTGTCCGACCTGCAGCAGACAGACATTGATATACCCCAGCAACAGATCGCGCAGCCGGGCGTCGCGCTCCATCTCCTGCCTGAGGTCGGCAGCCGGGATGATGAAACCCTTGCCCGAAACGCACATGGTCGTCTCGTCCGGGGTCGTTTCGGCCCCCAGGAGAACGGGCCATCCCGTGACGCCCTCGCGTCCGACGGGCATGTTTTCCATGCTTTTGCCGCCGTCAGTGTGAGCGACGGACGAAGCAAGACCGGATTCTATGAAACAGATGTGTGAGATCGGCGTATTCGCAGCGACGAGCCGATGTCCTACGGGCAATTCGACCGCCTCCATACGGGCGGCCAGCCGCAAAAAGCCCTCGTCGCCGAACGCCTTCAATAGTCGGTTGTGCACGAAATTATTCAATTGAGGCATAACGGTTCGTTTGGCTCGCTCCCTGGTTAGACAGCGCCAACCTGACCGAGAGGTCAGCAGCTGAAAATTGCAAGAAAATGCTATGTACGTTACCGTACCAATGTCTGACACTGATGTCGGGTTGTCGTTCCGACCGCATCCTGGGATTCCGTTTCGTTTCAAGCGGATCGGAACCACCTTCGCGTGTCACGGATATGTCACGAGAGCCTTGAGAAAACCCTCCGGTCGGTCCCTGGTATCGTTCAGGGCCTTGTCCAGATCGCGCAGAGGATAGGTATGCGTATAGAGCGTCGATGGATCGAGTTCACCTGAAACCACTGCCGCCGCCGCCCTTGCAATTCCCCGGATATAGATTTTCGGATCCCGTTCGTGAGCGTTCACAACGTCCAGTCCACGCCAGTTCCATAGCTGCATGTTCACCTGGCGCGGTCCGTCCTGGTGATAGCCGGCGATGATGAGCCGCCCCCGCTCCGAAACAAGTTCTCCAGCCAGATCGAGCGGCCACTGCTTGCCGACCGCCTCGATGACCCGATCACAGAAACGGCCGTCGGTAAGTTCTTTGACACGTTCGATGATCCGCCAGTGGTCATCCATTTCGACAGTTTCCGCCGCACCCATGCGGCGCGCGACAGCCAGCGAAAAGGGCCGCCTCGATATTGCGATGACCCTTGCTCCCCTGCGGGCTGCCAATTGCGTCAGCAAAGCTCCGAGAAAGCCGACACCAACGACGGCGACGGTTTGCCCGGCCTCGATTTCGCTGCGCTCGAAAATATTCATGGCGCAGCCGAGAGGCTCTCCGGGAAAGGGTCTGCCGTCCAACTCGGGCGGCAGGCGTACCACAAGCTCGGCGTCGGCGACATCATGGGTGGCGTAGGCGTGATAGCTCAACGCCGCAACCCTGTCCCCAACCTTGAGATCGTCGACACCGGCACCGATCCGGTCGACCACACCCCAGCCTTCATGTCCGAGACCACCGGGTTCCGTTGGAAAGTGCATCCATTCCGGACCGGACCAGGGCGTGAGGTTTGAGGCGCAGACGCCGCATCCCTGCAACCTGATCCGTACCTGATGCGGCTCCGGCTCCGGAAGAGGGTGTCTCTCGACGCGCAGGGTTTCAGGGCCGCTGACGACTGCGGCATCCATGACGCTGCTACGGTTGTCCATGAGGTTCATCAAAGCGCTCCTTGTGGTCTTTCCGACTATTGTCCGGCAGGTACACAGCCCCGCCGGAGGCGAAACAACGCATTTGGAATTGTCCAACAACGAAGCCCGGCTTTGGTTCCGGAAGAAGTCATTGATGAAGTAGAAGACGACATTGAAGTCATTCAAGAAGGAACTTTTATATCCATCTGCGGTTGGGGGACCGATTTTCACCCCTTAAAGCCAGGCAGAGGACACTCCAGATGGCAACAATTCTCGTAACAGGCGGCGGCGGTTTCATCGGTCGGCATGTGGCAGCGGAACTGGGAGAACATGGTCATAACGTCCGGGTTCTGGATGCGTTCATTGAACAGGTTCACGGCGACCGCGGCCCCGCCATTGGCGATTTCGCCGACGTCGTCAAAGCCGATATCCGCGACAAAAAGGCGGTTATCAACGCGCTCGACGGAGTGGATGCCGTAGTGCATCTCGCCGCGGAAGTCGGGGTCGGCCAATCCATGTACGAAATCGCCCGCTATGTCGGCTGCAACGACCTCGGCACGGCAATTCTCCTCGAGGCGTTGATCGAGCGCCCCGTCCGCAGGATCGTCGTCGCCTCGTCCATGAGCGTTTACGGCGAAGGGCTCTACCGGAACAGGCAGGGCACGATACTCGGCCATGTACGCAGATACGAGGACCAGATCAAACGTCATATCTGGAACCCTACCGATGCCGACGGTGCAGACCTGACGCCGATTGCGACCGACGAGGAAAAACCCGTCGATCTCGCCTCGATCTATGCCTTGACCAAATATGCCCAGGAACGGCAGGTTCTCATTTTTGGCAGGGCCTATGGCGTGGAGGCGGTAGCCCTGCGCCTCTTCAACGTCTTTGGAGCGGGGCAGGCGCTTTCCAATCCCTACACGGGTGTTCTGGCGAATTTCGCTGCCCGCCTTTCCAACAACCAGCGCCCAATCATCTTCGAAGATGGCGAGCAACGACGGGATTTCGTCCATGTGCAGGATGTCGCCCGGGCCTTCCGGCTGGCGCTTGAGAAACCCGCCGCACCCGGCCATGTCTTCAATATCGGCAGCGGCCAGGCGTATACGATAGCCGAGGTCGCCACCCTGCTCGCGCAGGCTCTGGATCGCGCGCACATCGCGCCGGAGATGACGTTTCAGGCCCGGGCGGGAGACATCCGCAACTGCTTTGCGGATATTTCCAAGGCGCAGGAGCTTCTCGGCTTCACGCCCCGCCACCGGCTGGAAAACTCCCTCGGTCCCTTCGCCGCATGGGTACGCAGCACTGGTGGGCAGGACCGGGGCGCTCAGATGCAGCAGGAACTGCTCGCGAGAGGTCTGGTATCATGACGGAACGCATGACAAGCCTGCAACCCGCCCCCCGGAAATTCGGCTTCGTGGAATGGTTTCGGCCGGGCGAATTCGAAAGGGCGAAAGCCGCCCTGCCCGACATCCGTGCCAGCGGTGCGAGCCATTTGCGCACTCATCTTTCCTGGGCGGAGTATCTGGCTCCTGGAGGTGAAGAATGGTTCGACTGGCTGATCCCCCATCTCGCCGGCCAGATCGAACTTCTGCCCTGCATTCACTATACGCCGCCTTCGATGTCCCGGACCGGGCGCTCCTCCGGGGCTCCCGTCGAGCTGAAATCCTATGCCGATTTCATCGACCACATCCTAACCCGTTACGGGCGCCATTTCACGCATGTCGAGTTGTGGAACGAACCTAACAACCTTCTCGACTGGGACTGGCGTGAAGACAGCGACTTCATGCTGTTTTGCGAAATGGTCGGCGGAGCGGCCTATTGGGCCAGACAACGCGGTTTCAAGCCCGTGCTCGGCGGTCCCTGCCCCTTCGATCCCTTTTGGTTGAACCTTATGGGAGAACGGGGCGTCCTCGGCGTGGTCGATGCGGTGGGCTTTCATGGTTTTCCCGGCACCTGGGACAGCGAGCAAGGCGCTTGGGGCGGCTGGGACATGCATCTGGGGGAAATGCGCAAGGTTCTCAACCGCTTCAACCCGGACGCAGAAATCTGGATCACCGAGACCGGCTACTCCACCTGGCGCAAGGACGAAATAGAACAGGCGCGGCGGTTCATGGTGGCGCTGAACGTCGATGCCGACCGGATGTACTGGTACGCCTGGCAGGATGTGCCTCCCGACGTCGCGGTGCAGGAGGGTCTCTGGTTTGACCCGAGGCATTATCATCTTGGCGCGGTCAGCCACGACAATCAGCCCAAGCTTCTGGCACGTCTGTTGACCGAAGGCGGCATTGCCCGGCTGGAAGAGGTGACCCGGCTGGCGACGCCCCGGCTCGCCACTCATGCGTCGCCGATCGTCGTAACCGGCGGCAGCGGCTTCATCGGCAGCAATCTTGCGAAGAGTTTTCTCAACGATGGCGAAGACGTCGTCATTCTCGACAATCTCCAGCGCCCCGGTGTCGACCAGAACCTCGAGTGGCTGATGGAGCAGCATCGCGACAGGGTTCATCCCGTTCTCGCCGACGTTCGCGACTTCAACGGCATCGAAGCGGTCTTTACCGATGCCAAGGCGGTTTTTCATCTGGCAGCACAGACTGCGGTTACGACCAGCCTCGCGCACCCGCCGGACGACTTCGAGACGAACGGCCGCGGTACCGTGAACGTGCTGGAGGCCGTGCGTAAGGCTGGCAACCGGGCAGCAGTCGTATTCGCCAGCACGAACAAGGTCTATGGAGCCCTGGACGATCTGGAAATGATCGAGGCTGGTGACCGCTATCTGCCCGTCAGCGAGGCCATTCGCTCGTTCGGGATCGGGGAAGATCGCCCGCTTGCCTTCTGCACCCCCTATGGCTGCTCGAAAGGCGTGGCCGATCAATACGTGCTGGACTACGCCCATTCCTTCGGCATTCCCTCTGCCGTGCTGCGTATGAGCTGCATTTATGGCCCGCGCCAGTTCGGCACAGAAGACCAGGGCTGGGTCGCGCATTTCCTGCTCCGCTTGCTGGCGCGTGAGCCGGTTTCAATCTACGGCGACGGCAGGCAGGTCCGCGACGTTCTCCACGTCGACGACGCTGTTGCGGCCTATCGCCGGGTATTTGCGAACATCGAGGCGGTAACAGGGCAGGCCTTCAATCTCGGCGGCGGGCCCGTCAACGCCGTCAGCGTGCTGGAAGTGATACGCGAGATCGAGACGGTCATAGGGCGCAAGGCGGAAACAGGCTTTGGCGAATGGCGCGCCGGTGACCAGCTGTTTTTTGTCGCGGATACGCGGAAACTGCAAAGCGTGCTCGGATGGGAAGCGCGAACCTTCTGGCGACAGGGGCTTCGCGATCTCGCGGCATGGCTGGTCGAAAACCGGTTCGGGGGCATGGCGGAAGTTCAGGAACGCGGCAGGAGGCGCGCATGACTTTACGCACGACAGACGGGGCAGTCCGGAAAATCCTGATGACGGTCGATGCGGTCGGAGGCGTCTGGCGTTACGCGCTCGATCTGGCAGCCGGGCTTGAGGAGAAGAACGTCGACGTCATTTTGGCCGGTTTTGGACCTCCCCCCTCGAACGATCATATTCAGGAAGTTCCCCACAATTGCAGGCTTGTATGGCTGGATGCGCCGCTCGACTGGATGGTTGACGACCCGGACAGGCTTGCCCAGGTGCCCGGGATGATCGAGGAGGTCGCCCTGCGGGAAAGGGTAGATGTCCTGCACCTTAATCTGCCGTCGCAGGCAGCCGGGTTGCGCCCTGAAAAACCTGTTGTGGTCATGTCGCATTCCTGCATCCCCACCTGGTTTTCCGCCGTTCGGGGCACGCCTCCGCCGCCGGACTGGCGCTTTCACGAAAAGCTTGGACGGCAGGGATTCAGCCGCGCCGATCTCGTTCTTGTTCCGAGTAAAAGCCACGGAGAGAGTTTGAAGGCTGCCTATGGAGACCTTCCCCGCCTGAAGGTGGTTTACAATTCAAGTGACGTCTTCTCACCGCCAGCGCAAAAGGACGATTTCGTTCTGGGGGCCGGGCGCTGGTGGGACGAGGGGAAGAACGGAGCCATACTTGACCAAGCAGCGCGGAACGCAATCTGGCCGGTCGTCATGGCGGGTTCGGTGTCTGGTCCGAACGGCCAGCGCCTCGATATAGCCAATTGCCGGTCGAAGGGCGAGTGCGCGCATCGCGACGTGATGTCGCTGATGCGCGCCGCTGCGATCTTCGTCTCCCCTTCGATTTATGAACCCTTTGGCCTTGCGGCGCTGGAGGCTGCCAGATGCGGCTGCGCGCTGGTTTTGGCCGATATCGCCACCTATCGCGAATTGTGGGATGGAGCTGCGCTGTTTGCGTCCCCTCGTGACCCAGGCGCGTTTTCCACCGCGATAAACCGCCTCGCGCGGGATCGTGTTCTCAGGGAACGGCTGGGCACAAAGGCGATGTCCCGGTCGCTTGATTTTACCCTGCGGGCGCAGGTCGACGCCATGCTTCATCTCTATCGCGCGGCGATGCACCTTCCCCGTTTTCTCACAGCTGCGGAGTAGACCATGAAGTTCGTTTTTTATACGCATTCGCTGATCTCGGACTGGAACCACGGCAACGCCCACTTCCTGCGAGGCATCATGCGCGATCTCCTGCGCCGCGGACACGAAGTCTTCGCTCTCGAACCTGCGGGATCGTGGAGCCGGGAAAATCTGATGGCGGATCAGGGCGATACGGCCGTCAATACGTTCCACGAGACCTTTCCCGAACTGCGCTCGGTGATTTATGGCGACGACTTCCATCACGAGGCAGCCGTTGACGATGCGGACGTGGTGATCGTGCACGAGTGGACAGACCCGGCGATGGTCGCGCGCCTCGGCAATGTGCGGCGGGCGGGCGCAACTTTCACGCTCCTGTTTCACGATACACATCATCGCGCCGTCTCCGCCGGCAGCGACATAGCCGGCCTTGAACTCGCCGATTATGACGGCGTTCTCGTTTTCGGTGAAACCCTGCGGGAGCGTTATCGCGCTACCGGTTGGGGGCGCAGTGTCTTCGTCTGGCACGAGGCTGCTGACGACAGCCTCTTCAAGCCTATGCCATCGGTGACTAAAACCGGAGATCTGATCTGGATCGGGAACTGGGGAGATGACGAAAGGTCCAGCGAGATCAGAGAGTTTCTCATTCGTCCAGCCGAGGAACTGCGGGTTCGAACCACCGTGCGCGGTGTCCGCTATCCGGCAGAAGCGCTGGAAGTCCTGATGCGCGGAGGCATTGATTATCAGGGATGGATAGCCAACGCGGAAGTGCCGCTCGCCTTCGCGCAGAACCGGGTAACCGTTCACATTCCGCGCCGGCCATACGTCGAACATCTTCCCGGCATTCCCACGATCCGGGTGTTCGAAGCACTCGCCTGCGGCATACCCCTGATTTCTGCCCCCTGGAACGATTGCGAAGGGCTTTTCCGCACCGGCGAGGACTATATTTCTGTCAAATCAGGCGCGGAAATGAAACGGCAGCTACGCAACGTTCTCGCCGACCGCGACCTTGCCGACAACCTCGTCCGGTCCGGTTTGGAGACCATTCGTGCCCGGCATACCTGCCGTCATCGTGTCGATGAGCTTCTGGATGTTCTCTGCGCCTGCGGCACGAGACGGGTGATCGATGCATTGACCGCAAGGGAGGCTGCGCAATGAAAATCGCCTTTTACGGATCGAGCCTGGTTTCCGCCTACTGGAACGGCGCCGCCACTTATTATCGCGGTCTCCTCAACGCGCTGGCGAAAAGAGGTTACGACATCACCTTCTATGAGCCTGATGTTTTCGACCGGCAGAACAACAGGGACATTGATCCGCCGGAATGGTGCAAGGTCGTTGTCTATGAGGACAGTCTGCCCGCGCTGCGCCAGGCAGCAGAACAGGCCGCCGAAGCGGATATCGTCGTCAAGGCAAGCGGCGTCGGGTTTGAAGACGACCTGCTGCTCGTTGAGGTGCTGCAGAATGCCCGCGCCGACGCCATCACGGTATTTTGGGACGTCGACGCGCCAGCAACGCTTGCCGAACTTCGGGCGTCGCCGGATCATCCCCTGCGCCGCGCGCTTGCAAACATCGATCTGGTGCTCACCTACGGCGGCGGCGAGCCGGTGGTCGATGCCTATCGGGCGTTCGGTGCCAAGGGGTGCATTCCGGTTTACAACGCGCTCGATCCGGAGACCCATCACCCGGTTGCCCCGGATCCACGTTTTGCCGCCTCCCTCGGTTTCCTCGGAAACCGCCTGCCGGATCGTGAAGAAAGAGTGGAGACATTTTTCCTTGAACCAGCAGCCCGTCTCACGGACCGAACCTTCCTGCTCGGGGGCTCGGGCTGGCAGGACAAGACCATGTCCACCAACGTCCGCTATATCGGGCACGTATCCACGCGCGATCACAACGCCTTCAACGCGACGCCGCAAGCTGTTCTCAATATTTCGCGCGCCAGCATGGCGCAGAACGGGTTTTCACCCGCCACCCGCGTGTTCGAGGCGGCTGGCGCCGCCGCATGCATCATCACCGATCATTGGGAGGGCATCGAACTCTTCCTGAAGCCTGGCGAAGAAATCCTGGTCGCGCGTGACGGCAAGGATGTCGGCGACATTCTGACGACGCTCACACCGGCAAAGGCCGCCGCCATCGGCGAGCGTGCATTGGCAAGGGTGCTTCGCGAGCACACCTACGAACACCGCGCCGAGGAAGTGGACCGGTTGTTCAAAGCCCGGGCGGGTGTGCGGGTGGAGGCGGCAGAATGAAAAAGCCGCTGGACATCGTGTTTGTCGGCCTCTGCCTTTCATCATCCTGGGGCAACGGCCATGCGACCACATTCCGCTCGATCATCCGGGGGCTGGACGCTGCGGGGCACCGCGTTTTGTTTCTGGAGCGCGAGACGCCATGGTATGCCACACGGCGCGACCTGCCCGATCCCGATTTTTGCGAACTGGTCTATTACGACGATCCGCTCGCCATGACCACCGCGTATGCTGCTCGGTTGCGGCAGGCGGATGCCGTCATCATTGGCTCCTATGTGCCGGACGGCGTGGCAGTGATTGACGCCATCGAGGCGCTGGGACCAAAGCGCCTGTGTTTTTACGATATCGATACGCCGGTTACACTGGAGAAACTCAACCGGAACGACGAGGAATATCTCGCCCGGCGACAGATACCCCTTTTCGATATCTACTTCTCCTTCACCGGCGGCGAAACGCTGGACCGTCTCGAACGGCGCTACGGCGCCCGGCGGGCGGAAGCGCTCTATTGCTCGGTAGACGGAAAGCGATATCGGAATTCTGGTGACGATTTTCTCTGGGATCTCGGTTACCTCGGCACCTACAGCCCGGACCGCCAGCCTCGTCTCGAAGAACTACTGATCGAACCGGCCCGGCAGCTTCGCCACATGCGGTTCGTGGTTGCCGGACCCCAATATCCATCCACGATAAGCTGGCCGGAGAATGTAGAACGCATCGAGCACCTGGCGCCTGCAAGCCATCCCGGTTTTTACAGCCGTCAGCGTTTCACGCTCAATGTCACACGGGCCGATATGGTAGCGGCAGGCTGGTCACCAAGCGTGCGTCTGTTTGAAGCAGCAGCCTGCGGCGCGCCGATCATCAGCGATTTCTGGCGTGGTCTTGAAGAATTGCTGCCTGAAAATGAAGCGATCGTCATAGCACGCAGCACTGAGGACGTGGTGAAGGCTCTCACCTCCATAGAAGAAGGAGACCGGCAGGCAATCGCGACCGCAGCCCAGAGGCGGATCCTCAGCCTTCACACCGGCGAAACGAGAGCCGGCGAACTGACAGCATATCTTTCTGAAATACCGGAGCGGCTTCCGGAGACAGAAAAACACCTCATCAGACTCCAAAACAGGGAGAGTGAGCATGCCGAAACGAAATCAAGCTATTAGATCGGTTGTTATTGCAGGCGGCGGCGGCTTCGTCGGCTCGCATCTTTGCGATGCGTTGCTGGCGCGCGGCGACAGGGTGATCTGTGTCGACAGTTTTCTCACCGGTTCGCGGTCCAATGTCCGGCCACTCCTTAACCATCCGCACTTCCGGCTGATAGAATGCGACATATGCGATCTTCAGGAGATCGATGAGCCGATCCATCAAATCTACAATCTCGCCTGCGCGGCCTCACCGCCGCAATATCAGGCGGATCCAGTGCATACGATGATGACCTGCGTGTCGGGCACCGGTAATCTGCTGTCTCTTGCCCACCGCCACGACGCATCCTTCCTGCAGGCCTCCACCAGCGAAATCTATGGAGACCCCGACGAACATCCGCAGCGGGAGGAATATCGCGGCAATGTCAGCTGCACGGGTCCGCGCGCCTGTTACGATGAAGGAAAACGTGCAGCTGAGGCGCTTTGCTTCGATCTCCTGCGGACCGGGAAGGTGGATGCTCGCGTGGCGCGGATATTCAACACCTACGGTCCGCGCATGCGGCCCGACGACGGGCGCATCGTCTCCAACCTTCTGGTGCAGGCAATCTCCGGCGAGCCGCTGACGATTTACGGCACCGGCCAGCAGACGCGATCCTTCTGCTATGTGAGCGATCTCGTCGCAGGTTTGATGGCGCTCATGGATGTGCAGCCCAACCCCGGCGTTCCCGTCAATCTCGGCAATCCGGGGGAATTCACGGTGAAACAGCTTGCCGATCTCGTTCTCCTGACGGTTCCCACACGCTCGGTTGTGGTGCACCGGCCTCTGCCAGCCGATGACCCCAGAAGACGGCGGCCCGATATTTCCCGCGCCGGGAAATTATTGAACTGGGCACCGAAAGTGCCGCTGGCAGAAGGTCTTCGCCATACGGCCGAATGGTTCGCTTTCACGCTCGGCAGCAGCAACGTCAAAACCGGAGCCGCCGCCCGGATGCGGGCCGCAGCAGTCGCGAACGGCGCGATGCTGGGAGCTTAGATCATGCGTCATAAACTGGAAAAACAAATCCAGGAGCTCGGCCCCTGGTTTCAGAACATTGCAATCGCCGGCGTGGAGACGGCGCCCGACCATTTCCTCGGAAACTATCCCGCATTCAAATGGGAGGGGTTCCGCCACATCGTTCCGGATGATCTTGGCGGACGCAGTGTTCTCGATATCGGCTGTAATGCCGGGTTTTACAGCATCGAGATGAAACGCCGCAATGCGGGCCGTGTCGTCGGCATCGACGCGGATCCCCGTTATCTCGCCCAGGCACGTTTTGTGGCCGAACAATCCGCCCTCGACATAGAATTCCGCGAAATGTCGGTATACGACATCGGCAAGCTGAAAGAGCGCTTCGACCTCGTAATCTTCATGGGCGTGTTCTACCATTTGCGGCATCCGTTACTGGCTCTCGACCTCATCCACGAACATGTCGCCGACGACATGCTGCTGTTCCAGTCCCTCCAGCGAGGTGACGAGCGAACGCAGACGCTGGAGGAGGACTACCCCTTTTCCGAATGGGCCGTCTTCGAAAACCCCACCTACCCGAAACTGTTTTTCGTAGAAGACCGCTACGCGGCCGATCCGACGAACTGGTTCATTCCGAACAAGGCTGCTGTGGAGGCAATTCTTCGCAGCGCCGGTTTCATCATCGAGCGAAATCCGGAACGGGAGGTTTACCTGTGCCGTCGCGGTGCCCGCCCCTATGCGGTAGAGCCGCCGCCGGAAGGATGAGCCCATGGCGACAGCAGCCCGCAAAGCGCGCCCGCCGCCTGCCTTTCAGCCGGAAACGGCCAATGCGCCCTCCCTTGCCGCGTTACGCAGCCAGGCCGAGGATTGCGAGCGGTGCGATCTGTACAGGAATGCCACCCAGCTTGTTTTTGGCGAGGGCAGAACGAATGCAAACGTCGTTCTCGTCGGCGAACAGCCTGGCGACGAAGAAGACCTGAAAGGCCATCCCTTCGTCGGTCCGGCTGGACGCCTGCTGGACGCCTGCCTGCAGGAGGCGGAGGTCGATCGCTCCCAATGTTACGTGACCAATGCCGTAAAGCACTTCAAATTCGAACAACGGGGCAAGCGGCGGTTGCATGCGCGCCCCAACAGCGGTGAAGTGCAGCGCTGCGCCTGGTGGCTGGGAGCGGAACTGCGGCTGCTCGATCCGCAACTGATCGTCGCCATGGGCGCGACGGCATTTCACTCCCTGACCGGCCGCACATCAGGCGTAATCAGGGAACGGGGGCATTTGTCGACCACACCGGATGGAAAACGTCTTCTCGTGACCATTCATCCCTCGTATCTACTGCGCCTTCGCAACCGTGAGGAGGCGCGGCAGGAACGGCAGGCGTTTATCACGGATCTGCGCAAGATCACGGAATTCCTTGCAGCAGAAAAATAGCCCGCGTCGATTGCAGCAATCATCCCTGCCGTCGGGAACAAGCTTTTTCGATCGTGGTTAGGTGCTGCCGAAAGGGAGGATGATCACAATGAACAAGAAGATCGAATGTGAGATCATGCCACACGAAAACGGTTGGGCCGTTCTGGTCGGCAGCGTCATGCAGGCCGTTTATCCAAGCCGCTATCTGGCGGTCACGTCAATGAAGGCGGAGAACGTCGATTTCGTGCTGACGGATGAAGCCGCAGCGTCGCGCGGAACCGGTAGTGCATTCCGGTTGACCGTGGCAGTGCCCTACCAGGTGGACATTCCACTGAAGTACAGAAACGGAGAGATAAACACGCCGGTTTCGCTTGAGGGCCGTGACCTGGCCACCGGGAAACTTTAAGCCGGGAACTCCGGGATTACCACAGAAGCCGCCGTCCGATGCGGCTCCACGGGCGGCGGGCACCACCTACAAAGGTGGAAGAACGGTTCAGTGGGCCAGCAGCCAGACGAAAACGCCCCCGACAACGATCAGGGCGACGATGACGCCCAGCAATCGCACAAGTCCCTGGTTGGTGTTGGTATCCGCGCCGACGATCATCCAGTAGACCGACTTTTCATCCGTACGTTCGCTCATGCGATTTCCTCCTGTCCGAGAGTAATCAGGATACGCGGCCGGGATGCGTGCCCAATAGAAAAGAAAACGCAATCACGATTGCCAGCGCGAAAATGACCATGACATATACTATCATCCTTTTCCATGTCCGCTTTCGTCCGCGAAAAGCACCGTCATCGACGCCGACCGGCGAGAATTTGGAATCTAGCTCCTCGCTGACGGGACGATTGAGATCCTGCTCGGGTCTGATGCTTTCGCGCCGCTCTGGCATCCTGTCCTCTTGCTTTCTCCCGCACGCATCGAACCTCACAGGCGAGGTTCGACCGCCAAGGTTCCCTTTTCGCCTGTCTCCGGTCCGGCAAACAGCGGCAGCTGATCTGCTTCGAAACTGGAGGAGGCTTCATGTGGAATGCCTGCCTCCAGGCATGCGGCGATCAAATGTTCCCGCGCCACCGCCGCTGACCCGTTTCTCGACATCGCCAGACGGCAGCTCCTCAACGCTCGCGCGTAATGCACGCCCGCTTTTTCCGGCCACTCCTCTTCCAGCAAACGAACTGCCTCATCCATGCCAAAGACGACGAAGCATCGGCCGCTCACGGAAATTTCGAGTGGATATGCGCCGAGCACCGGAATTGTTGTCATTATCTCCTCCATGATCGTGAAACCGCCAGCATCTCAAGAGGGCCGAAGCCCTTCCCGCGCAG
>Ga0308172_1000384_pt1 | contig 60067 bp, 55 predicted proteins | sample PhyGR2_FD_202134 | JGI IMG/M metagenome (GOLD analysis project Ga0308172, IMG submission 202134) | Phyllosphere microbial communities from UC Gill Tract Community Farm, Albany, California, United States - DLSLSG.R2 | ecosystem: Host-associated > Plants > Phyllosphere > Unclassified | place: USA... | reverse complement strand
CGTCTGCCGGCGGGTGTAGTGCACCGGCGCGCGGTCGGACTGGCCCTTGCTGATTTCGATGTAATAGCCGTGTACGCGGTTGTAGCCCACTTTGAGGGTGGCGATGCCGCTGCTCTCGCGTTCGCGCTGTTCCAGGTCGACCAGGAACTGGTCGGCATGGGTGGACAGGCGGCGCAGTTCATCCAGTTCGGCATCGAAGCCATCGGCCAGCACGCCGCCGTCGCTCAGCTTCAGCGGCGGCATCTCGGCGATGGCGCTGGCCAGCAGGTGCGCGCATTCGTCGTGCTCGCCCAGCGCGGCGTGCAGGGTCTGCAGGCGCGGCGAATCCAGCGGTGCCAGCACTTCGCGCACGGCCGGCAGCAGGCCCAGGCCATCGCGCAGGGTGGAGAAATCACGCGGGCGCGCCGAGCGCAGCGCCACGCGGGTGAGGATGCGTTCCAGATCGCCCAGGCGACGGAACTGCTCGCGGATGTCGGCGTCGCTGCCGCGGTCGATCAGCGTTTCCACCGCATGGTGGCGCTGCACCAGCACCTCGCGCAGACGCAGCGGGCGGTGCAGCCAGCGGCGCAGCAGGCGGCCGCCCATCGGCGTCACCGTGCTGTCGAGCACGCCCAGCAGCGTGTTGCGGGTGTCGCCGTCCACGCGCGTATCCAGTTCCAGATGGCGGCGGGTCGCGGCGTTCATCGCGATCGCTTCACCGGCGGTTTCCATCGCGATCGAGGTCAGGTGCGGCAGGCGCTGCTTCTGGGTCTCTTCGACATAGCCGAGCAGGGCGCCGGCGGCTGCCGTGGCGCGCGGCTTGTCGTCGATGCCGAAACCGCTCAGGTCGTGCAGCTTGAAGAAGGCCAGCAGCTGGCGGCGGCCGCTGTCCGCATCGAACAGCCACGGCGCACGGCGGCGCACGCCGGTGCGCTGGCGCAGGAATTCGGGCCAGTTCTCTTCGTCGGGCACCAGCAGCTCGGCCGGCTCCAGGCGGGCCAGTTCGGCTTCCAGCGCGTCGTCGGTCTCCACTTCGTTGACCAGGAAACGACCACCGGCCAGGTCGGCCCAGGCCAGGCCGTAGCCCTGCTTCGTGCGCGACAGCGCCATCAGCAGGGTGTCGCGGCGCTCGTCCAGCAGCGCTTCGTCAGTGACCGTGCCGGGGGTGACGATGCGCACCACCTTGCGTTCGACCAGGCCCTTGGCCAAGGCCGGGTCGCCGATCTGTTCACAGATGGCCACCGATTCGCCCAGCGCCACCAGGCGGGCTAGGTAGCCCTCGTAGGCATGCACCGGCACGCCGGCCATCGGGATGGGCGCGCCGCCGGAGCTGCCGCGCTGGGTGAGGGTGATGTCCAGCAGCCGCGCCGCCTTGCGGGCGTCGTCGTAGAACAGTTCGTAGAAGTCGCCCATGCGGAAGAACAGCAGCAGGTCCGGGTAGTCGGACTTGGCTGCGAAGAACTGCTTCATCAGCGGGGTGTGTTCGGTAGCGGCCTTGGAAGGGCTGCTCTTCTGTTTTGAATCAGTGGCTTGCAATGCGTCCGGTCTCGGTGGGTGAGGGCGGGTTGCCGTCAGAAGCGGCAAGTAGCGGGGTGTTCTGCTGCGATCGTGCTGCGACGCCACTCCGGGCACCGGCGATCATGCCCCTGAATGTTACGACGGACCGCGTGGCGCGCGCTGGATCATTCGGGTTTCATTCGCCTGTCAGCTGCTGCGCTTCCCGGTCGGACCGTCTCCCAGGGGATAGCCACTGAAGGGCTTCACCTCGTCCATCAGGAACTGCGACACGATCTTCTCCACCCCGTAGTCGCCGCCCAGCAGCAGCCGCGCGATGTCCTTCCAGTGGTGCACATCGTTGACGATCACCCGCAGCAGGTAGTCGTACTCGCCGGAAATGCGGCTGGCCTCGACGATTTCCTGCATGCCCAGGATGCGCCGGTCGAAGGCGGTGAACTCCTCCAGTGCGTGCCGCCTGAAGGCCACCATTGCCAGCACCACCGTGGCCGAGCGGATGCGGTCCACCGCCACGTGCGCGCGGTAGCCGCGGATCAGCTCCTTGGCCTCCAGGGCGCGCACGCGTGCCAGGCACGCGCTGGGCGACAGCGCAACACGATCGGCCAGGGCCTGGTTGGTGATGCGTGCATCCTGCTGCAGCACGTCGAGGATCTTCAGGTCGATGCGGTCCAGCGATTTGGCGGTCATCAGGGCTTTCCCGGTGCGGCAGTGCGCCGCAGTTTGTTCGCAATTTGAGGGGTGGGGCCGCAGAACCTGCGTATTTCACATGTGATAACGGCCACATCCACGGCTCCCCATGAAATAAACATAATTCAATCAACACGTTGTCGCTAGTGCGGTGTCCGTTGATTCTGCTGGACAGCGGTGGCTGTTTTCACTTTCACTCGACCTCAGCCATGTGGGTTGCCGCTGCGCAGAGCGCGACCGGCGCCACGTCCATCGCCACCTGGGGGACCGTCTCATGCCGTTGCAGCTCCGCCTTCGCCCGCTCAGCCATGCTGTCCGTTTCGCGTGTTGTTTCGGCCTGTTCGCCACCGCCCCGGCCTGGGCGCAGGAGGCGCCCGCCGGCGCTGCGGCCGACCCGGCCCGTACCTTGGACACGGTGGTGGTCACCGCTGGCAAGCTGAAGGAATCGGTGCGTGAGATCGCCGGTTCGGTCTCGGCAGTCACTGACCAGCAACTGCAGGACATCGGCGCGCAGTCGCTGGCCGATTACATCCAGCGCACTCCCGGCGTGGTCTTCAACAACTACCAGCCGGGTGTCTCGCACGTGGTGATGCGCGGCATCGCCACCAGCGCTGGCAATGTGCAGGGCCAGCCCACGACCGGCTACTTCCTCAACGAAGTGCCGCTGACCGAACCGGGCTGGACCATCGCCATTCCCGATATCGATGCCTTCGACCTGAACCGGGTGGAAGTGTTGCGGGGGCCGCAGGGCACGCTGTTCGGGTCGGCCTCGATGGGCGGGGCGGTGAACTACGTGGCCAACATCGCCGATACCGGCGCCTTCGATGCCGCTGCCGAAGCGACCGTCAGCCAGACCCGCAACGCTGACGTGGGCTTTGCCGGCAAGGCAATGGTGAATGTGCCGATCAAGCAGGACCTGCTGGCGGTGCGTGCGGTGGCGCAGTACCGCGACGATCCCGGCTTCATCGACAACATCGGCACCGGCAGGGACGGCGCCAACAGCAGCACGCTCGATGGCGGCCGGCTGTCGCTGGTGCTGACCCCGAACGAGGGCACCACCCTGACCTGGCTGAGCCTGCTGCAGAACAGCGACAGCGATGACAACAGTTACCAGATTGCCGGACTGGGCGACCTCACGCGCCGCACCGCGCTGCCCGAGTACACCCATACCAAGGTGGCCGTACACAGCCTGCGGCTGGACCAGGACCTGGGCTTTGCCGACCTGACCGCGCTGCTGGCCTACCAGAAAAAGAAGCAGGACTGGCGCTTCGACTACACGCCGGTGCGTGCGGCCTACAACGCCGACCTGGGCCTGGACCTGACCGCGCCGCTGTACATCGCCTCCGGCGGTGAAAGCACCGGCAAGAGCATCGAGCTGCGCCTGTCGTCCAAGCCGGGCGGCCGCATCGACTGGCTGGTGGGTGGCATGTACTTTGATTCGGACAAGAGCCTGCACGAGCAGCTGGGCGCGGAAGGTGCGGCTGCCGCGTTCGACCGTTCGCCGTTGTTCGGCCCCGGCAGTGGCGCGGTGATCGCGCCGGACGGACAGATCTTCAACGGCTTCCTGACCGACCTGTCCGGCTCGGAAGCGGCGCTGTTCGGCGAAGGCAGCGTGCACTTCAACGAGCAGTGGAAGCTGACCGTCGGCGGCCGCCTGTTCCGCAACAAGGTGCGCACGGTCAGTACGCAGGTGGGCTTCTCGACCTGGCCGGGCGCGCCCAAGGTGTCGACCCAGGAGACCAAGGAAGACGGCTTCAATCCGAAGGTCTCCCTGACCTGGCAGGTGAACCCGGACGTGATGGTGTACGGCCTGGTGTCCGAGGGCTTCCGCTTCGGCGAACCCAACACCGCCGGACTCAGCGCCTACCCGGTGCCGTCCGGGTCGAAGAGTGACAGCCTGGTCAACTACGAGCTGGGTACGCGTACCAGCTGGGCCGGTGGCCGCCTGCTGCTGGATGCCACGCTGTTCTACGTGGACTGGAAGGACATCCAGCTGCGGCTGCAGACGCCGGACCTGTTCAACTACGCCAGCAATGGCGGCAAGGCCTACAGCCGTGGCGTCGAACTGTCCGCCACCTGGCGCCCGGTCGACGCCTTCGAATGGCAGGCATCGGCCACCTGGCAGCGCGCCCGCCTGGATGAGGATCTGTTCATCCTGTACTACGGCACCGCGCCGAAGGGATCGCAGCTGCCGGGCTCGGCCGACTGGACGGTGAGCAACCTGCTCAGCTGGCACTTCGATGCGCGTTTCTCGCCGACGCTGTCGCTGTCACACCAGTACGTGGGCGGTGGCATCAGCGATCTGAACTCGGCCGTGCCGGGCATCACGCCCAACCGCCAGGGCAACTACAACCTGTTCGACCTGCGCTACCGCATGACCTTCGGCAACACCGATGTCACGCTGTTCGGCAGCAACCTGACCGACAAGCGTGGCATTACCCGCAGCGTGACCGAAACCAACGGCATCGGCGAAGGCCTGGTGCGGCCGCGCACCGTCGGCGTCACCGTGCACTGGCGTTACTGAGACGATGGACGGGAGCGGCCGCGTGCAGCAACGTTCAATCGGGCGCTGGCAACTGGCAGCGCGGCGCAAATCGCTGGAGGCGGTGGTGGCCGACGGCGAGCGCGCCGGCCTGCAGCGCCGGCTGGGTGCCGGCAGCCTGCTGGTGCTGGGCATCGCCAACATCCTCGGCGCCGGCATCTATGTGGTGACCGGCACTGCCGCGGCCAGTTTCGCCGGCCCGGCGGTGGTGCTGGCCTTCGTGCTGGCGGCGCTGGCCTGCGGCTTCACCGGGTTGTGCTATGCCGAACTGTCATCGGTCATCCCGGTGTCCGGCTCAGCGTATTCGTACTGCCAGGTGACGCTGGGCGAAGGCGCGGCGTGGGCGCTGGCGTGGATGGTGATCCTGGAATACCTGCTGGCCGCCGCTGCGGTGGCCGCCGGCTTTGCCGGTTACCTCACCAGCCTGCTGGGCGATCTGCACGTGGCCGTGCCGCTGGGGCTGGCGGTGTCCAGCGTGACCGCCACCGCGCAGGGCGGGCACACCGTGCTGTCCTTCAGCGGCGGCATCAATGCGGTGGCAGCGCTGGCGGTGCTGGCCGCTGCCGCCGTGCAGATTGCCGGGGTAGGGCGCTCGGCACTGGCCAACCTGGTGCTGGTGCTGATCAAGATCGCGGTGCTGCTGGCCTTCATCGCGGTCGGTTCGCAGTTCATCGACGCTGCGCACTGGCAGCCGTTCCTGCCGGCCAACGAGGGCGGCTTCGCCTACGGCTGGCCCGGCGTGCTGCGTGCAGCGGCCATGCTGTTCTTTGCCTACCTGGGCTTTGAGACTGTCTCGATGGCCGCCGCCGAAGCGCGCCAGCCACGTCGTGACGTGCCGGTGGGCATCCTCGGCTCGCTGGTGGTGTGCACCGTGCTGTACGTGGCGGCCGGTGCTGTGCTGACCGGGCTGGTGCCGTACCGCGAGCTGGGCGTGCCGGACCCGGTTGCGCTGGCGGTGGACCGCATCGGCTGGCCGGGGTTTGCGGTGCTGATCAAGATCGGCGCGTTGACCGGGCTGGGCTCGGTGCTGCTGGCCAACGCCTACGGCGCCTCACGCATCAGCCTGAGCATCGCCCGCGATGGCCTGCTGCCGGCGTTCTTCACCCGCGTCCACCCCACGCTCGGCACACCGTGGCTGGCCAGCGTGGCATTCGGCAGCGCCAGTGCATTGCTGGCCGCGCTGCTGCCGATCAGCATCCTGGGCGACCTGATCTGCCTGGGCATCGCCTCGGCGTTCATCGTGGTGTGCATCGCGGTGATGTGGCTGCGCTCCACCCGTCCAGAGCTGCGTGGCGGTTTCCGCGTGCCATTGGGCGGGGTCTGGATCGGCGGCGTGTGGCTGGGCGTTGTACCGGTGCTGGGCATCGTGATGTGCGTGGCGATGATGGTGCCGGTGCTGGGCGACATGCTGGCCCAGGTCCGCCGTGGCGATGTGCTGCCGGCCAGCATCCTGCTGGTCTACGTGCTGGCCGGTGCGGCCATCTATGTCTTCTACGGGCAGCGCCGTGCGCGCCGCCGGCTTCAGGAACCCATGGCATGACCCTTGATGATTTTCCGCTGGCCCAGGCACTGCAGCTGGGCCATCTGGATGCGCACGACCAGCACGCGCTGGTGCGTGCCGGCGAACTCTCACCGCGCGAACTGGTTGCTGCGGCACTGATGCGCGTGCGCCACCTGGACCCGATGCTGGGCGCACTCAGCCATGTCGATGCCGACGCGGCGCTGGAGCACGCATCACGCGTGCGCCGCGATGCACCCATGGCGGGCGTGGCCTGGTTGCCGAAGGATTCACTGCGCTACCCAGGCATGCCCACGCGTGGCGGGTCACGCTCGCGCAGCGCGGTGCCGGCGCTGGATGCGCTGCCATTCGCGCAGCGCTTCGATGCGGCTGGGCTGGTGGCCATCGGCAAGAGTGCCATGCCCGAGTTCGGCCTGATGGGGTCGACCGAGCCGCTGCTCGGGCCGGTCACCCGCAACCCGTGGAACCCCGCGTACTCGCCCGGTGGCTCCAGTGGCGGGGCCGGCGCGGCGCTGGCCGCGGGCATCGTGCCGCTGGCGCATGGGAGTGATGGCGCCGGTTCCATCCGCATTCCGGCGTCGGCCTGTGGCGTGGTCGGGCTGAAGCCGGGGCGCGGCGGCACGGTGATGGTGCGCGGACGGCATGCCATTGAAGACCTGATCGTGGCCGACAGCCTGATGTCGCGCAGCGTGCGCGATACCGCGTGGGCGTTCAGTGCGGCCCATCCCCGCGCCGGGCTGGACCCGCGCGGCTGGCTGCAGCCGCCGCGCCGGCTGCGCATCGGCGTCATCAGTGAATCGTTGCCTGGGTTGGCACCGGATCCGGCGGTGGCGGCCGTGCTGGAGCAGACCGTGCAGCTGTGCACGGCGCTGGGCCACGCAGTCGAGGCCACCACCTACCCGCTGCCGGGCCGTGAGGTCTGGCAGGCCCTCTACACCCTGTGGTCGCGGTTGGGACTGGATGCGGTCGAACTGGCGGTGGCGCAGGGCGGCGATGACTTCGCGGCACATGCACTGGAACCGTGGACGCATGGGCTGGCGCGCTTCCACCGCCAGCACTGTGGCGTGCCCGAACTGGAGCAGGCCTATGCGGTGCTGGCGGCACTGCCAGCGGCATTCAACCAGTTCCACCAGCACTACGACGTGCTGCTGACCCCGACCGTGCGCACCTTGCCGCCGCCGCTGGGCGCACTCGCCCCGGACCGCGACTTCGACTCGCTGCTGCCAGACATGTTCGAGTGGATCAGCTATACGCCACTGCAGAACCTGGCCGGCACGCCGGCCATCTCGCTGCCGCTGGGCCACCGTGACGGCTTGCCGGTGGGCATGCAGTTTGCCGCCGACCGCGGGCAGGAGCCCCTGCTGCTGCAGCTGGCCGCCGAACTTGAACAGGCCGCGCCATGGCGCGACCGCTGGCCTGCGGTGTCCGTGGCCAGCGCACTGGACCAACCCCACTGATGGAGCTCTACTGATGGGCCATGCCCGCGACAGCCGCTACGCCGCCCGCAACCAGGACGACGTGCTGCATCTGCTAGCCAGCCAACCCTTCGCCTGGCTGGTGTCCACCGGCGGCGACGATGCGGCCTTCACCCCTCTGCCGCTGCGTGCCGAGTGCGATGCACACGGCCGGCTGGTGGCCCTGCGCGGCCACCTGGCCAAGCGCAACCCGCACGTGGCACGGCTGCAGCGCGACGGCCGTGCACAGGCGCTGCTGATGGGGCCGCATGCCTACGTCTCGCCCAGCTGGCTGGATGACCGCACCCAGGCGCCGAGCTGGAACTATGCCGCGGCGATGTTCGAGCTGGATGTTGCTGTCAGTACGCAGGACGCGGACATCCGCAACGAGCTGGATGCGCTGATCACGCAGATGGAAGCCGGCCGTGCCAAGGCGTGGTCGCTGCAGGAAATGGGCGAGCGCTATGCGCGGCTGGCCAGCGGCGTGGTGGCGCTGCGCGGTGAGGTGCGCGAGGTGCGCGCCACCTTCAAGCTGGGCCAGGACGAAGCGCGGCACGACTTCGCGCAGCTGCTGGCCGGCCTGCAGGCCGGTGGCGAGCACGCGCTGGCGGACTGGATGATCGACTTCGCGGCCGGCCGCGGGGAGGACGCATGAGCCGCAGCCTGGATGCGCTGGACCCGCAGATCCGCCGCTTCATCGAAGATGTCTGCAACGAAGGTGCGCGCCTGCGCGCCGGGCGCACGCTGGACTGGCCGCAGCGCCGGGTGATTGCCGCACAGGCGCGTGCGCCCTGGCGCGAGGGCGGCCCGCGCATGCGCGACAGCGTGGATGTGCCGCTGGACTCCGCGTACGGGCCGTTCCAGCTGCGCGTGCTGACCCCACAGCAGCAGCCAGCCGCGCCGTCGCCCGCCCTGGTCTATCTGCACGGCGGCGGCTGGTGCATGTTCGGGCTGGATACGCATGACCGCCTGCTGCGCGAATACGCTGATCGCGCGCAGCTGCCGGTGGTGGCCATCGATTACAGCCTGGCACCCGAGCACCCGTACCCGGCAGCGTTGAACCAGGCGGTGATCGCGCTGCAGTGGCTGCGCAGCGAAGGCGCGCGCTTCGGCATCGATGGCCAGCGGCTGGCGCTGGGCGGTGATTCGGCCGGTGCCAACCTGGCCGTGGCCAGCGCCCTGCGCCTGCGCGATGCCGGCGATCTCGGTTGCATACAGACGCTGGTACTGAACTACGGTGCATGGACACCGCAGTTGTCCGAACAGGCGCGGCAGCAGCTGGGCCAGCCGCAGGACATGCTCAGCGGGGCGGAAATGGATGAGTTCTGGGCCGCCTACCTCGGCGCGGATGCGCAGGCCGTGGCCGGTCCGCTGTCGGCGCCGCTGCATGCCGCGCTGCACGGGCTGCCGCCTGCGCTGCTGCTGTGGGGCGACCGCGACGTGCTGGCCGAGCAGAACCAGGCGATGGTGCAGCGCCTGCGCGATGCTGGGGTCACGGTCGACAGCCAGGTCTATCGCGGCGCGCCGCACAGTTTCATCGAAGCCATGGCGGTGTCAGCACTGGCAAACGATGCCATCGGCCGTGGCGCAGAATGGGTGCGCCAGCATCTGCTGCCGCCTGCCACACAGGGGAACCCTGCATGAGCTTGTTGTTGAACCGGATGTGGTGCGCCTGCCTGTGCGTGGCGGTCGCACTGCCATCGCTGGCTGCCGCCCCGGCGGCGCCGGTGCTGCCGACCCCCCAGGCGATCATGGCGCTGAAGGTGGTGGGCGACCCGCAGATCAGCCCGGACGGCAGCCGCATCGCCTATACGGTCGGCACGCCACAGCCGCAGGGCAAGCCGCCGCGCAGCCGCATCTGGTGGGTACCAGCCAGTGGCAAGGCAACCGCGAAGGAACTGCCCGCCGCAGACTCTGCCAGCGAAGAACATCCACGCTGGAGCGCCGACGGCCGCTACCTGGACTTCATCTCCACCCGCGCGCTGCCTGCCGACGTGGAGCATGCTTCGCTGGGCGGCGCGCAGGTCTGGCGCGTGGATGCGCAGGGCGGTGCGCCGCAGCTGCTGACCCGCGCAGAGGGCGATGTCAGCGCTTTCGAGGTATCACGCGATGGCACGCGCATCGCCTATCTGTCGGCCGATGTCCCCGATGCGGCCACCACCGCCGCCGGCGAGGCCAGGGATGATGCGCAGCGCGTGGATCATCCCACCACGTTCAGCCGCGTCTGGCTGCGCGATCTGCGCAGCGGCCAGACCCGCGTGCTGAGCGCGCCCGGGCAGCAGGTGCATGACCTGGCGTGGTCGCCGGACGGGCGCACGCTGGCGCTGCGCGTTTCGCAGGGCACCACGCTGAATGACTTCTGGTACCGCTCGCAGGTGGTGCTGGTGGATGCCGGCAGCGGTGCGCAGCAGGCGGAGCTGGAACCGCGTGCGTCGGCGCACCCGCTGCAGTGGTCGCCCGACGGTACGCGGTTGCTGTACGGCCACCTCGGCGAGCACGGCATGACCGCCGACATCACCGTGCATGCCATCGGCAGTGGCCAGCGCACGGTGCTGGGGGCGGACTGGAACGGTACGCTGTGGCTGGCGCGCTGGCAGGACGACGGGCACCTGCTGGGGCTGGGCCAGCGCGGCGTGCGCGGCGCCTTCCTGCGCCTGGATGCAGCCAATGGCCACTGGACGGAACTGGCGCGGCCGCAGATTCCCTTCGCCGCGTTCACCACCACGCGCAGCGGGCGCAGCGCCTACCTGGGCATCGGCAACAGCCAGCCGACGGAAGTCTGGCTGCGGCAGGGCGCAACGCTGGCGGTGCGCAGCGACCACCACCCGGAAGTTGCGGGCTGGGCGCATGGCAACGTGCGTGAACTGGCGTGGACCTCCTCGCGTGATGGGCTGCCGATCACCGGCCTGCTGGTCACGCCGCCCGGCTGGAAGCCCGGCACGCCGCTGCCGACGCTGGTGCAGGGCCATGGCGGTCCGGCGTGGGCGTGGTGGTCGGGGTGGCTGGGTTCCTGGCACGACTGGGCGCAACTGCTGTCCACGCACGGCTATGCGGTGTTCCTGCCCAACCCGCGCGGCTCCGAAGGTGGCGGCCGCGCGTTCGCCGAGCGGGCGCGCAACGATTGGGGCGGCGGCGATTTCCAGGACATCCTCGACGGCGTGGACCTGCTGGAGAAGGAAGGCGTCGTCGATCCGCAGCGGCTGGCGATCGGGGGCTGGAGCTATGGCGGCTACATGGCGGCCTGGGCGGTGGCGAACAGCCCGCGCTTCAAGACCGCGATCGTCGGGGCCGGGGTCATCGATATCGGTGCGATGGCGCTGACCACCGATACGCCGGATTACCTGCCCGGCTACTTTGGCGATCCGCTGCGCAACCGCAGCGTCTACGACCAGCATTCGCCCATCCGCCATGCCAGCAACATCCGCGTGCCGGTGCTGATCCTGCACGGCGAACAGGACAAGCGCGTGCCGCTGTCGCAGGGCGAGATGCTGTACCGCGCGCTGCGCTTCAATGGCACGCCGGTGGAGATGGTGACGTATCCGCGCGGGCCGCACTGGTTCTTCGAGCAGGCGCACGGCCGTGATGTCCAGCAGCGCGTGCTGGACTGGCTGGACAGCCAGCTGGGCACGGAGCCAGTGCGATGAAGGCTGCTGCCGATATCGCGTTCATCGGTGGTGGCAACATGGCGCGCTGCCTGCTGCAGGGGCTGTTGCGGCAAGGCCAGGACCCCGCAGGAATGGTGGTGGCCGATCCCTTGCCGGGCATCCGCGAGGGCCTGTCTGCCGAGCTCGGGGTGCAGGTGGTCGAACAGGCCACGCAGGCGGCGCAGCGAGCACCGCTGTGGGTGCTGGCGGTGAAGCCACAGGCTGCCGAAGCAGTGTGCCGCGCGCTGGCCGCCACGGCCGCCGCGGTCTCGCCGCAGGTGGTGTCGATCATGGCCGGCGTTACCCACGCCCGGCTGCAGCAGTGGCTGGGCATCGATGTCAGTGTGCGCAGCATGCCCAACCAGCCTGCAGCGATCGGCGCGGGCATCACCGCACTGCATGCCGGCGGTGTGCTGCCTGACGCGGCACGTGCACAGGCGGAAGCGCTGTTCCGTGGCTGCGGGACGATCGTGTGGCTGGACGAGGAAGCACAGATGGACACGGCGACGGCGGTGGCCGGCAGTGGCCCGGCGTATCTGTACCTGCTGGCCGAAGCCCTGCAGCGGGCCGCCGAAGTGCGCGGCCTGCCGGCCGACAGGAGCCGGCAGCTGGCCCAGCAGACGCTGCTGGGCGCAGCGCGCATGCTGGAGGCCTCTGCCACGACACCCGCGCAGCTGCGGGCGCAGGTGACGTCTCCCGGCGGAACCACGCAGGCCGCGCTGGCGGTGCTGGCCGAGGGCGGCTGGCCAGCAATGCTGGACGCGGCCGTCGGAGCGGCCCAGGCCCGCGCGCAGGCCATGGCCGCATCAGGTGGCTGAGCTGCGCCGCATCATGGCTGGCGTCGTTTCCCCTCAGGCCAACGACAGCAGGAACAGCCCGTAAGGCAGATCATGGTCCAGCCACTGTTCCTCCACGCTCCAGCCGGCACATTCTGCGATTGCCGCCAGGCGCTGGGGCGTGAATTTGTGTGAGCTCTCGGTGTGCAGTCCTTCGCCAAGGGCGAAGTGAAACGCATGGCCTGCAATCCGTACCTCCTGCTCGCGGCGGCTGACCAGCCACATCTCCATGCGGGACTCGCTGGCATTCCAGTGCGCACGGTGCAGGAATGCACCCGGATCGAAGTTGGCGCCCAGTTCGTCGTTGATCCGCACCAGCAGATTGCGGTTGAAGGCTGCGGTGACGCCGGCGGCATCGTCGTACGCAGCCAACAGCGTTTCCCTGTCCTTTACCAGATCCACACCGACCAGAAGCTGGGCGCCCGAGCCCAGGAGGTTGCGCAGATGCGACAGCAGCGCGACCGATTCCCCTGGGCTGAAATTGCCCAGCGTAGAACCCGGGAAGAAGCCCAGCCGCGCATGTCCATCAGCCAGCCCGGGCAGGGTGACCGCCTGGGTGAAGTCCCCTGCCAGTGTGGCCAGTTGCAGATGGGGATAGTCACGTGCGATGGCCGCACCCGCCTGCGCAAGCGCGGACGTGCTGATGTCGATGGGTACGTAAGCGCCGAGGTGCGGCGAAGCATCCAGGAGGACGCGTGTTTTCAGGCTGGCGCCGCTGCCGAACTCTACGAGCACGGTTCCGGGTTCGATGTGGCGGGCGATGTCGGCCGCCGAAGACCGCAGGAGGGCCAGTTCGGTGCGGGTAAGGTAGTACTCGGGCGTGGCGCAGATCGCCTCGAACAAGCGCGAGCCTTCCTCGTCATAGAAGTATTTGGCCGGCACATTCTTCGGGGTCGCCGAGAAACCACGAAGCACGTCATCGAGGAACGCGTTTGACGGTGCGGGCACGGCAGGATCGTTGTCGCGTGCCAGGCGCACGCCATTGAACATCCAGCGCTGGGCGGGCGCAAAGAAATTACGGTACGTCGCCCTTGCGTGTCCGGGAGGGGTGATCGAGGAACCACCGCGCAGGACCATCTGGCCCGCCATGAACTTGCCGTTGTATTCGCCCACGGTTCCAGGCGGCGCGCGGAAGCCGGGGTAGGCATGGTAGGCGCTGCAGGTCCATTGCCATGCCTGGTCGTAGAGGCCGCCCAGGTTGGGCAGCGTCATTGCAGCGTGCTCCCACTCGGCTTCGCTGGGCAGGCGCGCACCGGCCCAGCGAGCGTAGGCGTCAGCCTCGTAATAGCTCACGTGGCGCACGGGGGCGTGTGGATCCAATGGGGTGCGGCCCTGCAGCGTCAGGGTGCTCCATTGGCCGCCTTCATCGCGCCAGTAGAGCGGTGCCTGCCAGCCCTGCGCTTGGGCAGTTGCCCAGCCATCGGCCAGCCACAGCAGAGGCCGCCGGTAGCCGCCATCGGCCATGAAGGCCAGCCATTCCTCATTGCTGACCAAGCGATCGGCAAGCGCGAAGGCGTGCAGGAAGACCGAGTGGCGCGGCATTTCATTGTCGAAAGCGAAGTCGTCGCCCGTCGCGCCGATGTTCACCAGCCCCCCGGCGATGTCCGCCCATTGCAGGGGCCCGGCAGGCTGCGCGCGGGAGGGGAGTTCCGGCCGATACGCAGGCGACAGCGCCGATCGGGAGAACAGGTGCAGCACGTCCATGAGGATCAGTTCCTGGTGCTGTTCCTCATGCGCCAGGCCAAGCTCGACCAGTCCGGTGCAGGCCGCCGGCAATGCGTGAAGCAGCCTGTCCATTGCAGCATCGACATGGGCGCGATACGCCAGTACATCGTGGGCGGAGGGGCGTGTCATCAGGCCGCGTTCTGCACGCGGCAGCCGTGGGCCGGCGCCTTCGTAGTACGAGTTGAAGAGGTAGCCGAACGTTGGATCAAACGCAGCGTACCCCGGCAGGTGCGGCGCCAGCAGGAACGTTTCGAAGAACCAGCTGGTATGTGCCAGATGCCACTTGGTCGGGCTGGCATCCGGCATGGATTGGGCCGCCTGGTCTTCCACGCTCAGCGGGATCGCCAGAGCGACGCTGTGCGCACGTACAACACGATAGCGACGGCGTAGATGGCTCACAGACTCAGCCCGATTTGACGGCCGAACGTGCGCGCGCATTCTTGACGGTCACCCAGATGGCCGAGAGCAGGAAATAGAACGCTCCCAGGCCGGCGTAGGGGGCCACCGTGGTGACATCCAGGGCGATGCCACTGCTGGCCTGCTTGAAGAAGAACGCGCCGGCGGCTGCCGATTGCGCGCCACTGAGGATCATGACCCACTGGCCACCTGCGCTCTTCCAGCGACGCACCGCGGTAGCCAGTTGCAGCAGGCCGGAGAGGATCGCCCAGACACCGAAGACCTTGATCGTGGCGACCATGCCGGAAGTGAGGGCAACGCCGATGGCAATGGCAGTCACCACGCTGACGATGAAGTTGAACATCTGCGTGCCGTTCGCACCCAAGCCACCGGTGCGGCGGGCATCGATGTAGTTCGCCAGCGCATCCCATGCCGGGTACAGCACCAGCAGCACCGCGCCTACGGCTGCGTTCTGCCGGCCAACCACAACGGCCAAGGCGATCCACGCAATGGATACGCCTGCGCGTAGGAAGTAGTAGCGCTGGAGCCAGGCACTTGCCGGGGAAACGGAAGGGGCAGTGGCAGTCATGAAATTCTCCGGATTCGAAAGGAAGAAGCGTGGGTGGGTGTAAGACTATCTACCAATAGGTAGGCTAACGACGTGCATGCTTGCCTACCAGTAGGTAGATCGTCAATCAGTTTCCGTCATGGCTCCGCGCCGGGTTGCCTTCTGTTCATTTCCTGGGCTTCAGCGGGGCGCCGGGTGGCCTTGGAAGTGCTCGATGACCCACTGTTCGCAGAGTGCCCACAGGCTCGGCGCGCCTTCGCGGATGACCGGACCATAGCGCTCGAGCACTTGTTCCATGGAGACGCCATTCTCCGTCCAGGTCCCGCCGCCGGCGAATATGTTCGCCAGCAGGGGTTGGAAGCGATCCAGCGCCTTTGCAAACCTGGCGTCGGCGCTGCGCGCGCTTTCAAATTCATGCCACAGCGCCAGCATGTCCTCGCCCTGTGGCTGCGGCAGCATGCCGAAAAGCCGCTGGGCGGCAACGGCCTCCAGCTGCGCCTGATGGGCGGCACTGGTGCCGCCATGGATGGGCATGTCACCCACGTCGATCTCGACGATGTCGTGCAGCAGAAGCATGGTCAGCACGCGTTGCACATCGACCGCTTCCGCGGCGTGCTCAACCAGCACAAGTGCGTACATCGCCAAGTGCCAGGAATGTTCGGCCGAGTTTTCACGCCGGCTGCGGTCGAGCAGGGGCGACTGGCGAACCACGTTCTTCAGCTGGTCGATCTCGCGAAGGAAGGCTACCTGCTTCTGGAGTGTCGTCGCCATGGAGCACGCTTCCCGTGGGGTCGAAGGGGATCAGGCGGCCGGGGCCAGGCGATCAAGCGACACCCGGACCAGGGACTCGAACGCCGCCGGTTCGCCCAGGCCACGCGCGGCGAGCATCGCACCATGTACCGCGGCCATGAAGGTGCGGGCTTCCACCTGCGGCGTCGCATGCAGTTGCAGTTGGCCCCGGGAGAGACCCCGCGTCATCGTAGAGGTGAGCCACTGGCTCAGGTCATCGAAATGCCCGCGCACCTCCGCCGCGACTTCGGGCGGCAGCGTGGGCAGCTCGGCGGCCAGCATCGCGCCGATGCAGAACGAGGACGTGCCGCCCAGGATGCAGCTGGACCAGTAATCCGAATAGGCGGTCAGCTCGCCCAGCGGGTTGTCCAGTTGGCCTTCCAGCAGCGCCAGGCCGGCACGGGCTTCGGCGCGGTAGCGCGCCACGACCTCCCGGACCAGATCGACCTTGGTGGGGAAATGGTGGTGAATGCTGGCCTTGCTGATGTTTACCTGCGCTGCGATGTCTGCATAGCTGAAGCTGTTGTAGCCGCCAGACTCGAGCAGAATACGGGTGTAGGCGACGATCTCGGCAGCTTTCGGCGAGAGCTCGGTATCCATGAGGCACCTGAAGGTCCAAAGTATCAATCTACCAGTTGGTAGGCTTTGGCGCAACGGACCCGTTCAGCGGTCAGTCGACGGCCGGTATGTGCCGAACCGGATCTGCACAGCCCCCTCCACCACATTGACCACGCCGATCTCCTGCGGGCCGATCTCGACAACGGCGGGCCAGGAGTGACGGAAGCCGAGTGGCCATGCGGGCGGGCGGATCGTTTTCCACGTAGCGCCGGCGTCCTCACTTGCACTGACCTCATTGAGGCAGGAGGTCACGAACATTGCGCCGCTGGCGGTACTCATCACATGCGGGCCGCACTTCTGGTCGGCGAGGGGCGTGCCCAGGCCGACCGGCCATGTGCGGCCGTCCGCTGATGTTTTGTACGACACCGGGCATTGCGGATCGTCGCCGCAGGTTTCCAGCACCATCAGGTAGCCGCCGCCCGGGCGAGCCGAGATGACCGGCATGCCCGGGCGCAGGCGGCCTCCGCCAGGCTGTTCGGCAATGGTCGCCGCTGCAGACCAGGTGCGGCCACCGTCGTTGGATATGCGCTGCGACACCACCTGGTTGTAGGAGGGCTTTTCGTCGGCGCGGGTTTCATCGGCGTAGACCACCGACAGGCTGCCATCCTGCAGTGGCGTCAGCACGGGTTCCCAGACACCGCGGTCCTTGCGGCCGCGCGGCGTTTCGTTGGCGGTAATGGTGCTGAGGAAATGCCACTGCCGGCCCTGGTCAACGCTGGCATACAGGTTGAGACGGTACGAGCGGCGGTCGATCAGCGAGCGCATGGCCAGCAGCACCCGGCCATCGGGCATGACACGCAGTTCGCCGTTGTCGAGCAGCCGCCCGGGCTCGGACACGCTGGACAAGGGCGCCCAGGTGCGCGCGTTGTCATCACTGACCAGCAGCTGCAGCGTGGTCGGGCGGCCCTTGGGATAGTGGGTGGTTACGGCCAGCCAGCGCCCGTCGGGCAGCCGGGCCAGACGGCCCCAACCGGCATTGGCAGCGTCAACCGTCACCGTGTCTCCCCACTCCACGGTGGTTGCAGTGGCGGGCTGGGCGGCGACAAGCAGCGCAGCGAAGCCCAGTGCCCGGCCGCTGCGTCGCAGCGGGCGGGCCAGAGCGTCCATCGGGGGCATTTTCATCAGGCGCACGTTGGTCACCAGTAGGTTGCGTACAGCGCGACAAGGATGGCCACCACGGCCAACGAGGCAACGTTGAACGAAGGCGCGGTAGCAAAGCCCACATCATCAGTACGGATGCGGTCACGATCACTGCGTGCACGGGTGGCCAGCGCCACGCCGACGCCAAGCAGCAGCGTGGCCAGGAACACCACGCCCATGCGGTCCATGAAGGGCAGCAGCGGCCACAGCAGCTTGAACGCCAGCGACAGCACGAACGAACCGATGGCTGCCGCCAGCGCGCCGGCTTCATTGGCACGCTTCCAGAACAGGCCCAGCAGGAAGATCACCACGATGCCCGGAGTGAAGAATCCGGTGAACTCCTGGATGTACTGGAAGCCCTGGTCGAAGCTGCCCAGCAGCGGCCGCGCGGTCAGCAGGGCCACGATGATCGAAACGGTGGCCGCCAGCCGGCCGACCCGGACCAGTTTCGCCTGCGGTGCGTCCGGTGCGCGCTTGGCGTAGAAATCCAGGGTGAAGATGGTGGCCACCGAATTGATCTTGGACGCCAGCGAAGCGACGATGGCGGCGATCAGGGCGGCGAACACCAGGCCGAGAATGCCACTGGGCAGCAGCCCCAGCATGGTGGGGTAGGCGGCATCCGGGCGTTCCAGGTTGGGCGCCAGCATCACCGCGGCAATGCCCGGCACCACCACGATGGCCGGCAGCAGCAGCTTGAGGAAGGCTGCGAACACCACGCCCTTCTGCGCTTCCTGCAGATTCTTCGCGGCCAGCGCCCGCTGGATGATGTACTGGTTGAAGCCCCAGTAGCTCAGGTTGGCGATCCACATGCCGCCCAGCAGCACCGACAGGCCGGGGAGATCCTTGTAGAACGGGTTGTCCTTGCTCAGGATCATCTCGAACCGTTCCGGGTGCGCCTGCCACAGCTGCATGAAGCCATCGCTGACACTGCCGTCGCCGATCTTGCCCAGCGTGATGAACGTTACCAGCAGGCCGCCCAGCACCAGCAGGCAGACCTGCACGATGTCGGTCAGTGCAACCGCCTTCAGGCCACCGTACAGCTGGTACAGCAGCGCGAATGCGCCCAGCAGCACCAGCGCCACGTTCTGGTCCAGGCCGGCCACGCCGGCAATGGCGATCGAGCCCAGCCAGAGGATCGACGTCAGGTTGACGAATACATACAGCCCCAGCCAGAACACCGCCATCAACGTGCGGATGCGGTTGCCGTACCGTTCCTCCAGGAACTGCGGCATGGTGGTGATGCCATTGCGCAGGAAGATCGGCAGGAACCACTTGCCCACGATCAGCAGGGTCAGTGCCGCCATCCACTCATACGAGGCGATGGCCAGGCCGATGGCGTAGCCGGAACCGGACATGCCGATGATCTGTTCTGCCGAAATGTTGGCCGCGATCAGCGAGGCACCGATCGCCCACCAGGGCAGGCTGCGGCTGGCCAGGAAGTAGTCCTGGGCCGATTTCTGTTGCCCGTCCTTCTCGCGCGACACCCACTGCGCAAGGATGAAGATGCCGGCCAGGTAAGCCAGGACGATGCAGATATCGAGGGTGGAAAGGCTCATGGAATCTCCGCGGGTGGTCCGCGCTGTCAGCGGGGCGGCAGGTGGTCGGGGTTGCCGGCGAACCGGGGCTCGGGAAGGCCGGCGGTGCCGGCATCGATGGCGAACAGATGGCCGGCCAGCGGCTCGCGGAAATGCTGGGCCGGGTCCAGCCCGTCCAGCGCGCTGGTGACGAACAGCGTCCGCAGGTCGCTGCCGCCGAAGGCGGGCCGGGTCGGCTGGCTGGCCGGTACGTGGATGACGCAGTCCTCGCGGCCATCAGGCAGATAACGGACGATCCGTGATGCGCCCCAGCGCGCATTCCACAGGCCGCCCTCTGCATCGACCGCGCTGCCGTCCGGCTCGCCGGGCTCATCACGCAGGTCGGCAAACACCTGCACCGGGCCGAGCGTGTCGCCATAGCGGCAGCACCACAGCAGCTTCTGCTGCGAATCACAGAAGTACAGGGTGTCACCGCGCGGGCTGAAGGCCACGCTGTTGGAGATCGCAACCGCTGGCAGGGCAAGGCGCTCCAGCCGCAGATCGGCGTGCAGCCGGTAGAACGGCGCCACGGCCTGCTTCAGGCCCACGGCCAGTTCGTGCAGCATGCCGAACACGAAGCGGCCTTGGCGGTCGCAGGCGCCGTCGTTGGCGCGGGTCTGTGCGACTTCGTCCAGCAGGTGCAGTTCGCGCAGTTCGTTGCGCCCGGGATGGAAGAATGCCAGCCGCGTTGCCAGCGCCAGCAGGAGCCAGCCGTCCGCCTCGCACAAGGCCACTGATGCCAGGCGCTCGGGCATCGCCCACTGGTCCACCGCTGCGGTGGCTGGACGGTAGCGCCACAGCCGGGACTGGACGATGTCGGTCCAGTACACCGCCTGCTCGCGTTCGCACCACACGACGCCTTCGCCCAGCGTATTGGCGGACGCCACCGCAGGAGTCAGGGCTGCATTCACACCCAGCCTCCATCCACGATGAAATCCTGCCCCGTACACATGCGGCTGTCGTCGGCCGCAAGAAACAGCGCTGCACGGGCAAGGTCATCCGCACGCAGGTAACCGGGCAGGCACTGCGCGCGGCGCAGTTGTGCTTCGCCTTCTTCATCCAGCCACAGCCGCTGCTGTTTTTCAGTGATCACCCAGCCCGGCACCAGCGCGTTGATGCGGATGCGGTCCTGGCCCAGTTCCCGCGCCAGGCCGTTGACCAGGCCGTGCACGGCCGACTTGGCCATGGCGTACATCGGGTAGCCGCTGTTCTTGATCATCCAGCCGGTGGAACCCAGGCAGATGATCGAGCCGCCGCCGAGTGCGCGCATGTCCGGTGCGACGGCCTGGATGGCGAAGTACTGGTGGCGCAGGTTGACCGCGATGCTGCGCTCGAAGTCTTCAGCACGCGTGTCGGCAAGGCTGTGGCGGGCGTCGTTGGCGGCATTGTTGACCAGCACTGCGATGGGGCCGATCTGCCGGCGGGCCTCGGCGATGGCGGCCTGGAAGGACGCAAGCGCGGTGACATCGGCATGCAGGTAGATCGGCACGTGGCGCACATCGGCCAGTGCCTGGACCAATGCATGGCCGCTGGCATCGTCGATGTCGAGGAAGGCGACCCTGGCACCCTGCCGGGCAAAGTGCTCGACGAAGGCCGCGCCGATGCCGGTGGCACCGCCGGTCACCAGCACACTGCGGCCGTCCAGGCTGGGATAGGTGGCCATGGCAGGCTGCGGAGGGAGGGGGATGCTCATGCCGCTCACCACTCGGCCACGCTGCCATCGGCATGGCGCCAGATGGGGTTGCGCCAACGATGGCCTTCGGCGGCACGCTCGTCCACGTAGGCCTGGTTGATCTCGATGCCCAGCCCGGGGCCATCGGGGATGCTGACGAAGCCGTCCTGGTACTGGAAGGGCGTACGGTCGACCAGGTAGTCGAGCAGGTCGTTGCTGGCGTTGTAGTGGATGCCCAGGCTCTGTTCCTGGATGAAGGCGTTGTAGCAGACCGCATCCAGCTGCAGGTTGGCAGCCAGGGCGATCGGCCCCAACGGGCAGTGCAGGGCGAGGGCCACGTCGTAGGCTTCGGCCATGGCCGCGATCTTGCGCGTTTCGGTGATGCCGCCCGAGTGCGAAGGATCCGGCTGCAGAATGTCCACGCCACCGGTCTGCAGCACGCGCTTGAAGTCGAAGCGCGAGTACAGGCGTTCGCCGAGGGCGATCGGTGCCGGCGAAAGCGCGGCCAGTTCCGGAATGGCTTCCAGGTGTTCGGAAAGCACCGGCTCCTCGATGAACATCAGGTTGAACGGGGCCAGTTCGCGCATCAGCACCTTGGCCATCGGCTTGTGCACGCGCCCATGGAAGTCCACGGCCAGGCCGACATCGTTGCCGACCGCATCACGCACGGCCTGCACGTTCTCCAGCACGCGGGTGACCTTGGCATGCGAGTCGACGAACTGCACCTCCTCGGTGGCGTTCATCTTGACCGCGGTGAAGCCGCGGGCCACGGCTTCGGCAGCTGCACGCGCCGTGTCTGCGGGGCGGTCACCGCCGATCCACGAATAGACCCGGATGCGCTCGCGGACGGGGCCGCCCAGCAGGGTGTGCACCGGTACGCCCAGTGCCTTGCCGTGGATGTCCCACAGCGCCTGGTCGATGCCGGCCAGCGCACTCATCAGGATCGGGCCGCCGCGATAGAAGCCGCCGCGGTAGAGGACGTTCCAGTGGTCCTCGATGTGGCGCGGGTCCTTGCCGATCAGGTAGTCGGAAAGCTCTTCCACAGCGGCGGCAACGGTATGTGCGCGCCCTTCGACAATGGGCTCGCCCCAGCCGCTGATGCCCGTGTCGGTGTCGATGCGCACAAAGCACCAGCGCGGCGGCACGAGGAAGGTGGTGATGGCGGTGATTTTCATGCGTGGGAGTCCGTGTTCGCCTGGTGCCAGGCGTCGATGAAGGCGCGTGCGCGGCGTGCGACCTCGGCCGCCGGGGTTCCCGGGGCATACAGCGCCGAGCCGATGCCGAAGCCGGCGGCGCCGGCGCTGCGATAGGCGGCCATGCGCTCAGGGGTGATGCCGCCCACGGGCAGCAGTGCGGTGCCCGCCGGCAATACGCTTGACCAGGCCTTCAATACGGGGGGCGGCAACTGCTCGGCAGGGAACAGCTTGAGTGCGTCGGCGCCGGCGCGCAGCGCAGCGAAGGCCTCGGTCGGGGTGGCAACGCCGGGCGTGCAGCGCATGCCCAGCGCATGTGCCGAAGCGATCACCTCGACATCGGCATGGGGCATCACCAGCAGGCGGCCGCCCGCATTGGCGACGTCCTGTACCTGGCCGGTGGTCAGCGCCGTGCCAGCGCCGACCAGGCAACGGTCACCCAGCTGCCGGGCCAGCAGTTCGATGCTGTGCAGCGGCTGCGGTGAATTGAGCGGCACTTCCAGCAGATGGAAGCCGGCATCGGCCAGGGCCGCACCGATCGCGGGTGCTTCCTGCGGGGTGAGCCCGCGCAGGATCGCAACCAGGGGAAGGGGTTGCATCCACGCGGTACTCATCGGAAGTCCTCTATCGAGCGGGTGCGCGCCTGCGCCGGCCACCCTTCAGGTTGGCCTTGGAGTCGGCAATCATGTCCAGCATGGCGGCGCGCGCCGCATCGGGCTGCTTCAGCCTGATGGCGTCGTACACGTCGAAATGCCGGGGCAGGGAGTACTTGAAGTCCTTGGCCGTCTGCGCCGAGAGCAGGAAGAAGGTGCCCAGCGCCGCGTCGATGACCGAGAACAACGAGCCCAGCAGCTCGTTGCTGGTGGCATCGAGCACGCTCTCGTGGAACGCCAGGTCGGCCTTGGCCCATGCGTCCTGGTCGGTCGCATCGGCCATCGCCTGGTACGCCTCGCCGATCCTGGCCAGCTGCGCGGGCGAGCGTCGCTGGGCTGCCAGCGCCGCTGCCGCCGGCTCGATCACTTCGCGCATCTCCACCAGCTTGTTGACGAAATCCTGGGTGGGCATCAACGCGCAGCGCCACGCCAGGATGTCGCTGTCCAGCTGCTTCCAGTGCCGCGGCTCGCGTACCCGTGACCCGGTCTTCTGGCGTGTTTCGATCAACCCTTTCGAGCCCAGTACCTTCAAGCCCTCGCGCAGCGCGGAACGGCTCACGGACAATGTCTGCGCCAGAAGTTCTTCCTTGGGCAGGAACTCGCCTGGCTGAAGTACGCCGCTGATGATCCGTTGCCCGATCTCCTGGGCGACCTGGTCGTAGAGATTGCGTACCTCGATCCGTTTCACGGGTGCCCCTCTGGCTCGGTGCGCCGCAGGCCGCGGCCACTCCTATTATCCGACAAAAGGGATGCAGCAGGGTGTGGGGGGTGTTCATGCAGTCTTCCTTCAGAGCTTGAACCGGAAGCCGATGCCGACGGTCTTGTCCTGGTAGCGGATGTCACGCGGGCGGGTGTTGCCGTTGCCCCAGTACTGGTGCAGGTTGTTGCCCAGCAGGTTGGTGGCGGAAAACACCACGGTGGTGCGCGGGGTGGCGTCGTAGCTGATCGAGAAGTCCAGCGAGCTGGCAGCCTCGACCTGGTCTTCGGTGCCGGCCACGGTGGGCTGGGTGAAGAAATCGATGTAACGGCTGCGGTAGCCATAGGCCAGGCGCGCCGACATGCCGAAGTTCTCGTAGAACAGCACCGCGTTGTAGTTGTTCTTGGAAACGTTCTGCAGCGGGCGGGTGGTGATCGGGCCGCCGATGAATTCCGGCGACTTGGTGTCACCTTCGATGTAGGTGTAATTGAACTGCGCACCCAGGCCACTCCAGGCGCCGGGCAGGAAGTCGAAGGTCTGCTGGTAGGCGAATTCCACGCCCTGCAGGTGGCCGCTGCCGGCGCTCTGCGGCGAGGACAGCTCGTAGGTTTCCCCGGCAATGTCGACGTTGGTGATGTAGTTCTGGATGTAGCCGTTGATGTCGCGGTAGAAGACGCCGGTGCTGACGTAGCCCACTGGTGAGAAGTACCACTCCAGCGAGGCGTCGTAGTTGGTCGACTTGATCGGGCTCAGGTCCGGGTTGCCGCTGCTGGCCACGCCGGCACGGTTGAGCGTGCCCGGGTTCAGCGAGATCGAAGGATTCAGCGCGCCGAAGTCCGGGTAGCTCATGGTCTTGGCCGCGACCAGGCGCAGCTGCCAAGCCTCGTTGAAGTGCAGGTTCAGGCTGGCATTGGGCAGCGCCTGGGTATCTTTGGTATCGCGGCTGATGGCGCTGTAGACGCCGCTGGCGGCATCGAACGAGTAGGCATTGAGCTCGCGCTTGATCTGCTCGGCGCGGACGCCGACCAGGCCATCCACGCGCAGGTTGCCCAGGTTGAAATCGTACTTGGCCTGCAGGTAGCCGGCCGACTTGCGCTCCTGGATGTCGAAGAAGCGCCCCGGATTCTCTGCGGCCAGACCGTCGGCCAGCCCGTAGTAGTTGCGCAGCGCATCGGCGTTGCCGATCAGATAGTCATAGCAGGGCGTCAGGAACGGCTGGTTCAGGGCCGAGTTGCCGCGCTTGCTGCAGAAGAACGTGCCGCCCGGGATCGCGCCGGACGCAAGCAGGGCGTCGACCTGGTTGGCCGGGTTCGGCGAAGCGGTGATGTTGCCGGTGCCGGGGCCGCCCGGCGGCGGAGTACTGATCTCGACGCTGCCCTTCGCGCTTGCATTGCGGTCCGCATAGCGCAGGCCGAACTGGATGGCGGCGATCGGGCCATCGAGGAATTCGAAGCGGCCATCACCGCGCCAGCTGTTCTCCTCGCCACGCGACTCGCCCCACGTCTGGAAGAGCCCATTGAGGTAGTAGCGCGAGGAGTCGCTGGCCGGGTTGCCGGCCAGATGCCAGTTCTGGTGGTTGCCTGCCGTGCCGTCCCAGATCGTGGTGATCGGGCCGTTCATGAAGGTGTCGATGATGAAGTTCTCATCGCGGTAGTAGCCCGAGGTCCGCGACACCTCCGTGGACAGCTCCAGCTGATCCCCGCGCCACTTGAATCCAAGCGCGTTCTGGATGTCCTGGCCACGCTGCCGATGGGCCTGGGTGCTGCTGGCGGCATAGGTGTCGCCGGTCCATTCGCCACTGGTGGCATCGCAGATGGTCTGCCCGGCCAGCGGGCCGTCAAGGCGGTTGGCATAGCAGTTGTCGCCCACCTGCAGGCGGGTGGGCTGTACCGCGCCCACCGGGAAACTGAACAGGAATGCCTGGTCATAGTCATCGCGCACGAAGTCGTACAGGCCTTCGACGTAGACCTCGGTGCTCTCGCTCGGCTTCCACTGCAGCGCGTAGTTGAAGGCGCTGCGCTTGCGGTCGCCCTGGCTGTAATTGGTACCCCAGCCATTCGGCGCCGCCACCAGGTTGCCGGCGTCGGTGCGCATCGGTGTGCCGTCGTCGTTGTTCAGCACCTTGGGGAAGTCACCCCACACCGCGTCGTAGACGTAGTGCTTGCCGACATAGCCGAAGTTGACCATGGCGCCGAACTGCCCGGCGTCGGTATCCCAGCGGTTGCTCAGCAGCAGGCTGGCCGATGGGTCGATGTCACCGCCGTACTTGCTGTGCGTGCCGGTGACCGTGCCGGCAATCTCGGCACCGTCGAAATCCAGCGGCCTGCGCAGTTCGATATCGACCAGGCCGGCAATGCCGCCCAGCGGCAGGCTGGCTTCGCTGCTCTTGTAGACACTGAGGGTCTTGATTGCGGTGGCCGGCAGGTTCTGGAACGCATAGCCGCGCCCGGAGCTGCTGAAGATCTCGCGCCCGTTGAGCGTGCTCACCACATTGGGCAGGCCACGGATGACGACCCCGGTGGTCTCGCCCTGGTTGCCCTGCGCGACCTGCACGCCGGTCACGCGTTGCAGTGCATCGGCAACGCTGTTGTCCGGCAGCTTGCCGATGTCTTCGGCAACGATTGAATCGACCACCATGGCCGCTTCCTGCTTGAGCGTCTGCGCGGTCTGCAGGCTCTGGCGCAGCGCGGTCACCGTCACGGTATCAAGATCGGTGGCGGTCGGCTGCTGGGCCGCGGGTGAGGCCGGTCCGGTGGTGCTGGTGTCCTGGGCCAGGGCAAGGCCGGGCAGGGCCAGTGCGGACAGGATGGCAAGGGAGAGCAGGGTGCGGGAAGAAGAAACGGTCATGGCGGTAGCTCCGGATTCCGGAAAACAAGCGCAGGTGGGAGCTGCGCCGGCCAGTGCCGGCGCAGTGGAAGATTCAGAGGGCGGGCACGGCGTTGCGCGGGGTCTTGGCCAGGCTGCGGAACAGCTCTGCCTCACGGGCGCGGTAAGGCGTTCCATCGGCCTTCAACAGGTCGTGGAACCAGACGGTGGGTTCTTCCATCGTGTACGGGCGCTGCCAGCTGTCCCACGGGAAGCGGGTCTGGATGGCGCCATCCACGAAGCCCCAGTTGATCATGCCGATGTTTTCGCGGCGGGCGATCGGGAGGATGGTGTCGACATTGGAACCGGCACCGCGGGCCAGCCACTCGGTGCAGATGAGCGGGCGGCCATGTTTGCGCAGCTGCGCTACACGTGCCTTGAAGGCTTCGGGCTGCTCGTAGTTGTGGAAGGTGATCACATCGGACTGTTCCAGCTGGGTGCGCTGGATCGAGGTCAGCGAAGCGGCGCCCGGCGACCAGTCGTCACCGATCCACACGCCGCTGGTCAGCGGCTGGGTCGGCTTCCTGCTCCGCGCCCACTCGAAGATCTTCGGCAGCAGCTCGGCAATGCGGGCCTGTTCGCCCTCCAGCTGCTTGTCCATGTAGTTGCCACCGCCCGGGTTGTCCGGTTCGTTCCACAGATCCCAGGCCAGCACGCGCTTGTCATCGGCGAAGGCGCCCACGACGCCCTCCACATAGCTGCGGAAGTGGGCGTCATTGGCCGGGTCCACCAGGGCATGGCGGCTGGGGCTCTGCACCCAGCCCGAGTTGTGCACGCCCGGAATGGGGCGGTGCTGCGGGCCGAGCAGCGGGTCCGGATCCCAGCAGCTGTCGAACAGCACGAACATCGGGCGGATGCCGTGCTTCTGCGCGATCGCCAGGAACGTGTCGATGCGCTTGATCAGGCCCTGCGGGTCCTGCTTCCACAGCAGGTCATGCAGGTACACGCGCATGGTGTTCATGCCGAACTGCTCGTGTGCCCAGCCCAGCTCGCGGTCGATCGCCACCGGGTCGAAAGTCTCGGGCTGGAACATCTCCAGCTGGTTGATCGCGTTGGACGTTGCGTAGTTCGAACCGACCAGCCACTGCTGCTTTGCATACCACGCGTCGGCCTGCGCCGGGGTCCAGCGTGCGGTGTCGCTCGCATGTGCCATCGGCGCGACGGCGAGCAGGGTTGCCAGCAAGGGGGAAAGCCACTTTCGCATGGGATGCATCTCCTTGGTCATGAGCTGCCCGCTCCCGGCAGATGCCGGAAGGGCGGGGCGTGGTGCGATGTCGTCGGGTCGCGGCGGCCGCGGGTGCCTGGTCGCCGCGACGGAGGCGTGACTCAGCGGCGCGCGGGGGCGTCGCGGTCGGTGGAGAACTGGTAGACGATGCGGTTCAGGTAGGTCTGGCCAGGGTCCAGCCGTGCCGAGCCGAACGCAGGCTGGTTCGGCGTGTCCGGGAACAGCTGCGGTTCCAGCGCAATGGCATCACCCTGGCGGTAGACCGAACCGCTCTTGCCCACGGTGCTGCCATCAAGGAAGTTGCCGGAGTAGAACTGCAGGCCCGGCTGCGTCGACAACAGGGTCATCACCCGGCCCGAACGGGGGTCGTGGACGCGGGCAACTTCACGAAGCTCTTTGCTGGGGCTGCGGCTGATCACCCAGTTGTGGTCATAGCCGTGGCCGTGCAGCAGCTGCGGCTCATCGCCACGGCGCAGGTCGCGCCCGATGGGCTTGGCCGTGCGGAAATCAAACGCCGTGCCTTCCACGGGCTGCAGGACGCCGGTGGGAATCAGGGTGGCGTCCACGGGCGTGTAGGCGCTGGCCGGAATGGTCAGCTCGTGCTCCATGGCCGTACCCGAGCCTTCGCCTGACAGGTTCCAGTAGGCGTGGTTGCTCAGGTTGACGATGGTCGGCGCGTCGGTGGTCGCGCGGTACTCGACCAGCAGGCGGCCATTGCCCTGCAGCGTGTAGGTCGCGGTGACGGTGAGCGTGCCGGGGAATCCCTGTTCCCCATCGGCGCTGACGTGGCGCAGCGTCACGTGGTCGGCCTTGGCCTCGACCACGTCCCAGACCACCTTGTCGAAGCCACGGCTGCCGCCGTGCAGGCTGTTGGGGCCGTCATTGGTCGGCACCTGGTAGGTGTGGCCATCCAGGCTGAAGCGACCTGCGGCAATGCGGTTGGCGAAGCGACCGACCGTCGCGCCGAAATACTGTGGCTTGTCCAGGGTGGCCTGCAGCGTGCCATCAGCGAGCAGCACATCGGCGTACGCGCCATCGCGGTCCGGCACCTGCAGCGAATGCAGTGCTGCGCCCAGGGTCAATACGGTGGCCTGCATGCCGCTGCCGTCGCGCAACTGGATCGACTCGACCCGCGTGCCATCAGCGGTGGTGCCCAACACCGTGCGCGCCTGTCCGTGTGCGGCTGATGCAGCCGCCAGTGCCATCGCCCCGATCAGTCCCGCCGTCTTTCCCTTGCCAGCAAGCATTGCCCCAGACCCCTCTCAATGTCGTGGGCGTACAAAAACATATAATCAGACAATACGCACGTTGCGACGCAACACGACGTATTTGACCTAGCTGGCCGCCAGTTGATGAAGCGCATGGAATCCGCGTACCACGGCATCGGCTGAAGCCACCGGACGCGATGCGATGCCCATCGCGGCCAACGCGGTCTGGTAGAGGCTGCACACGGGCGCTGATCCGATCAATGGCACGCAGGCCTGCTGCAGTTGCGGGTACAGCGCCAGCGCATCGGCGATCTCCGCACCGGCGAGCAGGCCACGCAGGTACGCGCTGCTTTCCGTGCGCGGCAGAACCCCGCGCACCACCCGTGCGCGCACGCCGAACAGCAACGTGCCCAACCCCAGCCCACCCCCCACGGCTGCACGCATGCCTTCGGCAAATGCCGGGCCGGCGTCGCCCGGTCCTTCCAGTACCGATGCCAGCAGGCCGCCGCTGGCAAGGCGGTCGAACAGCTCGCCAGACATCGCGGTCATGAACGAGTGGACGCGGCCATCGACCAGTTCGATCCACTTGGTATGCGTGCCGGGCAGGGCAACAATCGAGGTGGCCTCGATGCCACCACCGGCGAGCAGCCCCAACAACTCGGTCTCTTCGCCGCGCAGCACGTCCGGGGCGCCGTCGGCGGTGCGCACGCAGGCCATGCCAGGCACGATGCGCATCGAGAGCGTCCCGATATGGGTCGTGACCAGGTTGCGCGCCACGTCGGTCACACCGGCGGGGCAATCCACATAGCCCGCGTCCACCCAGCCGACGGTGGAACCGATCATGCCGGCCGCGTAGACGTGGCCAGCGGCCGGCCAACGCTGGCGGATCGCATCGGCGGCGGCCACCATGCCATCGCGGTCCAGGCCGGCCACGCCTGCCGGGGCCTCAAGGCTGTCGATCATCTTTCCGGATGCATCGATGAGGTAGGCACGAAGATTGCTGCTGCCCCAGTTGATGCCGATGATGCTGTGCACGTCATGCTGCATGTCCCATCCCCACGTCGTGGCCGTTGCCAATTGTCCGATTATATGTTTCTGTGGCGGCCGGCTGGCAACCGGCCAGTGTGGACATCAACGGGAGGGCAGGATGGTGCAGAACACACTTCGGGTATTGCTCGCAGCGGCACTGCTGCAGGCAGCTGCAGGGGCAGCAGCAATCGAGCCGGCGCGGGACAATCCGCTGCTCGATTCCGGCCCTGATCCGTGGATCGTCCGCGACGGGCGGACCTTCTACTACATGGCCACCCACGGTGACCGCCTGGCGATCCGCGCAACCGGCGACCTCGCACACCTGGCGCAGGCCAGGGAAGTCACGGTCTGGCGGCCGCCAGCCACCGGACCCAACGCAACATCCATCTGGGCGCCCGAACTGCATCGCATCGATGGCCGCTGGTACATCTATTACACCGCTGCCGCCAGCGGCGCTGCCGAAGGCCAGGAAGATGCCCAGCGCGGGGTGTTCGTGCTGGAGAATACGAATGCCGATCCGACGAAAGGCGAATGGATTGATCGCGGGCGCCTGGCCACGGCGCATGCCGGCATCGACGGCACCACCTTCGTGATCGGTGAAAAGCGCTATTTCGTCTATTCGCCTTACGTGGGCCCCGACAGCGTGCTGGCCATCGTGGCCATGGCAAACCCGTGGACCCTGCAGGGCGAGGAGGTCATCATCGCGCGGCCGGACCAGGCGTGGGAGCGCCAGGGTGGCCGGCAGATCCTGGAAGGGCCTGAGTTCCTGAAGGGCCCCAACGGCGACCTCTTCCTGACCTATTCGGGAAGCGCATGCTGGTCCGACGACTACGCGATCGGGCTGCTGCACGCGAAGGCCGGTTCCGATCCACTCGATGCCAGTGCATGGACCAAGTCGAAGGCGCCCATCCTTGCCAAGAACCCTGCAGGCAACGTGTATGCGCCGGGTCACAACGGGTTCTTCCAGGGCAGTGATGGCACCGACTGGATCATCTACCACGGCAATTCCGGTCCGGACATGGGCTGCACTGCCAAGCGCTCGCCGCGCGTCCAGCCCGTGCACTGGGACAAGAAAGGGTGGCCGGTACTTGATCTGCCGGCGGGGCGTGCTGAGCGCAACTAGGCGCTTACCCTCCAGGTGAAGCGCAATGCGCACCCATGCACTGAGTGGGCGGGTGCCCACTCAGTGGAACTGCGGTGGATGTTCTGGGGAAGGTCTTTACGTACCGTGCCCAGTGTCACCCCAAGGCAGGAAGACGCCGCGGAATCTCATTTTCCCCGATGCCAGCCGGTCATAGGCTTCGGTTGCCTGGTCCAGTGCGAAGGTCTCGACCAGCGGCTTCACTTTGCCCGTGGCCGCCAGATTCAACACCTCGCTGAGGTAATGCTGGCCGCCGTGGGTCGAACCGATCACGCGCTGGCGCATCATGTGGAAAGGCACGCCTTCTGATGAGATCGAGAACGGCTGGCTGAAGTCCAGGCCACACAACACGATGCGCCCATCGACCCGCAGGCCGGCCATGGCTTCTTCGGCGGAGTTGAACGCATTGGTCGTTACCAGCAGCACATTGGCGCCGCCGATTTCCTTGAGCTCCTTTCCGCTGGCGACGACATGGTCGGCGCCCAACTGGCGGGCGAGGGCATGCTTGTCTGCCGAATGGGTAATGGCAATGGTTTCGAAGCCGCAGGCCTTGGATAACTGCAGCGCAACGTGCCCCAGGCCACCGATGCCAAGCACGGCGATCTTCTCATTTGGCTGGGGCGCTGCGTCACGCAGGCCGCTCCACGTGGTGTAGCCGGCGCACATCATCGGCGCAGCGTCCACATAGGACAGGCCGTCCGGAAGCAGAACCGTGCCCTCGGCAGAGACGGCAATGTACTGGGCATGGCCGCCCTGCGCAGCGAAGCCGGTGGTACGGGGGGCCTCGCAGTTCATGGCGGTCTGGCCGGACAAGGGGCGGCTTTCGCGGCAGTAGGGGCAGCGGCCGCAGGACGACTGGACCCAGGTGGTACCCACGCGGTCGCCTACCCGACGCGAGCGCACGCCCGCGCCGACCTCGACGACTTCGCCAACCACTTCATGCCCGGGTGTCTGGGGGTAGATGTCGCCGCCATAGCCCTGGGTCGCCCACACATCGGTGTAGCACATGCCCGATGCGTAGACCTTGACCAGTACCTGGCCCGCTTCGACCACTGGCACGGGCACGTCCTGCACCTGCCACGGACTGTTGGGGCCGGTCATCACAACCGCTTTCATCGTCTTCATCGTCTCGATCCTGTTTCGGTTTGCGAATCCCGAGGGTTGGCACCCGCGGACAACCGTGAGCCTAGAATCGGTTTACTATCAAGACAATATCTCCAATATTTGATCTCATGATGAAAGCGTCTCATCAATCGACAGGCGTTGAGATGACCGCGTTCATGGCGTTCCTGGCAGTGGCGACGCATCGCAGTTTCCGCAGCGCGGCTGCCGAGTTGAACATCACCCCGTCCGCGATCAGTCATGCAATCAAGGCGCTCGAACAGCGGTTGGGCGCACGCCTGTTCAACCGCACGACTCGCAGCGTTTCGCTGAGCGACGCGGGCGAGCGCCTGGCGGAAAAGCTGCGGCCAGCCATGGCCTCCATCGAGGAAGCCCTGCAGTCGGTGGATGCAGGCGCAGACGCGCCGCGCGGCACGATCCGCATCAACGCCAGTGAAGGCGCCATCCGCCTGGTGCTCAAGCCGGTGATGGCGCGATTCCTGCAGCTCTACCCGCAGGTCCACCTGGATATTGTCAGCGACGGTCGGCTGGACGACATCGTGTCGAACGGCTTCGATGCGGGCATCCGATTGGCCGAAGCAGTGCCACGGGACATGGTCGCCGTAGCCGTTACCGCTCCCATGCGGTTCGCGGTGGTCGCGTCCCCGGCGTATCTGCAGGCGCGCAGCCGCCCAATGCGCCCGCTGGATCTGCATCAGCACGACTGCATCCGCTTCCGGTTCGAAAGCGGGGCCATCTACCGCTGGGAGTTCGAGCGCCAGGGCACGACGGAGCGCGTCAATGTGTCCGGGCCCATGACCCTGACCGATCAGCCCTTGATGGTCGACGCTGCGATGGAGGGCATCGGCATCGCGTTCGTTCCCGAGCATCTGGCGGCCCAGCCGCTCGCCGATGGTCGCCTGCTTCGGCTGCTTGAAGACTGGTGCCCCGAGTTTCCTGGCCTTGCGCTGTACTACCCGGGCCACCGGTACGTGCCGCCAGGACTGAAGGCCTTGATCAGCCTGATTCGAACTGAAGCTGCAGGCGCGCCGTTCGCAGGGGAGGCATGATGTTTCCTTCCGCGTGTCGGCTGAGCACACGCCGTGGCGCACGCCAGCGCGGATGCAGTGCCGCGTTCACTCTGGCTGTTCGTCGCTGTTGAAGCCCGCGCCGGGCAGAGCAGGGGGATGGCCATGGCTGCCGGGTGGACGCGGCTTGCGCTGACGCAGCGCTCGCGTGCCGGCCGATTGCGCTGGATCGGGAACGATCCGGCCCGGTATCACGACCAGGATGTTTTCAGGCAGCGATGGGCTCATTGCCCCGAAGTGCTGCGGGCATGCGATCGGCGCTCCGTACCCGGGGACATTCCAGCAAGAGGCGGCTTGCAACGCGGCTGGATCCTGAGTGTGCTCGGTCGTAGCGAAGGTGTCTGGTCCATCAGGGCAGGCACGGTCGTTCGCATCGGCGCTCTTGGGTGAAGTGCAGTCGGTGGCAGCAGCACCACCTGCGGAGGCCGCAGGCGGTGGCCGGCCCACCCTCGGTGATGCCTGCTGCAACACCTTCCGACACATGAGCATCTGTACGAGCATCGCGTCGGTTTCCGGCCGACGTGGCGCTTGCGCGGCCTGCATCAGCGATGCCTCCGCGATCGCTGGCGCGGGGGGCCTGGCCTGCGCCTTCACCAGGGTCGGGAAGTCCGAAGTGGGGCAGGCAGGCAAACGCGTGCCCTTCCGTTCCACGTTCGGCAGCAGGGCAGGCGTTGTCGCCGGCAGGATACGAACGCTGGTCATGAAGTTGCCCTCGATCAGGTAGCCGCGCATGACTCAACGTGCCGAGCGCGCCGGGTGGGCGGGCATCAACACTTCGGGTCGTTGATTGCCAGCCTACCAACTGGTAGATTGGATCGCAACGCAGAGCAGGTACCGCCATGAACCAGACCCCTGAAAGACAGAGCGCAACCGGGCTTGAATTCCTCCGCAACGCAATGGCAGCGGGTGGCCTGGGCAAGGGCATCGGCCAGACGCTCGGACTCTCGATCGATGCCGTTGACGACGGCCAAGTGACCTTGAGCGGCGCGCCAGGCCTGGAGCATGCCAACCCGATGGGCGCTGTCCATGGCGGCTACCTCGCCACCCTGCTCGATGGAGCGATGGCGCTGGCCGTGCAGACGCAGCTCGACATCGGCACGCGTTATGCGACCACGGACCTGAACATCACCTACGTCAAGGGCGTGGCACCAGGCCAAGCGGTCGTCCGTTGTGCCGGCGCCGTTCTCCATCTCGGACGAACGATGGCTCTCGCGGAGGCGAAGGTAGTTGACGACGCGGGGAAGCTCTACGCGCATGCAACAGCGACCTTCGCCATTGCTGATCGTCACCCCTGACGGTGCCGCGCGCCTGGCTGCTGTGCCGCCGTGGGCAGGATTCTTGTACATAGGAAGAAGAACTTGAAAAATCGCTCCCCTCGCTACCTCGCTGCTTTCCTCATCGCCGCTTTGCCGGGAATTTTCCCAGTCCATGCCGCCGACCACGGCAGTCACGCCATGACGGCAGCGAAGCAGGCCGTGACACAGGAACGCAGGGATGAAGCGGCCCCGAAGCTGGTCCTTTCTGCGCCACGTGCCGATTTTCTGCAGAAAGGTTACGTGTATGTACCCTTCCGCGTAGAGAACATGACCATCCTGCCGCTGTACGCTGAAATACATGGCGAGGAGGTCACCCATCTGAAGCCGAGGATTGGCCACCTGCACGTCAAGGTCGATGGAAACCAATGGTCGTGGATCCACGCCCAGACGGATCCCATCTATTTCAGCACGCTGCCGTCCGGCGTCCATCATCTGAGTGTGGAACTGGCCGACGCCGCACACACGGTGATCGAGACGCAGACGATGGAGCTGGTCGTACCCTGATCCAGGGAAGACTGGAATCCTGGATGGGCACCTATTCCAGCCGCAACGTGATCCGCGGATGGCCCGCGAAGATTTCCATCACGATCTCGAAGTAGGTCTGGCCTTCGCCGCGTTCCAGTGCATCCAGCTGGCGGCGGATCACATCGGTATTGAACGTGCCCGGCTGCTGCAGTTTCGCCTGCAGCCAGGCGCAGGTCGCGTCCACGCCCAGTGCGACGCGGCTGAGCTCGGCATCGCGCCAGGCCACGGTGGCCGTGGCGTGCCCGGCCAGCGTGCCGTAGCCGCCGTACAGCAGGTCGTCCAGCGCATCCAGGCTGGGGCCAAGCTGCCAGTCCTCGCCCACCATGAACACACGGTTGAACTCGGCATAGAGGCTGTCGATGCCGGTGATCGCGCGGCCTTCGATCTGCAGGTACAGGGTCATGCATGCACTGTAGGGCACGCGGTGCCAACACCGGCGTCGCATCGCTGAACGCTGCATGGCCCTTCAGGTGGTGACGACCGGTATTTCACCTTCGGTTGGCGGTGCCAGCGGGAGACTGGGCGCACACCGGATCACAGGAGATCGCCATGAACACGTCCCTTCGCGTACTGCTGCTGGGCAGCCTGATTGCGGCGTCGTCGGTAGCCAGCGCACAGAGCTATGGCCCGCGCGATGAAGGCCGCAAGTTCAACGATGGCAGCCGCGTGGTCTGCAAGAACGTGGAAGTGCAGCGCAACTCGCGCGATCCCAACCGCATCGCCGGTACCGCCACCGGTGCGGTGGTGGGTGGCCTGCTCGGCAACCAGGTCGGCGGCGGCAACGGCAAGAAGATCGCCACTGTTGCGGGTGCTGTCGCCGGCGGTGCAGCCGGCCGCCAGATCCAGGGCAACCACCAGAACAAGACCGGTGACCGCGTGGTCGAGCGCCGCTGCGAGCGGGTCTACCGCTGAGCCACTGCACGACCTGATACCCGCTCCCTTCCACGACGCGGTACCTCGAACGCCGGCCCCAGGGTCGGCGTTCGTCGTTGTGGGCGGGCGTATCGCAGGCAACGGCGCGGCCCCTATACTGCGCCGACTTCAACGGATGAACGCCCTGTGAACGAATCGCCCGCTGCCGAACCCGTCGTGCCTGCCAGCCACGCCGAACCCGAGCAGGAGGCGAGCACGCGCTTCGGCCGCCTGCGCGAGCGCACCGATGAGCTGGAGTTGTTCATCTCCGGCCTGCTGGCCTTCGCACTGCTGGCCGTGCCGGGCTATCTGTTCGACATCTGGGCGCGCAGCAGCCTGCATACCGAGGGCATGTACTTCCAGGTGCTGTGGTTCGTCTTCAGCATCAGCGTGGGCATGTGCTACGTGCTGGCGGTGGCACTGATCGCGCACCTGACCGTGCGCGGCTACTGGATCGGCCTGGTCGGTCTGAAATCGCACTTCCCGAAGGGCATCGACTGGGACCACCTGCCGCAGATGGGGCCGGTGTCTCGGGCCTTCATGCGTGCGCGCGATGGCGGCCTGGATGGCAGCATCCAGCGCGCCGACCGGTTGGCGACGATGCTGTTCTCCAGCACGCTGATGTGCGTGCAGACGCTGGCCGGCACCCTGGTGATGGCGATGCTCATCCTCGGTCTGGCGATGGTGGTGGCCGCGCTGTCCGGCGGTTCGGACACCGCGGCGCTGATCTTCATGGGCGTGGTGATGGCGGGCCTGCTGGTGCTGGGCCTGCTGCCTGCGGTGCTGGAAAAGTCGATCGCGCGGCGGCAGGCGCGCGGGCAGTCGATGGCGCGCCAGCAGCGCATGCTGCAAGGGGTGCTGGGTGGCCTGCAGCGGGTGCCGCTGATGCGCCTGATCCAGACCATGCAGCTGACGATGCAAAGCAACCTGCGCTCGCGGTTCTTCATCGTGGGCTACATGTTCGCGATCCTGGTGGCGATGCTGCTGGGGGGCCTGCAGGTGGCGGGTTCGGTGAAGTTCTCGCTGTTCAACCGCTACCAGATCGTCACCGAGGAAGCCGTCGACCACGGCATGCTGAGCGCGCACTACGAATCGATGCGCTCGGCGCACGACCAGCTGCTGCCGTACCCGATGATCCCGTCCGACACCGTCAGCGCGACCCAGCTGCGGCTGTTCATCCCGCACCGCCCGCAGCGCGACAACACCCTGGCGCGTGAGCGCTGCACGCAGCTGCCGGGGGGGCAGAATGAGGCCCGCGGCGCAGCGGCCGCCACTGCGGCGGTGGACTGCCTGGCCCAGCTCTGGACGGTACAGCTGGACGGCAAGCCGGTGGACCTGCATGCCTTCGTGCCGATTGAGAGGCGTGACCTGGACATGCGCGGCCTGGCCGGCTACCTGCCGATGGCCGGGCTGGCACCGGGCCGGCATGACCTGCATCTGCTGTGGAATGCCGGCGGTCCGACACGCGGCGGCGACCGCCGGCGCGAGTACTTCATTCCGTTCTGGTACGCCCCGGATCCCTGATCGAGGGGCCGTGCAGGCGCCAGAAGGCGAGAGCACCGTAGAGCACCAGCAGGACGCCAAGCGTGATCAATTCATGGCTGACGTCGGCCAGGCCGGCATCCATCTGGGTCAGCCGCACCATCAGGTTGATGCCGGAGGTGGTGGGCAGCAGCTGCGCCAGCCAGACCAGCGGTTGCGGCGTCATCACCGTGGGCCAGGACAGGCCTGCCAGGAAGAACAGCGGGATGGACGTGGCGATGATGTACTGGAAGGCGCGTTCGCGGGTGCGGAAGAAGCTGCCGACGAACAGGCCGAATGCCACCGTGGCGGCGATGAACAGCGTGCCGCCCAGCAGCTGGCCCAGGGGATTGCCGCCGCGCGGATAGTCCTGCACCCAGGCGGTGAACCCGGCGTAGTAGAACAGCCCGAACAGGCCGATCAGGCCGAAGCCCAGGGCCATGCCGGCCAGCGTGGGCAGGTCGAAGCGCAGGCGCCGGCCCAGCGCCAGGCGGCGCCCGCCGAGCAGCACGCCGATGCCCATCAGCAGGGTCTGGTGCACGATCAGTTCGGCCACGCCGGGCACGATGGCGCTGCCATAGCCTTCGTGCGTGTTGAACAGTGGCCGCTGCACGAGGTTGACCGGCGGCGCCTGCGGGGCGCCCATGAAGGCCGCCTGGGTGACGGCCGCCTCGCGCCCGAACGATCCCAGCGCATCGGCCACGCTGCCCAGTACCCAGCTGGCGCGGCCAAGGTAGGCACCGTTGCCGAGCAGGACGAGCTTGGCGGGATGGCCACGCAGGATGTCGCGTTCCAGGTTGGCCGGGATCAGCACGATGCCTTCGGCATCACCGGCTTCCAGCTGGCGGCGCGCGCTGTCGATGTCGGCGGGCTGGCCGACCACGCGCGCCACGCGCAGCGCATCCAGCTTGCGCAGCAGCTCGCGGCTGGTGGCGCTGTGGTCTTCGTCCACCACCAGGATCGGCAGGTTGCCGGCCACCTGGTGCCGGTACGCGGCCGGGTAGAAGAACGAGTACAGGATGACCGCGCCGACCATCACCACGATGGCATAGCGGTCCAGCAGCACCGCCAGCAGGGTCTGCCGCAGGCTGGCCCAGACCACGCTCATGCGCCGGCCCCGGCGGGCTGCGCGGCCTGCGTGCTGCGGGCAAAGGCCAGCAGGCGCCAGCCACCCAGCCCACCGGCGAGGATGATCATCAGCAGCAGCGTGCCCAGCGGCCACAGCGTGACTGCCAGCGGCGCACCGACGAACTGCTGCTGGGTCTGCAGCTTGATGTACGCGCTGAGCGGCAGCAGCAGGTGCCAGATGCGGGTGAACAACGGTGCATCGATGACCGGGAAGGTGGCGCTGGAAAAGGCCAGCGCGGTGCCGATGCTGAGGCCAACGGCCGACAGCGCCGTGCCCATGTCCCGGGTGATGCCGACGAAGAACAGGGCATAGGCCGCGGTGGCCAGGTAGAACAGCGGCTGGCCGAGCAGCAGCAGGAACACGCTGCCGGCGATGCCGTCGCCGCGCAGCCAGGCCAGGTAGCCCACGCCGAGCGCGCCATACACGGAGAACAGCAGGACGTACGGCGCGATCTTGCCGGCAAGCGCCGGCCACGGCGTATGGCCGAGCCAGCCGCGCAGGGTGCCATCGCGGATCTCGCGGCCCAGGCTGCCAGCCACTGCCAGCGCCAGCACCAGCGACAGTACGGCAGGAAAGATCAACGGCAGCAGGAACAGCTCGTAGCTGCGCGCAGGGTTGTACAGGATGTCCGACTGCACGGCGATCGGTGCTGCGCGCAGCTTGCCGGGGCCGACCTGCAGGGCGATGCGCTCGCGCAGCAGGCGCGCGTTCCATGCAGACACGGCATCGCCGATGTCGCGCGCAGCCGACTGGCCGGTGGTCATGTAGGTGGCGTTGTAATAGGCAAATACCGTGCCCTGCTGGCCGCGCAGCGCCTGCCGGGTGACATCGCGCGGCACCAGCACGATGGCATACACCTGCAGCCGGCGCAGCTGCGCGCGGGCGTCGTCGATGTCCACCGGCTGGCTGGCCACGCGCACGCCAGGGCTGGCGTCGAGCATGCGCAGCAGCAGGCGGCTGTCACTGCTGTGGTCCAGGTCGACCACGGCAATGGGCACGTCGCGCATCACCGAGGGGCTGAACATCCAGGCCATCAGCGCCAGCATCAGCAGCGGCAGTACCGTCACCAGCAGCAGGTCGGCGCGGTTGCCACGCAGCGTGCGCAGTTCGCGCCGCCACGATGCAGCGAAGCCGGCCTCGCCCGGGTTCAGTGCTGGGGCCACGCGAACAGCACGCTCATGCCGGGGCGGAAGCCCTCGATGCGATCTGCCGGGCGCACCCGCACCTCGAAGCTGCGCACGTCGTAGCCCGATGACTGGCGGGTGCTGCGCCAGGTGGCGTAGTCACCTGCGGGGTTGATGAAATACACCTTGAATTCGGCGTCATGGTCGAGCGCCGGGATGCGGCCGCGCACCGTGCTGCCGACCTTCAGGCCCTGCATCTGCGATTCGCGCAGGTTCATCGACACCCACATCCGGTCGATGTCGACCAGGGTGAACACCGGGTAGCCGGCCGGCACCAGTTCGCCCGGATCGGCCATGCGCTTGTTGATCTCGCCCGCCACCGGCGCACGTCCTTCCACTTCGGCGCGCGCGGCGTTGACCTCGGCCACCGCACCCTGCGCCTGCTGCACCTGGCCCTGTGCCGCCCGCTTGTCCTGCTCGCGGGCGCCGGCCAGCGCCATGTCGTACTGCGCGCGTGCGGCGCGTGCCAGCTCGCGCGAACTGGTGGCCTGGGCCTGTGCTTCGTCGCGCTTCTGCCGGGTCATCACCCCTTCGTTGAACAGGTTCTGCACGCGGCGTGCAGTCGCTTCGGCCAGGGTGGCACCGGCTTCGGCTCGCTTCCAGTTGGCCTCGGCGGCGCGGATGTCTTCGCTGCGTGCGCCGGCGTCGGCCTTGTCGGCCACTGCCTGGGCGGCGGCCAGCGCGCCCTGCGCCTGCTGTTCCTTGGCGGCCACTTCCGGGCTGTCGAGCAGGAACAGGATCTGCCCGGCCTGCACGCGGTCGCCCTCGCGGACCTTCAGTTCGGCCACGCGCGCGGTGATCTTGGCGGCGACGTTGAGGGTGTCCGCGTCGGCCATGCCCTGGATCTGGTCGGCCGGGCGCCGCCAGGCCAGCCACAGGCCCAGCACCACCACGGCCAGCAGCACCAGCACCAGGATCACACCGAGGCGGCGCTTGCCCGGAGGCGTGGTGGCGTCGTCGTGCAGCACATCACTCATGGTCGATCACCTCGTCCGCACGGCGCCGGTAGTCTTCGAAACGGTCCATCTGTCCACTGATCTCCAACAGCTGCGCCAGCGCGATGTCGTACTGGTAGGCCGCCTGCGCGCGTTCGACGCGGGCGCCGCCCAGGCCGAGCCGCGCATCGATCACATCCAGCGACGTGGCCTGGCCTTCGCGGAAGGCCAGCTCCTGCAGGCGCAGGTTCTCCTGGGCCTGGGCGATGCTGCTGTCCAGCAGCACGAACTGCTGCCGCGCGCTGTCCAGTTCGTTCCAGGCTTTGCGCACGCCCAGCGCCACCTGGTTCTCGGCTTCGCGCAGGCCGGCCTCGGCCTGTTCCTGCTGCGCGCGCGCCGCACTGATCTGCGCCGGCCGCGAACTGGGCGACAGGAAGGTGTACTTCAACCCGATGCCGAAGGCCCAGTCCGGATCGGTCAGCATTTCATCGCGGCGGCGGAAGTCGTACTGGCCGAAGGCGAAGATCTGCGGCTTCAGCTTGGCCTGCTGCACGCGCACGCCCTGTTCGGCCTGGGCCACCATGGCCTGCAGGCGGCGGATCTGCGGCTGCCGCGCCTGCGCGGTGCGCTCGAAACTGGCCACCGGTTCCAGCGGTGTGCGCTGCACGAACAACGGCGACAGTGGCTGCACCTCGCCGCCGCTGCGCAGCAGGGTGGCCAGCGCGGCCTTCAGTGTGGCCAGGTCGTTGAGGGTCTTCTGGTACTCGCGCTCGGCCTTGTCGCGGGCCACGGTGGCCTGCAGGCGCTGGGCGCGGGTGGCGAAGCCTTCGCGTTCCAGCTTCTGCGCATCGGACAGGTGGCGGTCGAGGCCATCGCGCACGTCGCGGCGCACGTCCACCGCTTGTTCGGCCAGGCGCTGGCCGAAGTAGGCCTGGGCCAGCTGCACGGTGAGCGACTGCCGCTGCGCCTCGCGTTCCGCGCTGGCCTGTTCGCTGGCGGCGCTGGCCGCGCGCTGCGCCGCCGGAATGACACCACCGGTATACAGCGGCAGCACGGCGGTCACCACCGGGCGGGTCCGCCAGTCGCGTTCGGTGAACGTCAGGGGCGAGTCGATGCCATACGCCTCGGCCACCGGTTCCAGCGAGCCCAGCGGCAGGGTGAGGGTCTTCTGGAACTGCAGGCGGCGCACCTCACCGGTGATTTCCGGCAGGCGCAGCAGGCGCGTGGCGTCCTGCAGTTCCTGCTTGTTGCGCACGCCGGCATCGGCAGCGGCCAGTGCGTCGGAAACCTGTTCCAGCCGCTGCCGCGCTTGTTCCCACTGCAGCGCGGCCACTGCTGTGCTGTCGGCATCCGCCTGGGCGTAGCCGGCGGCCGGCAGCAGCGTCGCGCAGACCAGCAGCCAACGCGCGCGGTGCGGTCGCGGGGAAGGACGATGCAGGTGCACGTCGGGTCCGTCATCCGTAAAGAGTCCGGCAAAAACTAGTGGATACGCCGTGAAGCCGTTGTAGGTGCGGCGCGCGCTACAGTGGTTGCCGCCACGCGGACAGGAGCGCGCGATGCAGGGTTGCCACTGGAAATGCCGACGTGCCCACCTGTGGCTGGCCTGCGCGCTGCTGCTCGCACTGCCATGGGGGTGGGCCGCTGCCACGGATGTGGCGGCGCGCACCGGCCCAGCCATCATCGGCATGCAGGTGCAGGGCAGCGGACGGCTGGCGCATGGCCAACGCGTGCCGTTGCCACGCGTGCTGCAGGCACTGGGCGCGCCCTCGCAGCGCGAACCCTCACCCTACGAGTGCGGCAGCGCCTACGACGAGGGCGATACCCAGCTGCTGAGCTGGGCGGGCCAGGCGTGGGAGAGCGAGGGCCGCACCGCGGTGCTGCGTCGCTTCGACGTGGGCCGGGAGGGCGCGCTGCTGTTGGCCAATGGCACGCAGATCGGCGCGCGCACCTCGCCTGCCGATGTGCTGCAGCGGGTGCCACGCGCGCACCGCAGCGGTGACACGGTGCATGTCACCCCGGACCCGCGCGGGCTGACCGAAGAGCGCTACGACCTGCGCTTCGATGGCGAGGGACGCCTGTTCCAGATCGACTACTGGATCGCCTGCTGAGCCTGCGGCATCCGTGCCAAGGGCTCAGCGCAGGTTGCCTTCCGCTGCGCTGCGAAGGGCCTGGGTGATGTGCTGCAGCGTGCTCGAGCGAACGGCGGCGTGCTGCCAGAACAGCGGGACGTCCAGCCAGCGGCGTGGCTCCAGCACGGTCACCCTGCGCTCGGCCAGCGCCGGCGCGATCAGTGTTTCCGGGGCCAGGCACCAGCCCAGTCCACGCGCGGCGGCTTCGACGAAGCCGGTGGAGGAGGGCAGGTAGTGCACCGGCGGCTGCAGCCGTGCGCGGGTCAGGCGGCGCATGAAGCGTGCCTGCAGTTCGTCCTTGCGGTTGAACACGATCATCGGCGCCACGGCCAGCGCATCGGCCTGCATGCCCTTGCCGAACCAGCGGCGTGCGAAGGCCGGTGATGCGATGGCGTGGTAGCGCATCGCGCCCAGCGGATGCACGTTGCAGCCCTTCAATGCGCGCCCCTCGGCGGTGACCGCGCCAAGCACGCTGCCATCGCGCAGCAGTTCCAGGGTGTGGTCCTGGTCGTCCATGCGCAGGTCGAACAGGTAGCCATGGCGCTGGTGCAGGTCAGCGATGGCGGCGACGAACCACGTATCCAGCGAATCATCGTTGACCGCCAGCGGGATCGGCGTGCGGGTGGCATCGTTGCCGCGCTCGGGCAGCAGCTCGGCCAGCGCTTCGCTCTGCAGCGCCTGCATGGGCCGCACGCTGCGCAGCAGGATTTCACCGGCCGCGGTGGGCCGGCACGGCGCCTGGCGGACCAGCAGCACCTGGCCCAGGCGGTCCTCCAGCGCCTTGATCCGCTGCGACAGCGCAGACGGGCTGATCGCCAGCCGGCGCGCGGCGGCCTCGAAACTGCCTTCTTCCAGCACCGCAGCAAAGGCGGCCAGTTGCGGGTGTACCAGATCCATGCCGGGCCTCTTCAGTTTTCCTGCACAGGATAAAGAAAAACCAGCTGGTCTTAAGCGGCGGTGGGCTGCACCCTGCGCGTCTCTTCCTGCTGGATGCCTGCCCCCATGTGGTTCACCGCAGCCCTGGCTGGCCTGTTCGCAGGCGCCGGCCTGATCATCGCCATCGGCGCCCAGAATGCCTTTGTCCTGCGCCAGGGGCTGCAGCGCCGCTACGTGGGCACGGTGGTGCTGGCGTGCATGGCCGCGGACATCGCGCTGATACTGGCCGGTGTCGGCGGGATGGGCGCGCTGGTGCTGCAGTGGCCGCTGCTGCTGCAGGTGCTGCGCTTCGGCGGTGCGGCGTTCCTGGGCTGGTATGGCCTGCAGGCCGGAGTGCGCGCGTGGCGCGGCGGCAGCGCATTGGCGGCCGCCCGCAGCGACGGCGGCAACCGGCGCCAGGTGCTGCTGGCCTGCCTGGCCTTCACCCTGCTCAACCCGCACGTCTACCTTGATACGGTGGTGCTGCTGGGCAGCCTGTCCACGCGCTACCCCGGCGACCTGCGCTGGGCATTCGCCGCCGGCGCCAGCGTGGCCAGCGTGCTCTGGTTCTGCGCGCTGGGCTATGGCGCGCGCCTGTTGCAGCCGCTGTTCCGCAACCCGAACGCGTGGCGCGTGCTGGATGCCGGCATTGCCTTGTTCATGGCGGGCCTGGCATTGCTGTTGCTGCTGCGTCCGCTTTAGGCTGCATCAATCGCACACAGTGGCGTCTCGCCCGGGCGCAGGGTCAGTACGCGCACGCCCTGTGCGGTCACCGCCACGGTGTGTTCGAACTGCGCCGACAGCTTGCCGTCGCGGGTGTACACCGGCCATTCGTCCGGCAGCTGGCGGATGGCCGGCTTGCCTTGGTTGAGCATCGGCTCGATGGTGAACACCATGCCTTCCTGCAGCTCCATGCCGGTGCCGGCGTGGCCGTAGTGCAGGATCTGCGGGTCTTCGTGCATCTCCTGGCCGATGCCGTGGCCGCAGTACTCCTTCACCACGCTGTAGCCATGGCTGCGCGCATGCCGCGCGATGGCATGGCCGATGTCGCCCAGGCGCGCGCCGGGACGCACCTCGGCGATGCCTTTCCACATGGCCTGGTAGGCCACCTTGACCAGCTTGCGTGCGGCGTAGTCGATCTCGCCCACCGGGTAGGTGGTGCTGGAATCGGCGATGTAGCCGTTCTTTTCCAGGGTGATGTCGAGGTTGACGATCTGCCCGCTGCGCAGCACGTCATCGTGGCTGGGCACGCCGTGGCAGATGACGTTGTCGATGGAGGTATTGAGCACGTACGGAAAGCCGTACTGGCCCTTGCTGGCGGGCCGCGCGTGCAGTTCGTCGACGATCATCCGTTCAACGAAGTCGTTGATGTCCATCGTGCTGCGGCCTTCCAGCGGCAGGGCGTCGAGTGCGGCGAACACCTGCGCGAGCAGCCGCCCGGACTCGGCCATCAGCGCGATCTCGTCGGGGCGCTTGATGATGGCCATCGGCTCAGGCCTGGCCCGCTGGCAGCAGCGGCGGCTGCACGCCGGCCGCGCGCAGTTCGCTGGCGACGATGTCCTGGAAGCTCAGGGTCGGGTTGAGTTCGCACAGCATGCCGACGCGGATCCAGAAGTTGGCCTGGGCGTTGATCGAGCGGCTGGAGACGGTGCAGGCACGACGCAGCTGGTCGTGCAGGGTGTCATCGATGTTGACGATGCCCATGGCGGGTTCTCGATGGGGAATATATGAAGCATATATGATTCATATATTCCCGCTCAAGAGGCCCTCAGCGTGGCGGACGCAGCCGGCGCATCAGCGTTGGGGCGGCGGGCTGTCCCAGCAGCGTGTTCAGCTCGCAGAGCTGCAGGTACTCGGCAGGGTGCAGTGTCACGCCGGACTCGTCGATGTCGGCACAGAGCTGGTCCAGTGCCAGCGGCGCTTCATTGCGATCCAGCAGGTCCAAGAACATCGCGATGCGATCCTGGGGCAGGCGATCCTCCAGAAGTTGGCCCATCGCGCGCAGGCCAGCGCGTGCATCAGTCTCCATCGCGCGGATGGGTGGCAAAGCGCAGGCGGTTGCCGTCCGGGTCGACCAGCAGCATTTCGCGGGTGCCCCAGTCGGTATCGTGCGGCGGCTGCGGGATGGGCACGCCGGCGGCACTGAACGCGCGGAACACCGCGTCCACGTCATCGACCTTGAAGTACACCGCGCCGCCGGGCTGGCAGTCACCGGCATGTTCGCTGAGGAACAGGGTCTGGCCATCGCGGGTGAGCTGGGCGAACAGCGGCATGCCCGGCCCGAAGCGGTGTTCCCAGTCGACGGAAAAGCCCAGGCCCTGCACGTAGAACGGCAGGGTGGTGTCGGCGTGCAGCATGCGCAGCTGCGGGATGACGGTCTGGGGCATGGGGCAGGTTCCTGACGGGTAGAGTCGAGCTTGCTCGACTGGCTTTGAGATCGCGCCAACGGCAGTCGAGCAAGCTCGACTCTACCAATGCCAACGGCAGTTGAGCTTGACCGGGGTCAGTCATCCAGGCCGGGCACGCCTTCAGCCAGGGGCACCCGCGTACCGTCCAGCAGGCCGCGGCTGAGCGTGCCGTTTTCGATGAACAGCAGTTCGCCGTTCTCGCCGTTCTTGATGCTGCTGTCGATGGCGATCACGCGGCCACCATGGAAGCTGCTCACGTGCGGCATCGAGGTGTGGCCGACCACGATCCGCTTCAGCTGCAGCTGATCAAGCACGGCCTGCACGCCATTGCTGTCCAGGCGTCCATCGAAGTAGCCGCGGTACCAGATCGGGCTGGTCTTGCCGTCATACAGCGGCGCAGTGGCCGGGTTGGCCTTCACCTCGGCCTTGGGCGTGCCCAGCGAGGACTGGTAGGCGGCATTGGTCGCGGCCGGCTGCAGCGCCAGCTGCACGGCGTCAGGCGAGATGCCACCGTGCAGGAACAGGGTGTCGCCGATCTTCAGCAGCACCGGGCGGGTGCGCAGCCACTGGCCGATCACCGAATCGGCTCCATAGAGCTGCGGGTAACTGCGGCCCAGCAGCTGCGCGCTGCGCAGGTACTTGGGATTGACGTAGCGCAGGTCGTCGTACAGCACAATGGTTTCGTGGTTGCCCAGCACGAAATGCACCGCGCCACCGGCCGCTGCGGCCTGCTGCTGCAGCCCGTACAGCAGCCAGAACGCTTCGGTCACCTGCGGGCCACGGTCGAACACATCACCGGCAATCACCAGCGTGTCCTTGCCCAGCGCCCACTGGTCCTGCGCATCGATCACCTTGTTGGCGCGCAGCAGGCGCACCAGCAGGCCGTACTGGCCATGGATGTCGGACACCGCAACGATGCGCGGCGTGGCCGGCAGCACCGACACCGAGGGCGCCGCCGGCGGCAGCACATGCACGCTGTGGCCGTAGCCGCACTGCGGCGTGATGTCGGTACCGCTGGCTTGGGCGGGCAGGGTGCGCATCTGCACCTGGTCGCCGCAGATCCACTTCGCCCGCAACTGATCGCCGACGCGGAACACGTAGGGGCCATCGGCATCGACATGCTCGGCCGGCGCGGCCACCTCGCGTGCCTGCAGCGACGGCGCGCCCAGCAGGGCCAGCGGCAACAGCAGCAGGGCAGGGTGGAGCAGGCGGGGGTGCAGCATGGGCGGTTCCTCGGCGGGCAACAAAAAGGCGGGCCCGAAGGCCCGCCCGTGATGCTACGCCGATGCCCACCCCGGCAGCATGCGCCGAAGGTGGGGGTCACTGTGCGGAGTCGGGTGGCCGGCGCCGCACGGTGGCATCAGAACTTCGCGCGCAGATTGAACAGCACCCGGCGCGGCTCGCCCCAGTAGCCCGCGTTGAAGAAGCCGACGTTGCGGTAATAGACCTTGTCGAACAGGTTGGTGACCGTCACGCCCACGCTCAGGTTGTCGTTGATGCGGTAGCGGCCCATCAGGTCGAACAGCACGTAGCCACCCTGGCTCATCTTGCCGGTGGCGGTGACCGGGGTGCCGTTGGCATTGAAGCGGCCGGTGGGGATCGGCTGCATCTGGTAGATCTCGCTCTGCACGCTGACGCCACCGCCGACCGTCCACTGGCCGTGGCTGTAGGTGGTGTTGAAGCGTGCCAGGTGCATCGGGCTGGTGCTGGCGAAGCGGCTGCCATCGGGGTTGCTGCTGTAGCTGTAGGTATAGCCGCCGGTCATGCTCCAGTGGTCGGTGATCGAGCCGGACACTTCAAACTCGCCGCCCTGGGTGGTGATGCCCTTGCTGGCGATGTAGGGCGAGCTGCCATCGGGCAGCTTGATCTCGCCGCCGTTCGGGTCCAGCTCGGCCACGTTGTCCTGCTTCATGTAGAAGCCGTTCAACGAGGTGTACAGGCGTCCGCCGAAGAACTCACCCTTCAGGCCGTACTCGTAGTTGCCGCCGGTGGTCGGGTCGAGCAGCTGGTTGTTGATGTCGCGGCGCGCGGTGGCCTGGAACACGTCCGAATAGCTGGCGAAGGCGGTGATGCTGCTGCTGAGGTCGTACAGCACGCCCACGTACGGGGTCAGCTCGTGCGCGGTGGTGCGCGCGCTGCGGCTGGTGAACACACCGTTGACGTCGTAGTTGTCGGTGGTGGTGCGGTAATCGGAATAGCGCGCACCGGCGATGATCTTCAGCGGGTCGATCGGGTTCAGGCGCACGGCGGCGTAGTAGCCGGTTTCGGTGGTGTTCACCGTGTTCGACGGAATGCCGTAGTTGAAGGTGGTCGGCCTGCCGATGTTGCCGTCCCACTGGTAGATGCTGGGGAACGCGTTGACGTTGTACGGACGCGAGGTGATGCCGGCGCGGATGGTGTCCAGGTCGCGGTCGTAGTGGTTGATGCCCACCACCAGCTCATGCGAACGGCCGAACAGCTGGAACGGGCCGGAGGCGTACAGGTCGAAGGCATCCTCGCGCGTCTCGGACACCGAGTAGGTATCGGCGATGCGCAGGCCCAGGCCGGTCACGGCATCGGCCCAGTTGCCGGTGTTGGAACCGGCCAGCAGCAGCGAGTCGGTGTCGGTGGCGCGGTGGTTGTAGGCCAGGCGGCCGCTCCAGCCAGCACCGAACTGTTGTTCAAGGGTGGCGAAGTAGTTGGTGCTCTGGCGGTTCCACTCGTTCCAGCGCGCCGCGGCGCTGTAGGAACGCGGCATGTGCGCACGCGTGCCGTCGCGGAAGTACAGCGGCGAGGCACTCCACGCACCGCCATCGGAGCCGGTCTTCAGGTAGTCGATGCCGGCGCGCAGGCGGGTGCTGTCGGTCAGGTCGGCTTCGATGACGCCGTACAGGCTGGGCGATTTGTCATGCTGGAAGCGCACCCAGCTTTCCTTGTCGGTGTAGGCGCCGACGAAGCGACCACGCACGCGGCCGCCCTTGCTGAGCGGACCGGACACATCCACTTCCGCGCGCTTGTAGTCCCACGAGCCGGCGCTGAGGCTGGTGCTGGCCTGGAAGGTTTCGGTCGGGCGCTTGCGCACCATGTTTACCGTGGCCGACGGATTGCCCGAGCCGGTGACCAGGCCGCTGGCGCCGCGCACCACTTCGATGCGCTCGTAGATGGAGGTGTCGCTGAGGATCGAGTTGCCACCCGAGCCGGTGGTGTAGTTGGTGGGGATGCCATCGAACATGAAGTTGTTGATGGCAAAGCCGCGCGCGTTGAACAGCGTGCGGTTGCTGTCATAGGACTGGATGGTGACGCCCGGGGTCTGCTGCAGCACCTCGGAAATGGTGATGAGGTTGAAATCCTCGATGCGCTGGCGGGTGAACACGGTCAGCGACTGCGGGGTTTCACGCAGGGTCAGCGGCAGCTTGGTGGCGGTGTTGGTGCCATAGACCTGGTAGCCCTCGGTGCGCTTGGTGACCATCACCCGGTCCAGCTCAGTGGTGGTCGGCGCGCTGTCCTGGGCGAAGGCCGGCGCAGCGGCGCAGGCGAGCGACAAGGCGAGGGCGTTCCGGCGCAGGGCGCCAGGCGAAGGCTGCTTCATGATGGAACCTCTGTTTCTGGATCAGGAACGGGAAGACGGGCGTGGCGCCGGCTTGGCCGGGCTGCGGAAACTGAGCCAGAGCACCATCGCCCCGGCACCGGCGGCGAGCACGCCGCACCAACCAACAAAGCCCTGTGCAATGCCCCAGGCGGCGATGCTGGCCAGCAGGCTGGCGGCCAGCCCGAGCACGCCCAGCCCCTGCAGCAGGCGACGGCGCGGCATGGGCGGCGCATGGCCGGCCACATCGCGGTGGTGGCGTTCCATTGCCATGGCCAGGCAGGCGAAGGCGGCGGCCGCCAGCAGCAGGGCGAGCACGCTCATGCGCCCGCCTCGGCCGGCGTGGTGGCGCGTGCGGTGCGCGGCTTGCGCTGCGCCGGCACGAAACGGTGTACCTTGCGCGCGGCCCACAGCAGGCCGGCGCCGATCAGCAGCAGGCCGATGTCGATGCCGGCCTTGGCGCCATCCCCGGCAGAAAGCGCGGACAGCGCGCCACCGTGCCACGCCACCAGGTTGTAGAACGGCAGGCCCAGCGCCAGCACGCCGGCCAGCGCCAGCTGCTCGACCCAGCCGCGACGTGGCGCGCGCAGCATCGCGTGCACCACGCAGGCGGCCCAGGCGTAGAAGAACACCTTCACCTCGGCATCGCTGCGGTTGGCCACGTCCAGCGGCAGCAGGCGGTTGCCCCACAGGAAGGCGATCATCGCCACCGGCAGGCCGGTGACGAAGCCGATGTTCAGGCGTTCGACGATGCGGAAGCCCAGGTGCGGCCGCGCCGGATCCGGCAGCTGGGTGCGCCGCTTCACCGTCCACAGCACCAGCCCGGTGGCCACCATCAGCGTGCCGGCCACGCCGGAAAGGAAGAACAGCCAGCGCATCGTGGTGGGTGCGAAGCGCGCGGCATGCAGGCCGATCATGCCGTCGCGGGTGATGACGGCGGCCGAACGCGGGGGCGCCGCATCCAGCAGGTTGCCGCGCGCATCGAAGGCCAGCGTGTCGGCAGCGCCAGCGATCTGGTCGCCCTGTTGGCGGCGCACGCTGATGCGCATCGCCGCATCGCCAGGCTGTTCGACCTGCAGCGAGGCCGCATGGCCGCCGCCCCACTGCACTTCGGCCCGGCGCAGCACTTCGGCCAGCGCCGGCGGGGTCGCGGCGGTGCCGCTGGCTTCGACCTTCTCCGCACGCGGGAACAGTTCGGCGAAGAACGCATCGCGGCCACCGGGATAGTTGGCATCCACCGCCCACGGCATGTACAGCGTCATCAGGGTGATCAGGCCGGTGTAGGTGATCATCAGGTGGAACGGCAGCGACAGCACGGCCAGTGCGTTGTGGCCGTCCAGCCAGCTGCGCTGGCCCTTGCCCCGGCGGAAGGTGAAGAAGTCGGTGAAGATCTTCTTGTGGGTGATGACCCCGCTGATCAGCGCGATGAGCATCAGCATCGAGCAGGCGCTGATGAACCAGCGCGCCCACAGCACCGGCACGTAGTGCAGGTCGAAGTGCAGGCGATAGAAGAAATTGCCGCCGCGCGTCTCGCGCACCTGCACCGGCTTGCCGTCGGCATCCAACGTGGCCTGGTTCGGGTTGCGCTGGCCGCGGCGGCGTTCCTTCTCGCCCTGTGGCTGCCAGCTGACGGCGGTCGCGCTGCTGCGCGAGTCGGGCAGTTCGATGCTCCAGCGCTGCGCATCCGGCGCGGTGCGGGCGAGGAACTGCTGGGCCTGGCTGACAGCCGTGGTGCTGCTGGCGGGCAGTCCGATTTCCGGCTGCATCCAGCGGGTCAGTTCTTCCTTCCAGTACGCAGCGGTGCCGGCAATGAAGATCAGGAACAGCACCCAGCCGACCACCAGGCCCGACCAGGTATGCAGTACCGATTGCGATTGGCGGATGCCACCCAGATTGCTCATGCCACGCCCCCGCGCAGCAGCCACGCAAGCAGCGCGCCGAGGCCACCGGCAACCAGCAGGCCCAACGTGGCGCGCAGGGTGCTGCGTGCGGCATAGGCCCAGATCGCGGCCAGCGCGTAGACCACGAAGGCGGCCATGGTGGCGACCAGGGTGGCATCGGCCTTGGAGCCGGGCAGCAGGCGCGCCAGCGCAGCGGCCCAGCAGGCGGCCACGCCATAGCCACCGAGCAGGCCGAGCAGGCCACGGGCCCACAGCAGGCCATGGCCGTTACCGCGCGGCACGCGCTTGGCCGGCGCGGTGCCGGCAGCAGGAGAGGAAGAGGGTGCGGCCATAGCCGATGTCAATAGGAATCGTCTGCAATTGCGAGCGAATGCTATTTGACGCCGGTAGCGCTGTCGAGTCCCCCATTCGGGGGAGGCGCTGTTTCAGAGCTTGCGCACCACGGTCTGCTCCGCGCCGATGGCGTGGCCGGCCGAGTCCTGCGGCTGCATGTACGCCAGGGCGCTGCCGGTGCTGCGCTCGACCAGGGTGGAGTGGGCCTCGCCGGCGGCGAAGCGATGGCGTTCGCCCCATTGGCGCAGGGCCACCAGCAGCGGGAACAGGTCGCGCCCGGCCGCAGTCAGCACATAGTCCTGGTAGGCGCTGCCATCGGCGGCGGGCTGCTGCACCAGCAGGCCGGCCTCCACCAGCCGGCGCAGGCGGTCGCTGAGGATGTTGCGGGCGGCGCGGAGGCTGCGCTGGAAATCACCGAAGCGGGTGATGCCATCAAAGGCATCGCGGATGACCAGCAGCGCCCAGCGGTCGCCGAGCAGATCGGCACTGCGGGCCACGGGGCAGGGGCTGTCGGCGTGCATGGCGGCGTCCGGATATGGAATGTGGTTGCAGTTTAAAACCGGCAGCGCTACCGTGCATCCAGTTTCAATATGCAACCACGTTGATGAGCACTCCCGTATCGCGGCCATTGCTGGGCTTGCTGGCCATCGCCGCCGGCGCCAGCGTGGCCAATGTCTACTACGCCCAGCCCTTGCTGGAGCGGCTGGCGCAGGCGTTCGCGCTGGATGCGGCCGTCGCCGGTGGGGTGCTGGCCGCGACCCAGGTGGGTAGCGTGCTGGCCCTGCTCGGCCTGCTGCCGCTGGCTGACCGCGGCGACCGCCGGCGCCTGCTGCGCGTGCAGTTGCTGGCCCTGGTGGCCGCGCTCCTGCTGCTGGCGGCTGCGCAGACAGCGGCGTGGCTGTTGGCCGGCATGCTGCTGGCCGGGCTGCTGGGTACGGCACTCACCCAAGGCCTGATCGCCTACACAGCCACGCTGGCGCCGGCCGCGCAGCGCGGTCGCATGGTGGGCGTGGTGCAGGGCGGGGTGTTCATCGGCCTGCTGTCGGCGCGCGTGCTGTCCGGCAGCGTGGCCGCGGTGGGCGGATGGCGTGCGGTCTACCTGCTGTCGGCAGTGCTGATGGCCCTGCTGGCACTGCTGCTGTGGCGGCGGCTGCCGGCCTTGCCGCTACCGGCGCTGCAACCGTCGTGGCGGGCGCTGCTGGCGTCGATGGCCACGCTGCTGCGCGACGACCGCGCGCTGCGTGAGCGCGGGCCGCTGGCGCTGCTGCTGTTTGCCGGCCTCAACGTGTTCTGGGCGGCGGCGCCGTTGCCGCTGTCGGCGCCACCGTTGCACTGGTCCACCGCCGCGATCGGTGCACTGGGCGTGGCAGGCATTGTCGGCGCGCTGCTGGCCGCGCGCGTGGGCCACTGGATGGATCGTGGTTTCGCGGTGCGCGTCAGCCTGGCCGCGCTGCTGCTGATGCTGGCGGCGTGGTGCCCGCTGCTGGGGCTGCCGCACTCGCTGGCGTTGCTGCTGCTGGGCGTGGTGCTGCTGGACCTGGGCGGGCAGGCGCTGCACGTGGCCAACCAGGCGCTGCTGCTGCGCGCACCAGTTGAACAGCATGGGCGCCTGGTGGCGCTGTACATGCTGTTCTATGCGGTGGGCAGTGGCAGTGGCGCAGCGGCCGGCACCTGGGTGCAGGCGCGCCACGGCTGGGGCGCAGTGTGCCTGCTGGGTGCCGGCATCGCGGCGTTGGCGCTGTTGTGGTGGGCGCTGTGTCGCCTGCGCCGCCAGCCGTGCGGCGCGAGGGGATATTCAGCGTTGCAGGGCACGGCGCCCGGGTGCGTCGGGCAGGGTGGCATCAGCCAGCACCACCCGGTTGCGTCCGCCACGCTTGGCGGCATACATCGCCGCATCGGCACGCGCCATCAGCCGCTCGTAGTCGGGGTGGCCATCGTGGGCGGCCACGCCGATGCTGGCGCTGAGGTCCAGCTGCTGGCCGTTGGCCAGGCTGACCGGCGACTGCGCGACCTGTCGCCGCAGGCTTTCAGCGATCACCATCGCCTGCGATTCGCTGGCGGCCACCAGCACCACCACGAACTCTTCGCCGCCGTAGCGGAACAGGTAATCGCTGCCACGGGTCAGCTGCCCCAGCAGGGCGGCCACGTGCTGCAACGCGCGGTCACCGGCGTCGTGGCCATGGCCATCGTTGATCGCCTTGAAGTGGTCCAGGTCCAGCAACAGCAGCGAGAAAGGCGTCTGGTTGCGCGTGGCCAGCTCAATTTCCCGGCGCAGCACGGTCGGCAGGAAGCGGCGGTTGAGCAGGTTGGTCAGTGCATCGCTGCCCGCATCCAGTTCGCCGATGCGCTCGAACAGCAGCGTCATCAGGCTGCGGATGGTGGCCAGGTCTTCGCGGATGGGCGGCAGCACGGCCAGCCGCTGTGCGGTGTCATCGCTCTTGGCGCGCACTAGGCAGGCGTCGATGCGCGCGACCAGGCGGGACACCTGCTGGGTCTCGCTGCTTTCGCCGAAGCTGGGCACGCCCTTGTGGGTGAACCACAGGCCGAACTCGGACGTGGCCAGGCTCGCGCCTTCGCCATCGCAGGTGTGGCCGGCCAAGGTGTACAGCAGGGTATTTTCCCAGTCCAGCAGCAGTGCACGCTGGCGCTCGCGTTCGGTGCTCACGTTCTGCACCAGCGAGAACAGGCGATATGCCGCATCGGTACGCGATGAGCGCTCGCGGGCATGGGTATAGGCCAGGGTCATGCCTTCCATGGCGATGTCCATGGTTGCGCTGAGGCAGTCGATGGCGGCGAACGCCGTATCCGCATCACTGGCCAGGCCACGCAGGCGCACGAACAATTCGTGCTTGAGCACGCGCGCACCGCGGGTGACGAGGTCCACGGGAATGCCGACCCGTGCATGCACATCGCCGATCACACGCTGCGCGGCCACAGCCATGGCCACGCCTCCGGCATCGGTGCACAGCAACTGGTTCAGCCAGCGCTGCATGGCGGGCTGCAGGCGATCCTTCACCTGCTCGTGGGACAGGAAGCGGCGCGCACGCGCATCCTGCAGCAGGACGTCGTAGAAGCGCTGTGCCAGCGCGGGCGGTGCATCCTGCGCGACCTGCCGCAGCAGCGCGGTCGCTGCGGGGCCAGCCTGCAGCAGGCAGTGCTGCCAGGCGTCGGCCAGCGGTTGGCTGGCCTCATCCAGTTGGGGTGTGTCCACGTCGGTATCCAGCGGCGTACGGCAAACCACCGGTATCGGCAGCGCGGGTGTACGGTTGATGGGGGGCGAGCCGGCAGTTTAAGCGGCATGCAGCGTGCCTGCATCGATGGCAGGGCGGCGACGCCTGCAATGTTATAAACAGCGTAATAGTCTCCCGCGGCCACCGCGCGTAGCCTGACCGCATTGCACAGGAGCTTTGCCATGGGCCACGACCACGACCACCTGCCATCGGAAATCCGCCACGAGAAACCGTTGTGGTGGGCGCTCGGTCTGACCACCTCGTTCCTGGTGGTGGAGGTGGTGGGTGCGTTCTGGACCAACAGCCTGGCCCTGCTGTCCGATGCCGCGCACATGGCCACCGATACGTTGGCACTGATGATCGCGCTGGTGGCGGTGCGGCTGAGCCGGCGCCCGCCGGATGCGCGACGCACTTACGGCTATGCGCGGCTGGAAGCGCTGGGCGCGATGATCAATGGCGCGATGCTGTTCGTCGTTGCGGGCTACATCCTGTGGGAAGCCATTGCGCGCTTCCGCCAGCCGCAGGAGATCGCATCGACCGGCATGCTGGTGATCGCAGCGATCGGCCTGGTCATCAACCTCATCTCGATGCGCCTGCTGCAGGCCGGCAGCGGTGAAAGCCTGAACGTGAAAGGTGCCTACCTGGAAGTGTGGGCCGACATGCTGGGCTCGGTGGCGGTGATCGTTGGCGCGCTGCTGATCCGCTGGACCGGCTGGAAGCCGATCGATCCGATCCTTGCCGTGCTGATCGGCCTGTGGGTACTGCCGCGCACCTGGGTGCTGATGCGCGAAGCCATCAACGTGCTGCTGGAAGGCGTGCCCAAGGGCACCGATGTAGCCAAGGTGCGCGCAGGGTTGAGTTCGCATGCCGCCGTGCTGGACGTGCACGACCTGCACGTGTGGGCACTGGCATCAAGCACCCCCGCGCTGACCGCGCACGTGGTGATGCGCGATGGCACCGACGCCGACGCGCTGCGCCGTGAACTGGGCGCACGCCTGCACGAGGAGTTCGGCATCGATCATGTGACCCTGCAGATCGAGGCTGACCACTGCGGCGAAGCGTGCGGGGAACCGGCCAGGCACGAGCACGATCATGACCATGATCACGACCATGATGCGCAGGGCCATCGCGGCCATGTGCACCGGTAACAGATCCCGACTGGGTCGCGTCGGCTGGGTAGAGTCGACTGGGTAGAGTCGACTGTTAGTCGACTGCTTTTTGCAGAGAACCCCGCGCTGCGCGCGGTAGTCGCCTAACAGTCGACTCTACCCAGTCGACCCTACCCGTCGACTCTACCCTCATCGCGGCGCGAGGCCAGGCGGTCGGCCAGGCGGGTCGGCTCGGGCAGACGGTAGCCGCGCAGCGTGCGCTGCACCCAGGCCAGTGCCGTATCGGCACTGACCCGATGGCCGCCGGCCACGAACAACGGCTTGCAGCGGACCTTGCTGCGCAGCACCCAGCCCAGTTGCTCGTCACCATCCAGCAGCGGCGTATGTGCGCCTGCTTCGGCACCGGGTTCTTCGAAACGGCCGACCAGTTTCGACTTGGCCACGCCGATGCTGGGCAGATCGGTCACTACGCCCAGGTGTGCGGCCACGCCCAGCCGACGCGGGTGGCTGATGCCGTGGCCATCGACGAACACCAGGTCAGGCGTGCGCGGCAGCCGTGCCAAGGCGGCCAGCAGGGCCGGCAGTTCGCGGAAGCTGAGCAGGCCGGGGATGTAGGGCATGACGGTGGGAATGCACGCGATTTCCTGCGCCACCGGCTGCAGGGTGCTGGCATCGAGCAGCACGGCGGCGGCGCGGGTGATGGCGCCGTTGTCCTCGAAGCCCACATCCAGCCCGGCCAGCCAGCGCGGCGCGGGCGCCAGGCGATCCTTCCGTTCCACCCGGCCGGCCAACTGCAGTTGCTGCGCGCGGGCGGCGGCCACGCTGCCCTGCCAGTGGCCCGGATCGATCACGGTCTTCATCGGCCCGGAGCATGGCATGACCGCTGCCACGGCGCGGTGAGCGTGGCCGGGGCTACAATGTCCGCCTGCCTATCCTCGCGTTGGAGATCCTGCAGTGACCCGTAAACTCGTACTGTTGCGCCACGGCCAGAGCCAGTGGAACCTGGACAACCGCTTCACCGGCTGGGTCGATGTCGACCTGACCGACCAGGGCCGCAGCGAGGCCGCCAACGCCGGCCGCCTGATGCGCGAAGAGGGCCTGCAGTTCGACGTCGCCCACACCTCGGTGCTCAAGCGCGCCATCCACACCCTGCAGGGTGCGCTGGCCGAACTGGGCCAGGACTGGCTGCCGGTCAACAAGTCCTGGCGCCTGAACGAGCGCCACTATGGTGGCCTGCAGGGCCTGGACAAGGCCGAGACCGCCGCCAAGCACGGCGAGGACCAGGTCAAGGTGTGGCGTCGTTCGTACGACATCCCGCCGCCGCCGATGGATCTGGAAGATCCGGGCCACCCGATCCACGACCGCCGCTACGCCGGCCTGGACCGCAACGCGCTGCCGGGTACCGAATCGCTGGCGACCACGCTGGACCGCGTGCTGCCGTACTGGCATGACGCCATCGCGCCGCAGCTGAAGGAGGGCAAGACCGTGCTGGTCACCGCCCACGGCAACTCGCTGCGCGCGCTGTACAAGTACCTCAACAACGTCTCGCGCGAGGAAATCCTCGAGCTGAACATCCCGACCGGCATCCCGCTGCTGTTCGAACTGAACGACGACCTGACCGTGAAGTCGTTCCGTTACCTGGGGGACCCGGAAGCCGCCCGCAAGGCCGCTGAAGCCGTGGCCAACCAGGGTAAGGCAAAGTAAAGCACAAGGCCGGCGCAAGCCGGCCTTTCATTTTGCTTAGAGCCTCACCGCTAAAGCGGTTGGTTAGAACGCGATATCATCATCTTCAATCAAGTGAAGGCTTGGACCAGGGGGCGCTCTGTGAGTGCTTGGGCGCACTGGTTCTTTGCGTGTAACAAGAAGATCTTTGTGAAGCTTCATCCATTGAATGCCCTCAGGAGTTATTTGGTAATGTTTGACGGGATACGTTTGCCCATTGGAGTCCTCCTCAACGAGGCTCCGGGAGATTAGGAAGTTCTTTTCGGCTAGCGTTGCAACGCTCAGTGCAATGCCGACATCAGTTAATCCGGCGCTTGAGAGCTTTCGTTCCAAATCCCAATGGCTAATGCTCCCAACTTCCGTGGGCCAGAATGCAAAGGCTAATGACAGAACTGCGATCTCATTCGCGTCAAGATCTGTATTATTCTGGATGTTCGGGTTTAATGTTGGTGCAAGTCGTGATCGTTGCTCATTACTCAATTCATGTTGGATGAGCTTTACAAGTGTGGCCTCTAGCTCTTCGTATCCGCTTCTGGAATCTGTTCGGTAAAAGACTACGGGGCGATGTTGAACATCAAACGGAAGTCTAGGGCGCTTCCCTTTCTCGCAAAGTATGACTACTGGCCTGTTTAGCGCTAGTGCATAGCCGAGCTCGAGCCAGACATTGGGGTTGTCTTCGGAAACTTCGGCGATACAGATGGATGCGCTGGCAATCGCGCTTTCAATTTTTTCAATTATAGGATTTAAGCCTAATATTTCATCTGCCCTTTGTGGCTCCACCTCGGCAAGGATGAGTGCTGGGCGAATAGTCTCTCTGTATCTTCGGTCATAAATATTTCCATCGAAAGTCTGAATCACAAAACAGGTCGGTTTTGCCTCTTGCATGTGGACTTCTCCTGGGTTGCCTAAATTCTTAATTATTGGTTGGTGGTTTCAGATTCTTCTGTCTCTGATGGCGATGTCTTTGGCTGATTTGTTATTCCGAATGGGATGTGGACGGATGGTGCTGCTTGGCTTGCTGCGGCTAAGTGAAGCGATTGATCATCGAAGAAAATATGAGGCTTGAGGACTTCGAGGATCAGGCGTTTCTCAATTCCGCCGAGGAAGAATGCATCGTTCACAATGACGCCCCAGCTCTTCAAGGTGTTGATTGCACGTTCGTGCGATGGAGCATTTCGGGCTGTGACGATGGAGACGCGAAGTCTATTTTTGTAGGTTGAATCTGACTTTCTTTTCAGTTCTTCGGCTTTCTGGATTGTTGAGATCTTTAAAAGGAACTGTTTTAGTGGTCCCCCTCCGTGAGGTTCCATGACATTTGCGGTCTCATGGTTGTGGAACTGCGCCAAATTTCCATGCTGCATCACTGTTTCAGATGAGTCGTCAGCAAGGACTCCATCGAAGTCGAAAGCTATGCGAAGTGTTGTGTCATTTGGGTCGTCAATTTTCTTTGAGTCCATGACATATCCTGCCGGCAGTCCTAGTGCGATTGCTTCTAGGACATCGCTTTGGTTGCCTGACAGAAACAGAGATATGTTGAGTGCTGGCACATACGCGTAGGGCGAAAGGCCTTGTTGGAAAATTGCGCGAGAAATGCTCAGGTTGTGATGCGCGATAGAGTTCATCACCCGAAGTCCGGTGTCTGGGTCGTTTCGAGAAAGGAGGACGACTTCGACTAGCGGTGCATTGGGTGCAGGGCTTAGGTCATTGAGAGACAGAAGACGCCGGATGAAGGAGAAGGCCATCCCCGGTCGTAGCGGCTCGTTTCGGTGTTCCTCTTGATACGTTCGGTAAGCTTCCTCTCCCTCATTTCGAAACACCTTGTCCGATTCACTCAAGTCGAACATTGCGCTTGATGCAACACCTACTACTAAGCGATCCTTTAGTTCGTATGGCATGCCGTCTCCCTTTTTGGTTCTGTTGACATACTGCATTGATGTAACGCCAGTAATTGCGATGATAGTAGAGTTCCGCAAGGCCAGACCCAATGCCAGCGGCATCCTTGACGTGACCTTTGGCCGGTCCCCGGCATCGCCGCGCCCGCTACGCTGGACGATTCGCCGTCGGAGAGAGACTCCATGAACGTCCGCAACCTGGTCCCGCTGGGCCTGACCATCGCCATCGCTGCTTCGCTGGCCGCCTGTGGCAAGAATGAAACCGCGCCGGCCGCCACCGCCGATGCCAAGCCGGCCTTCGATCAGTCGCAGATCAAGACGCCGCTGATCTCGCTCAACAGCGCCGATCTGGACCCGTCCATCGCCGCCTGTACCGACCTCAATGGCTTCGTCAACAGCAAGTGGCTGCAGGCCAACCCGGTGCCGGGCGACCAGACCACCTGGGGCAGCTTCGAGATCCTGCGCGAGCGCTCGCTGGAAGTG
>Ga0308172_1000383_pt1 | contig 60236 bp, 56 predicted proteins | sample PhyGR2_FD_202134 | JGI IMG/M metagenome (GOLD analysis project Ga0308172, IMG submission 202134) | Phyllosphere microbial communities from UC Gill Tract Community Farm, Albany, California, United States - DLSLSG.R2 | ecosystem: Host-associated > Plants > Phyllosphere > Unclassified | place: USA... | reverse complement strand
ATGTACAGACAACTCGATGCGAAGGTGGCGGAATTGGTAGACGCGCTAGCTTCAGGTGTTAGTGTCTTAACGGACGTGAGGGTTCAAGTCCCTCTCTTCGCACCAACGTTGTCATCCTCTGGCTTTCCTGCTGGTCTCAGCTGCATTGTTGCAGCGTCGCTTTATCCCTTTCCTGTTTTGTTTTCTTCCCGTGGCATTCACTTTCCCGGTCGCGACACCCTGAACACCCGCTTTACGCCTTTACGCCTGTATTAACTCAGATGAAAATTCACAGAGATCGCCGCCAGTCCACCTGCTAACGCCAGACACGAAGGCAATAACAGATAGTGACGCAGACGCTGGTTAAATAGCATGACGACAGTCAGCAGCAGCGCAACTGTCATCACCAGCCGCCACTGGCTGAAGCTGGGTTCCCATAACGCGAACAGCGGCAGCGCGATGCAGGGCAACAATACGCCCCACGCACTATCCAGTTTTTTACCCAGCGCCCAACTGACGCCCCACAAACCGCAGGCCGCAATAATCGCTATTCCCATGACGCAAACCTCAAATGATAAGCATTCCCATTATCATATGTCAGTTTTGCTTTGCTTGCAGCCTGTTTTTGTCACGCCTGGCAACGAAGATGACAGACCAGTTGGAAAATGCTAGATTGCGACCGATAACACCTTTAATAACAGCACCAGCAATAATTTGCTCACTGTCTGGCACAACCTGTTTATGCCGGCTTGCGCTTTGGTATTTCAGGGTCGTCACGAGTATTTATAATGAAATTACAATCATATGAAGAACTGAAACAGAGTAAATACCGGCTTTCAGTGATGCTTTTTCTGTTTTTAAATATCGCCGTTTCGCTATTTTATCTGCTGCCAATAATGAGCAATGAGAAAATCGATACCACGTTGCCGGTAATTTGTGTCGCATCTTTTAGCGGCATAATGTTAATTGCACATTTAATATGGTCTAAAGTAAAACTCCCCCTTTTAAATCCTGTCGCGCTGGTGCTGGGCGCGCTCTGGGCCTGGCACATTAATTATCGTTTTCATCAGGTATTCTATTTTGATGGCGGCTTTCTTATTATCAGTTTGATCAGTGTGTTATTTGTTAGTGCCATCGCCCTGAGCGATTATCTGGGGGCTTTTTGTCTCCATGTCGCGCCACCGGTGCTCACCGTATTACTACTTGATAATGGGCAGCACCTGCCGCTGATTCTGCTGACCATTATGCTGCCGCTGATTGGTTTCTCACTCCAGCATCTTATGCGTCGCCGTGCCGACAACTTTACCCTGCGGCTGATGCACCAACTCTATGAAGAGAAAGAGACCTTCAGTGACCTCAGCATGCTCGACCCACTGACCGGACTGTATAACCGTCGTGGCCTGAAGAACCGACTGGACAATATTCTGGAAAACCATGCTGGCAGCCACTATGTGCTGCTGCTGGATATCGATCATTTCAAAGCCTACAACGATAATTATGGGCATGCGATGGGTGATCAGGCACTGGCGCGGGTCTCTGTGGCTATTCGGGATGCAGTCCGTTCACGCGATGTCGTCACCCGCTATGGCGGCGAAGAGTTTCTGGTGTTAATGACCAATGTGAACAGCTCCATCGCCATGAAACTGGCAGAGCGCATCCGTCAGTATGTGCTGGATTTAGAAATACCCCATCTTTTTAATGAGACTGTTTCAACCCACGTCACCATCAGCGCCGGCATTGCGCCTATCTACGATAATGATTTTGATCAGGCGGTAGCCAATGCTGACAGCGCATTATATGTGGCTAAGAATCAGGGCCGGAATACTATTCTTGCCTGGGAAGATCTTCCGCGAAAACAGCATGAGACCTTAAGTGAACCAGCCTGATTAAGCACAACTCGGCTGGTAATAACCCTGACATTGCCGCGCTATGGCCGGTTCTGCACTGCGCAGACGGGTTTGTTCGCTGATCGCATTCCCCACCCAATCCCCGATGGCAGCGACGTTTTTTTACGCGACTTGTAGAGTTAATCAATAACGATTATCATTTGCTTTCTTATCTACACTTTTCGCGAGTCGTCATGGCAACCGTTTCAGCTCAGGAACAGCGTTTCAACGCTCAGTCGATGATCTTTCGGCAGAATGACCGTCCACTGGCGGAAAGTCTGCACGAGCGGCTGCAGCAACAGCGTAGTTATCTTCTTGATTCTGTTAAATTCAGCCAGCCCGCTCCGCACGACACGCAGACACTCGTTGCCTGGTCACAATCAGAGGCTTTTGCCCAACTTATCCAGCGCTACAGCGATTATCTCTATCGCGATCATCCTGATGCGGTTCGTGAAGCAAAGCCGGTGCTCTCTCTGTGGGCGCAATGGTATTTTGGCCTGCTGCTGCCCCCGATGATCATGGCGTTGTTACAGGAGTCGCGCGCGCTGGACTGCTCACCAGAGCATATTCGTGTCGGTTTTCATGAGAATGGTCATCCGGCCACGTTCTGGATTGATGTGCAGGAGGATGAAGAAGCCCGCTATCTTAACCCTCAGCAGCGTATTGATCGGCTGATTCAGCAGCATCTGATCCCGGTGGTTAATGGTATTACTCAGCATGGTGATATCAACGCCCGACTCATCTGGAACAACATGGGCTACTCATTGCAGTGGTTTCTGGGTGAGCTGAAAAGTCAGATCGATGAGACGCTGGTACTGCAACTGGAGCAGGCGCTATTCTTTAACCAGAAACTGCTGGATGGCAGCGAAAATCCGCTCTACCGCACCATGATCATGCGCAATGGCGAACTGGTCCGTCGCAGCTGTTGCCAGCGTTATCGCATCCCTGATGTCGAACAATGCGGCAATTGCACCCTGAGCGGCAGCTAAACAGACGTAATTACCACGAATTCTCCGTTTATCTCGTTTACAGGCACTGAGGCTTGTGGCAATTTTTACGCCTTCGATCAGCCTGGAGAGAAAGATGAGTCTGGAGTCCGTGCGCCAGTTCTTTGCCGAACACGCCCCTGAAATTGAAATTATCGAGCTGGCAGAAAGCACTGCAACGGTCGGAATGGCTGCGCGCGCCCATGGCGTGACGCCAGGAGAGATTGCGAAAACCCTGTCACTGAAAGTGAAAAACGACGTCGTGCTGATTGTGACACGCGGCGATGCCCGGCTGGACAATCGCAAGCTGAAAGCCGCGCTAGGCGCAAAAGCGCGGATGCTGAGCGTTGATGAGGTTATTAACTGGACCGGCCATCCGGTTGGCGGCGTCTGTCCGTTCGGTCTGGAGAATCCGCTGACCGTTTACTGTGATGTCTCACTGCGCAGTTTCGACGAAGTGTTACCCGCCGCTGGCGCTATCCACAGTGCCGTCCGCATCTCGCCACAGCAGATGGCTGAGCTGACCAACGCCCGCTGGATCGACGTGTGCGAAGCGATGTAATGCTTTGCATCTCTTGATCCAGCCCTGATGCTGCACACCTCCTGACAGCGTTTATCAGCCTTTGAGGGTCATTGCCGCATCATGCAAACCTATCAGGCGCGCCAGTAAGCGGGTGAGTTAATCGCCCATCTCAGTCAGCCGCTTAAAGGCTTCTTCGATGATCGACAACAGCATCGTGTTATCGACGCGGTGCAGCACATGAACCCATGCGCCGCAGTGCTCAGGTACGCCGACAGCAAGCCGTAGCGGCTGACGATAACGCCAGCTTTTACCGCGCGTTGCACCGGGACGTAGCTCGATATCGACACGGTAATCGATGCCAGACGCGACCCGCTGGTTCAGCAGCCAGGCCACAACCAGTGCATCGTGGATCCAGCATCCCGCCAGTTGACGCGTTTCCATGGAATAGTTGATCCATGGACGCAGCGTGTCTCGCACAAAATCGGCCAGCGGATGATCGACAGCAGTAAGACGGGTGAGATCCTGCTGGGTCAGCAGCGTCTGCGTGGTGACATCCATTGGCACCAGCGTCACGGCGGCACCGCTGTGCAATACCTGATGCGCAGCCTCCGGATCCAGGCCAAAATTGGTGTCTTTGATATAATCATCCAGCGTAAACACGCCACCCATGATGACAATTTCTGCCACAGAGTCTGCCATCGCAGGATAGCGCTGCATTGCCAGCGCCACATTCGTCAGCGGGCCAATCGCCACCAGGGTAATTTCGCCCGGATTGTCGCAAATCAGTTTGCCCATCGCGTCAGCAGCATCAAACGCATCCGCTGCAACATCTGCTGGTTGACGCACGCCCTTCCACAGCTCACTCAGCGCAAGCTGATTGACCCGATTATCCAGCGTTTCACGCCACGGCGCAGGATCTTCCTGTAACGCCTGCGTCGCACCCTGGATGACCGGAACAGACGATCCCAGCCGGACAATCAGATCTTTGGCGACGCGCGCGCCCACGTCGCTGGGTGTATTGCCCGCCACGGTAGTGATTAATTCCAGCGACAGTGCAGGTGAAGCTAATGCCAGCGCAATCGCCAGCCCATCATCGGTGTTGGCACCCGCGATACCGTTGCCGGGATCGCAATCAATAATGATTCTTTTCATATTTTTATACGTTAACTCTGACTTTGCGGCTGGCAACCGCAGGATTCACCGATTTCAAGATAGTGTGGAAACTCCTTCAATTGCGCTTCGCTCTCGCCCTCTTTCAGCATCTGAATCGCAGAGCGGGCCATGTCACGCAGTGGCTGGCGCACAGTCGTTAATGTCGGGACATGAAATGACGAGTGATTGGTTCCGTTAAAGCAGACCAGCGCCACATCCTGCGGCACCCGAATCTGATGTTCGGAAAAGGCGCGAAGCGCACCAATCGCCTGACCTTCGTTACTGGTAAACAGTGCACGCGGCACACAACCCCGCGCGATCATAGCCTGCGCTGCCTCGTAGCCACCCTGAGGGGTGTAGCTGGCGGGAAACATCAGCGACTCATCAATGTGCAGGCCACGATCCTGCATTGCATCACGCCAGCCCTGGATGCGATCCTGTGCATTGAGCATATCGACCGGACCGCTGATAATGCCGACCTGCTGATAGCCGTGACTTAACAGATGCGCCGTTACCTGCCAGGCGGCCTGACGTTCATTCACCCGCAGCATGTTAACGCCCGGCTGTGGCTCAACCCGCTCCAGCATCACCAGCGGCGTACCGCTGGCTTTAATCAAATCAATGTAAGGATGGCGATCGACGCTGTTGTAAAACAGCCCATCCACCTGACGGTTAAGCAGTCCCTGAATTAACTCCAGTTCTCGCCTGCGGTCATCACCGGCATCTCCCAGCAGCATAACGTGACCGTGGTTCATCGACTCCTGCAGCAACATGTGCGCCATGGAGGCGACAAAAGGATTGCCGATATTAGGCACCACCAATCCAAAGGTCTTGGTATTACCGGATGCCAGTGCGCGTGCTGCGGCATTTGGCCGGTAACCCGTCGCTTTAATCGCTTCAAGTACCCGCTGACGGGTGGCCTCAGCGACCGGACGCGGCCCGTTGTTAATGACATAACTGACGACTGCCACTGAGGTGCCTGCCGCTTTCGCAACTTCTCTGCGGGTCACTTTTCCCGTTAATGACTTAGGCACATCATGTCCCTCCATAAAAACAGGCCGCTTTACACGGCCTGCTGGTTGTCGCTCTCTTCTGGCAGATGAGATCCTCAGGTACTGCTAGATGGCATCTTCAGGCAGATTCAGATTTCGCCCTCGCGTCTCAGGCGCGACAAAGGTAGTAAAGAATCCAATGGCGGCCATTGCCGAGAAATAGACTGCAATCGGCCACCAGTGACCGGTATAAGAAAGCATAGCAGCGGCAACAAGCGGTGCGGTGCCGCCGGACAAAATCGAGCCCAGTTCTTTAGCCACCGCCATTTTGGTATAGCGATGATGAACACCGAACATCTCGACACCCCAGGCCGCCTGCACGCCAAAAATACCCAGTGACGCCAGCGCCATACCGACCACGATTACCGGAATCACCAGCATCGGTTCACGGGTATCCAGCAGCGTAAAAGCAGGCCAGGCGTAAAACATCAGCAACAGACAGAAAACGCGATACACGATCCGGCGACCAAAGCGGTCAGAGAGCCAGCCCGCTAAAGGAATGATCAGGAAGCCCAGCAGCGACGCGAGAAACACGGCGGTGGTCGGTACAGACTTATCCACCATCAGCACTTTTGCGACGTAACCCACGATGAAGCCCTGCGCCAGATAGGAAGGGCCGTTTTCGCCGATGCGCAGGCCAACCATGGTCCAGAAAGCGCGGGTACGCTGGAAGAAAGGCCGCTGATCGACCACCGACGCTGCCTTCATGCCAGCACGTTCCGCTTCCATCTCCGCTTTTCTGCGCTCAAACACCGGCGTTTCTCGCAAATGACGGCGAATCCACAGCGCAACCAGTGCAATCAGCGCACTGCTGAGGAAAGGAATGCGCCAGCCCCACTCCAGCAGGCTCTGCTGATCCATCTGCACCACCAGCAGCCAGACCAGCGAAGCCAGCAGCGTGCCACTATTGGAACCCAGCGCGATCACAGAAGAGACCAGTCCGCGGCGCTCTGTCGGCGCATATTCGCCCAGCATCACCGTGCCGCCCGATAACTCCGCACCCGCGCCGAATCCCTGTGTAAAGCGGAGCAGAACCAGGCAGGCAGGCGCCCATACGCCAATAGAGGCGTAGCCCGGGATTAAGCCGATAAAGGTTGTGGAAGCACCCATCAGAATAATGGTGGAGATCATGACGACCTTTCGGCCTTTGCGATCGCCGAGCCAGCCAAAAAACAACGCGCCGATGGGCCGGGCAACAAAGCCGACTGACCAGGTCGCGAAGCTGGAGAGCAGCGCCATGGCTGGGGTTGATTCGGGAAAGAAGACGTCGCCAAAGATGATACCGGCAGCCAGGCCATAGAGCGCGAAATCCGCGTACTCCATTGCCGTTCCGAGCCAGCATGAGAAAGTGGCGCGCCAGAAATCTTTGCGGCCTGAAGGGGTGTCAAACCGCTCATCGGCGGCTGAAGTGGATGACAGTGATGCCTGCTGCTTAACGGAATTGTGTGCCGTCATAACCCTATCCCTGAATGAGTATGCAGATCGATAAACGCCCGTCCATGGGTCGATTCCCTGATGAAAGCGGAATCCCCCGGTGACGACGTTCAGTGGGCGAACCATGATGAAAGGTTAAAGGATTCCCTGGTGTTGGAATCGTATTCATCGCCCCCTTTCGCCGGTGTATTTTTCACCGGTCGCTTAAACTGAGCGAATATAACTTAACAATCGATGGAGCCTACTGTGCATCGGGCACCGTGAGCAATCACTGGGGACTTAGTGTATCTACGCGCGTAGATAAATCAATAGATCCTGACGATATTTGTTAGAAAAACTTCATTATAACATTCCGTCATCACCCATTTTTTGCGCAAATTCAGCGAGTTAAACGCCTTCTTATTGCACAAAAAAAGTTACCAGCGCCTGTAAGTTATCTGATTCACTAATCATTAAGCACGATAAAAGGGGCAACGTTCCCTTCATCATTTTCAGTTATCGCACGCGCAGATTACCTGCAAATGACACTGGCTGTTTATTCTGAAAAATCACCGTAAACACAGGCAATGCGTTACCCTGACCAAAAGGCCGGACAGAGATACGATGAAAATTATTCTGATGCGACACGGTAAACCTGACCACCAGGCGGCGGGTCGCCAGAGTGTGCAGGCACTGGCTGACTGGTGCGAAGCGTACGATCTGTCACAGGTCAGTGACGGACCGCCGCCGCGCAGCATCGAAATTGCCCGTCAGGCTACGTTTATCGTCTGCAGTCCCCTGCCCCGCGCGCAATCCTCACTGAGCCAGCTCGGTCTGGAACCCCATGAGGTTGATGCGCTGTTCAGCGAAGTCGCCGTGCCGCTGGTGAAAACCGGTGAGGTACAATTACCGACCGTGTGCTGGCTGGCCCTGCTGCGGCTTTTGTGGTTTTGCGGTTATGCAGGCGACGCGGAGTCGCTGCAACATGCACGCAGCCGCGCTTCGGCGGCGGCAGAAAAACTGATCGATCATTCACAGCAAGGCACGGTACTGCTGCTGGGCCACGGCATCATGAACAAAATGATTGCGCGTGAGTTACGAAAACGCGGCTGGCAGGCAGAGAAGCATGCCAGCAGCCGGCACTGGAGCACTGCGATCTATCATCGTCCGTTTATCTGACCGAGCGGAAAATAGCCCAGTACCTCACAGCCCGTGCCAACACGCGGCGTGGCAATGACTTTACGCTGTGCCAGATCGATCACACTCAGCGTGCCATCATCCTGATTGGCAATCAGCAGCTGTTGCCTGTCGGGCGTGAAGCAGCCATCCATCGGCATGTTACCCACGCTGATATCGCCCAGCGGATTCAGCAGATCGTCAAACAGTGTCACCCGCGGTTCCTGATCCCCTATTGCCACCAGCTGTTCGCCATCGGCGCTGAAGCGAACCACCTGACAAGGCTGCTGATGACCCGGCAACGTAATGCGCTGGCGAATACGGTGGCTCTGCCGATCGATCAGATAGAGCAGCGGCGCGTCAGCGGCACTGGCGACCAGATAAGGGTGTTTCGGTGATGCGGCAATGCCCGCAATCGGGCCAGGAAGCAGGATGGTATCGATCACTCGTCCTTCCGCTTCACAGAGATCCACAACGGTGATGGTCGCATCCTCTTCGTTATCGGTGAACAGCTTGCGGCCGCTGGGTGACAGTGTCAGGCGATGCGCATTGTGAGAAGGAATCGGGATAATTTTTTCTACTTTGTCAGTCTGCGGATCGATCACCGCCACGGCGGCACTCTGCTCACAGCAGAGATAGACTTTGCCATCGCGCCCCAGCTGTCCGCTGTGGGGTGCCCGCAGCGGCGACAGATCGATAAAGCCACTGATCTCGCGACGCTGTAAATCAATGACCGCCACTTTATGACCCGGATGCGGGTTATTACCATGAACGCCGTCGCCATAAATAGGCACATAGGCCTTACCCCAGGGGGCCAGCATCAGGAGTTCATGCGGCCGCGGTGGAAAAGCGTTCAGTTCCCGCTCGACCGCGAAGGTTTCCGGATTAAGAAACAGGACGCGATTACCCTGCTTATCGACCGCCAGTAAACCGTAAGCTTCACTCTGCATGCGCACTCCTTTCTCAGTAAGTTCTTCTTAAGCGTAGACAATCCTCTTCAGCCTGTCTGATGCTGCGGATTGATGAGCCGGGCTTACCCCACCCATTAAGTGCAATATTCACGACTGCGGTGACCAGGCCTTATGTCAGCCCGATAATAAGGCATGATATTAAGATATTCCTTAATTAAGGGTTTCGTTATATTTAAATAAATGATTAACAGCGACCATATTATTATTTCGACAAGATGACCGGATTATTTCCGTATTATCCTAAAATCAAAAAAAGACATAGCTAATGGGTAAATAATGTTTTATTAAAAAGGTGCAGTGCAATTAAACAGCCGTGAGGAAACTTCCGCGCGCTAAACCACTGCGTCGCCACCAGGGAAAACCATTCATTCATTCCCGCACTCATCGGAATTGCAGCCAGTATGCAATGCCAGCCGTTGCCGCCGCACGCGGAACGGGCAGAGCCTGTACTGTGACGGGAAAATAAAAATAACAGGTGCACCATGACTTCACATCGCCAACGTCCAGCGCATAAAATCTGGCGTAACTGGAAAAGAATATCGTTCAGTAGCCAGATGTTATGGAATAAGAAACAGCAGAGACTCTGTCAGGCACCGGAATATGATCCGGGACAGGAAGATAATGTCGTATTGGTCTCGCAGCAGAAAGATCTGCCGGAGATTCCAAAAATTGTCTGGATGGTCTGGCATAACGATCACCTGCCCACCTCAATGGCGCTGAACATCAGTAAAATCCGGCGGGATAATCCCGATCACCAGGTGCATCTGATTACACAGCGCACGCTGTCGCAGTGGCTGCCCGAACTCAGCTTTATCTCTTCGGATCTGACGCTGGCCCATAAAAGTGAAATTATCCGGCTTGAGCTGATTCACCGTTATGGTGGCATCGGCATCGACTGCAGCACCCTGCTGTTTGAGAACCTCGCCTGGGTGCATCGCGCGCACGAGGCACGGCCAATGGATCTCATCGGTTACTACCGCGAGCAGTCAACGATGAACCTGCTGGCGCCGGTTACTGAGAGCTGGTTTCTGGCCGCGCCACCGCAAAACCCGTTTATTCGCGAATGGCTGAAACAGCTGGCGCCGGTTAAAAACGTGGGTATCCGCAACTATTTCCATGAGCTGAAGAAGCGCGATGATTTTCCGCTGATTGTGCAGAATATTGATAATCCCTCGCGCCAGCTCCTGTCGCTGGCACAGCAGGTTGCAATGCGTGAATACCGGCGGGCCAATCTCTATCTGCGTAAAGGCGAAGCCAGCGCCTGGTACTATCAGCGTTTACATGCCGACAGCAGCAGCGCCTTTGCGCAGTCCGTGATGTTTCATCAGCGGCCACAGACGCCACCGCCGATTATCAAATTAACCGGCAACGAGCGGCTGCATCTCGATTTCAATCTGCGGCTGGGTTTGTATAACCGCAGCAGTTTGATCGGCGAGATGATGCAGACCACGCCACCTGCGCTGGCATTGCCCTCAGCGGTCAAAGCGCGCGCGTAGCCACTGCGTGAACGTGGTGACCGAGCGGGGGACCTGCGCCGCCCAGGGCCGGACGATCCACAGGCGGGCGGCAAAGGCCTCAACAGGCTGCCACGCCGGCAGCACCTGCCGCAATGTACCGGCTGCCAGCGCCTCACGGGCGCTGAAATCGGGCAGCATCGCAATCCCCAGTCCCTGCAGCGCGGCATCGCGTATCGACTCGCTGTTGTTGGTGGCAAAGCTGCCCTGAATCCGCACCTGCACCTGTTCACTATCCGTTGTCGTCTCAAACCGCCAGCGCGGTGACTCGATGCCACGTGGGTAGTAAAGACAGTTGTGCTGCTCCAGATCCTGTGGCGTCTGCGGTACACCCTGCAGGCTAAGATAGGCGGGTGAGGCCACCAGCAACGTCCGGGTATTGCATAGCGGCAACGCGACATGGGTTTCCGGTAGCGTGTCACTGTGTCGAATCGCCAGATCAAAGCCTTCGCTGCTCAGTGACACGATGCGGTCGGTCACATCCAGCTGCAAACGCACCTGCGGGTAGTCACGCAGAAACTCGCCAATGATTGGCACCAGTTGCTGACGGGCAAACGCCACTGGCGCGGTCATCCGCACCAGACCCCGCACAGGTCCGGCGGTATCCCTCACGCTGAAAAAACTCTGCTCGATGCGGGAAAACGGTTCGCGGAGCTCCTCCACCAGCTTCTCGCCTGCTGACGTCAGTCGCACACTGCGCGTGGTGCGCTGTACCAGCAACACACCCGCCATCTCTTCCAGCTCTTTGATTTTCTGACTCATCGCCGCTTTGCTGACGTCGAGCCGCTCTGCCGCGCGGGTAAAACTGCCCTGCTCTGCCAGTACGGTCAGCCAGTGCAGATGATCCCACAGCGCATCCGTTTTCATCTCTTTCATTGTGATTGTTCACTATAGTGAATAATCATTTCAGGCTACGCGCTTTTTCCCGCCGGATAAAGCGGTCACCATAGCGTTATTAATCATGATGAGGAATTCGCTATGCCACTGCTGCAATTTGATGTTATTCAGGGTCGTTCAGAATCCGAACTTCGTACACTACTGGATGCAGCGCACCGCGCTGTGCTTACGGCCTTTAACGTGCCTGAACGCGATCGCTACCAGATTGTTCAGGAAAACAAGCGCTATCAGATGGTGTTTCAGGATACCGGACTGGGATTTACACGCAGCGATAATCTGGTAATGGTGCGGGTCTATACCAGCCCACGCAGCAGCGAACAGAAACAGCAATTTATGGCGGAGCTGGCACGTGAGCTGCGCGAACATTGTGGTGTACAGGGCAACGATTTAATGATCAGCTTTATCACCAACGACAAAGGTGACTGGAGTTTTGCCGACGGCGAAGCACAATATCTCACCGGCAAACTCTGAAAAACGTCCTGACCTCTGCTCTGCTGACGGTGCGCGCCAGCCACCGTCACGCCTGATAACCTCCCTTCTGGAATGACAATTAACCAATCTGCTCTCCACCGCACAATTCGGGCCGGATATGTTGCAGCCGGATGACAGCCAATATAGATTGTCGAAAAACCATCCCCCGAAGATGGCTGGTTGCGTGAAGCCTCGCGTAACCCTGAAAAGAGGATTTCCCATTGTCCGAATTGGTGTCCGTCGCCTTGTTTCTGGCCGCTATTGCCATTTATTCCTGTAAAGCCGGGCGTAACAAATTCTGGTTTATTGTTGTTCTGATTCTGCTGGTGCTTTTCGTTGTGCTGAACGCCACCCTTTATGCCAGCAACTATTTTACGGGTGACGGCATCAACGATGCGGTGCTGTATACCCTGACCAATAGCCTGACCGGCGCGGGCGTCAGTAAATATGTGGTGCCGGCGATTGGCCTGATCATCGTACTGTTTCTGCTGTTCTGCCTGCTGTCGTGGATTCTGCGTCGGCGTAAGCGTCCCCATCACATGGGCTGGTCGCTGCTTGCGGCTGTCTGCGCGCTCGGCTCCGTGCAGACCACCCCGGCTTTTCGCCAGGTCGCGACGCTGATTGTGTCGCATACCCAACTGGCGGATTCTGACTTCGACAACTTCTACAGAGTGCCGCGTAATCGCATTGAGCAGCCGCACCTCAACGTGGTTTACATCTATGGTGAAAGCTTAGAGCGCACCTATTTTAACCCCATCGCTTTTCCTGGCTTAGCGCCGGAGTTAAGCCGGCAGAAAGAGCAGAGCATCGACTTCAGCGAAACCGAACAGCTGCCTGGCACCGATTACACTATCGCGGGCATGGTTGCCTCACAGTGTGGCATTCCGCTGTTTGCCCCGTTTGACGGCAATGCGTCGGCGTCACTCTCCAGTTTCTATCCCCAGAACGTCTGTCTGGGCGACATCCTGAAAAACTCCGGCTACCAGAACTGGTTTATTCAGGGCGCCGATCTGCGTTTTGCCGGTAAAGATATCTTCCTGAAATCGCACGGTTTCGATCCCGAAAACCTGTATGGTTCGCAGGAACTGAAAAGCCGCGTTGCCGATCCCACCTACCGCAATAACTGGGGTTATTACGACGACACCGTGCTGGATGAAGTCTTTGAGAAATATCAGGAACTCTCAAAGGCCGGTAAACCTTTTGCGCTGTTTACCCTGACCGTCGACACCCATCATCCTGACGGGTTTATCTCGCGCAGCTGCGATCGCCGGAGTTACAGCATTGAGGGCAAACCAAACCAGTCATTCAGTGCAGTTGCCTGTTCGCAGGAGCATGTTGCGCGTCTGATTTCGCGCATACAGGCGTCACCGTGGTTCAAAAATACCGTGATTGTGGTGAGTTCCGATCATCTGGCGATGAACAATACGGCGCATGCGTGGCTGGTTAAGCAGCCTCGTCGCAATCTGTTCATGGTGATTCGCGGCGATAAACCGCAGGCGGAGCTGATGGAGGCGAAGCGCAGCACGCTGGATAATGGGGCCACGCTGCTGGATATTCTTGGTGGTGACAATGCGATTGGTCTGGGCCGCAGCAGCCTCTCCTCGATTTCGCTCTCCACCCAGTTCGACGATATGAAAAGTAAGGTGACGAGCTGGAAACCCGACATCATCCAGTTGTGGAACTTCCCGAAGAAAATAGACAACTTCACGGTGGATCAGGCGAAGAATACCTTCAGCTTCTCAGGTACCACCTTTAAATTGCCGATTCTGTTCCGTATCAGTGACAAGCATGTAGAGCCGATGCCGGAAGGAGAATATTCGGCTCCGCTGCGCTATCAGCTGGCCGATTTCGCCGCCGCTGATAAATTTCTCTGGGTCGATCGCTGTTTTAAAATGGCGCGGCTCTGGCAGCCTTCGCTGGCCCTCTCCGGCGATCTCTGTGTGGCGATGGGGCCGCTCGGTGGCACGCCGTCGGTGACGCACGTCGATAAAGCGCAGTGGAAAGGCAACGTGAAGTTCCCGGACGGCGCCGTCAGCGATGCGCGTTACCAGCAGAACCTGGCGCAGCTTCGTATTGAAGATAACAATATTCGCTACAGCGCCGACAGCTTTCGACTCGACGTGCCCGGCGCACCGGAGAGTGTTAAAAGCTTTAGCGGCATCTCACGACCAGAAATCTGGGGACGCTGGTCTAACGCCAATCTCGCACCAGAAGTGCATATCGACTATGTCGATGCGCTGCCCGCAAAGTTCGATCTGGTGATCACCGCGCGCGCGTATGGCCCTAACGCACACCGGGCCATTCCGGTTCGGGTCGGCGACCAGCAACAGTTGCTGTCGCTGGGTGAAGAGGTTTCGACGCATACCCTGCATTTTGACAATCCAACTGCCAGCCATCGTCTGGTGATTGCACCACCGGAGCCGCAACTGAGTAACACCGGCAATATCACCGGTCAGGATCCGCGCAAATTAGGCATTGGTATGGTTGAAATTAAAATCGTGCCACAGTCATAACGCCCATTTTTCTGGTCACGCCTCTGCGGATTCCCGCAGAGGCCCATCACCTGAAATCCTGTCTGACTTAACCGGGTCAGCTCCCCGCTCAGGGCCTGTCGCGCAGCGCTTCCAGCTTCTCGCGCTGCTGACCGTCGGCGGTAAAGTTATCTTCGGCCAGCCAGCGCTGCATCCCCTTTTTCACCTGTGGCCATTCGCTGTCGATAATCGAGAACCAGCGGGTGTCACGCGAACGCCCTTTATAGACGATGGCCTGACGGAACTCGCCTTCAAAACGGAAACCAAGCCGTGCCGCCGCTTTTCGTGAAGGGGCATTACAGCTGTCGCACTTCCATTCATAACGGCGATAACCTAGCGTCTCAAAGGCATAACGCATCAGCAAAAAATGCGCTTCCGTTGCCATGCGGGTCTGCTTCAGCCGGGGTGAGAAAGCGACATGCCCGACCTCCATCACGCCATGTTCAGGCTGGATGCGCATTAAAGATAGAGTGCCCACCGCCTGCTCTGTAGCAAGATCGATCACCGCGAAATGCAGTGGATCGCGACTGGCCTCCAGTTGCTTTGCATAATCCTGAAATGCCTGCCGGTCACTAAATGGCCCCATAAACATGTAAGTCCAGTCACGCCCATCCTCAGCCTGCGACCACGCCTCAAACAGGGCATCGCTATGCCGTGCCACGCTGTAAGGCTCCAGCCGGCACGCCTGCCCAGTGAAAATCTGATGCTGCGGTAATGGACGGGGTTGCCAGTCTGATAGAGGCTGACCGACCGGCTGACCATATTGATTAGTATGTTGTGACATGCTGCCTCCCGGCTACAGATGATATCTGCAGATTGCCACTATCCTGGTGGGTTAAAAAGTACCACAATCATGAAAAATGATAGATCCACGGGAGCAGACGATGAAGCCACAGATCCCCCCTTTGCTGCTGGCTCCATTGATACCAGCCGGCGGGACAACGCTGCAGCAGCAACTTTATCAGCGGATAAAGCAGGGCATTTTGCAGGGTCAGCTTGCTGCAGGAACAGGGTTACCTTCCACACGTCAGCTGGCACTTGAGCTACAGGTTTCACGTAATACGGTGCTTAACGTCTGGACACAGCTTCAGGCAGAGGGCTATCTGATGAGCGATAGGCAAGGCAGCCGTATCAGCTCACTGGCTTTGCCGGCCCGGCAGGCGGATGACGACACGTTAGCCAGCTGGCCGCTGGCAAAACGGATGGATCCCTTTTATCTAAGTCAGTGGGCCGACACCGGCTCACTACCCCTGCGTCCCGGCATACCCGCCCTGAACCATTTCCCGATGGCGGCATGGCGACGAGCGCTGAGTCAGGTAACGCACCACACACCACCGCAGCTACTCGGCTATGGCGATCCGCTCGGCGATCCCGAACTGCGTGCTGTACTGGCGCAACAGTTGCGGATCACACGCGGTGTACGTTGTGATGCCGGACAGATTGTGATTACCGAAGGTGTGCAGCAGGCGCTTACGCTGTGCGTCGCCCTGCTAAGCAATCCGGGCGACCATGGCTGGATTGAAGATCCGGGTTATCGCGGTGCCAAAGCGGCTCTGCAGGGCGGGGAACTTAACGTGATCCCCATCTCCACCGATCACCAGGGGCTGGCCCCTCAGCCGATACACTGGGAACAGACCCCGCCCCGTCTGATCTACACGACGCCCACCCATCAGTATCCCACCGGAGCAGTAATGAGTGCGTCCCGTCGTTTGGCGCTGATTGCTGCTGCGCAACAGCATCAGGCGTGGATTATTGAAGATGATTATGATGGCGACTTCCATTACCACGGTGAGCCTATTATGGCGATGCAGGGCATGACAGATAATGCCCCGGTTATCTACCTCGGCTCATTCAGCAAGACCCTGTTCCCTGCGCTGCGTATCGGTTTTATGGTGCTGCCCGCGCCGCTGGTCAAGCGTCTTCGACCGGCACTGCATCAGATCCTGCGCGGCGGAAACCGTCTGGAGCAGCAGGCGCTGACCCGTTTTATTCTCAATGGTGATTATCGTCGCCATCTGGGCAAAATGCGTCGTCTCTATCGTCAGCGACAGGCACTGCTGCGAACCGGACTACAGCGCGCTGCGGGTCAGGCGATTTCGTTGCTGGGCGGTAACAGCGGTATGCATCTGGTGCTGCCACTCGAGCCTCATCGGGATGACGTCGCCATTACCCGCAAGCTGCACCAGGCTGGCTACGCGCCTGGTGCTCTTTCGACTTTCTATCTGACTGAACCGGTGCAGCAGGGGCTGGTTATTGGATATGGTAACTGCAGAGACACACAGATTACCGCAGCCACAGGCCAGCTAAGTCGATTACTTGGCTGGCCCGGCTAACGTGATCATTTCGCGCTGATGAGGCTGGCCGGTGCGGCAATCGACTGGCGAATCATCAGACGGGCATCAAAGCGCGGCATCGGCCCGACGGCTTCGCCGCGTATCTCTGCAATCAGGCGTCGTGCCGCTTCACGGCCCATCTCATAGACTGGCTGTGCCACCACCGTCAGCGGCGGGGTGACAATCTCACTCCACGGAAAATTGTCATACATAACAAATGAGAGATCGGCAGGGATTCGCAGTCCGCGCTGCGTCACTTCACGCAGCAGCCACATCGCGACCACGCTGTCAGAGGCCACCAGCGCCGTGGGCGGCTGCGGACGCTGCCACAGCTCGGCCACGATACGGGCGATTTCCACTTCATCCAGCGCGTTCACTTTCACCAGCGTCGGATCAAATTCCACACCCGCGGCGGCAAAGGCCTGCATCATGCCGCCGACGCGCTGGGCGACTGGCGTCAGGCCAAAATCGCCTGGCGTGCTGTAGTCGGTTGCCAATGCCATGCTGGTGATATAGGCGATATAACGGTGGCCTGCCTCCAGTAACCGGGCGGTGGCGTCTGCGGCGACATCAGTAAATTCGCAGCAGATCGCCTCTACTTTAAGGCCATTCACAGCGCGATCAAACAATTTCACTGCTCTGCCCTCCTCCAGAACCTGAGTCAGGTGACTGTTGAGATGGTGCTCTGAACAGCAGGGCGCAACGATAATGCCGTCAACCCGCTTTTCCAGCATCACCCGCACCGCATCCTGCTCAGCCTGCAGCTTTTCATCGCTGTTACTGAGCAGCAGATGGTAACCGGCCGTGCGCGCCACATCGGCCATGCCGCGCAGCGCCAGGCCAAAGTGGGGATTTTCGATATCGCCGACAATCACTCCAATGGTATTGGAACGTCCTGTGTTCATGCTGCGGGCCAGAGCATTCAGACGGTAGCCCAGCGCGGTGGCGGCGCTGTTGACCCGCTCCTGCACTTCATCACTGACTGCCCCATAGCCTCCCAGCGCGCGCGCCGCCTGAGCTTTAGAGACTTTTGCTGCGCGTGCCACATCCGCCACGGTAGGCGCTTTCGATTGCCGTTTCTGACTCGTCATAATTATTTTGAATCACAGGTTGATGACAGGAATATTGACGTCGAAAAAAGGCTGTGCTTAAACTCATTGTAACCCCTTGAGACCGGTCTCACAATGCCCATGTCTTAAGGTGCCACCTGTGTTGAGACCGGTCTCAATTATAATCGCTGGCTCAACAGTCTCTGATGTTTAAACCTGCAAAAACGGATGAGCTATGAAATCGCAAACCCCTCGGGGCAAACTGCTGGGCACACTGCTCGCACTCTGTTCACTTTCGTTCTGTACGCTGGCTGCCAGCGATAACAATCCTTATGGGCTGATCGAACCCGACCAGCTACGCATCGCCAGCGTCGGCGACTCCAAACCCTATACCTTCACGGATGCCAGCGGTCAGTTCACCGGCTTCGACGTCGAATTCTTCAGAAATGTCGCCCACCGAATCGGAATCGATAAGGTCGATTTTATTGGTCAAGACTTCTCGGCGATTATGCCAGCAGTGGCCAATGGTCAGTATGACGCGGCGGTGGCGGCTATCGGCATCACCCCGGCGCGGGAAAAGACGGTCGACTTTTCAACCGGCTATCTGGCGGGATTTCTCACCGTTCTCACCCGCGCTGACAGCGGCGTGAAGAATGTCGCCGGCCTGGCGAAACACCGGCTTGGCGTCGTTCAGGGCACGCTGCAGGAGAGCTATGCCGTCGAACACTTCACCCAGACCGATCTTGTCCGCTTCCCGGATAACAACAGCGCCGTTTCCGCACTCAACAACGGCACGTTAGACGCCATCTTCCTCGACTATGAGGCGGCAAAAAGCTATGCCGAACGCTTCAGGCTGGTCTCTGCCGCCGACATCCCCTCGTTTGATGCACCGGCCGGCATTGCCATTGCCAAAGGCAAGCCCGCCTTCAAGGCCGCACTGGACAAGGCCATCAAAGCCGCCATGCAGGATGGCACCTGGCAACGGCTCTATGAGAAATGGTTTCCCGGATCGCCGATGCCAAAACAGTATCTGCCTGGCGGCCAGTAAAGAGGCGGACGTTCGCGTCCTGAGTTAACCGGGGGAACCCCCGCCCTGCATGGAGACGGCGATGGACTTGCTCACCATTCTTTCCCGCACCTTCTTTGATTTTCCATCAATGATGGAAGTGCTGCCGCAGATGCTGGCCACCGGACTGGTCAACACGGTGATTATCTCGCTGGCGGCAACGCTGCTCGGCACGCTGTTTGGTCTTCTGCTGGCGCTGATGGGCATCTCGCCTTCACGCTGGCTGCGACTGCCTGCCCGGCTCTATACCGATCTGTTTCGAGGTCTGCCCTCTATTCTAACTATTCTTCTGATTGGTCAGGGCCTGGCGCGATTCAGCTATCAGCTGTTCGGTCCGACACCCTACCCACTGGGGATCTTCGCGCTTAGCCTGATCGCCAGCGCCTATATGGGCGAGATTTTCCGCGCCGGTATTCAGAGTGTTGAACGCGGCCAGATGGAAGCCTGCCGCGCGCTGGGGATGAGTTATGGACAGGCAATGCGACTGGTGGTGATCCCGCAGGGGATCCGCCGCGTGCTGCCCGCCATCGTTAACCAGTTTATCGCCATCATCAAAGATTCCTCGCTGGTCTATCTACTGGGCCTGATGACCCAGCAGCGCGAGCTGTTCCGCGTGGGTCAGGATGCGGCGGTACTCACCGGCAATCTCTCGCCCCTGATGCTGGCCGGACTGTTCTATCTGATCATCACCGTACCGCTGACGCACATGGTCAACTATGTCGATGTGCGTTATCGCACTGGTCGCCGTCGCCTGACGGTTCCGCAAAGCGGCTTAAAAGAGGTGGATGAAGTCAGGCCGCCCAGCGGCGCACTGATCACGCATCCCCGCATCGGAGGCAACCATGAATAACCTGAGCAGCACAACGGACGCGACCTGGCACGGTGCCAGCCTGGAGCTGCGCGAGCTGACGCTGGCCTATGGCCCGATTGAGGTGCTGCGTAAGGTCTCGCTGCGGGTTGCGCCTGGCAGCACCACCTGCATCATCGGGCCATCCGGCTCAGGTAAATCGACACTGCTGCGCGGCATCAACCGACTGCATGAGCCGCAATCGGGAGATGTCCTGCTGGCTGACCGATCCGTGCTGCACGACAAGCCCGATACGCTGCGGCTGCGGATTGGCATGGTGTTTCAACACTTCAATCTCTTCCCCGATCACAGCGCGCTGGAGAACGTGGCACTGGCCCCGTGGCGGGTCAAAGGCCTGCCCAAAGCGCAGGCGATGGCGATAGCGCGTCAGCGGCTGGAAGAGGTCGGGCTGGGTCAGCGCGCAGACCACCGGCCACGCGATCTCTCCGGCGGCCAGCAGCAGCGTGTCGCGATTGCCCGTGCGCTGGCGATGGATCCCGAAGTCATGCTGTTTGACGAGGCGACCTCCGCGCTCGATCCCGAACTGGTGAAAGGTGTCCTGACGCTGATGGCGGATCTCTGTCGTCGCGGCATGACGATGGTAGTGGTGACACATGAAATGGGCTTTGCGCGCAAAGTGGCGGATCAGGTGGTGTTTATGGATGAAGGCGAGATTGTTGAAGCCGGGCCGCCGGGCGCCATTTTTGATGCACCGCAGTCACCGCGTCTGCAACGTTTTCTCTCTGAAGTGCTGTAACTGAGTAAGGAACCTGATAATGGCAGTAAAAACTGAAATGAACGTGGTGGTACTGGGTGGTGGCGTCATCGGTGTGTCGACGGCGCTGGAGCTGACAAAACGCGGTGCCACCGTCACACTGGTGACCGAAGCCGCGCTCTGTTCCGGGGCATCGGGACGCTCGCTGTCGTGGCTTAACTCGGCGGGTGAACGCTCCTTGCCCTATCACGCGCTGCGTATGGCGGGCATTGATCGCTATCGCACCTTATTTGCTCAGCATCCTGACCTCGACTGGCTGCGTTTTGATGGCGGGGTCTGTTGGTTTAGCGACGATGAGGCCGGAACGCAGGCGCGGCATGCCTATGAAAAAGCACACGGCTACGACTCACAGCTAATAACCGCGGATACCGTGGCGCAGGCAGATGCGACGATCGATCCCGATGCGCTGCCGTCACAGGCGATATTCAATCCCGGTGAAGGCTGGGTCAGCCTGCCACACCTGACCGATTATCTGGTGAATCAGTTCCGGGCGCGCGGGGGTGAAGTGATAGAGCACGCCGGTAAAACCAGTGTGATCACCGGGCATGGCCGTGCCTGCGGCATCCGCAATGATCTGGGAGAACTGCGGGCTGATGCGGTGGTAGTCGCCTGCGGCCCCTGGACACCGGATGTGGTTGCACCACTGGGCGTATCGATCCCCAACGGATCGCCCGTCTCAATGCTGGTGATCACTGAACCAAGCCAACATGAACTCAAAGCGGTGCTGAACACGCCACGCGCCGCTATCCGGCCCAACCCTGGCAACCGTTACGCTCTGGATCATGACTGGTATGAGGAAGATATCCAGCCACTGGCCGGAGGCGATTACCATATTGATAAGCAGGTGGTGGCGAAGCTGGCGGACGAAGCGAGCAGGCTATTACGTGGCAGCGAGTCGCTCAGCGTCCAGAGCTGGAAAATTGGCCTGAAGCCGATTCCCGGTGATGGCGATCCGGTGCTGGGCCAACTGCAGAAGGTGCCGGGCTGTTTTGTCGCGTTCACGCATTCGGGCGCAACGCTGGCGCTGATTGTCGGAGAATTACTGGCGGAAGAGATCGTAAGCGGTGAGAAGCATCCGATGCTGGCGAGCTTTGGTGCGGAGCGTTTCAGCTAAAAAAAGCCGGTCATTGCGACCGGCTGATTTTATTTAGCCACGGAAGAAGATATCGCCTGATTTACCCATGACGATTTTGCCGGTGTCATTGGTAATAAGAATGTAGTTGGCGTTGATATAGGCCCAGTGGGTATTTGCCTGCGGGGCGGGCAGATTACGCTTTTGCCACTCGGTGATGGTGTACGTTTTATCGGTGTACTTCTCTGGCACGATGTCACCGATTTTGTACTCTTTGTAGTCGATGATGATGGTGCTGAGTTCGTAATTAGGGCGTGCGCCGTTGGACGGTGCCGGAGAAGTCGGCGTCGTCGGCGTAATGCCATCATTAGATTGTGAGCTGGTCTGTGGCTGGTTTTGTGCGGCACCAGCGTCCGGCTGAACGCTGCCCGTATCAGGCGTAGCGGGCTGGGCACCCGGGTTTGCAGGCTGAATCTGCGGTGGTGGCGGAACGCTATCCGTTGCTTCGCCAGCAGCCTGTACAGCGGGGATCAGGCTCAGTGAGCCAACCAGTAATCCCATTGATAAAAGTACACGTTGAGTCCTGCGCATAATGATTTCCACGTTGAATTTTGACAGTCAGGCTAAAATTTATCGCACTTCAGTTCCGGTACGCTAATGCTATGTGTAAGGCAAAACAGCGCGATTCACTTTACTGCGCACAGCTCAGGTAACGGATCACTGTACGACCACTTTATCCTGAGTTGCCAAATCGACCAACAACGCAATGCCTAAATAGTTGCTCCAGTTAAAGCCGTTCTGCAGCACCACGATCGCATTGCCGTTACGTTTATCGTAGCCGATAAAACTGGCGTAACCGCCGATATACCCCACCTGATAGGTGATCTGCTGACCTTCAATCGTGTCGGTAACCCAGGCGATGTTCTGCGCCTGCGTCCCCTGCTGATACCATGCGCAGTTCACCGCCATAAACGCCCGACCCCGCGCCGTATCATCGGTGGCATCAAGATGTGCGCGCAAATAAGCACTCAGGTCACGCGCATTACTGTAGAGACTGGCCGCCGCCACCATATTGCCGCGAAAATGCCAGTCGGGCGTCAGCGAGCCACGGCGGATAAATTTTGGCTGATCGCCTGCATGGCCCAGCGCACGCAGCGGATAGCCTGGCAGCGTTTCCGGGACAAAACTGCTTTGACTCATCTTTAGCGGGGTAAAGATAAGCTGTGACGCCAGCGTCTGAATCTCCTGATGAAAACGGGTGCGTATGATAAAACCGAGCAGCGCATAGCCGAGATTGGAGTAGTGTGGCATGCGTACCGCAGGTGCAGAGAAGTCCGCCAGATAAGTCAGCAGTCTGTCACTGTCGAGATTAATATAAAAGTTTTCGCCCGTATCCAGATAACGAACGAACTGCAGCAGCATCGGCAAATCCATATCCTGACGCGGCAGGCCTGAGGTATGCGTCACCAGTTGCAGCAGGGTGATGCGCTGCGCATCAGCACTAAGATGAACCTCTTTCGGTAGCAGGTCGGCCAGCGTGTCACTCCAGCGCAGCTTACCCTGTTCAACCAGCTGGATAATCACTTCAGCCGTCACGCCTTTACTCAGCGAGCCCAGCGCAAACAGGGTATCGGGCGTGATCGGATAGCGATGCGCCCCATCAGTAACGCCGAAAGGATAATAGCGGGTCGGGCCGCCGCGATGAATCACCGCAATGCTGATGCCGGGAACCTGCTTCTGCTGCATGTAGTGCTGCACGATGTCATCGACATTTTCGTGAAAGGTGGCGTGCGTCAGATAAACGCGCTCGCCTACCGGCGCGGAGGTTTGCGACAGGGTTCCACAGCCCGCCAGCAGGAAAACCACGGCTGGCAGGAATTGCGTCATTAATCTGCTGAGCCATTGACCAGCCTGAGGAATCAGTCTGTGGTAAAGCGCAACAGCCTGGCTGCCGGAAAATCCATTTTTCATTTAATGATCATCAGGTTAATTTTATTTAATACGCAGCAGCCCAGCTATAACGCAAAAATGTACCATAAAGTGCTGCAGGCTATCGCATGCATAACGGGGTTAAAGTGGTGTTAAACGCGGTTTAGCCACGGCGTGTCGCCCGAAGATGGTTAGCTGTGTTGCGGCCCACAAGGGTGTACACTGCTGCGGTTTTAAGGCTCAACGCCGCGCTGAAATTTTCACATGCCCGGGAGGCAACCGCATGAAAGAAGGCCCACTGTCCGAGAAAGAGCTGCAATGGCTGGAAGATATGCTGGAAAAATATGGCAGCGAAGCGTCGATTATTGATGTCTCCGAGCTGGATGGCCTGCTGACTGCCGTTCTCTCCGGCCCCACTACCGTTGAACCCAGCCAGTGGCTGGTGGCCCTTTGGGGCGGCGAGAAGCAGATTCCAAAATGGAGCAACGAGCGTGAAATGACGCGCTTTATGTCGCTGTGCTTCCAGCATATGAATGATGTGGCTGATCGTTTATCTGAGTTCCCGGAGCAGTTTGAACCGCTGTTTGGCATCCGCGAGATGGAAGGTCTGGAATTTACCGTGGTGGAAGAGTGGTGCTTCGGTTACATGCGCGGTGTCGCGCTGACCGACTGGTCTGCCCTGCCTGCGGATCTGCAGCCTGCGCTGGACGCTATCGCTCTGCACGGCGTGGAAGAGAATCTCGAAAAGATCGACGCCATGACGCCAGACGAAATGGAAGCCAGCATTGAGGCGATCCGCCCTGCCGCCCTGGCGCTGCACGATCACTGGATCTCTCAGCCGGAAGCGATTCCCGTGCCTCAGAAACCGGTCGCGGCAGAGAAACTGCCTGGCCGCAACGATCCCTGCCCGTGCGGCAGCGGCAAAAAATATAAGCAGTGCTGTCTGCATTGATTGACTGCTTAGCCTCACGATCTGCCGGGCGGCTATTTGGCCCGGCATGCTTCTCTCACGATCCACGACAGTTTGACCTGCATCACTCTACCCATCCCCTTACCTGAATAGACTGCTCACGACTTGAACAGCTTCACGCTTATCGCTAAGGTAAGCGCGATTTTACCCGTCAGGAATAACCATGATCACCATCGCGCTGATTGACGATCACCTCATCGTCCGCTCCGGCTTTGCCCAGCTGCTGAGCCTGGAATCTGATTTCCAGGTGGTGGCGGAATTTGGTTCCGGCCGTGAGGCGCTGGCGGGTCTGCCCGGCAGGAGCGTTCAGGTCTGTATTTGCGATATTTCGATGCCAGATCTCTCCGGGCTGGCGCTGCTGAGCAAGCTGCCGGCGGGCCTGGCCACCATCATGCTTTCAGTCCATGACAGTCCGGCTCTGGTGGAACAGGCACTTAATGCCGGTGCGCGCGGATTTCTCTCTAAACGCTGTCGTCCCGATGAGCTGATCGCGGCGGTGCGCACGGTCTCCACAGGCGGCTGTTATCTGACGCCAGAGATTGCGATCAAGCTGGCCACCGGTCGGCAGGACCCGCTTACCCGACGTGAACGTCAGGTGGCGGAAAAACTCTCACAGGGCATGGCGGTTAAGGAAATTGCCGTTGAGCTGGCGCTGTCACCGAAAACCGTACATGTCCATCGCGCGAATCTGATGGAGAAGCTCGGCGTCAGCAATGATGTGGAGCTGGCGCGCCGCATGTTTGATGGCTGGCAATGAGTCCTTTTGTTTCGCGGCTGATCTCCGTTGTCGCCAGCTTTTTTATCTTTTCGGTGGCCTGGTTCTGCCTGTGGAGTATCAGCCTGCATCTGGTGGAACGCCCGGAACTGGCGGTGCTGCTATTCCCGTTTGGCCTGCGTCTGGGGCTGATGCTGCAATGTCCACGCGCTTACTGGCCGGTGCTGCTGGCAGCTGAGTGGATCATGCTGGTCTGGCTGGCGAAGGTGGTCGCGCTGGCGCATCTGCCGCTGTTAATGGCGGGCAGTGTACTGACGCTGCTGCCAGTGGCGCTGATCTCCCATTACCGCCATCAGCGTGACTGGCGCACGCTGCTGAGCCAGGGTGCGGCACTGATCGCCGCGGCGCTGCTGCAATCTCTGGCGTGGGCGGGACAGCAGGAGATGCTGAACGCCCTGCTACTGACGCTCACCGGTGGTCTGACGCTGGCCCCGACCTGCCTGGTCATCTGGCACTATCTCACCAGCACTCGCTGGCAGCCGCTGGGGCCGTCGCTGGTCTCACACCCGGTCAACTGGCGCGCCCGGCATCTTATCTGGTATCTGCTGCTGTTTGTCATCAGTCTCTGGTTGCAGCTTGGCCTGCCCGCTGAACTGTCGCGCTTTACGCCATTCTGTCTGGCACTGCCGATTATTGCTCTGGCCTGGCACTACGGCTGGCAGGGTGCGCTGATCGCGACGCTGATGAATGCAATCGCGCTGATCGCCAGCCAGACCTGGCACGATCATCCGGTCGATCTTCTCCTCTCACTACTGGCCCAAAGTCTGACCGGACTGCTGCTGGGTGCGGGTATCCAGCGGCTGCGCGAGTTGAATCAGTCGCTGCAGAGCGAGCTGGCGCGCAACCGGCTGCTGGCGGAACGGCTGGTCGAAACAGAAGAGAACGTACGCCAGGAGGTGGCGCGCGAACTGCACGATGATATCGGTCAGACGATTACGGCAATCCGCACCCAGGCGGGCATTGTGCAGCGCCTTGCGCCGGATAATGGCCGGGTGATCCAGAGCGGCGTCCATATTGAGCAGCTCTCACTCGGTGTCTACGATTCAGTGCGGCGACTGCTGGGACGTCTGCGACCCCGCCAGTTAGATGACCTGTCACTTGAACAGGCAGTCCGCTCCCTGATGCGTGAGATGGAGCTGGAGGATTGCGGCATCGTCAGTCACCTTGAGTGGCGTATTGATGAGACGCTGCTGAGCGAAGCGCAGCGCGTCACGCTGTTTCGCGTCTGTCAGGAGGGGCTGAACAACATTGTAAAACACGCCAGCGCCAGCGCCGTGATGCTGAAAGGCTGGCAACAGGATTGTCGCGTTTTGCTGGTGATTGAAGATGATGGCTGCGGTCTGCCGCCAGGTTCCGGTCAGCAAAGCTTTGGTCTGGTCGGGATGCGCGAACGCGTGAGTGCGCTGGGCGGCTCCCTGACGATCTCCTGCACCCATGGAACCCGCGTCAGCGTGCATCTGCCGCTGCGTTCGGCCTGAGGAATCACCGTGTTTAACTTCCTGAAAACGCCCGCTAACGCCGCCCCGCTGCAGGACAAAGGTGAGATTGATAGCCGCTATCGCTACTGGCGACGGCACATCATGTCAACCATCTGGATCGGCTATGCCCTGTTCTACTTTACCCGCAAAAGCTTCAACGCGGCAGCACCTGAAGTGATCGCCAGCGGTGTGATGATGCGAACCGATATCGGCCTGCTGGCGACGCTGTTTTACATCACTTATGGCCTGTCGAAGTTCTTCTCCGGTATCGTCAGTGACCGCTCCAATGCCCGCTATTTTATGGGACTCGGGCTGATCGCTACCGGCGTGGTCAATATCCTGTTTGGCTTCTCCACCTCGCTATGGGCTTTTGCGCTGCTGTGGACCATCAACGCCTTTTTCCAGGGCTGGGGCGCGCCGGTCTGCGCGCGCCTGCTGACCAACTGGTATTCGCGTAACGAGCGCGGCGGCTGGTGGGCATTATGGAACACCGCGCACAACGTTGGCGGTGCGGTTATCCCGATCGTTATCGGCGCGGTGGCACTGCACTATGGCTGGCGAACCGGGATGATGATTGCGGGCAGTTTAGCGATACTCGCCGGACTGTTTCTCTGCTGGCGTCTGCGCGACCGGCCTCAGACTGTCGGCCTGCCCACTGTAGGCGACTGGCGACAGGATGAGATGGAGATGGCGCAGCAGCAGGAAGGCGCAGGTCTGAGTCGCAAAGCGATCCTGACCCGCTACGTGCTTTTCAATCCCTATATCTGGCTGCTGTCATTGTGTTACGTGCTGGTCTATGTGGTTCGCGCCGCGCTCAATGACTGGGGGAATCTTTACATCTCCGACACGCTGGGGGTGGATCTGGTGACGGCCAACTCGGTAGTCACCCTGTTTGAGCTGGGCGGTGTGATAGGCGCGCTGGTCGCGGGATGGGGCTCGGACAAGCTGTTTAATGGCAACCGTGGCCCCATGAACCTGATTTTTGCAGCCGGGATTTTGCTTTCCGTCGGCTCACTGTGGCTGATGCCCTTTACCAGTTACGTGATGCAGGCCGCCTGCTTTTTTACTACCGGTTTCTTCGTCTTCGGCCCGCAGATGCTGATCGGCATGGCGGCTGCCGAGTGTTCGCATAAAGAGGCGGCGGGCGCGGCAACCGGCTTCGTCGGTCTTTTCGCCTATCTCGGCGCGTCACTCTCCGGCTGGCCGCTGGCGTGGGTAATCGACGTCTGGCACTGGAGCGGCTTCTTTGCGGTGATTGCCACGGCGGCGGGGATATCCGCCCTGCTGCTGTTGCCGTTTTTAAATGCTCAGGCGCCGAGATCCCTGCCTGAAGCGTGATACGCCTCTCCTTTTTGCCCCAGGTGGGGCAAAACTAAGAAATTTTCCTGGTTTCGCCTGGATGCTGTCTCAGGCCAGTCTGGCGGCAAGTTTTTACAATGCCAGCCATTAGCTGCCCATTGCAGCTATTCCAACCAGGAGAATCCCCTTACATGCTGGCATTCCTCAAACAGGTGCGCAGACCAACGCTGGATCTGCCAATCGAACTGCGGCGAAAGATGTGGTTCAAGCCGTTTATGCAGTCCTATCTGGTGGTCTTTATCGGCTACCTGACCATGTATCTAATCCGCAAAAACTTCAATATCGCGCAGAACGATATGATCACCACCTACGGACTGAGCATGACGCAGCTGGGGATGATCGGTCTGGGTTTCTCCATCACCTATGGCGTCGGGAAAACCCTGGTTTCTTATTATGCTGACGGCAAAAACACCAAGCAGTTCCTGCCGTTTATGCTGATTCTTTCGGCCATCTGTATGCTGGGTTTCAGCGCCAGCATGGGCACAGGTTCCGTCAGCCTGTTCCTGATGATCGCCTTTTATGCTTTAAGCGGATTCTTCCAGAGTACCGGCGGCTCCTGTAGCTACTCCACCATCACGAAGTGGACGCCGCGCCGCAAGCGTGGCACCTATCTGGGGATGTGGAATATCTCCCACAACCTCGGCGGTGCCGGTGCGGCAGGCGTGGCGCTGTTTGGTGCCAATGTGCTGTTCAACGGCCATGTGATTGGGATGTTTATCTTCCCGTCTATTATCGCGCTGATTGTTGGTTTTATCGGCCTGCGCTACGGCAGCGATTCCCCGGAGTCTTATGGCCTGGGCAAGGCCGAAGAGCTGTTTGACGAAGAGCTAAGCGATGAGGATAAAGAAGCTGAAGATGAGTCGATGACCAAATGGCAGATCTTTGTCGAGTACGTACTGAAGAACAAGGTGATCTGGCTGCTCTGCTTCGCAAACATCTTCCTCTATGTGGTGCGCATCGGGATCGATCAGTGGTCAACGGTTTACGCCTTCCAGGAGCTGAAGCTCTCTAAAGAGGTGGCGATTCAGGGCTTTACCCTGTTTGAAGTGGGTGCACTGGTGGGTACGCTGATGTGGGGCTGGCTATCCGATCTGGCCAATGGCCGTCGTGCGCTGGTGGCCTGCGTCGCAATGGCGTTGATTATCGCCACGCTCGGGATCTATCAGCATGCCAGCAACCAGTATGTCTATCTGGCCTCGCTGTTCGCACTGGGCTTTCTGGTCTTTGGCCCACAGTTGTTAATCGGCGTTGCCGCGGTCGGCTTTGTGCCGAAAAAAGCGATTGGCGCAGCGGATGGGATCAAAGGCACTTTCGCTTACCTGATTGGTGACAGTTTTGCCAAACTGGGCCTGGGCATGATTGCCGACGGCACACCGATATTTGGCCTGACCGGCTGGGCTGGCACGTTCGCCGCACTGGATATCGCCGCTATCGCCTGTATCTGCCTGATGGCGTTGGTTGCGGTGATGGAAGAACGCAAGATTCGCCGCGAGAAACGGTTACAGCGATTGAAGATGGCATAATCTGTTGAACTTAAAGCCCGGTACGTGACGGGCTTTTTTGCTAATGTGAATTGACATTTCCGGGCGAGATCAGGGTGTATTTTATTTACTCTGATTTCGAAACGTCATTCCAGTCTTTGCCAATCAGGGGGTAATCCATTCAGCATATGGCCTGAAAACTAAGCCTTACGATAGGACGGTTTTATCGTTCAGGTTGTACAGAACTGTAGGCAGAGGCTCATTTTACAGAATGTTGCGGCTCAAGCAGACGTAGCATAAGTAGTATGCTTTGGTAACTCAGTAATGAACCTAACCAGCCTCTGTATTCATACCCAGCCTTTTGCGTATCTGGTGAAGATCAAACTTCATAAACCTTGCCTTAACGCAGATGTCATCGTGGTTTTATATATACAACGTCTAAAGTAAATATTCCTGAGAAATTTAACCAGCCTTTTTTCAACTATAAGTTGAATCGCTTAAATTTTTACACCGAAGTTGTAAAGAACATGCCTGAGAAACCTGTGCTCGATGGTCAAAAAACGGGCTTTTGCTGCGGAGAGATGAAAGATGATATGCCTTATGATGAGCGGTTTTCTGAACAGCTTGCGAAAGTGATAAAGATTTTTCCAGCTTCGAACTATATCGTCAACGTGAAACAGACGCTGGGTATGGAAGATCGCCACCAGGAATGCATGGAAGCAGGATTTTGAAAAATAACGGTTTATCAATGACTTTGTGTCGATTATTATGATGAGTAAAAAAATCATCGACATGCCTGTCGGAAGCAAAAAATATTTCTGGCTGACACTTGGCTACTATCCCCCAAACACCGGTTGTACCTCAGCAGCAGGACAGAACTAACATATGAATACTTAGTCAATTGATACGATAAAAAAGGTGATTTTACGCGGTCGTGTGTAATAAAATCATCAGTCTTTGCTCTGAAGTAGCCCGCTTGGCCTGGTGTCGGCAAAAAATTTTAGAAGGCATTAACTTTATGAAATTGTTTCTAGGCTTTATTTTGATTTCGGGCATCGGATGGCTGCTTGATATGACGACATTTACACTCTTGTCAAAATTTTTCGGCACAGCACCAGCTTATGCAAACTTCATCTCTTCAATGGTCGGCGTGACCTATGTCTGGATCGTCGCATTGAATCGACTGTTTAAACGGCGCGAGTACAGCAAGTCGATTTACCTTCCTGTTTACTGGGGCTATCAGGGGATATCAATATTGATCTACTCAACGTTAATTTCAATCGTTGCAGTCTCCAGCTTCAACTTTAAAATTAGCGAGTTACTTGGTATCCATTCTGCTCTGGTTGCAAAAATAATTATCACGGTTCCCAATTTATTAACCAATTTCCTTTTTATGACAATACTGACCAGGTTTATGAAACCTGAAAGTCGATAACAGGCGCGATGATGAAACCCAGAATTTTAGTTTTTATACCTGCCTACAGATGCGAAACACAAATTCGCCGCGTTCTCAATCAATTTGATAATCGCGTACAGCATTGGATTGATACCGTCATGGTCATTGACAATCAATCCCCCGACCAGACTTTAGAAGTAGCCATTGAATGTGGCAAATCAGTGTTAACGCACTGCAACTTTATTGCCTGGCGCAATGAAGACAATTATGGGCTTGGAGGCTCTCATAAAGCAGCCTTCCTGTATGCTATTGAACAAGGTTTTGACTATCTGGTCGTGTTACACGGAGATGATCAGGCAGACATTCATGATCTCATTCCACAACTGGAAGCAGGTAGTCACTTAGGTGTTGACTGTTTATTAGGCGCACGATTTATGCGCAATAGCCAGCTTAAAGGTTATTCGTGGTTTCGCACCTTTGGCAATCGCGTGTACAACATACTGTTCTCGCTTGTGGCAAAACGATCCATTTATGACTTGGGTTCAGGCCTTAATGTATACCGTCTGGAAACCTTTCGTGAATTTTACCTGAAAAAATTTCCTGACGACTTGACCTTCAATTATGTCATGCTTCTGGCAAGCTACCACTTAAAGCAAAAAGTGCGCTTTTTTCCTATTTCATGGCGTGAGGAAGATCAACGTTCCAACGTCAAACTGTTCAGTCAGGCATTTAAAGTACTTGGTTTACTGACAAGCTACGCTTTTAAACGAAGCAAATTTTTGAACAGCGAACTACGTGCGCGTAGCTTTGAGACATATACCGGGCAGATTCGCTACCGTAAAAACAAAGAGAATTGATGAATCAGACATGAGTAAAAGCCTGAGAATTTACCTGATCTTACTGCTAGCCATCGTGATTGGGTGGCTGTGGTGGCACACTTCCGTAGTAGCCGATCTCGGACATATCACAAACTGGGCGGGCCTGCTTGGCATCACGATATTATATCTTTGCTCGCATATTTTCCGCATGCTACGCCTGATTTTGTTAACACTGGATAAACGGAAGAATGCGTTTTCTCTTGTCTCTGCGCACGCTCTGACTGCTTTACCCAGCAGCTTTTTACCGTTCAAGCTGGGCGAAATATTGCGTCTTTTTGCATTCTTACGCGTATATGACCAGCGCCAAAAGGGGATTGCGGTCTGGCTGGCTGAACGATTTGGCGATGTCCTGGTGCTCACTGTATTCATTTTTAGCTTTTATCTACTAAGCATTGATGTGCCACCTAGCATGCAAATTGTTTTTATCGTTTTTGTACTCGTTAGCGTAATAGGCCTCTTCGGTATATTCGCAGTGGCAAACGTGCTTGTCTATCTCAACCGTCATCTGGTTCATACCAGTCTGTCAACACGTGGACTGATGATTCTTCGTACCAGTCATACCCTGCGTAGCCTGGGTAAAAACTTACACAAGTCACTTGAGGGACGCGTTGCTGGTTTCCTGCTTCTTTCCGTTTTAATATGGTTGTTTGAGATAATGGCGCTGTCACTTTTTATCAAACTGCTTGCTATTGACGAACCAAACTTTGCAGAACTCTTTGCCTCGGGCCTGCTGGCGAGTTTACCAACAGGCAGTCAGGACGCCTTTGGTGTTTACCAGTCACTCGCTCTTGTCATCATGACCGTTGCGTTCTTACTTGCGGTTTGGCTTGCAGCACGCTTCAAAATAACGAGAATTTGATATGTCAGACATACATTCCAAACTTATCATCATTATCGATGACCGTGAGTTCACAAGCGGTGAAGTCTGTAGCCTGGTAGGTGTCCGCAGCTATGGTGAAATCATTTTAAAGCGCCGTCCGTTATTTGAACATTTCCGGGATGCTTTACCTGAGTGGGCAAAGCAGCGTTTAGTACGCCTTAAAAATAATGATGACCTGGCAGCACTGCGCTCAACGCTGGAGAGCTGCAGTGAAGACACCGCAGCCTGTGTAATTGCCGGTCGTGCCGGATTTCCGAGAGCTGATTTACTTACCCAGTTAGTTGAACGCCTGCCTTATGCTGAAGAGGACTTTACTAATTCTCTTTACAAACCCTTGCTGGTATTTTTGCATAATGCCCATCATTTAGTGGACAGATGGAAGGAATTTGCTGCTGCACCATTACATATGTGGTCAGAGTCGTGGCAGGATAGTCAGAGATTGCAATCTCTGCAGTTATTGGATTTAGGAAAAATTCGTGAATTTCTCTCATTTAGCAGTGGCTCAACAGCTACCCGCCACTTTAATGAGGTCATGATCGACACGTATTACTATACAAAGAGTTCGAGCGATAAGCGAAAAATGCAGGCCGAGTATATGTTCTATAGCCTGGTACCTGAGCGGATGAAGCCGTGGATTATTCAGCCCTTTAACTTTAAAGACGAGGGTGGTTTTGCCTCGTACAAGATGCTGCGCTATTATCTTGCTGATTCTGCGCTGCAGTGGGTACATGGCGCTTTTGAACCCGATACTTTTGCTCCATTTATTGAGCGTTTACTCTTCTTTATTTCTGACAGGCCAATGCAAGCTTGTCCTAAAGAGCAGTCTGCCGCGCTGGCAAAAAATCTATTTGTGACAAAGCTGGAAAAACGAGTAAATGAATTTTTAACAATGCCTGAAGGCATACGAATCAACCAGCTGGCATCAAGCACATCGCCAGAAATTGAACTTTCGCATCTTACTAACCGCTATTTGAAGCTTTTTAAGCGGTTCGAAAAATCATTTAGTTTTGATTATCGCGTTGTTGGTCACGGCGACCCTTGCTTTTCAAATATATTGTATGATCAGCAGCGATACCTGCTAAAGTTAATAGATCCCAAAGGAGCTTTATCAGAAGAAGAGCTTTGGACTCATCCGTTGTATGACTTATGCAAAATCTCTCACAGTGTAATGGGTGATTATGACTTCATTAATAATGGACTTTATAAAGTAGGTTTTGAGGACAATAATAACTTAGTCCTTAGTTTCAATCATACTAACCATTTAAATCTGAAGCCTATTTTCATCAATCAGGTTAAAGCTATGGGTCACGACGTTCGCATTGTGCGTTTAGGCGAGGCCTCTTTATTTTTGTCAATGCTGCCACTGCACATTGACTATCCAAATAAGGTGCTCGCATTTATGTTAAAAGCGCGCCAAATACTCGATGAGGTTGAAGGTGTTTAATCAGACTGAACAAGTTGATGGTACTTTGGTTGTTGATATAGATGGCACGCTCTGCGATGTTAAAACTGCAGAACAATCTTATGCTGATCTTATCCCACGGCAGGATATGCTCGACAAATTAGCAGCCTATCAGGCTAAAGGCTATCGTGTGTTGTTATATACATCACGTAATATGAACACTTATAAGAATAATCTTGGCGAAATTAATAAGCATACGGCACCCGTTTTGCTTGAATGGCTTGAAAAATGGAAAGTTCCTTATGATGAAATTTTATTCGGAAAACCATGGCCACGAAAACTCGGTTTTTATATCGACGATCGCTCCATTCGGCCTGACGAATTTTTGAAATTGAGTGAAGAAGAAATTCAGGAATTACTTGGTCAGAAACAGGAATAAAACATGTCACTTAATATAGTAATCACCATGGCAGGACGTGGCTCACGATTTTATGATGCTGGTTATAAGACACCAAAATATGAAATCATAGCGCATGAACGCAGCCTCTTTGACTGGTCTATGCTTTCATTAAAAAATTTCCTTACACCAGACTGTAAGGTTATCTTTGTGTGTCTGGGTGAAAACAACTCTTCAGATTTTGTCCTGCGTCAGACGAATGCGATGGGCCTCAATGACGTTAACATTGTCGAGCTTGAAGAATTAACAGATGGGCAGGCCACCAGTGCTTACTTATCACGCGATTTGTGGAACCCCCACTGGCCGCTTCTGATTTACAATATTGATACATACGTTAAACCCCATGCTCTGACTCCTGCTGACATTCGCCCCGGCTCTGATGGCTGGGTACCTTGTTTTCAGGTTCCAGGTGAGCACTGGAGTTTTGTTAAGTTAGGAGAGGATGGATGGGCCGTCGATCTTGCTGAAAAACAGCGCATCTCAGATTATGCTTCTATCGGTTTATACTGGTTTGGCAATGCAGATCGATATGTAGAACTTTACGATCGATTTTTCAGCGACACACAAAATTTGGTTCGCGGAGAAAAATATATCGCACCCTTATATCGCCAGTTATTGATTGAAGGTGGAAAAGTATCTTTGTCTGACTTACAGTTATCTGATGTTCATGTGCTTGGCACACCTGCAGAACTCGACAGATTTTTGGAGCTCCCACCAGCTGCTTTGTAAAACGACGAGACGTCAGAGCGACGGGAATTGCATCATATTTTTCAGACAGGATCAATCCTGTAAAAGTCCGGGACAGTGATATACCGATAGATGTTCTCAATATAGCATCTATCGCTTATTTACCGACTCAATATTATTTTTTTCTGTTCTATTCTCAGAAAACTTGACGAATATCAAATTTTTATGATTTTTAAGAAGATGATATTCTATTTTTTGATATTCAATGTTAAAGAAAAATAGATTAATGACCTTTGATTGACGATTTAACGCAATACAAAACCAGCTAATTTTTCAGCTATCAACTTTAAATATTTTCACTTCGCTAATTTTTGTATTAACTTTTCAATTCAAAAACTATCGTAATATCTTTTAGATATCTCAGACATTCTTTTCAGGTTTGAAATTCATATAAAAAAGGTGACCATTTTTAGTGGCCACCTGTTAGACTGCGGAGCCAGATTGAAAATTCTATAATATTAACACCAGCCGAAACTTTAACTAAACATGTCTATTTATAGCTTGCCTTTAGACGGTGCGGTAAAGTTTTCAAAACGATATAATCCTGGACCGTTATTCCCAATCTCACCACCTGACATTGGGATAAAGGGAATGCGTTTTGGCGGATTAAAATACTCTTCATAACCATCTGGCTTATAAATCTTATTTACGAGCCATTCATTTTGAAGACTCATACCCAGAACTGGCCAGGTCCATCCCCAGCGATATTTATATGCATTCTCATTATTTTCAGCAGCTAATTTAATGCGAACTTCATTTGGATCGATTATTGAAGAGGATGAATTCTGTAGTATCTGGGACGTAGTTTTTGAAAATTGCGTCCACTGGATATTATTTGAAATTTGCCATGAAGATGCAGAAATAACCCCTATGCAGATAATAAATTTATATAAAGACTTAAGGTTATCTGTAATTGGCGTGCCGTATAACACATAAGCTATAGCCAATAACATCCACCCAGCAGAGCCAAACGTTATCAAAAATCTGTATTCAAACTCTCTGACAGGGTCAGTAAGATTAAAGTCATAAAGCGAGGACACTCCAGTAAATAACATCCATCCCGATATAAATAGCAAAATAACAGAAGTGCTTTTTTTTAATAATTGCATTCCAGCTAAGCGACGAGTAAAGGAAGACTGCCATAAGAAAATCAGTACCAGAGCAATCGTCATCAAAACACTTATTTTGGTATTGCCGAGCCATATCTCTGAAGGTTTTAACAATGTAATAAGCTTTAGAAATTCAGATGTCTGCTCTCCTACCGGATGCGAATACTGCCAGTATGCAACAAAAATTGACTGACACAAACCTATCGTACCAATAAAATACATTTTTGACTTTCTGTTATTAACAGGAACCTTCTTTCGAAAGAATATACTGCATATCGCACCGATAGAGAAAATACCTCCCCATATTATCAAGCTCTCATGCGCTCGGAATAAAACAATACTAACAGAAAATATTATTGCCCAATCAAACCATTTTATTTTTAAATTCAATAGCAAATAATGGACTACTATCCATGACAGCGCTAGAGAGGTAAACGCCTGATTGAGGATAAACATATCTGATGGAATGGCGCACGTTACTACATTAATGACTGCGAAGTAAAAAACTCTAAAATCACCTGCTCTGCGACTGAGCGTATAGCAGTAAAAATAGAAACATATCGGTGCCAGGAAAAGCCCCGCACCGAAAAAAAGCCTCAATTCATTTAGCTCGTCAATGCCTGATTTTAGGGCAAGTACTAGTGGAAACTGATTTATAATGTTAACAAACAGTCGGATATGTTTAGAATCATCCGCGACGGGCCAGCTAATGGTTTTAGTAAGTAACTCAACAAAGAAATTTGCCCCATCAGCATATAAAGCTCTATCTACATAAATAGCCTGAATAAGATACGCTGCATAAATAACAAAGGCAGTTATCATTAATGACATAAGTGCCTGTTTTAAAAGACGTGTACTGCATTTATCGGTTGTCAATTTTAACCCCTTTTCGAAAAAAATTGTCAGCATCCATTTTGTCAAAAAACTTTACGTACATGCTGCTCATTTTATCTGGACTAACGGCTTTTTGCCACTCTGCCCTGCAGTCAAATGACAATTCGCAATAAGTGCCTTTGTAACACCAGATTACTGAGATACGATAATGTATAACTCACTATGGTAAAGTTAAATTCTACCCGGCAATGAACATACTCATCATAAAATCAGAACTGTGTTATATTTGTGTATCGTAAAGATTATTTTTAAGAATGAATTTAGCTTCTGATTATAAATTAAAAAAACATTTAAAATTAAATAATAATGCATTTTTTAATATTAGCTTGCATCTTTAACCATACGGCATATCATTCAGCTAGATCTGAACTTGTCATCTTGAGTTATTGCATATGTTATGGAGAGAATCATTTTCATATTCACCAAATCTTTTCTTTTAATCTTTTTCATTGCATATCGCCATGGGTTTTAATTTATTTCGACATTTTTACCCCTCAAAAACACTCATCATCGCAAAACGCACTGAGCCTCTTTGATTGCAAAATCATTGCCATGATATCTCAAAAGATATAACATTTTTTTAAAGCCCGGATTTGAAATGGGTCTGGTCATTCATTACCAGAGCACACGTTTAATTTTTAGTAACGGCTCACGAACCAAAATAATTTATACAATCTTTAAATATCACGATACTCTACCGTGCGTATAACTGATTAAAGAAAAACTACAAGTCCTGTTAGGAATCATTTATAGGTGTCGCTGATTTTTATATCTATAATGCACTCAATATATGTTAAAAACTCCTGTTTTCTTTTAAGGAAAGTCAAAATAATTTAGATACAAAATACACATTAACTTTCAAACTAAACGCATGATTTGATTGATTTTATTTTTCTGATACTCGTTATTGAACACTATAAGATTTTTCGCAATTTCATCATACACTCAAATCTCTTTAACCATTCTTATCTGTAAACACCCGGATTTCTCTCCAAACGATTGCTTGATGGTCAGCTCACCCACCAGGTTGTGGCCATGTTTTAATATTTACATGGCTGAGGGCCTTTGTTTAGATGATAACTGACACCTCGAATAAAAAATTAAGCGGAACCTGATGATGATGAAGGCGCTGACTGAGCGGCAACTGACGATTATGCGACAGCTTATTTCTCATAACAGTTACGTGAGCCTGCAATTTATTTCTGAAAAAACAGCCATCACCAGCCGAACCTTACGCCGCGACATCGCTGACATTAACGAAAAACTGGCTGACTTGGGGATCAATATCAGCGGAAAAAGTGGGAGAGGGATCACAATTAAATTCTCTGATGCCCAGGCAGAAATAGCTGCGCGCCGGATTTTTTCAACCGAGATAGATGATTTCAGCAGCAACTTCAGAATGCTAAAAATAGCATCGGATTTATTAATGCTTTCACCAAAAAGTTCATCCATTAGCGAGCTCGCGGATAAATACTTTATCAGCCGTGCGTCGATAGTGAATGATTTAAAAACACTGCAAGTCTGGTTGCATCAGTTTAATTTAACGTTATTGAAAAGTCGCGTCGGCACCAGTATCAAAGGTAGTGACCAGAATATTCGCATGGCGATGAAAGCGCTGGTATTAAAATCGATTTATAACCGTCAGGACATGATGGAAAGCCGCCTGGATGAAAGCACGCTGCAGGAGCTTTCAGAGAAATTTGGTCAGCAGGCTGTCCATTTTACCCTGCAACTCATCAATTTTATTGAACAGCAACTGCACTATACGATTAGCGATCCTTACTACATTAATTTGTTTACCCACATTCTGGTGCTGATTCACCGCAGTCACTCGCCGATGCCCAGGACCGACGCGCGCGCAGTGACCATGAGCAGGGTCAGCGATCATCACGCCTGGCAGGTTTCGCTGGCGGTGGTAGAGCGCATCGAGACCGCCTGTAACACGGTGCTGGTGGCTGAGGAGTCTCACTCTATCTATCAATATCTTGTCTCCTCCGGTAAAGCGGGCGGTGAAGTGCCACTACAGGATAAGTCGCTGATTTCGGAACGTGAAATCCGCTTTGCACAGGCGCTGATTAGCCGGGTGGCGCAGCGCATCAACATTGAAATCACGACCGACCAGAACCTGCAGGCGTCCTTGTCCTCGCATATCAAGCCGATGCTGAACCGTCTGAGATATCGGATACGGATTAAAAATCCGCTGCTGCATGATATCCAGACCGAGCTGGGAACAGTGTTTGCCGCCGTCAAAGCGGTGATCAACCAACTGACGCAGGAGTACAGCCTGGATGAAATCAGTGACGATGAGGTGGCGTACCTGACGGTGCATATCCAGGCGGCCATCGAAAACAGCATCAAAGTTAAGCGGGTACTGCTGGTCTGCTCCAGCGGTCTGGGCACGTCGCAGCTGCTTTACGGGCGGATTATCCGCGCCTTTCCCGACTGGAAGATCATCGACATCGTACCTGGAAAAAATATCGCGGACTCCCTGAAACGCCATGAGTGTGATGTGGTGATCTCTACTATCCGGCTGGAGCCGCTGGAAAAACCGGTGGTTTATGTTTCAGCCCTGTTTTCGGCGAAAGATATCGCAAGAGTCACAGAGTGTCTGGTATCGAATTCAATTAATTAATAATGGAGAAGTAACATGACAACAGCCGTGGCGATTAATGAAGTGCTGAAAGAAGAATGTATTATTCTCGATGTCGATTGCCAGACGAAAGAGCAGATTATTTCTCAGTTGACTGACCTGCTCTGCCAGACCGGCGCGGTCACTGATAAAGCAGCATTCCTGAAGGATGTTTATCTGCGTGAAGAATTAGGCTCCACCGGATTTGAAAATCATATTGCGATTCCGCACGGCAAATCCGCTGCCGTAGCCAAAACCCGGATTGCCGTGGGTCGATTACGCCGCGATATTCCATGGGAAACCATTGACGGCACCAGTGTTCGTTTAGTGATTCTTTTCGCGGTAAAAGAGTCTGATAAAGATGTCGGCCATATCAAAATGCTCGCCAGAATATCCATTGCGCTGGGCGATGAAGATGTCGTCGAACAGTTACTGACTGTCGCGCATCGTGAAGAGATGTTTCATTTACTGTTGTCCCGCTCGGGAGCCTGAATAAATCAGAGAATGTAATGAATTAAAAAGCTTAAGGAGGTATTCCAGGTTGTAGCCATTCCTTCAGACCGAAAAACATAAATATAAAATTTTCACTGGAGAACGTTTATGAACATTATTGCCATTACCGCCTGTCCTACAGGTGTCGCCCACACCTACCTGGCCGAAAGTAATTTGAAAAAAGCGGCTAAAAAACTGGGCCTGAATGTATTAGTTGAAACCCAGGGCGCGATTGAAAGCGAATATATTTTCAGCGAAGACGATATTCATCGGGCCGACGTGGTGCTAATTGCCGCGGATAAGAAAGTAGAGATGGCGCGCTTCCAGCACAAAAACGTGATTGAGGTGCCCGTTACCCGAGCCGCAAAAGATGCCGAAGGCCTGTTAAACGCCATCGTGAACGGTGAGCTGGCTCCCCGACTGGTGGATTCTGCATCGCAGACGAATGCGTCTGAACCGGCTAACAGTGCCCGTGAAACGTCAGGTTCCCGCTCCTGGATGTCTGAGATTTATGTGCATCTGATCACCGGTGTAAACCTGATGATTCCGTTTGTCGTGGCGGGCGGCATTCTGATCGCCCTGAGCTTTTCATTCGGGATTACTGCGGCCACACCAGGGGACGCGAATTTCAGTCCGATAGCGAAGATGCTCTCTGATATTGGCGGCGGTTCGGCCTTTGCCCTGATGCTGCCGATTCTGGCACTGGGCATCAGCCAGTCTATCAGCGGCAAAGCGGGCATCGTGGCGGGTGCCGTGGGCGGGATGATGGCGATCCACACCGGATCCGGATTCCTGGGCGCACTGATTGCGGGATTCCTGGCCGGATACATCACGCTGTTGATCAATAACCATATTCATCTGCCTAAAGCGGTCGCCGGCCTGAAACCCATTTTGATTGTGCCGCTGCTGAGTGTGCTGCTGACCGGTGCACTGATGGCGCTGTTGATTGGTGAGCCGATTAAAATGCTGCTCGGCTGGCTGACCGCCTTCCTGAGTTCTCTGGGTAACGCTAACGCCGCCCTCCTCGGTCTGCTGTTCGGCATGATGGTGGCCTTCGATATGGGCGGCCCGCTGAACAAAACCGTCTGTATGTTTGCGATTGGCCTGATGTCGAGCGGGATCTACGGACCGATTGCCGCCTGTATGGCGGCGGGCATGGTGCCGCCGCTGGGCATCGCGCTGGCAACCACCCTCTTCCGCCGCAAATTCACAGAGCAGGAGCGTGAAACCGGCAAAGTCACTTACATCCTCGGCCTGTCGTTTATTACCGAAGGCGCGATCCCCTATGCGGTCGCCGATCCACTGCGCGTCATCCCGGCCATTGTGGCAGGTTCCGGCTTAGCGGGCGCCCTGTCGATGATGCTGGGCTGTGCTTCCCGCGCCCCGCACGGCGGCATTTTCGTCATCTTCATTCCTAACGTGATCAGCCATGTCATGGCTTATCTGTTTGCGATCGCTGCAGGCAGTCTGCTGACAGCGCTGATCCTGCTGTTTCTGAAAAAAGATATCTCCGTTCCTGAACAACAAGGATAAAACCTATGCTTTACAACATGAAAGACTTGCTCAGCGTTGCCCAGCGTCATCAGTTTGGTGTCGGTGCATTCAACATCGCCAGCGCGGAATTTGGACGGGTGGCGGTTGAGACTGCCGAGAGACTCGATTCACCGCTGATTCTGGAGATCCATCCTGAGGAGATGGCCTTCACCGGCCCGGAGTTTATCGGTTATCTGCGGACGCTGGCGATTCAGGCGCGGGTGCCGGTGGTAATCCATCTGGACCATGGCCGCTCGCTGGAAGAGGTGATGAAAGCGATCTACGCCGGTTTTACCTCTGTAATGATTGACGCCTCGTCTCATCCTTTTGAGCAGAACATTGCGCTGACGAAGAAGATTGTTGAGATAGCGCACACGATTAATGTTTCCGTGGAAGCGGAGCTGGGCACCATCGGTGTGGCGGAAGGCAGCGGTGAAGGCGGCAGTAACGAGATTCTCTATACCGATCCGCAGCAGGCGGAGACCTTTGTGCGCGAGACCGGCACCGATACGCTGGCCGTCGCCATCGGCACCTCGCATGGCCTCTATCCCAAAGGGAAGCAGCCGAAGCTGGATATCGAGCGTCTGCAGCAGATCCGTAAGGTGGTGGATATCCCGCTGGTGCTGCATGGCGGGTCAGGCAACAAAGACAGCGAGGTCGCGGAATCCATTCTTTATGGCGTAGGTAAAATCAATATCTCCAGCGATATGAAGAAGGCCTTCTTCGTGGCGCTGGAACAGGAACTGAAACAGGGTGGACACGAGCCTAATTCACTCTTCGTTAAACCGATGCAGGCGGCAGGTGAAGTGGTCGCGGCGAAGATGGCGCTGTTTAATTCGGTGGGGAAAGCGGCGCTGTATCGGTAAGCCAGTCGCCAATGACTAGTGGAACACGGCTGCGATTCAAAGAGACACTGAGGATTCGGTGTCTCTTTTGCTGCTATCACAACACTCAGCGCTCTGTGCGGCTGACTAAAATTCAGGGGTGTTTAGCGAAGCGACCTCTTCAGCCACGGACGGTAATAAATGTGTTCAGCCTGGAAATCGACCGCGCCTTTATTACCGGTGAGACGCTGAGCCAGCGTTAATGCAAAATCGAAGGCGACACCCAGCCCCCGGCCACTGAGCAGATTGCCATCCTCCACCACATCCTCCATTACATACTCGCCATCTTTGACCTCCAGCCCCAGCTCGCCTGAACAGGTATAGCGACGGCCTTTCAGAAGGTTATTGCCACCCAGCACCCGGGCGGCGGCAGAGCAGATAGGGGCAATCAACATGCCGGCGTCATCATGTCGCTGAATTAAAGCAGTAACAGCAGAGCTGGCGGCCAGATTCTTAGAACCCTCAGGCCCGCCTGGCATGATCAGCGCATCGAATAAATGTGCGTCCGCTAATTCTTCAATCAGCGTATCTGCTTTAATGACGGCACCGTGGTAGCTGACGATCTCGCGCTGAGGCTGACAGGCAACGGTGATGACTTTGATGCCAAGCCGGCTGAGGATATCGAGAGTAATAAACGCTTCTGCTTCTTCAAATCCTGTGGCCAGGAGTAATGCTGCATTTTTGGACATATTGCCTCCGATGACTTTCAATAAATGAAACACTGTTTCATTTTATCGGTATTCTACCAGAAGTTTTCCGCTGTCGATGACTCTGTTTAAAAAAGGGAGGGTTTACAGCGTGTGCATGACAGGATGCCACTGGCAGCGCGCGGGGCCGCTGGTCTTTATTCATGCGTGAGCCATGAGCTGGTTTTTCTGCGCGGGTGATCTCGTCCTCTTCAGCCGGGTTCATGCTATCAGAGGGCTTAATTACAGCAGTGCGGTTGGGTTGGTTGAAGGTTCAGGGTGATGAAGATTGGTTACTCCCTGACTGAAACGTCAGCCGGCGGCGCTGAAAGAATAGCGCAGCGTTTATCCAGTAGCGACTCAACGGACGCCCGATTGCCCTTATCCCAGCCGCGCCGGGTGGTTAGCAGGATAAACCCTTTTTCTCCCGAGAACGTCGCCGGGATGAGCGCCACACCCGATTCCGCCAGCTGCGGCGGCGACAGATGGAAATGGCGCGCTATAGAAGTGACAGGATAGATCCCCATCGCCGTGGGCTGCATCACGCGACGGGCATAATAGGTATGATTCAGCAAACGGTCGGGCAAGGGTCGCCAGTCATTATTAATATAGGGGCGCTCGGCCTGAAGCTGGCGATAGACATCCTCCCGCAGGCAGGTCAGATGAATATGCAGTTGATTCTGGCTGCGGCCATAAGCGGAGTTCAGCGCCATGCCGAGCCGCTCCTCCGGCACTTCAGCCCCATAAGCCGCCATCAGACGATAACGCATCAACCAGGCGTAACCGAAATAATCGGGACGTCCGGGGCGCGTCAGCGCAATACTCTCAATGCCAGACATCGCCATTGTCGGCACCAGAATAAAGTGCAGCTTGTGGCGGGGATTCTGGATGATGCTGTAGCCCTGGGTGGCGTCCTGCGGAAGATAGACTTGCTGGCAGGGAGCCGGATCGCGACGGTAGTGATAGTTATTCATGCAGAGATCATGCGTGACCGTCCACAATGCGTCAGAGCGGGCGCATCCTGTCAGCAGCAGCGCGATGACCAGCGGCAGAGGCCGGCGTCGCAACAACCATTTCCCGTTCAGGCGACTCAATGCAGGTATGACCTCATAAGTAGGGGTTCATATTGGGAGGAGTGTTTAGCCGAATGGCAAATCAGCATTCAGCCTTAAGAAAGAGATGCACTCACCTTTTGCTTTAAAAGCTTCAGGAATTCTGCAGGCGTAGTTTCCCATAAGTCTGGAGAAAACTCCGCGCCATAGCGGCTTTTAAAGTCCTCCTCCAGGTTGTCACATTCCCTCATAAACGGCTCAATATCATCTATTAAGCCATGCCGGGAGGCGGGAGTAGAATCTGCAATCCATGCGTTGATTTGAGCATCTACACTTTCACCACTACCGAACAGGTCATAATCCTGTCCAAAATAGATGGCGATAAGGCTATCAAGTCCGGCTATGTTAATGTTTTTCAAAGTCGTAACCTCGGCGACTCAATTATTCAGAACCTTGGTCAGCTCAACCTCACGGGTTATGGGATTAAAGTATAGATAGAACTGATCCCCATCCAACTGATCAGGCCTTGCCCATATTTCCTTCTCACCCAGACTGCGCTTTTGCTTCGCGTATCCCAGCTTTTCGAGATAAGCGCGCAGCGATGCAGTATCTGCAGCTCCTTTAAATACGATGCTATTTGTAGGAGAATAACCGTCACCAGGGTGCGACTCGAAATAGAACTCGTCCGTTATACGTGGTGCTTTTTCGATATCTGAGTCTGTCAGTGTATGGTATTTAAAAAAATCGTGTTGTGTGTAAACAGTCGCCTCATTTGAGCACGCTGCAACAAACCAGACAAACAGACCGCCACAAATAAGCACGGTAGCAACCATAAGCGCGGACCACTTAAACAGGTTTTTCATTGCTTCGTCCCCATGAATGAGAGTGATGTCCCATCATTGGTAACGACCTTAACAATTCCAGATGTGAAATCGTTCCACGGCCTGAGCCAGGTCATAAAATGCGGAAGATATACTTTATACGGCTGATGTCGCAGGCATTTATCATCCGGGTCGGGAAAAAGAATCGGACGGAATCCATGATTTTTATGGGAACCGATAGCCCCATAGTAGTCCCAGCGCCGAACAGCTGAATCATAGCTGACTGGCTTGAGACGATAGCCATATCGACCCGGTATGATAGCCCGATAAAAACCAAACAGATCGGAAACCAAATCCTCACCACTGAAACCGCTGTCTGTATACCATGAGAATGAACGCAGACTTTGCAGGCTTTCGAATCTGGATGCGGTGTTCATCATCATCGCCAGCATGATTCTGTTAATCTCATCGGTGTCCCGGCCTCGCTTGATTTCCCAGTGAGAAAACTTCCCGACGCCAAACCGCGATTTGAACTTAAAAACGCCCATATCCTGCCGGTACATGACTGGATAAGATGGCTTGCTGCTACGCTCACCTTCAGCGAACTGACGCCTCAACGCAGCCACGTCATTGCCACGGGCATGGCCCATATCAATCCAGCCTAACACCTCGGTGTAAACTATGCCTCTGTCGAGTACGTCAAAGGATGCCCCATCCTTAATTTCTCTTCGGGTGCTCATACTTACATCTCCTTATGTAGTTTGCTCGTGAATGGTATAGATGATTTTTCAGACAGTCCAGCCGGGAAGCTGTTTCATTAGCCTGCTTACCATTGATTAATATTCCAGGTGTGCTGCATGCCGGTTTGGGCAACAAAGCGGGCGCTCCGCCTTCTTATTCTTTGTGATAAGAGAAATCAGCTGTGACTAGATGCGAAACTGACTTAGCAGATTGAACCTCATAGGCGAAATAGTATCGTTCTCCCGTTGTGAATTTAAATCCGAACACAGGAAGGCACTCACCTTTTGGAACATAAACAGGCTTGTCATCAAAAACCCTGTGAAAGGAGTCACTTTTATCGCTGTTGATTTGAATGGCAGTGATACTTTCTTGTGGCTCCAGTGGCGACACTACACAAACTCGATTGTCTTTGAGAAACGCCGTTGTAGATACGCGCCCCACCATTCGATCGCCAGGCCCAGGACATCCCGTTAAGAGAAATACGACACCCAGCAATATTTTGTTTTTCATGTTCAACGCTCCTTCCCTGTTACGACTTTATGGCAATGCGAGGGGCAAAAAACTACTTCACTTATTATAAAATTCGTTTTTTTTATTCATCTTCTTCTCAATCACTCTGACTATGATCTGATAACCGTTGAGGGTTACCACTGTTCTGATGACTATTAGCGTAACCCCCACAAACCTTCAATATCGCGTTGATTGTATAGCTTTGCTAACGCTGTCCAAAAATTCTGCTCTCCCTCTGTAGATTGATCTGATGGCTTTACCAGAAGGAAAGTTATTACGAGCAAGGTGACGGCGATAAGGATTCCATCCCTTGCCGGGACACGTTTCGCTTCCATTTAACACCAACTCAATTGTGCAAAAGACATTAGCCCGTTACGTAATTTTACCTGTGAGGTATAGAGTAATGTCTGCCGAATAGCCATGAAATCAGTTCGGTGTTGTAAAGTGATGTAGCCTAAAGACACGCCGAGCGGCGCCGCGAAAATGCAGCCTGAAATTCCCTCGCTCTACATTATTCACCTTGATATTTAACCGCTCCCGATGTGATCTCGGGAGCGGCTTTCCATTCAAACGACTTTCTGTTTACCGGATATAACCTGAATAAACTCCTGAACCTGCTTTTGTTTCCGCGCCGACAGCTTGCATACCTGGCGCAGCGACTGCACTAGTTCGCTCTCCTGCCGGGCAGTGAGCACAATACAGCCTTCCATTACCTTTACCTCTACGGCTGTGCCAGTGACAAAGCCGGCTGCTTCCAGCCATTGTCCTTTCATAGTGATGGCGGGAATCCGGCTGTAATCCGGATAGCGGCTCGCGTAGCCAACCGTCAGCTGGCGGTTATTTGAAGGCGAGACTTCTGGTTCAGAGAGTTGTGCAATAGAATGGGCGTCAGTCATGATTACTATTCCTTTTCAATAGTGATTGTGATTAGCGGCGCGGGTGTGTTGGCGCACATCCGCACCGCGCTAAATACCTGTATATATCATCAGTAAAGCAACAAAAAGTCCAGCTGAAGCAGCGTGAAATAATCTGTTTATAAAATCATTTGAATATAAATATTAATATTTATCTGGCGGTAAATAATAAGGCACGCACCGGCAAGGCGCGCAATAAAATAATAATCAGGATTTTTTAACTGTGCTGGCTGCCCGTTCGGATTTAATTTTCTCCAGCAACGCGGCAGCGCTGTTTTCTCCGCTGATTAATTCAGGGTCTACAGCCGCCACTGCACGGTGAGTTCACCCTGGAATGCTTTCGCCAGGATTAGTTGTCGGGTTTATTGACGGACTGATAGTCGCGGCTTAGGGCGATTCAGCGAAAACCATGGGTCCAGGTACCACGCCAGGCTTATCATTCGATCCCGCTTGATAGTGAAGGGACTGATGTGGCTGGCAGAGCCGATTTTTCTTGTACCAGAGTATGTGTTTATAGCTGCGGCGGCAGGGATTGGGCTGACAGTATCGATTACGGGCGGATCTATCAAAAAATACATGTGATGCAATCATTTCCAGCCTGACTGAAACAAACTGTTCAGGATTTACCAGCAGGCTATCAATAACTTTCGCTGGCAACATTTATGCTGTGAAAAACACTGTACGTTGACTTTTCACTCCCCAGATAGTTTACTTTTTTTATTATAGTTACACTCTGAGTTGATCTATGCCATCAAAAATAAACTGGCTGTTGCAAAACACCTCTCCAGGAAGCCTGGTTTTGCAATCCTGGCTAACCCGGAACAACATATCGCCTTCTCTGGCCTATAAATACGCGCAAAGTGGCTGGCTGAAAAAACTGCGGGCTGGCGTTTATGCGCGCGCAGGACGAGAACCGGACTGGAGTGATGCGTTATGGAGTCTTCAAAGCCAGCTTGACGCGCCAGTGCATCTGGCCGGACTGAGCAGCCTCTCCTGGCAGGGCCGTTCCCATTACCTGCAACTTAAGCAGAGTCAATGCTGGCTTAGCGTTGAAAACAAAACAATATTGCCTAAATGGTTTAAAGAATTTCCCGGCGTTGAGTGGCTGATAGTATCAGCTCTGAAGCTTCCTCAACTGGATGAGAAGTTCCGAACCGAGCTCGACGTTAAAGGAAAAAAATTAACTGCCAGCGTACCAGAGCTGGCAGCCTATGAGCTGTTAAGCGCAGTTCCTCAGGTAATCTCATTCGAGCACGCTGCCGAGCTTTTTCAGGGACTGGTCAATCTCAATCCACGTAAAGTCGAGAAGCTACTTACGCTCAGTCAGTCCGTACAAACAAAGCGATTGTATCTGTTTTTCGCCAGTTTTTATGATCATGCCTGGTTCAGGCGCGTAGATACCAGCAAAATCGACCTGGGATCGGGTAACCGACAAGTAGTTGTTAATGGCAAGCTGGATACGCAGTACATGATTACTGTGCCCGAAAATTTTACCAGGAAGGGAATAAGCCATGGATAAAACCTCCCCCTACTACCGCCAGGTCTCCCTGCTGGTTAGAGCATTACCCTATGTCGCTAACGAGACCTGTTTTGCGCTGAAAGGGGGAACCGCGATCAACTTATTCATTCGCGATTTTCCCCGATTGTCCGTTGATATCGATCTGGCTTATATCCCACTGGAAAGCAGAGAGGTCGCCTTACCCAACGTGCGGGAGGCGCTAAGCCGCATCGCCGCTGAATGGAAACACAAGCCAGGATCAGTGCAGTGCTGCAAACCCATAATCCCGATGAGATGCGTATCATAGCCACTACGGACGACGCGCAAATTAAAATCGAGGTTTCACCCGTTGCCCGGGGAACATTGTATCCACCGCAAGAACGCGACGTCGTGGAAGCTGTGGAAGAAGAGTTTGGTTTTGCCGCGATCCCGGTAGTCTCACTGCCTGATCTATATGGCGGCAAGCTATGTGCTGCGTTAGATCGACAACATCCCAGAGATTTCTACGACGTTAAAATGCTCCTTGATACACAAGGAATCGACCGCGCAATATTCAATGGCTTTATCGCTTATTTGCTTAGCCATAATCGCCCCTTATCCGAAGTGCTTAGCCCACGCTGGAAAGATATTAACGAACCCTTTCAAAATGAATTCAGCGGCATGACCCTTGAGGAGGTCTCACTGGAAGCGCTGGGAGAAGTCCCGGAAAGAATGCTTAGCGCGCTGAAAGCGCATTTCACTCAACAGGATTTCGACTTCCTGATGTCATTTAAACGCGGAGAACCTGACTGGAATTTAGCACCAGAATCCCACATTCAGAATTTACCAGCCGTTCAATGGAAGCTGCGAAATATAGGGCGGATGAATGAGGAAAAGCGCGTGCAGTCGCTGGATAAACTGGAAAAGGTCATGACAGAATGGCTAAGGTAGTTTACTTTTTTTGTTATAGTTACACCAATAGTGTAACTATATGATTTTAGATAAACCAGAAAATCCCTTTGAGGATAACTTTCCCTCCTACATTTAAAAATAAGACTGCTGTTGGCCTCGCAGGCGATGTGGTTTTCGGGATCTGCCGGTTTTTGATGCAGGCCATAAGTCCGGGTTTGTTTATCATCATGTCAGACAGTAACGGGATTAGCAGTACGTTTTTCGCCCAAAATTACATAGAAATACCAGGAACGATAACGAGTTGAAATGGCTATATCTATCGCAACAGGACGTTCTCAAACCAGAAAAGGAATCCCTTTTTGAACACAAGAGTTCTATTTTCAATATGTAAGAACGTTCTAAACTTCCTGAAGAAATTGACAGGCACAAGCATAGTGCAGAACTAGTCTTTATCAGGTATATCCCGCGCCACAAAGTAATCAATTCCAATTCCATAATATAGCTCAGGCCCTTTGGGAGAACCCATGATGTCACCTATAGCAAATGTATTTGGTGTGTTGTTCTGCCTGAAATGATCTAAATCAGCTTTTTTGGGCGGGAAGTTGTTGTCATTGTGCAGATCTGGGAGCGCATTTAAGTCCGCGTATTCTATCCCGGCAGGATTATAAGCAAGATAGAAATGCCTGTAATTACCCGGATTTCCTAAATAGTGTACTTCTTCATACTGATAAAACTTTGATGAATACCCAGATTCAAAATCCTGGATATCTTTTCCATAACTATCAAAATTATTGCCTAGAGTGGAGCCTAGATAAGGGATTTTTGGATGGAAGTTTTTATCTTTACTTGTTACTGAGTATAATATTACTTTATTTTTATCATCATAAACAACTTGAAGATAGAATTTCTTAAATGAATATATGTATTCGTTTACTTTACCATTATCGGAATGGCTTTCTTGTATAGGCACGCCAAATACTGATTCTATATATCTTATAGATGAGCCAGTATAAATTGCGTTTAAATTATCTTCTGCCTGGCGCTGAGAAAACTTATCAGCAATATTATTATATAACTCAAAAAAACCATTTAATGCTCCTAACCACGTAACCACTATACCAACTGTAATGGTTATTGCGCCAATGATCATAGCCAGTAATGATTTCTTAGTCGATTCTTTATTATGTGGCATTCTACAACCTTTAAAAATCACAAAGTCCGTATATAAGCACTTTTAAAATAAATATTCAATTACATCCTTTCATTGACCTGCCTCAGTATTAGATACAAGACTCAGTTGGTACTGTTGGATCCTTCACTCTCAGAATTACCCTTTCTCCAGTCCGCTGCAAATTCAGACGGCGTCTGATAATTCAGCGTGGAGTGTGGGCGACATTCGTTATAATCCTGACGCCATTCACTGATGGTTTTCCTGGCATGGCTGATGTTGCTAAAGCAGAGTTCATTCAGGCATTCATCGCGAAAGCGCCCGTGAAAACTCTCAATAAATCCGTTCTGTATCGGTTTCCACGGCTTTCCGCTTCTGGTCTGTCGTCAGAACTTTCGACCCAGAGCCACCTGAAGCGCTTCCTCATCCAGCATGGCTCCGGCGAGCAGCTTTCTGAGTCTGGCGTTATCTTCCTCAAGTGACTTAAGCCTTACCTCAGGGACCTCCATGCCGCCAAACTTCCTGCGCCAGGTGTAAAAAGTAGCGTCTGAAGTAGCATGCTTATAGCAGCGTTCCCGGGCAGAAACCCCGGCTTCGGCCTCGCGAAAGATGCTGATGATCTGTTTGTCGGAAAAACGCTTCTTCATAGTCATGTCTTCATGTGGCTTATGAAGACATGACTAATATTGGTGTGTATTAATCAACGGGGAGTAAGTCATAGAAAAGTGACATGCTTCCGCCTGATGATACCCATACTTTGCTGTCAAGCTTGAATACACTTACTATCTTTAAACACTGATAATTTATTTTTGAATGATTAGCACCCAGTATGTTTTGGCTAAATCCTCAGGATTTGGCGGCATTTTGCCAGTTTTCATTGATGATAAAGCTGACATATCTGACTGCTCAAGAACATGCGTAACTTTCCAGCCTTCTTTTGACAAAGCAGGCACGGTTCCTGAGATCTCACTACCACATGAAAACTGAGTGTTGTCAGAAAGTATTGCTGCACTATTCGATTGAGGCAGTGAGGCCGAGCGACAAATGTGTGCCTCATCAGCTAAAACAGCGGTAGAGAACAGGCCGAGAGCGAAAAGAGACACTGAGAATTTTAAAGGTTGCATATGTAAATCCTTATATTGTGGAGGGGTTTCATCAACCCTCTGAATTAAAATACATCCTTATAGCCACTTCTTATTCATCATGAGGCGAAAAATAACAAGAGAAGCCTATTCTTACTTATCACTTAAACACCCCACTCATCGCCGACAAAAAATTTATGCTCCTTTCAACATATCAAACACCACCCGAGCAAAGCCCTTGGCCAGCTCAGGGTTAGAGAGATATTGCACCATCATCTCCTGCTGGGCGTCATTGCTGTCCATCACGGCATCATCAATGGCTTTTGGAAAATCACCTAACATCGCCTGTTCGCGCGTATTATTCGCAATCTGGGTCATCACAGCCTGGTTTTCTGACAGCTTGTCGCGCACCGCGAAGGCATAATTGATCATGTCTTTATCGGTGAGATTATCGGTGACAAATAACTCATTAAGGCGAGACAGAATATTGGACAGAAACTCTTCTTTCTTGTCCTTCGGCTTCGCTGTACCAACATCATTCCCCGGCTTGATTTTGTATTCTTCAGCATCTTCTTGCAGCTTCAGGTGCTGTTCGTGAAGCTTCGACAGGCGATAATGGCTCATCTCCACGTTGCTTAAATCAATCTCATCCTCTTCGATACGCTGTTCATGCAGTAATGGGCGCAGATGGCGTGCAAACAGGCTCAACTTCTCCAGGTTCTTGTCGTCGTAATCGACAATTTGCGACATAAACTCGTAAAAGCGGACAAAGCTGCCAAGATCTTTTTTGAAGATATCCAGCTTACTTTTTTCTTTCTCGCAGTCCTTAAAGGTGTTTTCCGCATTGGTGATCAGCACAACATCGCCAGTCTTCCTGGTGCGTTCAAACATTTCTTTGGCCAGCACATACGCATCAATCGCCGAGGTGTAGCGGTTTTTCCAGCGTTCCACCGCAGATTTGCAGATATTACTAATAGCCGCGTTAGATTTGTTTTTGCTGAAGAATGCTTCGCAGAAATGCTCCACTTCGTTCCACAGGAAAATACCGCTGGCCCGCAGCTTTTCATAAAGCTCAAATACAAGCTGTGGATCGCTAACATCGGTCAGTTCCGCCGTCTGGTAGTACGGCTGGAAAGCCCCCAAAATTTCGTCAGGTTCGTTGTAGAAATCGAGCACAAAGGTTCCGGACTGTGCCTTACCCGGATAGGTACGATTCAGGCGCGACAGCGTCTGTACACACTCTACGCCGCCCAGCTTTTTATCCACATACATAGCGCAGAGTTTAGGCTGGTCAAAACCGGTCTGGAATTTGTTGGCCACCAGCATCACCTGGTAGTCGTCGGTATCAAATGCTTTGCGCATGTCGCGGCCTTTCAGGCCAGGGTTCATATTGATTTCAGTGAACTTCTGGTTAAGCAGCGCAAGGCTGTTGTGGTCATCTTCATGGAATTCCACTTCCCCGGAGAACGCCACCATTGCGCTGATTTTGTCGTAATTTTGCTGGGCGATGTATTTATCAAACGCCAGCTTGTAGCGCACCGCCGCCTTACGCGAACTGGTTACCACCATCGCTTTCGCCTGACCGGCCAGTAAGTGCATCACATGCTTGCGGAAGTGCTCAACAATTACCTTCACTTTCTGCGACACGTTATGATCGTGCAGCGAGACCCACTGGTTCAATTTGATTTTGGCTTTTTTGCTGTCCACTTCCCGATCAGGATCGTCCAGCTTTTGCAGCAGCTTATACGCCACTTTGTAGTTGGTGTAGTTCTTCAGCACATCAAGAATAAAGCCCTCTTCGATGGCCTGACGCATGGAGTAAACGTGGAACGCTTCCGGCTTGTTCGTTTTCGATGCGGGTTCCTGCGGGTTGGGACGACGACCAAACAGCTCCAGTGTTTTGGCTTTCGGCGTGGCGGTGAAGGCGTAATAGCTAAGGTTGTTGCTGCCTTTACGCGCGGCAACGGTGGCCTCCAGAATATCTTCTGAAGATATCTCCACATCGTCATCCGCCTCTTCGGTCATCAGCACTTCTTTCAATTGCCGCGCCGTAGAACCGCTCTGCGAGGAGTGTGCTTCATCGGCAATCACTGCATATTTGCGCTGCTTGAGACTGACGCTGTTTTCAATCGCCTTCAGGACAAACGGGAAGGTCTGAATGGTGACGATAATAATCGGCTGCGAGTTTTCCAGCGCGCTGGCCAGCTTTTCTGATTTAGAACCGTCGCCTTCTTTGTTATTAATACGCCCGACCACGCCATCCTGATGCTCAAACTGATAGATGGTGTCCTGCAGCTGGTCGTCAAGCACAGTGCGGTCCGTCACCACAATCACCGAGTGGAACTGCTTCTCGCCATTTTCATCGTACAGGCGGGAAAGCTGGTGGGCCGTCCAGGCGATAGAGTTCGATTTGCCCGACCCCGCGCTGTGCTGAATCAGGTATTTATTGCCGGTGCCTTCTCGCGTTGCAGCGGTGATCAGTTTGTTCACCACATCCCACTGGTGATAACGCGGGAAAATCAGGCTCTCGCTTTTGAACTTCAGGCCAATGGCGTTTTCTTTCTCTTCGATTTGCAGATGCACAAAACTGGCGAGAATTTTCAGCAGATTGTCCGGCAGCAGCACCTCATTCCACAGATAGCTGGTAGCGTAGTCGTTGGCATCTTCCGGGATGTCGTTCCCCGCGCCGCCTTCATGGGTCCCTTTGTTAAACGGCAGGAAGAAGGTTTTATCGCCCTCGAGTTTGGTCGCCATAAACACTTCGTACTGGCTGACAGCAAAGTGCACCAGCGCGCCGCGTTTAAAGATCAGCAGCGGTTCAGGTTTATTAGTGCCCGGGTCCTTTGGCAAACGCGTTTTCTTATATTGCGTAATGGCGTTTTGCACTGTCTGCTTAAATTCAGACTTCAGTTCCAGGGTTGCTATTGGCAGGCCATTCACGAACAACACCAGGTCGATACGCCATTTCTTCGCCTTCACGCCCGTTTCTTCAAATGCGGCGTTCGACGCATGCGGGCTGTAAATCAGCTCGGGCACGATGCGGCAGATATTTTGTTTGTAGCGCGTCAGGGTTTCCGGGTTGAGGTTATGTTCCGGCTTAAACTGGCACAGGGAAAAACGCGCATTATGGCTTTTGATGCCATGACGCAACACGCCGAGCGTGCCGTAAGTACGTGAAAGCATATCGGTGGCGTTGATGTCCGCTTTTTTCAGCTGCGCCACCAGCGCATCAAGAAAATGACGCTCGGTATCGGTAGGATAAATTTTGGCAAACTTCTCCCACTCCTGCGGCTGCGTGGTCTGCACAAAGGTCAGCGCATCCTGCGAGTACAGCGCGCGTTCGCGATCGTAGCCGTTAGTTGTGCCACGAACCCAGCCTCTGTCGATCATCTGAGCGATCATTTCATCCTGGAAAATCAGCTCTTTGGTGCTATCCATGCTCATGCTGTGGCCTCCTGTGGCTCCTCAACATCTTGGGTATCCGGGGCAACCCAATCGCGGACGTCGATTTTTCCGGTGACAGCTGCGGAGATAAGGGCGGTGCGGCGTTCCTGGAGAAGTCGGATACCTGTTAATGCTTTTTCTTCCAATAACTCAAAACGTATCATTTGGTCTGAGATGCTCTTAATTATCGAATGTTGCTCATCTATCGGTGGGACAGGGATCAATCCATTTGCAAGATACTCATGCTCAATGCTTTCGACAGTAGCCCCTTCTTTTGTCCATTCTAACAACAAAGAATTGACATTCCCGTTGATAAAATACGCGGCATAATGGGCCTTCATTCTTTCATTAAATCTTAACGCTTTCATATCCTGATTCATCGTAACCTTTACGATATTTATAGCCACAGGAATATTTCGCTGAAGAATTCCAGAACGAACCACCATGAGCAATGAACCTTCTTCAACATAGTTTGTTGAGGATTCACTTACTGCTTTTGGTGTAACATAATCTTGAGTTTCTGAAATCCAAAAAGACTTCATATCTTTCGGCGAAACCCATGGAACAGTCCCCTCCTGCCAATAAGATAAGTTATCTTTTGTCGGAGTCCCACCCCCACTAAAATTGCACAAATATTTAAGTGGTACGAGTTCCCAATGCTCCGGCACTTCCCCTAACCACTCAACACCAGAATCTTTCATCGTCACATCAGGGTTTAGCCCTTTGGTGACGGCATGGCTAATCACTGCCTGACGTTTTTCTTTCAACAGTTCAATCAGTTGCTGTTGTTTCTCGATCAGATTATCGATTTTTGCGGTTTCATGGTCGAGGAAAGCAGCAATAACTACTTGTTCTGGTACCGTTGGCACTAGGATTCTAATATTACCAAGAAGCCCGCGACTAATCCTTTGCATAGTGGTACCGCGAGCCAAGTTACCAGTATGCTGGAAGTAATCTTTACTTGAAAAAAGATGTACTAAATATTTTCTATTATAATATTTATCCGTTCGAAATATCACGTTATCAACTGATGTTACAGTTTTACAACCAAGATTAGGCACTAAACATGCCCTTCCGATTGGGTTATTTAACCTAGATATTAATATATCCCCCTCAAAAACCTCAGTGCAATTAAGCTTATTAAAAGTATTTTCAGTTATAAAACCTGAACCTTGTTCTTTGTAGAAACCTTCACCTACATTACCAGTAGTAATATAGCGAACACCATCATCGGAGATATCCTTGCTTTCAATCCAGTCTCCATCAAGAAAAAGAGAATTAGTAGTTAATGCAAGATATTTTATTGGTGCACTCGACCAATGAGCAGGCATAGAATTCAACCACTCAACCCCAGAATCCTTATACTCCGGATACGCCTTATACTTAGCCATCAGGAATGTACCTCCTGCAGCAGCTTCATAATCTCGGCGCTGACCGCATCCAGATCGGCATCAATCTCTTCGAGCGGGCGCGGTGGTTGATAGACGTAGAAATGGCGGTTAAACGGGATCTCGTAACCGACAATCCCCACCTCGCCATCTTTCGCATCACGTTTATCGGCGTTGATCCACGCGTCATTCACGTGCGGCAGCACTTCTGCTTTGAAGTAATTTTCAATCAGGTCGCTGGTAGGCACCGCCGGGTTCAGCGGCACGTTTTCGTTATCACGCAGGTCTCCGTCTTGTTCAAACTCGACCACTTTGCCCTTGTATTCAAACGCGCCGTAAAGCGGCTGAGCGGCTTCTTTCAGCGTCTTCTTCACCACCGGCTCAGCATCCGGATTTTTGGTAGTGATAGCGTCGATAAACTGCTTGTTCTCTTTCGCGTCCAGCTTCACGCCAGCCGTTTTGATGGCCACTTTCAGGGTCAGCTGGAACTGGTTGAAATCGTTGCTCACCAGCGTCTTGCCCCCCGCCTGCGTACCCAGCGCCGTCTGAATCTGCTGTGCCTTTTCCATTAACCCGCGCTGTGCCAGCCACAGTTTGCTGTCGAACAGGTCTTTAATCTGCTTCTCTTTCAGCTCAACAAATTCGGCTTTGATGATGGCGCGCGCTTCTGCTTCCAGCTCGGAGAAATCACCATAGGTCTCCTCATGCCATTGGGACGAGAACTCTTCATACAGACGTTCCATCGGCGCATTAAACGGCTTCGGCGCAAAACGCAGAGTTGCAATTGCCTCGTCCGTGACCTGAGCAGATAAACGCAGCGGGCGCTCAATGGTCAGGCGGCGATAGCCAAAGTCAGTGGTGTTCAAGATTTTGCTGGCAAAGGTTTTCGGCGCTTCGGTTTTGGCGGTGGCAGACTGGCGGCCACGGCTGGATTTTTGCTCGACGGCTTTTTCCAGACCCAGTTCTTCCAGAGTGGTGGCATCCACCACCTCAAAATCACCGAAGGTCTGGGTGATCAGTTTGATATCGTCTTTGCCCATCAGGTTACGTTTGGAACCCAGCGATTTACGCATTTTGCCGCACAGGTTGGTGCCATCAATCAGCTGCACTTTGCCCTTACGCTCGGCTCCTTTCTTATTCGACAAAACCCATACATAAGTAGCAATACCGGTGTTGTAGAACATGTCCGTCGGCAGCGCGACAATCCCTTCCAGCAAATCGGCTTCCAGAATGTAGCGACGGATTTCGCTCTCACCGCTGCCCGCACCACCGGTAAAGAGTGGGGAACCGTTAAGGATAATCCCGATACGCCCGCCGTTGCTCACAGTACCATCCACATTGTGGTTGTCGCGCATTTTGCTGAGCAGGTGCATCAGGAACAGCAGCGAGCCGTCGGAAACACGCGGCAGGCCCGGGCCAAAGCGACCGTTAAAGCCTTTCTGCATATGTTCATCGTTAATCTCGCCCTCAATCTTTTTCCAGTCCACGCCAAAGGGCGGGTTAGAAAGCATGTAGTCGAACTGGTCCTGCGGTAACTGGTCGTTAGATAGGGTGTTCCCCAGCTTAATACGGCTGACATCCTGACCTTTGATCAGCATATCGGCTTTACAGATAGCGTAGGATTCCGGGTTGAGCTCCTGACCAAAAGCACGCATGACCGCGTTAGGGTTCAGCTCGTGCACATATTCCATGCCTGAAGAGAGGAAGCCACCGGTCCCGGCCGTTGGGTCGTAAATGGTACGGATGATACCGGGCTGCGTCAGAGCTTCATCATCTTCCATAAACACCAGCGAGGTGGTCAGGCGCACGATATCGCGTGGAGTAAAGTGTTCACCCGCAGTATCGTTGGAGCTTTCCGCAAAACGACGGATAAGCTCTTCAAACACCAGGCCCATATCATGGTTGGAAATCGCTTTTGGGCTTAAATCGGTGGTGGCGAATTTCTCCACCACTTTGAACAGCAGGTTGGCATCTTCAAGCAGGCCGACAAACTCGCTGAATTTGAAGTGTTCGAAGATTTCACGTGCGTCCGGAGAGAACGCCTGTACGTAGCTTTCCAGGTTGGCTTTGATGTCATTCTGCCCCATTTTACCCAGATCCATCTTCGAGGTGTTGAAGAAGGAAAATGTGCTGGTGCGCAGCAGAAACTTCTCTTTGGCATCTTCCGGCAGTAGGCTGGTTTTTAGTTCATCATACTTCGCCACCACCGCATCTTTGGTCTCCGCCAGCACACACTCAAGGCGGCGCAGCAGCGTAAAGGGCAGGATTACGCGCCCGTACTGAGACTGTCTAAAATCACCACGCAGCAAATCAGCGACCGACCAGATAAAGGCAGCCGTTTGCGAAAAATTATTGTCAGACATAGGAATTCCGGAAAAACGTTGAATATGCTTCCTGCCGCATGCGGTCAACAGCCTGTCGAAACGGCAAACGGAGGGCAATAAATGAGATGGGTAAAATCATACAGCGCATATACGGGAGCACAAGCAACAAATTTCGCAGGTGACAGATTCATCTATGTCAGTAATTTCCCCTGCGACTAAGCCTTTACTCAATGCGATATAGCGAAGTAACAGCCTGAAATACCGTCTGGTCCAGTGAGAGTGATAGAGCAAATTTAAAAACCTAATGTGTGTCCACTAGTGACACTTCAGGAAATTTTATTAGCACCAAGGTCTTCACTTTGCTGCTAAAGCATAACGAAGCCACCAGTATGGCGGCGTTGAAGCGAGAACCCTGATAAGTACCCTTAAAGATTCTATGTGCGTTTATCTATGAAAGAACCGGGATATAGCCTTGGAAGCCCCTGTCTTATTCAGTTGATGCAAACTGAATCAGGGAGACTGAAAGTGATTAATAAAGCATAGAAAACCGTGCAAACACCAAATCCCAGACACAAAAAAAGCCGCCCTTAAGCGACTTTAATTTGCATACGTGGTGCCGAAGGCCGGAATCGAACCGGCACGCCTCGCGGCGGTTGATTTTGAATCAACTGCGTCTACCGATTTCGCCACTTCGGCACTGAAGGGTATGCGGAAAACGTTGAGGATTATAC
>Ga0308172_1000379_pt1 | contig 60896 bp, 57 predicted proteins | sample PhyGR2_FD_202134 | JGI IMG/M metagenome (GOLD analysis project Ga0308172, IMG submission 202134) | Phyllosphere microbial communities from UC Gill Tract Community Farm, Albany, California, United States - DLSLSG.R2 | ecosystem: Host-associated > Plants > Phyllosphere > Unclassified | place: USA... | reverse complement strand
CCCCGGCACGGGGAGGGGGACCATGCGGAGCATGGTGGAGGGGGCGTGCCACAAAGGTCGACCTGCGCGGCACGCCCCCTCCGTCAGCGCTTACGCGCTGCCACCTCCCCGTAACGGGGAGGATCTATGGACATGCACATGGCATTCCTGAAGACTTTCCACCTCTGGCCGTTCCTCGACACGCTGGTCAGCTATCTGACCGCCTTCGTCCTCGGCACCGTGATCGGGGCGGAGCGGCAATATCGCCAGCGCACGGCGGGACTGCGCACCAACGCCCTGGTCGCGATCGGCGCGGCGGCGTTCGTCGATCTCGGTCAGCGGCTGGGCGGCGATGTCGAGTCGATCCGCATCATCGCCTATGTCGTCTCCGGCATCGGCTTCCTGGGCGCGGGCGTCATCATGAAGGAGGGGATGAACGTCCGCGGGCTGAACACCGCGGCGACCCTCTGGTGCTCGGCGGCGGTCGGCTCGATCGCGGGCAGCGACATGGTGGCCGAGGCGGTGCTGCTGACCGGCGTGGTGCTGCTCGCCAACACCGCGCTGCGCCCGCTGGTCGACGCGATCAACCGTATCCCGGTCGAGGGACGCCATGTCGAGGCGACCTATTCGGTCAGCCTGACCACCAGCGCCGCGCAGGCCGGGCCGGTCGGCGACATGCTGGTCGAGCATCTGGAGCGTGCCGGGTTGCCGGTGGCCGAACTCGATACCGAGGAACTGGGCGAGGATCAGGTGACCGTCGCCGCGACCCTGACCAGCACCATCGTCGAGGCGGGCGAGCTGGACCGGATCACCGACCATTTCCAGTCCGTCCACGGCATCGCGCATGCTACCTGGGCCGCCAGCACGCACGACTGAGGTGTGCTCGATCTTTCCAATCCGGGATTTCTCGATCCACGGTTGGGAATAAGCGCGCGGTCCCGGCCGTCGATCAGGCGGGACCATCGCATCGCTGCCCCTATGCCGACACTATGCGAAACCGGGGAATCGCTCTCGCATTGCTATGGCCGCCGGGAATAGCCGCTGAACCTATCGAGGAGGCGGTATGGCGGAACGGACCATGACTTGGCGGCAGGGATTGGCGCTGCGATTGCTGGGCGTCGGACTTTGCGTCCTTGCCTGGCGAATGATCGTGTATCTGATGGCCATGGCGGGGCATGGCGGCCATGCCGGGCTGGCGGGCTATGCGCTGGCGACCGCGGGTTTCTTCTTCGCCAGCCTGGGGGGCGCGCTGGCGATCATGGGCGAGCATCTGTTCGACGAGGTGCAGGTCAGCGCCCGCTGGCGGCGGATATGACCGACACTATGCGGGCGCTATGCGATAGCGGGAATTCAGCCTCGAAACCCTATGGGGCGAGGCGTAGCTGATCCGGGCGGGCGATCGAACGCCCGATCGGCAGAGGTTTCCAGTATCCATGTGTACCGATTTCCCTATCGAACCCGACCGCCAAGCGCGGCTGATCTATGTCGGCCAGGACCATGCGGGTCACTGGCTGGTCCAGGATAGCGCAGGCCAGCTGGAGGGGCGCTTCATCTCGCGTGGCGCGGCCATGCGCTATGCGGTCGAGGAAGCCGAAATCTACCATGCCAGCGTCGCGGTCGCGCAAGCCGCGCTGACCCCGCTGGTGTCGTTCGATCCGGTGGCGGCCGACGCCCCCATGCTGTCGCGTGCGGCGTAAGGGAGGGGGTGACCATGCAGATCGACAGCAAATATCGGCACGACCCCCGCTGGCCCGCTATCGAGGCGGCGCTGGGTTCCCTGCGCGAGCGGCATCGCTGCGCAGTGCGGATCGTCGACGCCGATTGCGGCGCGGGCGGCTTCCTGATCGCGGTCGCCGAACAGGCGCGGGCGATGGGCTTCACCGCGATCGAAGGACGCGGCCTTGGTGGCTCGCCCGCGATGGTCGGACGCGCGCGGGCGGCGGCGAAGCGTCATCGCCACGCCGCGATGGGGCTGGTGTTCGAAGCCGGCGATGCGGCCGACGCGCTGGCCGAGGAGCGTGACTTTCCCGCGGACATCCTGGTCTGTCATCGGTGCGGCACGCAGATGCGCGCCGCTGCGGCCTGTGTGATCGGCGATCCGGTAGGGGAGATGGCGGCATGAGCGGGCGGGACATGGCATGGCGGTCGCTGGGCGGTCTGATGACGCTGGGCGCGGTCGCGGCGACGTTGAGCGGACCATCGGAATCGCTGCTGGCGCTGTTCTGGTTCTTCGTGGCGCTGGGCGGCGTGGTACTGATGCTGAACGGCAAGCATATGATCCAGGCGCTCCGGGCCGAGCGACGCGGGCATTATTACACCGCCGAGGCCATTCATGCCGCGCGTATCCGTCGGGGGCGGCGGTCATGAGCCGGGATACGGGCTTTGTGCTGCGGGGCGGCGCGGTCCATGCCGAGGGCGTAGCGCTCGGCCGGATCGCGCAGGCGGTGGGCACGCCGACCTATGTCTATTCGACGGGAGCCTTGCGCGCCGCCGCCCGGCGGTTCCGCGAAGCGCTGGCTCCGATCCCGCGCAAGTCGCTCGCCTTTGCTGTGAAGGCCAATCCGTCGCTGGCCGTGCTGTCGGTCCTGCGCGGCGAGGGGTTCGGCGCCGATATCGTATCGGGCGGCGAACTGACCGCCGCGCTGGCGGCGGGCATGGCGGCGGGGGATATCGTCTATTCGGGCGTGGGCAAGACCCCGGAGGAACTAGCCCAGGCGCTGCATGCCGGGGTCGGGCACGTCAATCTGGAGAGCGAGCGCGAGGGCGACGTGCTGGCGGCGACCGCCGTTCGGATGGGCGTCGAGGCAACCGCGATGCTGCGGATCAATCCTGATGTCGATGCGGGGACCCATGCCAAGATCACGACGGGCACCAGCGACAGCAAGTTCGGCGTCGCCTTCGCGGATGCGATCGGCATCTTCGACCGACTGGCCAGGCGTCCCGGCCTGACGCTGCACGGCGTGGCGGTCCATATCGGCAGCCAGATCATGGACCTTGGGCCGCTGGAGACGGCCTATTGCCGGATCGGCGAGCTGGTCGCGGCGCTGCGGGCGCGGGGGCACGTCATCACCCATGTTGATCTGGGCGGTGGCCTGGGCGTCGATTATCATGACGGTCCGGACGGCGACGTCGCCGCTTATGGGGAGATGGTCGCGCGGGTCACGCATGATTGGGACGTGACCCTGATCTTCGAGCCGGGGCGCTATATCGCGGCCCATGCCGGGGTGCTGCTGACCCGCGTGCTCTGGGTCAAGCCGGGCGAGGAATGCCCGTTCGTCGTCATCGATGCGGGCATGAACGATCTGGCCCGGCCCGCGCTCTACGACGCGTGGCATGAATTCGCGGCGGTCGCCCCGAACGGCGCGACGATGCGCGCGCATGTCGTCGGCCCCGTCTGCGAGAGCAGCGACCGCTTCGCCAAGGGCCGGTTGATCGACCGGGTGAGGGAAGGCGACCTGGCCGTCCTGCGCGACGTCGGAGCCTATGGCGCCTCCATGGCCTCCTGCTACAACAGCCGGGCACTGGCGGCCGAGGTCATGGTCGAGGGTGATCGCTTTGCCGTCATCGCGCCCAGGATCGATGCGGCGGCGATCCGTCCTCAGAGCGTGCCCGACTGGCTGGACGCCCGTAGGCTTGGCCATGCCGCCTGAGGGGCGGCCCGAGGGTGCGTTAAACTCCCGCTTGTCCCGGCGAAACGCGCACTTTTCGCAAAGTTGGTGGACGTGTCCGCGCAATGACGCTACCGGCTCACGCTTCCGAGTGGAGGATATAATGGGTTATCGCGTGGTGGTCGCCGGGGCGACGGGCAATGTCGGCCGGGAAATGATCAACATTCTGGCGGAGCGGGAATTCCCGATCGACGAGCTGGCGGTCGTCGCCTCGTCGCGCAGCCAGGGCGACCAGATCGAATATGGTGAGACCGGCAAGATGCTCACCATCAAGAATATCGAGCATTTCGATCCCACCGGCTGGGACATGGCGCTGTTCGCGATCGGGTCGGACGCGACCAAGGTCTATGCCCCCAAATTCGCCGCTGCGGGCTGCATCGTGATCGACAATTCGTCGCTCTATCGCATGGACCCCGACGTGCCGCTGATCGTGCCGGAAGTGAACCCGGACGCGATCGACGGCTATACGGCCAAGAACATCATCGCCAACCCGAACTGCTCGACCGCGCAGATGGTCGTGGCGCTCAAGCCGCTGCACGACAAGGCGACGATCAAGCGCGTCGTCGTCGCGACCTATCAGTCGGTGTCGGGCGCGGGCAAGGCGGGCATGGACGAGCTGTTCGAGCAGAGCCGCAACATCTTCGTCGGCGACCCTGCCGAGCCCAAGAAGTTCACCAAGCAGATCGCCTTCAACGTGATCCCGCACATCGACAGCTTCCTGGAGGACGGCTCCACCAAGGAAGAATGGAAGATGGTGGCAGAGACCAAGAAGATCCTCGACCCCAAGGTCAAGGTGACGGCGACCTGCGTCCGCGTGCCGGTCTTCGTCGGCCATTCCGAGGCGCTGAACATCGAGTTCGAGGACGAGATCTCGGCACAGGAAGCGCAGGACATTTTGCGCGAGGCGCCCGGCGTCATGCTGATCGACAAGCGCGAGGACGGTGGATACGTCACGCCAATCGAATGCGTCGGCGACTATGCGACCTTCATCAGCCGCGTGCGCGAGGACTCGACGGTCGAGAACGGCCTGTCGCTGTGGTGCGTGTCGGACAATCTGCGCAAGGGCGCCGCGCTGAACGCGGTGCAGATCGCCGAGCTGCTCGGCCGTCGCCACCTGAAGAAGGGGTAAGTCTCGATCCTCCCCGGAATGGGGAGGGGGACCATCGCGAAGCGATGGTGGAGGGGGCTCTCCGACGGGCATTCCTGTGGGGAAGCCCCCCTCCGTCAGCGCTGCGCGCCGCCACCTCCCCGTATCGGGGAGGATAAGGGGTTCACCGCCCCATATATAGCCCCGGCCGGTGCCAGGCGAAGAGGATCAGGCTGATCGCCGCCGCGCTGATCGCCGACCAGATCAGCTGGGTGCCGGTCACCACCGGGATGGCGAGGCTGAGGATCACGACGTCGAGCGCGACCTGGGTCAGCCCCATATTCCATCCGTGCTTGCGATAGAGCCAGATGGTGATGACCCCGGTCCCGCCGACCCCCGCCTGATGCCGGGCAAGCGACAATATACCCATGCCGATCACCGTACCGCCGACCAGCGCGGCAAAGGCCGGGTGGACCGCATCGACATGCACCGACACCCGCGTGATCGCCGAGGCGATGCCGATCCCGACATTGACCAGCACCGTCTTCACCGCGAACCGCGCGCCCATCACCTTGTGCGCGAACAGGAAGAAGGGGATGTTGACCAGTGTGAACAGCACGCCCGCGGGCAGCGGGATCAGATAGGACAGCAGCAGCGCGACGCCCGCGATCCCGCCGGTTACCAGCCCCGCCGCTTTCAGGAACACCAGCCCCACGATCAGCAGCGTGCAGCCGATGAAGATGGCATAGGCGTCTTCGAGCAGGCTGTGCGGCCGCCCGATCGGGCTGGGCGGCAGGGTCTCGGCGGCGGGAGCGGTGGTTGCGGTCATCAAGCGTCCGGTTATGGGTCCGGCATCCGCTCCATCGGCCTGCTTCTGGCGGCAGGCATGGGGCCTTTTAGCGCAACTGCTTAGCCAAGCCAAATAGCGGGCGGCGGGCCCGCGCCATCGTCCGCCCGAAGGGTACAAATTATTGGGGGTGGCGACACGCACCGCGCGGGCATAGGGCGCGCCGATGACCATCAAGGAGCGCCACGGCCTCGCGGCCCTGACCGACAAGGAGAAGCAGACGCTGCGCCTGATCGTCCGGGGGCATGACGCCAAATCGGTCGCGCAGGCGCTCGACCTGTCGGTCCACACCATCAACGAACGGCTGCGCGACGCGCGGCGCAAATTGTCGGTGTCGAGCAGCCGGGAGGCGGCGCGGATGCTCCTCGATGCGGAAGGGGGCGTGGTCGTCCCGCCACCCCCCGAAAAGTCGGGGGACATGACGATCGGGGAGGACCGCCCGGCCGCGACGCAGGATCAGGCCATGGCGCCGATCAGCGGCGTGGGGCGCGGCGGACGCCGTTTCCCGATCCTCATAGGAGCCATGCTCATGACCCTTGCCCTCGGCCTGATCGCCCTTTTCGGCCTGCCCCATATGCTCGCGACGTCGCCACAGGATGCCCCGGCCGCCTCCGCCGCCCACGATCCGGCGGTGGTCGACGCCGCGCAGCGCTTCCTGGCGCTGGTCGATCAGGGACGCTGGGCGGATAGCTACCGCGCGACCGGCTCGGCCTTTCGCAGGATCAATAGCGAGGCGGTATGGGCGGCGGCCACCGAAAAAATGCGTGCGCAGATGGGGACGATGGTCTCGCGGTCGTTCCTCTCGCAGGAAAATCTGCCCGCGCCGCCCGATGGCTATGAGGTGGTGAAATTCCGCGCGCGCTATTCCAGGTCGGGCGATGTCATCGAGACGGTCACGCTCGAGCATCAGGCGGGGGCGTGGCGGATCGTCGGCGTCACGGTCGGCTGAGCCACGGTCTTTCCGCCGTCGGAGACGGACCCGTTCGCGGCATTCCGGCCGCAAACGGGTCCACATCCCGCGCGATCTATATTAGGGCGATCCGGTAGCCCCGCTTTCCCACCGGAGATTTGACCCTTGGCCGCAACCGCCCCCGAAACCCGCTTCTTCGACAGCTTCGACGGGACGCCGATCGCGTGGCGCGAAATGGGGGAGGGGCGGGCGCTCGTCCTGATCCATGGTTATTTCTCCGACGCGAACACCAACTGGATCCGCTATGGCCACGCCGCCGCGATCGCGGCCAGGGGCTACCGGGTCATCATGCCCGATCTGCGCGCGCATGGCGAAAGCGGCAAGCCGCATGACCCGGCCGCCTATCCGAAGGACGCGCTGACCCGCGACGGCCATGCGCTGGTCGAGCATCTCGGGCTGACCGATTATGATTTGGGCGGCTATTCGCTGGGCGCGCGGACGGTCAGCCGGATGCTCGCGACCGGCGCGGAACCGGGCAAGGCGATCTTTGCGGGCATGGGGCTGGAGGGGCTGCTCCATACCGGGCGACGGGTCGATCATTTCACCAACATCCTGACGCGTCTGGGCGAGCATAAGCGCGGTTCGCCCGAATGGATGGCGGAAGCGTTCCTGAAGACCACCGGCGGCGATCCGGTCGCGCTGCTGCATATCCTGAACACCTTCGCAGATACGCCGCTATCGGCGATCGAGGGGTTCGACCTGCCCGCTCTGGTCGTCGCGGGCGTCGAGGATTTCGACAATGGCGCGGCGGTCGATCTGGCCGACGCGCTGCCGCGCGGCCGCTATGTCGAGATTCCGGGCAATCACATGAGTTCGGTGACCAAGCCCGAACTGGGGGAGGCCATCGCCCGCTTCCTGACCGCTTGACGGCGGCGGGCAAAGCCGCGCAACTGCGCGTCATCGGCTCCGCTTCGAGGGCAATGTGATGATTTCAGGGGGAAAATGATGCTTCGCTCCGCCGTTTCCGGCACCGTGCTCGCCTTTGTGCTGGCGGGGGCCGCCCATGCCCAGACTGCCCCCCAGCCCGCCGCTGCCCAGCCCCCCGCCACCGTCGCGGGGGCCGACGCCTTCGTTGCGGAGGCCGAGAAGACGCTGGCCGACAAGTCGGTCGGGGCGCAGCAGATCGCCTGGGTCAACGCGACCTATATTACCGACGACACCGACGCGCTGGCCGCCGCCTCGGGCGCGGAGATGACTGATCTCGCGGTCCGCTACGGCTTGGGCGCGGCGCGCTATCAGGCGCTGCCGGGCCTGTCCTATGACACCAAGCGCAAGCTGGACCTGCTGCGCGGCGGCATCACGCTGCCCGCGCCCACCACGCCCGGCGCGGCGGCGCAGCTGTCGATGCTGACCACGCGCATGTCCTCGGCCTATGGCAAGGGCAAGGGCGTGCGGAACGGTCAGCCGATCAACGGATCGGATATCGAGGCCGCGATGGGCAGCGAGCGCGATCCCGCCAAGCTGAAGGAGATGTGGGTCAGCTGGCACGACAATGTCGGCGCCCCGATGCGGCCTGACTATGCGCAGATGACCGCGCTCGCCAACCAGGGCGCCAAGGAACTGGGCTATGTCGATGCCGGGTCGCTGTGGCGGTCCGGCTATGACATGCCGCCGGAACAGTTCGCGCAGCTGACCGACAAGATCTGGGGCGAGCTGGAGCCGCTGTACCAGGCGCTGCACACCTATGTCCGGTGGAAGCTGAACGAGAAATATGGCGATGCCGTCCAGTCGAAGACCGGCCCGATCCGCGCCGACCTGCTCGGCAATATGTGGGCGCAGGAATGGGGCAATATCTACGATCTCGTCGCGCCCAAGGGGGCGGGCGATGTCGGATACGATACCGGCGAGCTGCTGAAGGCCAAGGGCTATGACCCGATCCGGATGGTGAAGGCGGGCGAGGGCTTCTACTCCTCGCTGGGCTTCGCGCCCCTGCCGCAGAGCTTCTGGCAGCGTTCGCAGATCGTGAAGCCCGCCGACCGCGAGGTGATCTGCCACGCCTCGGCCTGGGATGTCGACAATAAGGACGATATCCGGATCAAGATGTGCACGAAGGTCAATGCCGACGACTTCGTGACCATCCATCACGAACTCGGCCACAATTACTATCAGCGCGCCTATAGGGACCAGCCCTTCCTCTACAAGAACGGCGCCAATGACGGCTTCCACGAGGCGATCGGGGATACCGTCGCGCTGTCGATCACGCCCGATTATCTGGTGAAGATCGGGCTGCTCGACCCCGCCAAGGTGCCGAGCGCCGACAAGGATATCGGCCTGTTGCTGCGCCAGGCGATGGACAAGGTGGCGTTCCTGCCCTTCGGCCTGCTGATCGACAAGTGGCGCTGGGGCGTGTTCTCGGGCCAGATCCCGGCGGGGCAATATCAGGCGGGCTGGGACGCGCTGCGCCTGAAATATCAGGGGGTGGTGCCGCCGGTCGCTCGCGACGAGACGAAGTTCGATCCGGGTGCAAAGTACCATATCCCGGCGGGCGTGCCCTATGCGCGCTATTTCCTGGCGCGGGTGCTCCAGTTCCAGTTCTACAAGGCGGCGTGCGACCAGGCCGGGTGGAAGGGACCGCTCCACCGCTGCTCCTTCTATGGCAACAAGAAGGTCGGCGAGAAGCTGAACGCGATGCTGGCGATGGGTCAGTCCAAGCCCTGGCCGGACGCGCTTCAGGTGTTCACCGGCAGCCGCGAGATGTCGGGCAAGGCGCTGGTCGAATATTTCGCGCCGCTGAAGACGTGGCTGGATCAGCAGAACAAAGGCAAGCCGCAGGGTTGGTGATGTTGCGAGGGGTGAATGGCGTTGCCCGCCCCTCCACCACTCGCTTTCGCGAGCGGTCCCCCTCCCCAAGCACAGCTTGGGGAGGAATGAAGCGGCACCCCAAATCCTCCCCATCTTTGATGGGGAGGGGGACCGTCGCGAAGCGGTGGTGGAGGGGCGCTTAACCCAACGCCCGTTCAGGCTGAGCGAAGTCGAAGCCCACGCCCGACCATAGGCCAAGGAGACAGGCTTTCCCCGTGGCCTTCGACTTCGCTCAGGCTGAACGGAGGTTGGGGATCAGTTCTTCTTGCCGTCTTCGCCTTCGCCCTTGTCCCGCTTCGGCGTACTCCCCCGCAACGACAGCAGTGCCGCGGTCAGTCCGGCCGCCGCGGCGAGGCTCCCCAAAATCGACGCCACCCCCCATTTGCCGCCGACCCGGTCGAGCCCATGCTTGCCCAGCGCCGGTGCCGGTGCGGGCTTGATGGGGGCGGGCTTGCGCGGCGGCGACTTGCGCGGTGCCGTTCGCTTGGTGGAGCGCGGCTTGGGCGGTGCCTTGGGCTTGGCGGCGGGCTGGGGAGCCTCGGCGGCCTCATCCTCTACCGCGACGGGCTCGGTCTCTTCGCGCGGCTTGTCCTCCACCGGCTTGGGCGCGGGGCGCTTCCGGGACGCGGCGGTGCCCGCCGTCTTGGGCGCGGCGCGGCGGCGGGGCGGGCGTGGCTTCTTGGTGTCCGGTTTATCGACCATCGACATTCCCCCTGTTTCGGTCCGTCTGCGTAACGCTTCGCCCCACCGCCGGTTGCCGGTCAGCGGAAGGGCGGCTCGTTGAACGCGCGCAGCTTTCGGCTGTGCAGCTTGTTGCCCTCGCGACGCAGCTGTTCGCACGTCTCGATGCCGATCCGCATATGCTCGCTGATCGCCCGCTCATAGAAACGGTTGGCCTGGCCCGGCAGCTTCAATTCGCCGTGCAGCGGCTTGTCCGACACGCAGAGCAGCGTCCCATAGGGCACGCGGAACCGATAGCCCTGCGCTGCGATTGTCGCGGACTCCATGTCGATGCCGACCGCGCGGCTGAGCGAGAAGCGTAGCGCCGACTTGGAATAGCGCAACTCCCAGTTGCGATCGTCGGTGGTGACGATAGTGCCGGTGCGCAGCCGACGCTTGAGGTCGTCGCCCGACTGGCCGGACACGATCTCGGCCGCCTTGGCCAGCGCGACCTGCACCTCGGCGATGGCGGGGACCGGAATTTCGGGCGGCAGCACATCGTCCAGCACATGGTCGTCGCGCAGGTATGCATGCGCCAGCACATAGTCGCCGATCCGCTGGCTGGGACGAAGCCCGCCGCAATGGCCGATCATCAGCCACGCCTCGGGCCGCATGACCGCCAGATGGTCGCAGATCGTCTTGGCGTTGGACGGGCCGACGCCGATATTGACCAGGGTGATGCCGGTGCCGTCCTTGGCGACCAGGTGATAGGCGGGCATCTGGTGCCGCCGCCAGGCGCTGTCGGTGACGATCTTGTCGACATCCTCGGGCCGCTCGATCACCACGCCGCCCGCGCCCGACAGGGCGGTGAAGCGCGACCCCTCGCCCAGTTGCGACGCGCCCCAGCGGACGAACTCGTCGACATAGCGGTGATAGTTGGTGAACAGCACGAAACGCTGGCAATGCTCGGGCGGCGTGCCGGTATAATGGCGCAGCCGGGCGAGCGAGAAGTCGGTGCGAAGCCCGTCGAACAGCGCCAGCGGCCGGTTGCCGTCGGCGGTCATCCACAGGCCGTCGGCGATCTCGTCGCCGATATGCGCCAGCTCGGTCGCGGGGAAGAAGCGCGCCAGCTCGGCCGCCGACACCGTGTCCAGGCTCAGCGCATGGCCGGGATCGAGGACATAGGGGAAGGGGATTTCCTGCCGCCCCGCCACCGCCTCGACGGTGACGTCGTAATCCTCGATCAGCAGGGTCAGCTGCTCGACCAGATAGTCCTTGAACAGGGCGGGCTTGGTGACGCTGATCCGATAATCGCCGGGCGATACCAGCCGCCCGAAGGAGCGCATCGGGGTCGGGCGTCCGACGTCGCCGCGAAAGACCAGGCGGATTTCGGGATAGGCGAAACAGCCATGCGCCCGGTCGTCGAGCGAGGGCACGGTGCCGTCGCGAAGATAGGCGGTCAACGCGTCCTTCAGCCGCGTGACGGAGGCGGTGTAGAGGCGGTCGAGTTCCTCGACGATCTGTACGGCATTGGTCATGCAACAGGAGCTAGGCCCTGTCGCGGAAGCTGGCAAGCGGGTGCGGACGATGCCGTGGCCGTCCGCACCCGCCCCTTGGGGTCAGGCGCCCTGCGTCGAATTCTCGTCGTCGCTGGCGGTGCGCAGCTTGGCCGCACCGAACGCCGCCCCGGCCACCGCCGCCGCGACGCCCGCCGCGATTCCGGCGGCGGCATAGGGGTGGCTCTTCACCGTGTCACCGGCGGCCTTGGCCGCGCCCTGCGCCTTTTCGGCGAGGCTCTTGGCCTCGGCCTGCTTTTCGGGGGGGACATAGGTGGTCATGCCATGGTTCCTCTTGTCTGTTGATCCTCGCGTGCAAAACGCATGGGGACTTGGGGCTGTTCCGCCAGCGATCCAAATCCCCGCGCCGTCCGCTGGATCAGAGCTGGCTGAGCAGGTGCTCGGCCGAGCTGACCTTGAACTCGCCGGGCGCCTCGACGAACAGCTGTTCGACCACGCCGTCATAGACCAGCATGGTGTAGCGCTGGCTGCGCAGGCCCATGCCGAACTTGGTGCCGTCCAGCGTCAGGTCGACCGCTTTGGCGAAATCGCCATTGCCATCGGCCAGCATCGTGACGCCGCCCGCGCCCTGCACCTGGCCCCAGGCCTTCATGACGAAGGCGTCGTTGACCGAGGTGCAGGCGATCTCGTCCACGCCCTTGGCCTTCAGCGCATCGGCCTGGGCGATGAAGCCGGGCAGGTGCTGCGCCGAACAGGTGGGGGTGAAGGCGCCCGGCACCGCGAACAGCGCGACGCGGCGACCGGCGAAGTAATCGGCGGCGTTCACCTGCTCGGGGCCCTCGGGCGTCACCTTGACCAGCGTGGCGGCGGGGAGGCGGTCTCCGACCTTGATCGTCATCGTTGCAATCCTTGGGGCATCGCGGCCCGGCACCATGCCGGGTGTCGGGGCCGTCCATGCCGCCAAGCCGCCCCGCATTTCAAGCATGGCGAGGCGAAGCGGTGATCCCTATAGTCGGGATGTGCATCAACTGACCTATCTCTCCGGCCAATTCCTGCTGGCCATGCCCGGCATGACCGATCCCCATTTCGATCATGCGATCATCGCGATGTGTGCGCATGACGAAGGCGGCGCGCTGGGCATCGGCGTCGGCGCGACGATCGACGGCATCGGTTTCCACGCGTTGCTCGACCAGTTCGGCATCGCGCCCGGCGACGCACCCGACGCGCCGGTCCATTATGGCGGCCCGGTCGAGCCCCGGCGCGGCTTCGTGCTGCACAGCCATGACTGGCAGGGGCAGGACAGCGTCGATGTCGGCGGCCGCTGGGTCCTGTCGAGCACGGTCGACGTGCTGCGCGCCATCGCCGAGGGGCGGGGGCCGGAGCGCTGGATCGTCGCGCTCGGCTATGCCGGATGGGATGCAGGCCAGCTGGAGGGTGAACTGCGCGAGCCGGGATGCTGGTTCAATGTCGGCGGCGAGCCGCGCATACTCTACGACGTCGGGGCGGGCGGGCGGTGGCAGGCGGCGTTCGGCGCGGCCGGGGTCGATCCGCGCCAGCTCGTGACCGGCGGCGGCACCGCCTGAGCCCGCGTTCCCGCTGCTATCGACCCACATCCGATACCCGCTCAACGATATAAAGATATCTTTATATTTGATCCCTAAGGCGATCGTCGCTAAGGCGTCGGCCGTGCCGATCGGCGTTTCCCACGTCTTGGTCGGCCCCATTTTGCACGGAGTTTCGTCGTGTCCACGACTGCTGCCACCAAGAACGATTACGTCATCAAGGATATCGGCCTGGCCGATTTCGGCCGCGCCGAGATCAAGATCGCCGAGACCGAGATGCCCGGCCTGATGGCCCTGCGCGAGGAATTCGGCGCGGCGCAGCCGCTCAAGGGCGCGCGCATCACCGGCTCGCTGCACATGACGATCCAGACCGCCGTGCTGATCGAGACGCTGACCGCGCTGGGCGCCGATGTGCGCTGGGCGACCTGCAACATCTTCTCGACCCAGGACCATGCCGCCGCCGCGATCGCCGCTGCGGGCATCCCCGTCTTCGCCGTGAAGGGCGAGACGCTGGCCGAATATTGGGACTATGTCGGCGACATCTTCGACTGGGACAAGAATGGTGACGGCACCACCGCCAACATCATCCTAGACGATGGCGGCGACGCGACCATGTTCGCGCTGTGGGGCGCCAAGCTGGAAGCCGGCCAGACCTTCGGCGAGCCGGAGAACGAGGAAGAGGTCGAGTTCCAGCGTTCGGTCAAGGCGTTCATCGCCAAGAAGCCGGGCTATCTGACCCAGACCGTCAAGAACCTGAAGGGCGTATCGGAAGAGACCACGACCGGCGTTCACCGCCTGTACGAGATCGCCAAGAAGGGCGAGCTGCCCTTCCCGGCGATCAACGTCAACGACTCGGTCACCAAGTCGAAGTTCGACAACCTCTATGGCTGCAAGGAATCGCTGGTCGACGCGATCCGTCGCGCCACCGACGTCATGCTGGCGGGCAAGGTCGCCGCGGTCGCCGGTTTCGGCGACGTGGGCAAGGGCTCGGCCCAGTCGCTCCGCAATGGCGGCGCGCGCGTGCTCGTGACCGAGATCGACCCGATCTGCGCGCTGCAGGCGGCGATGGAGGGCTTCGAGGTCGTGACCATGGATGAGGCCGTGAAGCGCGCCGACATCTTCGTCACCGCGACCGGCAATGCCGACGTCATCACCGCCGATCACATGAAGGCGATGAAGCCGATGTCGATCGTCTGCAACATCGGCCACTTCGACTCCGAGATCCAGATCGCGGCGCTGTCGAACTACAAGTGGACCGAAGTGAAGCCCGGCACCGACCTGGTCGAGTTCCCGGACGGCAAGCAGATCATCGTGCTCGCCAAGGGCCGCCTGGTGAACCTGGGCTGCGCGACCGGCCACCCGTCCTTCGTGATGTCCGCCTCGTTCACCAACCAGACGCTCGCCCAGATCGAGCTGTGGACCAAGGGCGAGAACTACAAGAACGAAGTGTACGTTCTCCCGAAGCACCTCGACGAGAAGGTCGCCGCGCTCCACCTCGAAAAGCTGGGCGTCCAGCTGTCGAAGCTGAGCGAGAAGCAGGCCGCCTATATCGGCGTGCCGGTCGAGGGTCCGTTCAAGCCGGATCATTACCGCTACTGATCCCGCTCGGCTCCGGCCGATGGGAAGGGAAAGGGGGCTGCCCGGCCGGGCGGCCCCCTTTTTCGTGCGGGACACGCGGCGCTCTTCTTCATTCTGGCGCATCGCTGGCGGATCGGGTTAGAGGAGTAGGGATGCGCAGCCTTGCCCCGGACCTTGTCGGATGATCGCGATCAGCAGCGTCGAGGCGGCTCTGCTGGGGGCGGCGGCGTGCGCCGTCATCGTCACGGGCATGGTCCTGATGTTCCTGGGGTTGCGCGCCCGCAAGGAAGCGTCGGCGGTGCGGCTGGAGCGCGACCGGCTGGACGCGCTGCTGCGTGCCGGGCCTGCGCAGGCGATGCTGGTGCGCAGCGATGGGCGGATCGACATGCCCCGGCGCCTGGCCGACTGGCTGGGCCTGCCCGACGTCGCGCGCTTTCCCGAGGAGCTGGGGGACGAGGTCTGCGGCCTGACCCCCGACGACAGCGCCGCGCTGGGCATCGACCTGATCGCCGCGCAGAAGAGCGGCAAGCGTTTCCGTCGGATCATCCGGCCGCAGGGATCGCCCAGGACGCTGCTGTTCGACGGCGCGCGCGCGCCGCAGGATCAGGGCGCGGGCGGCGCGGTGGTCGTCTGGGTCTTCGACATGACCGACGCGCAGGACGAGATTGCGCGGCTGGATGCTGAAACCAAGCGGCTGGGCAATGCCTTCCAGGCGCTGACCGGGCTGATCGAGGCGGCGCCGCTGCCCATGTGGTATCGCGGCGACGACCTGCGGCTGGCGATGGTCAACACCGCCTATGTCGAGGCGGTCGAGGGGCGCGATGCCGCCGATGTGGTCGGGCGCGGGCTGGAACTGGTCGAGGGATCGGGGCGCGGCGGCCCGCTGGCGGGGGCGGCGGCGGCCCGCGACCAGGGGCGGCCGCACGAACAGGTGCTGCCCGCGACGATCGACGGCGCGCGGCGCGCGCTGCACATCTTCGACGTGCCGCTGCCGACCGGCGGCATTGCGGGCTTCGCGGTCGATATCGAGGATCTGGAACAGTCGCGCGCGGGCGCCAAGCGCTTCGCCGAGGCGCAGCGCGCGATGCTCGACCGGCTGTCGGCGGCGGTCGCGCATTTCGGGCCCGACCGGGGCCTCGTCTTCTGCAACCAGCCGTTCCGCCGGATGTTCGCGATGCGCGCCGAATGGCTGGCCGACCATCCCGAATTCGACCGTGTCCTGGAGCGGATGCGCGAGGCCAGTCGCAGTCCCGAGGTCCGCGACTTCCCCGGCTGGAAGGCCGAGCGCGCCGCCTGGTTCCGCCAGGCGGGGGGCGGCATCGAGGAGCAATGGCATCTGCCCGGCGGCACGCATTTGCGCGTCGTCGCCCAGCCGCTGCCCGATGGTGGCCTGCTGCTGATCTTCGAGGACCGGACCGAGGAGGTGCAGTTGGCCTCGGCGCGCGACACGCTGTTGCGGGTGCGCACCGCGACCTTCGACAATCTGTTCGAGGCGCTGGGCGTCTTCGCCGCCGATGGCCGGTTGCAGCTGTGGAACAACCGCTTCCGCGCGCTCTGGGGGCTGGAGGAGGAATTCCTGTCCAGCCATCCGCGTGTCGATGCCTTTGTCGACCGGGTCGCCGGGCGGCTGGCGACCCCCAGCCGGTCCGAGCTGATCGTCGAGCTGGTCCGGTCCGCGACGCTGGAGCGGCAGCAGCGCAGCGGGCGCGTCGCCTTTGCCGATGGGCGGCATTTCGAATTTGCGGGCGTGCCGCTGCCCGATGGCAACGCGCTGTTCACGCTGCTCGACATCACCGACAGCAGGCGTGCCGAACAGGCCGCGCGCGACCGGGCCGATGCGCTGGAGGCGGCGGACAAGGTCAAGACCGCCTTCGTCGCCAATATGAGCTATGAGCTGCGCACCCCGCTGACCTCGATCAGCGGTTTTGCCGAGATGCTGCATGGCGGCTTTGCCGGGCCGCTGCCCGATACCGCGATCAGCTATATCGAGGCGATCCTCGAATCGACCGAGCGGCTGGGACTGCTGGTCGACGATGTGCTCGACCTGACCCGCGACCAGGTGGATGCCGACATCGCGCGCGAGGATGTGCAACTCGGCCGCGTCGCGCGTGCGGCGGCGGACACGATCCGTCCGGTCGCGGGGCGGCGCAAGCTGGACTTCGCGGTCGAAATCCACCGCTCGCTCGGCCGGATCACCGGCGACCGCCGCCGCCTGCAGGAGACGATCGAGCATCTGCTGCGCCATGCGGTCGAACAGACGCCCGAGGGCGGCCGCATCCTGCTCCATGCAGACGGCGATTCGGCGCGCGCGCGGATCGTGGTGTCCGACGACGGCCAGGGCATGGACGAACAATCGGTCGCCCACGCCTTTGACCGCTTCGCCGAGCCGGGGATCAAGGCCACCGGCGAGCGCGCGCTGGGGCTGGGCCTGCCGCTCGCCAAGCAGTTCGTCGAGGCGCATGGCGGCACCATCAGCCTGTTGTCCGAACCGGGGCAGGGGACGCTGGTCACGGTGGAACTGCCGCGAAGGGTGGCTGACAAGACCCCGACCGCAAAGGAAAAGCCATGACGATCCGGCTGGCCGATGCCGCCGCCACCGAGGATTTCGGCCGCCGCCTGGCCGCGCATCTCCGTCCCGGCGACGTGGTGACGCTGACCGGCACGCTGGGCGCGGGCAAGACCAGCCTGGCGCGCGGGCTGCTGGCGGCGCTCGGCCTGCCCGGCGAGGCGCCGAGCCCGAGCTTCGCGATCGTCCAGCCTTACGCCCCGCCGGAAACCACGATCCCCGTGCTGCATGTCGATCTGTACCGGCTCGACGGGCCCGAACAGCTGGAGGAGCTGGGGCTGGACGAGGCATTGTGGGACTCGGCGCTGGTCGTCGAATGGCCCGACCGCGCGGGCCCCGGTGCCTGGCCGCAGGCGCTGGCGCTGACGCTGGAGATGGATCCGGATGGCGGACGTGTCTTGACAGCCAGGGTCCCCTCGGGCTGGGAAGCGCGATGGCCGATATGACCCCGCCGGCGGACGCCGCCGCCTTTCTTGCAAGCGTCGGATGGGAGGGGGCGGTGATCGCGCCGCTCGCCGGTGACGCCTCGTTCCGCCGTTATTTCCGCGTGACGCGCGGGCCCCACAGCGCCGTCCTGATGGACGCGCCGCCGCCGCATGAGGACCCGCGCCCCTTCATCGCGATCGCGCGCTGGCTGGTCGGCCGGGGCTTTGCCGCGCCCGCGATCCTGGGGGCGGACGAGGTGCGCGGGCTGGTCCTGATCGAGGATTTCGGCGACGACCGGATGCGCGAGGCGATCGAGGCCGATCCCGACGCGACGGCGAAGCTCTATAGCGATGCGGTCGACCTGCTCGCGGCGCTGCGTGGCCATGCGCCCGAGGGGCTGGCTCCCTATGACGCCGCCGTCCTTCACCGCGAGGCGGCGCTGTTCCCCGAATGGTACACGCCAACCGTCGGCCTGGACGTGGATGTCGAAGGCTATCGCGCCGCCTGGGACCGGGTGTTTGCCCATGCCATCGCCGACAATCCCGTCACGGTGCTGCGCGATTATCATGTCGAGAATCTGATGCTGGTCGGCCCGATGCGGACGCTGGGGCTGCTCGACTTTCAGGACGCGCTGGCGGGGCATGCCGCCTATGACCTCGTCTCGCTGCTTCAGGACGCGCGGCGCGATGTCGAACCGTCGATCGAGCAGGCGATGCTGGAACGCTATCTGGGCGCGACGGGCGAGGGGGATGCGTTCCTTAACGCCTATCATGTGCTGGGCGCGCAGCGGAACGCCAAGATCCTGGGCATCTTCACCCGCCTGTGGAAGCGCGACGGCAAGCCGCGTTACGCCGCGCTTTGCCCGCGCGTCTGGGCCTATCTGGAACGCGATCTGTCGCAGCCGGTGCTCGCGCCGGTCGCGGCCTGGTTCGACGACAATGTGCCGCCCGAGTTGCGCGGCGATCCCCATGTCCTTGCATCGCGGGGCGACGGCGAATGACCCGACAGCTTTCCATTCGGCCCACCCCGGCGGGCCTCGTGCCGCGCACCGCGATGGTGATGGCGGCGGGGATCGGCAAGCGGATGCGCCCGCTGACCGCGACCCGGCCCAAGCCGCTGGTATCGGTGGCGGGCAAGCCGCTGATCGACCACGTCTTCGATCGGCTGGTCGCAGCGGGCGTCGAGCGGGCGGTGGTCAATGTCCATTACCTGGCGGACCAGCTGGAGGCGCATCTGCGCGACCGGTTCCCGGAGATCGAGATCGTCATCTCGGACGAGCGCGACCAGTTGCTGGAAACCGGCGGCGGGCTGGTCAAGGCGCGGCCGCTGCTGGGGGATGCGCCGGTGCTGGTGGTCAACAGCGACAATCTGTGGGTCGACGGGCCGGTCGACGCGATCCGCCTGCTGGCATCGCGCTGGGACGAGGCCGCGATGGACGCGCTGCTGCTGATGGTGCCGCTGGCGCGCGCGCACAATCATCAGGGGCAGGGCGATTTCCATCTGGGCGCCGATGGCCGGATCACCGGGCGGCGCAGGCCCGGCCGGGTCGCGCCCTTCTCCTATACCGGGCTCCAGATCCTGCATCCCCGGATCATCGCCGATGCGCCCGAAGGGGCCTTTTCGACCAACCTGTTCTGGGACCGCGCGATCGCGGCCGGGCGCGCCTATGGCCAGGTGCATCAGGGGCTGTGGTTCGATGTCGGCACGCCGCGCGCCATTCCGCAGACGGAACTGATCCTCGCGGATGGCTGAGCCGCGCCGCCCGAGGCTGCACACGATCCCGGCGCATCGCGGGTTCGCCGATGCGCTGGTCGCGGGGCTGATGCGGCGCACCGGCGGCGATCCGCTGGTGCTGGCGCAGGGCATGATCCTGCTGCCGACCAATCGCGGCGTCCGCGCCGTGACCGAGGCGTTCGTGCGCGCCAGCGGCGGCGGCCTGATCCTGCCGCGCATGGTGGCGCTGGGCGATCCCGAACTGGGCGAGGCGGCGGGCTCCGCGCTCGATCCGGCGGATGCCGAGGCGCCGCCGCCGCCCGCCATCGCGCCCTCCGCACGCCGGATGATCCTCGCGCGGCTGGTCGAGCAGGAACGCCAGCGCGCCGGTCAGCCGGTGACGGCGGCCGAGGCGGTGCGGCTGGCGGGCGATCTGGCGCGCACGCTGGACCAGATGCTGGTCGAGGAGGTCGACCCGGCCAAACTCGCCGCGCTCGACCTGGGTCCCGAACTGACCGAGCATTGGCAATCGGCGCTGGCGACCTTCTCGGTGGTGCTCGACCGCTGGCCTGCGGTGCTGGCGAAGATGGGGCGGATCGATGCGGCGAAGCGGCGAACGCTGCTGCTCGACCGGATCACCGCGCGCTGGGCCGAGGCGCAGCCCGCCGGGTTCGTCTGTGCGGCGGGCGTCACCGACACCGCCCCTGCGGTCGCGCGGCTGCTACGCTGCGTGTCGGAGATGCCGGGGGGATCGGTGGTGTTCGCCGGGCTGGACCTGACCATGCCCGACGAGGAATGGGACGCGCTCGGTCCCCACAAGCCCGACCCCGATACGGGCCGCACCCGGCGATCGATCGAGACGCATCCGCAATATGCGCTGAAGCTGCTGCTCGACCGGATGAGCGTCGGGCGGCGCGAAGTGACGGTGTGGCGCGGCGGCGGCGATTACGACGCGGGGCCGGTGCGCGGCCGCGCCATCGCCAATGCCATGGCCCCGGCGGACTTTACCGGCAAGTGGACCGAGATGCCCGCCGAGGACCGGCGGCTGTCGGGCGTGTCGACCATCGAGCTCGCCACCCCCGCCGAGGAAGCCCAGGCGATCGCGCTGGCGCTGCGCGAGGCGATCGAGGAGCCGGGCCGCACGGCGGCGCTCGTCACCCCCGATCGCGCGCTGGCGCGGCGGGTGGCGGCGCATTGTCGGCGGTGGAACATCCTGATCGACGATACGGCGGGGCGGCCCTTGTCGATCCTGCTGCCGGGGACGTTCCTGCTCCAGCTGGCCGAGGCGGCGGCGCAGCATTTCGCGCCTCTGCCGCTGCTGGCGTTGCTCAAGCATCCGCTGATCCGTGGCGAGATGGACCGGGTGGCGTGGCTGGACGGCGTGCGTACGCTCGACCGGGCGCTCCGGGGGCCGCGTCCGGCGCCGGGGCTGGACGGGATCGCCGCGCATGTCGCCGACAAGCCGACCGCCGCCGCCTTCTGGAGCCAGGCCGCGCCGATGCTGGAGGCGGTGGGGCGGACCTTTGGCGACGGGCCGCAGGGCCTGCGCACCCTGCTCGCCTGTCTGCGCGAATGCGGGCAGAGCCTGTGCGGCGATGCGCTGTGGACCGGACCGGCGGGGCGTGCGGCGGCCGAATTCCTGGCGGGCTATGAGGAACAGGCCGATCATGGCCCCACGCGTGTCGACCCCGCCGAACTGCCGGGCCTGCTGCGCAGCCTGTTCGACGAGATCGCGGTGCGCGCCATCCCGCGCGAGGGGCAGCATCCGCGCCTCGCCATCTATGGCCCGATCGAGGCGCGCCTCCAGACTGCCGACCTGATGATCGCGGGCGGGCTGAACGAAGGCGTCTGGCCGGGCCGCCCCGCGCCCGACCCGTGGCTGGCGCCGCGCATCCGCTCGCTGCTGGGGCTGGTGGGCCTGGAGCAGCGGATCGGCATCGCCGCGCATGACCTGGCGCAAGCGATGGGCGCGCCGCGCGCGATCCTGACCCGTGCGCGCCGCGACGCCAGCGGGCCGACGCTCGCCTCGCGCTTCTGGCTGCGGCTTCAGGCGATGGCGGGCGATCGGTTCGAGGCGCATCCGACCCTCGCGCGCTGGGCCGAACGCCTCGACCGGCCCGACGACTATACCCCGGCGGATCGCCCCGCGCCCAAGCCGCCCGCCGCGCTGCGCCCCACGACCATTTCGGTGACGGAGGTCGACCGGCTGAAGGCCGATCCTTACGCCTTTTACGCGCGCCGCGTGCTCCGCCTGTCGCCGCTCGACCCGGTCGATGCCGATCCCAGCGCGGCGTGGCGCGGCACCGCCGTCCACGACATCCTGGAGATGTGGTGGAAGGAGGACGCCTGCGATGTCTCGGCGCTCCGCCCGCGCGCGCTGGCGATGCTGCGCGACCAGCGGACCCATCCGATGATGCGCGCGCTGTGGCAGCCGCGTCTGATCGAGGCGATCGACTGGATCGCCGCCGAGGTCGCCGCCAAGGCCGCCGAGGGCCGTCATGTCCTGAGCGCGGAAGGCAAGGGCGAGGCCAAGCTGGCGGGCGTCACCCTGACCGGACGGTTCGACCGCATCGACAAGGCGGCGGACGGCGCGCTGGTAGTGATCGACTATAAGACCGGCAAGCCGCCCTCCACCACGGCGGTGCGCGAGGGGTTCAGCCTGCAACTCGGGCTGCTCGGCCTGATCGCCGAGCGTGGCGGGTTTGAGGGCGTGTCGGGCAAGGCAGGCGGTTTCGAATATTGGTCGCTGGGGCGCGGGCGCGAGGGGCTGGGCTATATCGCCACCCCGGTCGACCCCGACGGCAAGCGCGAGCGGATCCGCACTGACGAGTTCGTCGCCATCGCGGCGTCGAATTTTGCCGAGGCGGCCGGGCAATGGCTGACCGGGGACGCGCCGTTCACCGCCAAGCTGGTGCCGGAATATGCGCCTTATGCGGAGTATGACCAGCTGATGCGGCGGGATGAATGGTATGGCCGTGATCGGTGAGGCGTCGGTGGTAGCGGGGGAGGGACTTGGACCCCGACATCTGCTGGCCAGATCCACGGCCTGGGGCGAGCGTGGTCGCGTGGCCTTCGACTGCGCTCAGGCTGAACGGAGTGAGAGGGATCGTCGCCCCATATCCCATCTTACGTCCGCACTGAGCGAAGTCGAAGTGCAAGGGATGACCTCAACTCTGGGCAAAACTGTTTCTCCGCCCGCGAACCGGGAAGGCAAGTTCGCATGAGCGCCCGCCCCATGGCGAACCTGCCCCCGCTGAAGGGCGATCAGGCCGCCGCCAGCGATCCCGCCGCGCATGTCTGGCTGTCCGCCTCGGCCGGCACCGGCAAGACCCAGGTGCTGGCCGCGCGCGTGTTTCGTCTGTTGCTGCGCGGCGTCGCGCCCGAGGCGATCCTGTGCCTGACCTTCACCAAGGCGGGTGCGGCCGAGATGGCGCAGCGGATCAACGGCCGCCTCGCCGCCTGGGTGCGGATGCCCGAGACCGAGCTGTTCGCCGATCTGAAGGCGCTGGGCGAGACCGCGACCCCCGACCTGCGCGAGCGGGCGCGGACGCTGTTCGCACGCGTGCTCGACGCGCCGGGTGGCGGCCTGCGTATCCAGACCATCCATGGCTTTTGCCAGGGGCTGTTGGCGGCCTTTCCGGTCGAGGCGGGCCTCGCCCCCGGTTTTCGCCCGCTGGAGGCGCGCGAGGAGGCGGTGCTGGCACGCGAGGCGCTGGCGCGGATGCTGGAGACAGCCGAGCGCGAGGGCCGGGTCGGTCCGGTCGAGACGGTCGGCGCGCTGTCGCTGCGGCTGGGCGAGGGCGGGGCGGAGGCGTTCCTGGCGGCCTGTGCGCGCGCGCCCGGTGCGCTGGAGGCGCTGCCCACCGGCATCCAGCCTTGGCTGCGCCGTGCGCTCGACCTGCCTTCGGGCGATATCGACGAGGCTATCGCGGAGGGCGTCGAGGATATCGACGAGGATGCTGTCATCCGGTTGGCGGGCGCGAACCGCGCCTGGGGCACCGCGACCGGCGAGAAGGCGGCGGCGGCGATGGAGCGCTGGATCGGCAGCGATCGGGCGGGGCGGGTCGCCGGGCTCGAAGAGCTGATGGGCACGGTCTTCACCGCCAAGGGCGAGCCGCGCAAGGCCTCCAAGAAGCTGACCGATGCCGATCCCGATTATGAGGACATGGCACGCGAACTGGGGGAGGCGTGCCGTCACCTGCTGGGCCTCGCCGCCCGCGCGCGTCATGCCGACCTGCTTGCCGATGCGCTGACCGTGGGGCGCGACTATGCGCGGGCCTATACATTGTCGAAGCGGTCGATCGGGGCGGTCGATTTCGATGATCTGATCCGCACCACCGTCGATCTGCTGGAGCGGCCGGGTATCGGCGAATGGGTCCGCTACAAGCTCGACCAGGTGACCGAGCATGTCCTGATAGACGAGGCGCAGGACACCAATGCGCACCAGTGGCGGATCGTCCGCGCGCTGGCCGACGAGTTCTTCGTCGGGCGTGGCCTTTATGCGCCCTCGACGCGGACGCTGTTCACCGTCGGCGACCATAAACAGGCGATCTTCGGTTTCCAGGGGACCGACCCGATCAACTTCCAGGCGGCCGAGCTGCATTTCTCGCGCCGTGCGGACGAGGTGGCGGGCGATGACGACTGGCCCGAGGACGAACGCGGACTGCCGTTCAACCAGCTGTCGCTGACCCACAGCTTCCGCTCGACCACGCCGATCCTGGAGTTCGTCGATGCGGCGATCGAGGCGCTGGGCGAACCCGGCATGGGCATGGGGCATGCGGTGGAGCGCCACGCCAGCGAGGTGAAGGGCCCCGGTCGCATCACCCTGTGGCCGCCGGTCGCGGCGGGGGGCAGCGACGAGGACGAGGAAGGCTGGATCGACGATGCGGTGCGCAAGGTCGCCACCGACATCGCGCGTGCCGTGCGCGGCTGGCTGGACGATGGCGTGATGCTGGAGAGCAAGGGCCGCCGCCTGGAGCCGCAGGACATCATGATCCTGGTCAAGCGGCGCGGCGACCTCGCCTCGCTGATCGTCGCGCGCCTCTATGCCGAGGGGGTGCCGGTGGCGGGCGTCGACCGGCTGCGGCTGAACGCGCCGCTGGCGGTGCAGGACCTGCTGGCGGCGGTGCGCTTCGTGTTGCAGCCCGAGGACGATCTGTCGCTGGCCGCGCTGCTGGTGTCGCCGCTGATCGGCTGGTCGCAGGAGCGGCTGATGGCGGCGGGGCACCGGGCGCGCGGCGCGCTATGGGCGCATCTGACCCGGACGCTGCCCGCCGAGGACCTCGCGCCGCTTCGCCAGATGCTGGCGCGCGCGGACGTGTCGACGCCCTATCAGTTCCTCGAGGAATTGCTGTCGGGGCCGCTCGACGGTCGGCGTAAGCTGATCCGCCGGTTGGGGACCGAGGCGCGCGATCCGATCGAGGAGTTGCTGGGTGCCGCGCTGACCTTCGAGAGTACGACGACGCCCTCGCTGCAACGCTTCCTCGACTGGTTCGACCGGGGCGATGTCGAGATCGTGCGCGACCCTTCCGCGCCGCTGGACGCGGTGCGGGTGATGACCGCGCATGGGTCCAAGGGGTTGCAGGCGCCGCTGGTCATCCTGGCCGACGCCACCGCCGACCCGACCGCGAGCCCGCGTTCGATCCTGCGCTGGACGCCCGAGCCGGGCGCGCAGCCCATCCCCGTCTTTCCGCCGCGCGCCGAGGAACGCGGCGGGCCGCTCGACGCGGTGGCCGCCGAGATCGCCGCGCGCGAACTGGCCGAGCATTGGCGGCTGTTCTACGTCGCGGCGACGCGGGCGGAGGAGCAGCTGGTGGTGGCGGGCGCGCTGGGCAAGCGGGCGGCGGGTGTGCCGCCGATGCACAGCTGGTACGCCACCTGTGCCCGCGCCATGACCGCGCTGGGCGTGCCGGAGGTCGAGCCGAGCGACGGCCAATCGCGCGTCTTCCTGGGCCGCAGGCCGCAGGAACCGGTCGCGCTGCGCCCCGGTGCGGTCGTCGCGGCCCGGCGCGAGGATGTCGCGCTGCCCGACTGGGTCCACCGGCCCGCGCCGCAGGAGTCGCGCCCGCCACGCCCGCTCGCCCCGTCGCAGCTGGGCGAGGATATGGTGGCCGACCCGCCGCCCACCCCCGCGATGCGCGCGGCGGCGGAGCGGGGGCGGCTGATCCACTGTCTGCTCGAACGCCTGCCCCCGGTCGCGCCGGATGCGCGGCGCGGCGCGGCGGAGCGCTGGCTCGCCCAGGCCGCCGGGGTCGAGGATGCGGGCCTGCGCGCCGATGTGACGCAGGCGGTGTTCGCGATCCTGGACGATCCGGCCTATGCACCGCTGTTCGGGCCGGGATCGCTGGCGGAGGCGCCGATCGCCGCGACGCTGGCCAATGGCCTGGTCGTGTCGGGGCGGGTCGACCGGCTGCTGATCGACGGCGACGAGGTCCGGCTGATCGACTATAAGACCGGGCGGCGCGCGCCGGGGGGCATCGACGACGTGCCGGTGTTCCATCTGGCGCAGATGGCGGGCTATGCCGCCGCGCTGGAAGTGATCTTTCCCGGCAAGCGCGTGTCGGTGGCGCTGCTCTATACGGCGGGGCCCCGGCTCGTCCCGGTGCCCGACGCACTGCTCGCCGCGCACAAGCCCGGCTATCGCGACCGGGAGCAAAGCTTGCCGCTCGGTGGTTGAGCCACCGAGGCCCGCGCCCTAGATGGGTGACAATTCAAGGAGTGTAGTGAACATGGCAACCAAGCAGATCACCGACGCCAGCTTCGAGGCGGACGTCCTGAACTCCGACAAGCCGGTGCTGGTCGATTTCTGGGCCGAATGGTGCGGACCGTGCAAGATGATCGGCCCGTCGCTGGAGGAACTGTCCGAGGAACTGGGCGAGCAGGTGACGATCGCCAAGCTGAACATCGACGACAATCCCGATGCCCCCGGCCGTTACGGCGTGCGCGGTATTCCGACGATGATCCTGTTCAAGGGCGGTGCGGCCGCCGCGACCAAGGTCGGCGCCGAGCCCAAGGGCCGGATCAAGGCCTGGCTGGAAGGCGCGCTGTAAGCAATCCATAGCGCCCACTGAACGGGCATGGGACGGTCTCTGCGAGGCCCCATGCCCTCCCCAAACCCCTCCCGCCTGCGGGAGGGGCTTTTTTTGTCCGGCGCTGCTCGAAAAGGCACGCCCCTCCCGCAAGCGGGAGGGGATGAGGGAGGGCGGGAGGTCTCACCGAGACCGAAGCTCGCGGCCTTCTCCTCCCCAAACCCCTCCGCCTGCGGGGGGCTTTTTTTATGTCCAGCGCGGCTCAAAAAGGCACTCCCCTCCCGTAAACGGGAGGGGATGGGGGAGGGCATGGGGTCTCACCGAGACCACCGCCCGCCGCCGATCAACTCAGCGGGATCATCACCACATCGCGAAACGGCGCGCGGTCCTGCAACGCCGCATACCAGCGCTCCAGATTGGGTCGCGTAGGCCGCTCCACCGGCAGCTGGAACCACGTATTCGCATAGGCCGCGACGGGAATATCCCCGATACCGAACGTCGCCCCCGACAGCCATTCCTGCCGCCCCAGCACATCGTCCAGGATCGCCGACAGCCCCGCCGCCCGCGCCACGCTCCGTTCGATCAGCGCCATGTCGCGCGCCTCGGGGGCGGTGCGTATCATCTGGAAGAAGATCGGCCGGATCGCATCCGCCCAGGTGAAGCCCCAGTCCATCCACCGCTCCACCGAGGCCCGCGCCTGCGGATCGATCGGATAGAAAGCCTCGCCGCCATGGTTGGCCGCGAGATAGCGCAGGATGCTGTTCGACTCCCACAGGACGAAGCCGTCATCCTCGATCGTCGGGATCAGCGCGTTTGGATTGAGCGCCCGGTACGCCTGATCCATCCCGAACGGCCCGCCGACATCGCGCCGGTCATAGTCCAGCGCCATTTCCTCGGCCAGCCAGACCACCTTCTTGACGTTGTGCGAGTTGATCCGGCCCCAGATGGTCAGCATGGGCGTCAGCTCCGATAATCGGCGTTGATCGAGATATAGCCGTGCGTCAGATCGCAGGTCCAGACCGTCGCCGCGCCGTCGCCCAGGCCCAGGTCGACGCCGACCGCGATCTCCTGTCCCTTCAGATGCGCGGCGACCGGGGCCTCGTCATAACCCTCGACCGCCAGGCCCTCGCGCGCGACCAAAGTCTCGCCGAAGCGGATCGACAGCTTGTCGCGCTCGGCGGGTTCGCCCGCCTTGCCGACCGCCATGACGACGCGGCCCCAATTGGCGTCCTCGCCCGCGATCGCGGTCTTGACCAGCGGCGAGTTGGCGATCGACATCGCGATACGGTGCGCCGAACGGTCGCTCTCGGCGCCCTCGACCCGGATCTCGATCAGCTTGCTCGCGCCCTCGCCGTCGCGCACGACCAGCAGCGCGAGCCGGTGGCACAGATCGGCCAGCGCCGCGCGGAAGGCATCCGCGCCGTCGCTGTCGTCATCGGTCAGCGGCGCATTGCCCGCCTTGCCCGTGGCGAAGGCCAGCACCGTGTCGCTGGTCGAGGTGTCGCCGTCGACCGTGATGCACGAAAAGCTGCGACCATTGGCGGCGCTCAGCGCGCGTTGCAGGAATTCGGGTTCGACCGCGGCGTCGGTGAATATGAAGCCCAGCATCGTCGCCATGTCGGGCGCGATCATGCCCGAACCCTTGATGATCCCCGCCAGCGTCACCGTGCGGCCATCGACCATGGCGGTGGTCGTCGCGCCCTTGGCGAAGGTGTCGGTGGTCATGATCGTGGCGGCGGCATCCTCCCACCCGCAGGGCGCGGCGGTGAAGGCGGCGTCCAGGCCCGCCTCGGCCTTGTCGATGGGCAGCGGCACGCCGATCACGCCGGTCGAGGCGACGAACACGTCCGAGGGCTGGCACTCTATCGCGGCGGCGGTGCGCGCGGCGATCGCCTCGACGGCGGCGCGGCCCCGATGACCGGTAAAGGCGTTGGAATTGCCCGCATTGACGACCAGCGCGCGGGCCTGGCCCAGCACCAGCGCCTTGCGGCACCATTCGACTTCCGGGCTGGGGCATTTGCTGGTGGTCAGCACGCCCGCCACGCTGGTCCCTTCGGGCAGCGTCACGAAGGTCAGGTCGCAACGGTCCCAATTCTTGTACCGCGCGCGGGCGACGCGCAGTGTCACGCCGTCGATCGCGGGCAGGGCGGGGAAGGGCTGGGCGAGGGGCGAGGTGGCGGTGCTCATGGGGGCCAGCTACATAACCGAGCGGGGGGCAGGGGCAAGCGCTTCCATCGGCTTGACCCGGATCGGGGCGGCGGCTTTGATGGCGATCGTCGGGATCGGGGGAAGGGGCGATATGTGGGGTGCAGGGCGCGGGCTCCGAAATGGCGTGCTGGCGCTGGTCGGCGTGCTTGCCATATTGTTGTTCGTCCTGACGTCGTTCTCGATCGAATGGGCTTATGAACGCAGCCGGCAAGGCGGTCTGGGGAGCTTGCCCCGCGATCTTCCGGTTCCGGCCGTCCCGCCGCGTATCCTGGGCGATCCGGCCGCCGCTTTCGGACCCGATTCCTATCCGGATGAGGCGATGCGTCAGGGGTGGGAGGGGCGTTCGAGCCTTGCGGTCCTGGTCGATCCGGACGGGCGCCCGACCCGATGCGAGGTTCTGGAAAGCAGCGGTCATGCGGTCCTCGACGAAGCGACCTGCGCCATGGTCGTGGGCCATGTCCGGTTTCGACCCGCCCGCAATGACAAGGGGCAGGCGGTGCGCGGCATCTATCGCGGTTTCAATGTCCGCTGGGAGCTGCCGCGCCTGCCGACGGACGTGCGATGAATGTCGAGGCGTGCCGGACCATGCAACGGATGGACGCGCCGCGCGTATCTGCCTAAGACAAGCCTCGCATGAACCTGCTTCTGCTCCTTTCCGCCCTTTTGTCCGCGCTGACCGGCGTGGGCGCGAGCGCGCGTGGGCAGGAGGCGCGGGGCGTCGTGGCCGAATGCAGCATCGTGGCGGCCGCCAAGCAGGCCGCCGTCGCGCGCGCCGCGACCCGGCCGGTGCAGGTGCTGGCCACGCTGGTTGCCGCTGCCCAGCCGCTTGCGCTGTTCCGGGCGGCCGTGCCGCGGCCTGTCGCCGCGATCTTCATGGGCCGTCGGCGCGAATAGCCCCGGCGTCGGCCCCGGCCGATCCTCTTCCTTGCCATTGCAGTCGCGCGCGCCCGGCCTTCCGTTGGCGGCGCGCCCATCCCACGATATTTCAATCAGGAAATCGCTTATGTTCGGCGGCCTCGCCAAGTCCCTGTTCGGTTCGTCCAACGACCGCTACGTCAAGTCGCTCAAGCCGACCCTCGCCAAGATCGCGGCGTTCGAGCCCGAAATGGAGGCGATGACCGACGCGCAGCTCGCCGCGCAGACGGTGAAGTTCCGCGAGCAGCTCGATCAGGGCGCGACGCTCGACAGCCTGCTGCCCGAGGCGTTCGCGACCGTGCGCGAGGCGGCGAAGCGCGTGCTGGGCCAGCGTCACTATGACGTGCAGATGATCGGCGGCATCGTCCTGCATCGCGGCGAGATCGCCGAGATGCGCACGGGCGAGGGCAAGACGCTGGTCGCCACGCTCGCCACCTATCTGAACGCGCTACCCGGCAAGGGCGTGCACGTCGTCACCGTCAACGATTACCTCGCCAGCCGCGACGCCGCGACGATGGGCCGGGTCTACAATTTCCTCGGCCTGACCACCGGGACCATCATCCCGAACCTCGACGACGGCCAGCGCCGCGCGGCCTATGACGCCGACATCACCTATGGCACGAACAACGAGTTCGGCTTCGACTATCTGCGCGACAATATGAAGTATGAGCGCTCCTCGATGGTGCAGCGCCCCTTCAACTACGCCATCGTCGACGAGGTCGACTCGATCCTGATCGACGAGGCGCGCACCCCGCTGATCATCTCGGGCCCGACCGACGACAAGTCCGAGCTGTATATCGGCGTCGATGCGATCGTGAAGCAGCTGACGGCCGATGATTACGAGAAGGACGAGAAGCAGAAGTCGATCATCCTGACCGAGGACGGCACCGAGCGCGCTGAGCGCCTGCTGGAGGCGGCCGGGCTGCTCCAGGGCGAAAATCTCTACGACTTCGAGAATACCCAGGTCGTCCACCATCTGAACCAGGCGCTGCGCGCGAACATGATGTTCAAGCGCGACACCGATTACATCGTGAAGGACGGCAAGGTCGTCATCATCGACGAGTTCACCGGCCGCATGATGGACGGGCGTCGTTGGTCGGAAGGGCTTCACCAGGCGGTCGAGGCCAAGGAGGGCGTCAATATCGAGCCCGAGAACCAGACCATGGCCTCGATCACCTTCCAGAATTATTTCCGCATGTACCCGAAGATTTCGGGCATGACCGGCACCGCCGCGACCGAAGCGGGCGAATTCTACGACATCTACAAGATCAACGTCGTCACCATCCCGACGAACCTGCCGATCGCGCGCGTCGACGAGGAGGACGAGTTCTACAAGAACACCCAGGACAAGTTCCTGGCGATCGCCAAGAAGATCCGCGACCACGCCGCCAAGGGCCAGCCGGTGCTGGTCGGCACCGTCTCGATCGAGAAGTCCGAACTGCTCAGCGAGTTCCTGGTGCAGGAGGGCGTGCCCCACAAGGTGCTGAACGCGCGCTATCACGAGATGGAGGCGCATATCGTGGCGCAGGCGGGCCGTCTGGGCGCCGTCACCATCGCGACCAACATGGCGGGTCGCGGCACCGACATCCAGCTGGGCGGCAACCTCGAATTCCGGATGCTCGACGAGCATCCCGATCTGGTCGAGGGCACGCCGGACTATGACGCCGCCGCGACCCGCATCCGCGCCGAGATCGTCGAGGAGAAGCAGAAGGTGCTGGAGGCGGGCGGCCTGTTCGTGCTCGGCACCGAGCGGCACGAGAGCCGCCGCATCGACAACCAGCTGCGCGGCCGTTCGGGTCGTCAGGGCGATCCGGGCCTGTCGCGCTTCTACCTCAGCCTGGACGACGATCTGCTTCGCATCTTCGGCCCGGACACGCTGTTCGCCAAGATGATGCGCAGCAATATCGAGGATGGCGAGGCGATCGGCAGCAAGTGGCTGTCCAAGGCGATCGAGACCGCGCAGAAGAAGGTCGAGGCGCGCAACTACGACATCCGCAAGCAGGTCGTCGAATATGACGACGTGATGAACGACCAGCGCAAGGTCATCTATGAGCAGCGCGCCGACATCATGGATGCCGAGACGGTGGGCGAGGTCGTGGCCGACATGCGCGCCGAGACGGTGAACGCGATCGTCGGCACCGCCTGCCCGCCCAACAGCTATCCCGAGCAGTGGGACGTCGCGGGCATGAAGCAGCAGCTCAAGGACCTGCTCAACATGGAGCCGCCGATCGACGCCTGGCTGGCCGAGGAAGCGATCGACCCCGAAATCGTGCTGGAGCGCGTGACCGCCGAGGCGGATGCGATGGTCGAGGCCAAGGCCAAGGAGCTGGAACCCGAGACCTGGACCAGTGTCGAGAAGTCGATCCTGCTCCAGAATCTCGACCATCACTGGAAGGAGCATCTGGCGACGCTCGACGCGCTGCGCCAGGTCGTCCACCTGCGCGCCTATGCGCAGAAGACGCCGATCAACGAATATAAGCACGAGGCGTTTTCGCTGTTCCAGCGGATGCTCGACAATATCCGCGAGGATGTGACGCGCACCATCGCCTATGCCCAGTTCCAGATCCAGGCGCCGCCCGAACTCCCCGAGCTGCCGGACTTCATCACCTCGCACTTCGATCCGTTCACCGGCGAGGACAATAGCAACGACTGGGACGCCGCCGCGCGCGGCCTGCTCCAGCCGCAAATGCCGCCGATGCAGATCCCGCAGCCCGAGGGCATGGACCTGGGCACCGATCCGGCCCAGTGGGAAGGCCGCGTCAACCGCAACGCGCCGTGCCCTTGCGGCTCGGGCCTGAAGTACAAGCATTGCCACGGCGCGGTGACGGTCTGATCCGTCCATCGCCGGATGAAAAAGGGGCGGCGGGCTTCGGTCCGCCGCCTTTTTCATGCCTCGTCACCTTAGGGCCGATCGCCATTCAGCGACGCCTGTCCTTCCCTCGCCCCTCGCAGAGGGGAGAGGGTTGCGCAGACTTGGCCTTTGCGAAAGCAAAGGCTTAGTCGGAACTGGGTGAGGGGTGGGCGCTCGCAAAGCGAGCGCGCGAGCCTTCGGGCTCGCTCAACTGCGCTAGCCGGCTTCGCTAACCCTCTCCCCTGTCCAGGGGAGAGGGCAAAAAGAAGCAATGCTGAATGTCGATCCGCCCCCGCGCAGGCTGGGGTCTGCTTTGATCGAAACCGCATTCGCCGGGCTGATGGGCGGGCGTCCCCGAGGCACAAAAAAGGGCGGCCGCCCGGCAGGCAGCCGCCCCATTCGATCGCGATCAGCCCGTTTTACTTGGGCATCACCACCGTCGGCCCGATCGTGTTGACGATCGCGCGGGCATCGAAGGCGCGCAGATTGTCGCGCGGGATCGGCCCCTTGCGCATCACGACCTCGGCGGTCGCTTCGTAGCGGTCGATGGTGTTGATATCCATGTTGTTGCCGAAGAAGGGATCACCCCAGAACGGGTCCCAGCTGCGCCAACCGAAGCCGCGGCCATAATAGCGCCACGACGGACCCCACCAGCCGCCGCCCCAGCCGCCAAAGCCCGGCCCGAACGCGCCGGGGGTCGAATAGGTGCGCGACCGCAGCTGCGTGTCGCGGTCGGCCATCACGAAATAGTCATAGCCATTGGCCAGCGTCAGTTCCGCCGCGCGGAACAGCAGATAACGCTCGACCGTGTCGCGCGACGTCACCGTGTTGCCGGCGAAGCTGACGATGAAGCGGCCGGGTTCCAGCTGCTGATCGGAATAGCCGGTGCGGTAGAAGCCCGTTCCCGTCGCCGGGCGGTAGGTGGTTTCGGTCGCGCATCCCGCGACCATCAGGGTGCTGGCGCCGACCAGCGCGAGCGCGATCTTCCGACCGAATTGCATGGACACTTCTTCCTTTCCTTGCCGCACGACCGGGCCGGACGGCAACAGCCCTGTAGCTGGAATCGGTTTACCCTATCCCGGCAGAACGGTCGATGAACGGTTTGGCTCCCGCGATGAAATGTGCGTCACAGACCGGCCATATGGATGGCGATTTGCCGACGATGGGGCGCGCGGCGATGTTCGAACAGATAAATGCCCTGCCACGTCCCCAGCGCCAGCCGCCCGCCGATCAGCGGCACCGACAGATGCACCCCGGTCAGGATGGCGCGCAGGTGCGCGGGCATGTCGTCGGGCCCTTCGTCGTCATGGGCATAGGCATGCCGGTCCTCGGGCGCGATGCGCGCGAAATAGGCGAGGATGTCGGTCCGGACCTCCGGCGCGGCATTCTCCTGGATGATGAGCGAGGCCGAGGTGTGGCGGCAGAACAGGGTCAGCAGCCCCTCGTCCATGGCCTGCTCGCGAACCCAGGCTGTGACGCTCCGCGTGATGTCGGTCAGACCTTGGCCATGGGTGTCGACGGTCAATATCGTGGTGGCTTGGCGCATCCATCCTCAATGCCCCAGCGTGCGGATCGATGCCAGCCTCCGCCCGGGACGGGCCGAATTGAACGGGTGACGTTGATGTGCGTTGTGCGGGCTCGAGGATAAGGAGACCTGCCGTGAAAGCCATGCTCGCCGCTCTGGCCGTCGTTACCGTTGCCGCCCCCATCGCCGCCACGCCCGCCGTCGCGCAGGAGCGCGATTATCGCTGGCATGGCGACCGCGACGACTGGGATGCGTCGCGCGACTATCGTCGCGGCAATCACCGCGAACGTCGCCTGACCCGCGACGACCAGATTTTCCGGGGTCGCGATGGTCGCACCTATTGCAAGCGCAATGACGGCACCACCGGGCTGGTCATCGGCGCGGTGGGCGGCGGCGTGCTGGGCAATGTCATCGGCGGCGGCACGTTGGGCACGCTGCTCGGCGCGGGCGGCGGCGCGCTGCTCGGGCGGTCGATCGATCGCGGCAAGGTCCGTTGCCGCTGATCGATAGGAGGGCGGCGGCCAGGACGGTCGCCGCCACCGCATTCGCGCCGATGCGCTCGCGGTAGCGCTAGCCAAGACCGGCCCTGCTGGCCCATGATGGCGGCAGGGAGGGAATTCATGGCTTTCGATCTGAGATATACGACGGCGCTCGCGGCGGTTCTGTTGGCCAGCGGGTGCAATCGGTCCAAGGCGGACGACAATTGGACCGCCGATAACGACACCGCCATCTGCACCGATGCGCAGGGCACGCGCCTTCCCGACGATCGATGCCGCCAGCACCGCGTGGGCGGCGGAGGCGCGGCCTTCTGGTATTTTCTGGGCCGTGGCCGCTCCATTCCCTATTATGGCGAGCGCGCGACGGGCGGCAGCTTCCGCGCCGCGCCCGGTGGCCGCTATGTGACGGCCCCGGCGGGCAGCGCCATGACCCGCGCGGCGGCGATCAGCCGGGGCGGGTTCGGATCCTCGGCCAGCCATTTCGGCAGCATCCACGCATGATCCGCCAGAGCCTGACGCCGCGCCCCGACTGGCAGGCCAAGGTCGAGGCGCTCGGCCTGATCTGGCACGAGGGCAGGGAGCGCCCCTATTGGGACGAGAGCGCCTGCTACCGCTTCACCCGCGCGCAGATCGACCGGATCGAGGCGGCGACGACCGAACTCTATCGGCTGTTCCTGGCGGCGGGCGAGGCGGTGGTCAGCGAGCCCGCCTTGCTCTCGCGCTTCGGCATTCCGCCGGTGTTCCACGATCCGATCCGCGAAGCCTGGGACGCCGAGCCGCCGGGCCTAAACTTCGGCCGGTTCGATTTGGGCTTCGACGGCCAGGACGCCCCCAAATTGTTCGAGTTCAACTGCGACACGCCGACCTCGCTGCTGGAGGCGGCGGTGGTGCAATGGGCGTGGAAGGAGGAATGCTTCCCCCGGCTCGACCAGTTCAACAGCCTGCACGAGGCGCTGGTCGCGCGCTGGGAGGAGATCGCCCCCGCTCTGCCCGCCACGCTGCACGTCGCGCATGTCGCCGATCTGGCGGGCGAGGACGCGATCACGGCGGCCTATCTGCGCGATACCGCCGAGGCGGCGGGGATTACGACCGTGCCGATCCTGATGGAGCAGATCGGCTGGCACCATGACGACCATTGTTTCGTCGACGAAGGGGGCATGCGGATCGAGGCGCTGTTCAAGCTCTATCCGTGGGAATGGCTGGTCCATGAGGACTTCGCGCCGCATCTGCTCGACAATCTGGCGCGCGGCGACACGCTATGGATCGAACCGATCTGGAAGATGATCTGGTCGAACAAGGCGATCCTGCCGGTGCTATGGGACCTGTTTCCGGGCCATCCCAACCTGCTGGCCGCCAGCTTCACGATCCCCGACGGCGATGCGGTGGCCAAGCCGCTCCTGTCGCGCGAAGGCGCCAATGTCTCGATCCGCCGCGCGGGCGACATCATCGCCGAGACGAAGGGCGAATATGGCGAGGAAGGCTATGTGTACCAGTCGCTCTACCGCCTGCCGGAGACGGCGCCGGGATGTTTTCCGGTCCTGGGCAGCTGGGTGGTCGATGGCGCGGCGGTCGGGATGGGCATCCGCGAGGACGGTCTGATCACATCGAACACGGCACGGTTCGTTCCGCACGTGATCGACGGCTGATCCGTCATGCTGGCGCTGTCTGGGGAAAGACAGCGCCGGTGGCTCCCTGAGTAGGATTCGAACCTACGGCCGCTCGATTAACAGTCGAGAGCTCTACCGCTGAGCTATCAGGGAATGTTCCGGCGCTGTGGAGGGGTCCTATAAAGGGCTCGAAAAAAGCCGCAACCCCTTTTTTGACGGTTTCGCGTAAGCCCGGCCGTCAAAGCTGTGGATAAAATGCGGGGCAGACGATGAATTGCTCCCCCTGTCGCCGGTCAGGCGACGAACTGTTCCCCCGTCGCCGGTCAGGCGACGAACTGCTCCATCGTGATGCGGTCGTCCAATGCGTGTTCGGGATCGAACATCAGCGTCAGCTCGCGCGAGCGGTCCATGCAGATATCGACTTGCGCCACGTCGCGCACCTCGCGCTGGTCCGCCACCGCCGAGACGGGGCGCTTGCCGGGGTCGAGCACGCGGATCGAGATGCGCGCCTTGTCGGGCAGGATCGCCCCACGCCAGCGCCGGGGACGAAAAGGGCTGATCGGGGTCAGCGCAATCAGCGCGGAGCCGAGCGGCAGGATCGGCCCTTGCGCCGAGAAATTATAGGCGGTCGATCCGGCCGGAGTGGCGGCGAGGATGCCGTCGCACGCTAGTTCGGGCAGGACGATGCGGCCATTGACCATGACCTCCAGCTTGGCGGTCTGGCGCGTCTCGCGCAGCAGCGACACTTCGTTGATCGCGGGCAGCGTGTGGACCCGGCCGTCGATCCCCGTCGCGGTCATCTTGAGCGGGGTGACGCGGAACGGCTTGGCGCGGGCCAGCCGGTCCTCCAGCCCATAGCCGCGCCACTCGTTCATCAGGAAGCCGACCGTGCCCAGGTTCATGCCGAACACCGGCACCGGGCCACGCCGCCGCTCCAGCATCCGGTGCAGCGTCTGGAGCATGAAGCCGTCGCCGCCGAGTGCGATGACATAATCGGCTTCGTCGAAATCGACCCAGTCGGCGCTGTTCTGCAGGTCGGCGACCGCGGCCTGGGCCGGGGCGGTGGGCGAGGCGACCAGCGCCCGCCGGACGGGAAGCGTCATCCGCCGGTCACGCTCATGTGACGCGACACCGCCGGGGCCGATCCCGCCTCGATCCGGAAATCGTGCCGCGCGGGCTTGGCCGCCAGACCCGCATCGATCGCCTCGTCCAGCGCGCGCAGCCCGCCCTCGCGCAGGGCCGCCTTCAAATCCACCTGATCCTCATGGCCCAGACACATATACAGCTTGCCCTCGGTCGTCAGCCTCACCCGGTTGCAACCTTCGCAAAAATTGGCGGTGAGCGGGGAGATGAGGCCCAGCCGCGTGCCGGTGCCCTCGACCTGCCAATATCGCGCGGGGCCCCCGGTCCGATGCCCGGCGCGCACGAGCGGGAATTGCGAGGACAGCCGGTCGAATATCTCGGTCAGCGGCAGGAAGCGGTCGACCCGATCCTCGTCGATCGCGCCGAGCGGCATCGTCTCGATCAAGGACAGGTCGAGGCCCTCGGCCACGCACCAGGCGAGCATCGCCCCGATCTCGTCGTCGTTCAGCCCCTTGAGCGCGACCATGTTGATCTTGACCGACAGCCCGGCGTTGCGCGCGGACAGGATGCCATGGATCACCTGCGCGACGTCGCCGTGCCGGGTGATGTAGCGGAACCGTTCGGGATCGCGGCTGTCCAGGCTGACATTGATTCGCCGCACGCCCGCATCGACCAGCGCCCCGGCATGGTCCGCCAGCCGGGTGCCGTTGGTGGTCATGGTCAGTTCGTCCAGGCCCTGCCCGACATGGCTGCCCAGCCGCCGGACCAGATCGGCGACGTCGCGCCGGACCAGCGGCTCGCCGCCCGACAGACGGATCCGGGTCACGCCGCGCGCGATGAACCGCTCGGCGATGATCGCGATTTCGTCCAGGGTCAACAGCTTGGCACGCGGCAGGAAGGTCATCTGCTCGGCCATGCAGTAGCGGCAGCGCAGGTCGCACCGGTCGGTGACCGAAATCCGCAAGTAACGGATGGTCCGGCCATGCTGGTCGACAAGGGACCCACGCGAGGACCCACCGGGTGAGGCGGAGGCGCAACCCATGGTCATATCGCTAGACCCATGACGGGACGTCGACAAGACGGATAGGCGTTGGTGATGCCGATGCCGGGGGATAGGATGCGTTCATGACGCAGGATGAATTCGGATTTAACGCCCACATGGGGGGAACGGCGGTCTTTGCGCTTTCGTTCCACCCCGGCGACCCGGCATCCGGCAAAGCCATGCCCACGCTGGACGAGGCGGTGATCCGCGCGGGCTGGGCGATCTGGTCGATGGCGCCGCGCGACGGCGATCCGCCCGGCGGCGACACGTTGATCGGGTCCTTCCTGACGAGCGAGGCACGCATCGCGCTGATCGATGCGCGGTGGAACGGGGATGCGGGACTTCGCGCGGCGCAGGCGCTCGGCGCGGTGGTCGCGGCGACGGGGGCGGCGATGCTGGTCGCGGTTCCCGATGGCGACGGCATGACGCTCGATGCCTTTCTGGCCGCGGGAGCGACCCATATCCTGACGCCGGGGGCCGACGATGCGATGATCCGCGCCGCGCTGAAGATGGCGGATCGGCACGCGCGGCGCACGCTCGACGTGCGGCGGCGGCGAAGCCATGCCGATGGCGAGGTGGGGGAGATCCATCGCTGGATCGCCGACACCATCGGTCGCGGTCATCCTTGCGTCGCGATCGTCATATCGCTGTCGCGGCTGGACCTGGTCAATGCCGCGCATGGCCGTCCGGCGGGCAACATGCTGCTGCGCGGGGTGGAGGCGCGAATCCAGGCGGCGGCGGCCGAAGCCTTTGGCGACGGGGCGATCGTCGCGCGGTCGGGCGGCGCCGAGTTCGTCATGGCGGGCATCGCGCCACCGGGCGAGGGGCGCGCCATCGCCGAGACGCTGGAGGCGCTGCTCGCGCTGCCGTTCCAGGCGGGGGCGGTGCCGATCCGGCTGGGCGTGCGGCTGGGCCTGGCCGAGCATCGCCCCGGCGAGGACCCCGGCATGCTGCTGACCCGCGCGGGCGAGGCGTTGCGCAAGGCGCGGGCGAGCGACGGGGCGATGCTGCGCTTTGCCCATCCGGGCGATGCCGCGCCGCTCGACGTGCTGGGCGCCGATCTGCACCATGCCATCGAGCGGGGGGAGATCGACATCGTCTTCCAGCCGCAGGTCGCGATCGCCACAGGACGGATCACCGGCGTCGAGGCCCTGGCGCGCTGGCGGCATCCGACGCTGGGGCCGCTGGGGGCCGATCCCCTGTTCGCGGCGGCCGAACGCGCCGATCTGGGGCTGGCGCTGTCCGACCATATCCAGCAGATCGCGTTGCAGCGCGCGGCATGCTGGCCCGCGCCGCTGGCCAAGCTGCGCCTGTCGATCAACATCACCGCCGCCGATGTCGGCCGCTCGGGTTTTGCCCGGCTGTTCCTCGACCGGGTGGCGGCAAGCGGCTTTCCGCTCGACCGGCTGACCGTGGAGATCACCGAGACGGGGCTGATCAGCGAGCTCGACCGTGCGGCGGTGGTGCTCGACACGCTGCGCGCGGCGGGCGTCCGGGTGGCGATCGACGATTTCGGGACCGGCTATTCCAGCCTCGCCTATCTGACCAGCCTGCCGATCGACTATCTGAAGCTCGACCGCGCGCTGGTGGCCGAGGTCGACGGATCGCAGCGCGACCGGGTGGTGGTGCGCGGGGTGATCGGGATCGCGACGCAACTGGGCATGGGCATCATCGCCGAGGGGGTCGAGACGCATGAGCAGGCGCAGCTGCTCGGCCGTCTGGGCTGCGAGACCTATCAGGGTTTCCTGCGCGCCGCGCCGCTCGACGGGCCCGATCTGCTCGCGATGGTCGAGGAGGAGATGGAATGCGCGAAGTGATGATGATGGCGGCGGTCGCGCTGGCCCCGATGGCCGCCCATGCGGCGGCACCCGCCGTCGATCCGGCGGAAGCGGCGATCCGCGCGACGATGCTGGCGAGCGCGGCAGGATGGAATGCGGGCGATCTGGACCGCTTCATGGCGATCTATGCTCCCGATGCGGTTTTCGTCGGCAGCAAGGGGCTGATCCGCGGAAAAGCCGCGATCGCCGACAATTATCGGAAGAGCTTCGCGGGCGGCGGCAACAGCCGGGGACAGCTTCGCTTCGCCTTTCTCGAATGCAGGCGGATCGGCGAGCGACGCATCCTGTTCGCGCGCTGGATGCTGACGGGGGGCGCCAAGGACGAGAGCGGGATGACCACCCTGGTCTTCGAGCACCGCGCCGACGGCTGGAAGATCGTCGCGGATCACAGCAGCTAGGGCGGATCGACATTCACGATTGCTTCTTTTCCCCTCTCCCCTGGACAGGGGAGAGGGTTAGCGAAGCTTGCCAGCGTGCTGGCTAGCGCAGCTTGGGTGAGGGGTTGAGCGAGCCCAAAGGCTCGCGCGCTCGCGGAGCGAGCGCCCACCCCTCACCCAGCTCCGACTAAGCCTTTGCTCTCGCAAAGGCCAAGTCTGCGCAACCCTCTCCCCTCTGTGAGGGGCGAGGGGAGGAAAGGCTTCCCGGAATAGCGATCGGCCCGACGCTATTTACCCCGCCGCTTTCGCCAATCCCTTCGACAGTTGCAGCGCGCCGTGCAGCCGGGCCTTGGCGTCGGGCCAGGCGCGGTTGAGGACCAGCTTGCCGTCGGGGCGCAGCTTGGCGAGGTCGCCCAGCCGCTCGACATAGGCGAACAGACCGTCGACATTGGGCGGACGATTGTCGTGGAAGCTGATCAGCACCCCGCGCGGGCCGACGTCCATCTTGGCGATGCAGGCCGTCTTGGCGTTCAGCTTGATCTTGATGACCTGGATCAGATTGTCGGTCGCCTCGGGCAGCGGGCCGAAGCGGTCGATCATCTCGGCGGCGAATTCCTCGACTTCCCTGTGCTTTTCCAGGTCGTTGAGGCGGCGATACAGCCCCATGCGCAGGTCGAGATCGGGGACATAGTCCTCGGGGATCAGGATCGGCGCATCGACGGTGATCTGGGGCGAGAAGTCGCGCTTCTTCTCGAACGCGCCACCCGCCTTGGCCTCGAGGATCGCCTCTTCGAGCATCGACTGATAGAGTTCGTAGCCGACCTCCTTGATATGCCCCGACTGTTCGTCACCGAGCAGATTGCCCGCCCCGCGAATGTCGAGGTCGTGGCTGGCCAGCTGGAAGCCCGCACCCAGCGAATCCAGGTCGGACAGCACCTTCAACCTTTTCTCCGCCGCCTCAGTCATCATCCGCTCGGGCGGCGTCACCATATAGGCATAGGCGCGCGTCTTCGACCGGCCGACGCGCCCGCGCAGCTGGTAGAGCTGGGCGAGGCCGAAGCGGTCGGCGCGGTTGACGATCATCGTGTTGGCGGACGGGATGTCGATGCCGCTTTCGATGATGGTGGTCGAAACCAGCACCTCGAACTTGCGGTCGTAAAAGGCCGACATGCGCTCCTCGACTTCGGTCGGCGACATCTGGCCGTGCGCGACGACATAGCGGACCTCGGGCACCTCCTTGCGCAGATATTCCTCGATATCCGGCAGGTCGGCGACGCGCGGGGTGACGAGGAAGCTCTGCCCGCCGCGATAATGTTCGCGCAGCAGCGCCTCGCGCAGCACCACCGGGTCCCAAGGCATGACATAGGTACGCACCGCAAGCCGGTCGACCGGCGGCGTCTGGATCACCGACAGCTCGCGCAGGCCCGACATCGCCATTTGCAGCGTGCGCGGGATCGGCGTGGCGGTCAGCGTCAGCATATGGACATCGGCCTTCAGCGCCTTCAGCCGCTCCTTGTGCGTCACGCCGAACCGCTGTTCCTCGTCGACGATGACGAGGCCGAGCCGCTTGAACTCGACATTCTTGGCCAGCAGCGCATGGGTGCCGACGACGATGTCGATATCGCCCGACGCTGCGCCGTCCTTGACCTTCTTTGCCTCGGTCGCGGTGACCAGGCGCGAGAGGCGACCGATCTTGATCGGGAAGCCCTCGAACCGCGCGACGAAGTTATTGTAATGCTGACGCGCGAGCAGCGTGGTCGGGCAGACCACCGCCACCTGCATCCCCGCCATCGCCGCGACGAAGGCGGCGCGCAGCGCCACCTCGGTCTTGCCGAAACCGACATCGCCGACGATCAGCCGGTCCATCGGCTTGCCCGCGGTCAGGTCGCCGAGCACATCGTCGATCGCCCGGTCCTGATCGTCGGTTTCCTCATAGGGGAAACGGTCAACGAACGCCGGATAGCCCGCGCTGTCGGGCTCGGCCACCTCGCCGGGGCGCAGCGCGCGTTCGGCGGCGGTGGCGATCAGCTCACCCGCGATCTCGCGGATGCGCTCCTTCATCTTCGACTTGCGCCGCTGCCACGCCTCGCCTCCCAGACGGTCCAGCGTCGCGCCGTCCTCGCCCGAGCCGTAGCGGGTCAGGACTTCGAGATTTTCGACCGGCACGTACAGCTTGTCGCCGCCCGCATAGGAGAGCGCGACGCAGTCATGCGGGCTCTTGCCGACGGGGATCGAGGTCAGACCCTCATAGCGGCCGATGCCGTGATCCGAATGCACCACCAGATCGCCGGGCGAAAGCGTCGCCAGCTCCGCCAGGAAGGCGTCGGCCGACTTGCGCCTTTTCTGCCGCCGGACCAGCCGGTCGCCCAGCATGTCCTGCTCGGTCAGCACCGCGATGCCCGGCGCGGTGAAGCCATGGTCGAGCGGCAGGACGACCAGCGCCACGCCGAAGCTCTTCGCCGTGTCGGCGATGCCCAGGGCTTCCTGCCAGGTCTCGGCGGCCTTGGCGCCCTTCAGGCCATGGTCCTTCAGCAGGCTACCGAGCCGCTCGCGCGCGCCGACCGAATAGCTGGCGAGGACGGGCTTGCGGCCTTCCTTGCGCAGCGCCTCGACATGATCGACCACCTCCTCATAGATATTGGCATGGGCCGCGCGTTCGGGGGCGAAGTCGCGCGCGCCGTCCACCTCGAAATCGAGGACGGTAGCGCTTTCGGGCTCGTGGAAGGGCGAGACGAGGTGCGCGGTCGCCGCCTCCAGTCCTTCACTCCATTCCTTGTCCGTCAGGTAGAGCGCCTTGGCGGGCAGCGGCCGGAAGCTGCCCGGCTGCGCGGCCTCGGCGCGCTTGCGGTTCTCATAATAATCGGCGATCGCGTCGAACCGGCCGCTCGCCGCCGCGGCGACGCCATTGTCGCGCACGATGACCGCGCCGTCGCCGAGATGGTCGAACAGCGTCGCCAGCTTCTCCTCGAACAGCGGCAGCCAATGCTCCATCCCCGCCATGCGCCGCCCCTCGGACACCGCCTGATAGAGCGGGTCGCCGGTCGCGGTCGCGCCGAAGGTTTCGCGATAGCGGGTGCGGAACCGCTTGATCGACTCCTCGTCCAGCAAGGCTTCCGACGCGGGGAGCAGGGTGAAGCCCTCGATCCGCCCTGTGGTCCGCTGGTCGGCGGGGTCGAAGGTGCGCACGCTCTCAATCTCGTCGCCGAAGAAATCGAGCCGCAACGCCTGTTCCTCGCCGCTGGGGAACAGGTCGACCAAGCCGCCGCGCACCGCGAACTCGCCCTGGTCATGGACCGTCTCGGTGCGGACATAGCCGTTCGCCTGAAGCAGCGCCGCCAGCTTCTCCAGCCCGATCCGCTCGCCGGGCGCGAGGCGGGCGACCAGTTGCCGGATTCGGAACGGGGTCAGCACACGCTGGGTCGCGGCGTTGGCGGTGGTCAGGACCAACTGCGGCGTCTTCGGCTTGGCCTGGAGCCGGTGCAGCCCCGCGATCCGTTCCGCCATGACGCGCAAGGTCGGCGATGCACGGTCATAGGGCAGGCAATCCCAGGCCGGGATCTGCAAGATTTCCAGCTCGGGCGCGAAATAGGGCGCGGTCGAGGCCAGCTCCCGCATCTGCGCTTCGTCGGCGCAGATGAAGACCGCGCGGGTCGTCGCGGCGCGCGACAGGTCGGCCAGTAGCACCGGCAGGAACCCCGCCGGAACGCCCGACAGGGTCAGCGGGCTCTTGGCGGTCAGGATCGTCTTGATATCGGGCATGGGGTTCCGAAGCTGGGAAAAGCAAAGGGCCAAACGCGTGTCGCGGAAAATTTCCCCCTCATCCGTCATCCCGGCGAAGGCCGGGATCTCGTGCGGCAAGGGAAGAATAGCCGCCAAAGGCCCCAGCCTGTGCTGGGGCGACGGTTTTACCGGGCGATCGGCACGAAATTCAGCGCGCGCATCCGCTGCATCACCGGGCCGTCCCACTGGGGCGGACAGGCTTGCGTGCCGATGGCCCAGGCCATGATGTCGACATCCTGTTCCTCCAGCAGCGCCTCGAACCAGTCGAGCTCTTCGGGGCTCAGCGTCTCGTGATGCGCGTCGAAGAAGCCGCCGATCATCAGATCGGCTTCCTTGGTGCCGCGATGCCATGCGCGGAAGCGGAGGCGCTTGATACGGGTTTCGTGGTCCATGGGGCTCCGATCGGACGAGATTGTCCGCACGCTCTGGCGACATGCGGCGGGTAGGCTATACAGACCCATCTAGTCATGCGTCCCGATATCCTCAATCCGCTGTTCGCCGAGGTCACGTCGCTGAAAGGCGTCGGGCCCGGCCTCGCCAAGCCGCTCGAACGCCTGCGCATCGCGCGCGTGGTCGATGTCGCCTTTCATTTGCCGACCGGGCATATCGACCGCTTTCCCCGCGACGAACTGATGGTGTCGGACGCGGGGCGGGTGATCGCCATCCCGCTGACCGTGAAGGAGCACCGCGTTTCCTCCTCCCCACGCGGGCCGACACGGGTGCGCGCCGAGGATGCGCGCGGCAACAGCGTCGCGCTCGTCTATTTCGGCGGCAATTCGGGCTGGGTGAAGAAGCTGCTTCCCATCGGCGAGACCAAGGTCGTGTCGGGCCGCCTCGACCTGTATGGCCAGGATTTGCAGATCGTCCATCCCGACCTGGGCGACAGCGCCGAGGGGTTTCGCGAGCGCGAGGCGATCTATCCGCTGTCGGAGGGGATCACCTCGCGGCGACTGGGCGCGCTGGCGGCGCAGGCGGTGGAGCGTTCGCCCGAACTGCCCGAATGGATCGAGCCGGGGCTGAAGGCGCAGCGCGGCTGGCCCGACTGGAGGGAGGCGCTGGCCCGCATCCATGCGGACCCCGCCGATGCGAAGGCGCGCGAGCGGCTGGGCTATGACGAGGTGTTCGCCAACCAGCTGGCGATGACCTTGGTCCGCGCCGACACCCGCAAGCGACGCGGGCGGGCGCTGAACGGCGACGGGCGCTTAAGGGACATGCTCAGGCTGCCCTATACGCTGACCGGCGCGCAGAGCCGGACGGTGCGCGAGATCGAGGGCGATCTGGCGCAGGACGCGCCGATGCTGCGGCTGCTCCAGGGCGATGTGGGCGCGGGCAAGACTTTGGTCGCGGCGATGGCGATGCTGATCGCGGTCGAGGCCGGAGCACAGGCCGCCATGCTGGCCCCGACCGAAATCCTGGCGCGCCAGCATTATGAGACGCTGCGCAAGACGCTCGCCGGGCTGCCGGTCGAGATCGCGGTGCTCACGGGCCGCGACAAGGGCAAGGCGCGCGAGGCCACGCTGATGGCGCTGGCGGCGGGAGAGATCGACATCCTCGTCGGCACCCATGCCATCTTCCAGGAGACGGTGACGTACCGCGACCTGGCGCTGGTGGTGGTGGACGAGCAGCATCGCTTCGGCGTGGCGCAGCGGATGATGCTATCGGCCAAGGGCAAGGCGCCGCCGCATCTGCTGGCGATGACCGCGACGCCGATCCCGCGCACGCTGACGCTGGCCAATTATGGCGAGATGGATGTCAGCCGCCTGGACGAGATGCCCCCCGGTCGCCAGCCGATCGAGACGCGCGTGGTGTCCGAGGACCGGCTGGACGAGGTGGTCAACGCGCTCGGCCGGCATCTGTCTGATGGCGGTCAGGCTTACTGGGTCTGCCCGCTGGTCGAGGAAAGCGAGAAGTCCGACCTCGCCGCCGCCGAGATGCGCGCCGAATCCTTACGGGCGCGGTTCGGCGAGCGGGTCGGCCTCGTCCATGGCAAGATGAAGCCCGCCGAGAAGGACGCCGTGATGGAGGCGTTCGCGGGCGGGCGGCTGGGCGTGCTGGTCGCGACGACGGTGATCGAGGTGGGGGTGGACGTGCCCAACGCCACGCTGATCGTGATCGAACATGCCGACCGTTTCGGCCTGGCCCAGCTGCACCAGCTGCGCGGGCGTGTCGGGCGGGGCGGGGGGCTGTCGCGCTGTCTGCTGCTGCGCGGTTCGCATCTGTCGGAGACGTCGCGCGCGCGGCTGGCGTTGATGCGCGAGACCAATGACGGCTTCCGCATCGCCGAGGAGGATCTGCGGCTGCGCGGAGCGGGCGAACTTCTCGGCACGCGGCAATCGGGGGAAATGGCGTTCCGGCTCGCGACCCCTGAGAATATGGCTGACCTGATGCAATGCGCGCAGGACGATGCTCGGCTGCTGATCGACCGCGACGGCGGGCTGGAGGCTCCGCGCGGCCAGGCGGCGCGGACCGCGCTCTATCTGTTCGAGCGGGATGCGGGCGTGGCGCTGTTGCGCTCGGGCTGAACGAAGCGGCTTGGCTGGCGTTGAGCGCGGATGGCTGCTGTCTTTCCGCTCGTCCTGGTCCTGATCGCCGGTATCGGTCTGGCGATCCAGCCGCCGACCAATGCCGAACTCGCCAAGGTGTCGGGGTCGGTCGTGCTGGCGGCGCTGACCTCGTTCCTGATCGGGACATTGGTGCTGGCGGTCGCCTGGGCGGCAATGGATCGGACCAGTCCGGCGGCGCTGAAGGGGGCGCCGGGCTGGGCCTGGCTGGGGGGCTTCTATGGTGCGGGGTTCGTGGCGGTGCTGGCCTATGCCGCGCCGAGGCTGGGGATTTCCGTTGCGCTGACGGCGGCGATCGCCAGCCAGCTGGTCGCCGCGCTGATCGTCGACCATTTCGGGCTGTTCGGGGTGCGGGTGGAGCCGGTGACCTTGGGGAAGGTCATCGGTGTCGCGCTGGTGATTGCGGGGGCGGTGGTGGTCCGGCGGGGGTGAGGGGGGCCCTACCCCGGCGGAGGCCGGGGTCCAGTTGCCAGGCGTTGGAAGGAAGGTGCCTCCCACGCATTGTTATCCCGCTTCTTCGGCGACGTAGAAACTGGGCCCCGGCCTTCGCCGGGGAACAGAGGTTTAGAGCGGTATTACTCCAAACCCCCGTTCAGCCTGAGCCCTTCGGCTGGCTGGTAAGCCAGCCGCTCAGGATAAACTTCGGCGCTTTGCGCCGAAGTCGAAGTCGAAGTCGAAGTCGAAGTCGAAGTCGAAGTCGAAGTCGAAGTCGAAGTCGAAGTCGAAGTCGAAGTCGAAGGGAATCACCCCGCCGTCAGCAGCCCATGGTTCTTCTTGCCCGACGACAGCTTCACCGGCTCGCCGCCGACCGCAATGACGGTATTTTCGTCCGCTACCTTCTCGCCATCGACGCGCGCGCCGCCGCCTGCGATCAGACGGCGTGCCTCGCCCTTGGACTTGGCGAAGCCCAGCCCGATCAGCGCATCGACGATGGTGATCGATCCGCCCGCGACGGCAAAGCTCGGCAAGGCCGCACCCGCCGCGCCTTCCTCGAAGGTCCGCCGCGCCGTCTCCGCCGCTTCGTCCGCCGCCGCGCGGCCCCGGCACATGGCGGTGGCCTCGTTGGCGAGGATCTTCTTCGCCTCGTTGATCTCCGCGCCTTCCAGCTTTTCCAGCCGGGCGATCTCGTCCAGCGGCAGGTCGGTGAACAGCCGCAGGAAGCGGCCCACGTCACGGTCGTCGGTGTTGCGCCAGAACTGCCAGTAATCGAAGTGCGGCAGCTGGTCCTCGTGCAGCCAGACCGCACCGGCCATGGTCTTGCCCATCTTGCCGCCGTCCGCCGTGGTGATCAGCGGGGTGGTCACGCCGAACACCTCGGTCCCGTCCATGCGGCGGGCCAGCTCGATGCCGTTGACGATATTGCCCCACTGGTCCGACCCGCCCATCTGGAGGCGGCAGCCATGACGCTGCGCCAGTTCGCGGAAGTCGTAGGCCTGGAGGATCATGTAGTTGAATTCGAGGAAGCTGAGCGACTGTTCGCGGTCGAGCCGCAGCTTCACCGAGTCGAACGACAGCATCCGGTTGACCGAGAAATGCTGCCCCACTTCGCGCAGGAAGGGGATGTACTCCAGCTTGTCGAGCCAGTCGGCATTGTCGACCATCACCGCATCGGTGGGGCCGTCACCGAAGGTCAGGAAGCGTTCGAAGATGCGCTTGATCGAGGCGACATTGTCCTTGATCCCGTCCTCGCCGAGCAGCTTGCGCGCCTCGTCCTTGAAGCTGGGGTCGCCGATCTTGCCGGTGCCGCCGCCCATCAGCACGATCGGCTTGTGCCCGGTCTGCTGCATCCGGCGCAGGAGCATGATCTGCACCAGGCTGCCGACATGCAAAGACGGCGCGGTGGGGTCGAAGCCGATATAGCCGGGCACCACCCCCGACGCCGCCAGCTTGTCCAGCGCGGCGGCATCGGTCATCTGGTGGACGTAACCCCGTTCATCCAGGGTGCGAAGCAGATCGGACGTGTATGCCATAGGGCTGGCTCGTTACACCGCCGATCCGCATTCGTCACCCTCCGACGAAGGGCTTAGCGACAGAGCGTCCGGCCATTCTGGCGGACATAGCGGCAGGGGCGATAACCGCGACCGTTGTAATTGGTATAGTCGCCCTGCGAGCGCGGATCGACATAGCCGGGGGTGCGGCGGGCCCGGTCCATCTCGCGCTCGACGCGCGCCTCGCGACGGCCGCGCCAGTCGTCGCCCCGCCAGCCGCGATCGTCGCGCCAGCCACGGCGTTCGCCGCGCCGGTCGTCCCGCCAGTCCCGCCGATCATCGCGGCGCCACTCGGCGCGGTCGCGGTCGCGATCCCGACGCGGCCCGTCATCACGCCAGGACTGGGCCTGCGCGCTGGAGAGCGGCAGCGCGGCCGTGGTCGCGACACCCGCCACCGACAGGCCCATCATGGCCAGCATCCGGAACATCTTCTTCATACGCCAACTCCCGGGGGCAACGGCCCCATGTCGTTTTCAACCTATGACAGGTCGTGGCGTTCCGAATCCTGAACCGGCCGTTAGGCAGCGTTCAGGAATCGGATAAGAGGGGTCAGCGTCCGGGCAATTGGCTCAGCGGGTCGACCGGGGTGCGCCCGCGTCGCAGTTCGAAATGCAGCTCGGGCCGTTCGGCAAAGCCGCTCTGCCCCGACAGCGCCAGCGTCTGCCCGCGCTTCACGCTCTGCCCGCGCTGGACGAGCAGCTTGGAGGCATGGCCATAGACGCTGGTCCAGCCGCCGCCATGCTTGACGATGACCAGCCCGCCCAGCGCGGCGATGCCGTCACCGACATAGGCGACCACGCCGTCCGCCGTCGCCTTGATCGGCGTGCCGGCGGGCACCGCGATCTTGATCCCGTCATTGCGCTCGCCGCTGGGCCCCGCGCCGAAGCGTTTGACGACGCGGCCCTCGACCGGCCAGGCGAAGCCCGAGCTGAGCCGGGCGGGCGCCGCCACCACGGCGGTCGGCGGCAGGACGCGGCGCGGCGTCGGGCTGGGCCGGGCGGGGGCCTGGTTGCTCGCCAGCGCCGGCTCGCCGCCGGTCAGGATGTCGTCGACGTCCAGGGTGAAGGCGGCGGCGCGCTCGGCCGCGCTGCTGAGCGGCGCGGTGACCGGATTGCCGGGGATCAGGATGCGCTGCCCGGCACGAAGGACATAGGGCTCGGCAAAGGCATTGGCCTCGACGATCCGCGACCAGGGCACGCCATAAGCGCGCGCGATCGCGATGCCGCTTTCGCCGGGGCGGACCAAGTGGAAGCGCCCGGCGGGGATGATCAGCTTCTGGCCGGTGCGGATCACATAGGGCGGGGGCAGGCCGTTGGCGCGCGCGATCGCCTCGGTCCCCGCGCCGGTCCGGTCGCCCACGACGCGCAGCGTGTCGCCCGGCTTGACGATATAGGTCGACCCCTCGATCACCTGCGCATCGGGCGTGACCGGATGGAGTTCCCAGCTGGGACGCGGGGCAGGCGGCGAGGGCGCGTGCGCCTGCGCCTGCACCGGGGTCGGCACGGGCCGGACCGGCGTTGATGCGACGGGTGGGCGAGCGGCCGCGCGGACCGGCACCGATCGCCGGATCGGCGGCCGCGTGCCGGTCGCATGGGGCGGCACGGTCGCGGTCGGGCGGACCGGAACAGGCTGGCGCGGTGGCAGCGGACGAGCCTCGACGGCAGGGGGCTGGGCGGCGGGTTGGGCGACGGGTGGGGCGGGGCCGACGGGCGGCTCCATGTTCGGGATGCAGCCCGACAATAACAGGCCGATTCCGACCACGCCCCCCGATAGTCTCAAACTCTGATCCACGCCCCGTTTCCCCCCAGGCACTGTGTCAGCGATATGCCGCGTCGAGCATAGCAAGCGATGTTTGATGCGTCAGATCAAGATGAAGCGGTGTGACCGCGATATGATCGTCCGCGATCGCGTCCAGATCGGTATCGTCCCCCGACTGGTGCGGCAGGCGGCCCAGCGCCAGCCAGTAATAGTCATAGCCGCGCGGATCGCTGCGGCGCTCCAGCTTGGCGCGGCCATAGTCGCGCAGGCCCTGGCGGGTGGCGCGGATGCCCTTCACCGCCTCGGGCGCGACCGGCGGGAAATTGACGTTGACCAGCGTGCGCGGCCCGAAATCACGGGTCAGCAGCGGCCGGAGCACCCGCTCGCCCCACGCCTCGGCGGTGGCGAATGACACCGCATCGCCCGTGCCCTGGTGCGGATAGCGCTGGCTGAGCGCGATCGAGCGGATACCCGCCAGCGCGCCCTCCATCGCGGCGGCGACCGTCCCGGAATAGAGCACGTCCTCGCCCAGATTGGCGCCGCGATTGACCCCAGACAGGATCAGGTCGGGCTTATGATCCGCCATCACCTCGCCCAGCGCCATCAGCACCGAGTCGGTCGGCGTCCCCGTCACCGCGAAGCGCCGCTCGCCGAACTGGCGCAGCCGCATCGGCCGGGTCAGGGTCAGCGAGCGGCTGGTCCCCGACTGGTCCTCGGCGGGCGCGACGATCCAGACATCATCGGACAAGGTCGCCACGATCCGCTCCAGCGCGGCGAGCCCCGGCGCGTGATAGCCGTCATCGTTGGTCAGGAGGATGCGCATCAGCGCGGCTCCAGCACCGCCTGTCCGCCGAGATAGGGGCGCAGCGCCTCGGGCACCACGACCGAGCCGTCGGCCTGCTGGTAATTCTCGATCACCGCGACCAGCGTCCGGCCGACCGCCAGTCCCGATCCGTTGAGCGTGTGGACGAAGCGCGTGCCCTTGCCCTCGGTCGGGCGATAGCGCGCCATCATCCGCCGCGCCTGGAAATCGGTGCAGGTCGAGCAGGACGAAATCTCGCGATACCGCGCCTGTCCGGGCAGCCAGACCTCCAGGTCATAGGTGCGCGCCGCCGAGAAGCCCATGTCCCCGGTGCACAGCAGCATCCGGCGATAGGGCAGGCCCAGCGCCTCCAGCACGTCCTCGGCCGCCGCCGTCATCCGCTCATGCTCGGCATCCGACTGGTCGGGGGTGGTGATCGACACCATCTCGACCTTATCGAATTGATGCTGGCGGATCAGCCCGCGCGTGTCGCGCCCCGCCGCCCCCGCTTCCGAACGGAAGCACGGGGTCAGCGCGGTGAAGCGCAGCGGCAGCTCCGCTTCGCTCAGGATCGCCTCGCGCACGATATTGGTCAGCGACACTTCCGCCGTCGGGATCAGCCAGCGGCCGTCGGTGGTGCGGAACAGGTCCTCGGCGAACTTGGGCAGCTGGCCGGTGCCGAACGCTGCCTCGTCGCGGACCAGCAGCGGCGGCTGGACCAGCTCGAAGCCGTGCTGCTCGGTCATCCGATCGAGCATGAACTGGCCGAGCGCGCGCGACAGCCGCGCCATGGGACCGCGCAGCAGCGTGAAGCGTGCGCCCGACAGCGCCACGCCGGTCTCGAAATCCATGCCCAGCGCGGGCGCGATCGCGTCATGCTCGCGCGCCTCGAAGGCGAAGCTGGTGGGCTCGCCCTTCTGGTGGACCAGCGCATTGTCATTCTCGTCCGCGCCCTGCGGCACGTCGGCGGCGGGCAGGTTGGGGATGGCGGCGAGCGCGGTGTTCAGCTCTGCCTCCACGGCGCGTTCCTGCTCCTCCAGCTCAGGCAGGCGGGCCTTCAGCGTCGCGACCTCGTCCATCAGCGCCTGGGCCCGCGCCTCGTCGCGCGCCGCCTTGGCCTGGCCGATCTGCTTGGACAGGTCGTTGCGGCGGGTCTGCGCGGCTTGAGCCTCGGCGATGATCGCGCGGCGGCGCTCGTCGATCGCGATCAGCGAGTCGGCCAGGGGGGCCGCGCCCCGCTTGGCGAGTGCGGCGTCAAAGGCGGCGGGGTCGGCCCCGATCAGGCGAATGTCGTGCATGGGGCGGAGGCTATGGCCCCGGCTCCGCCGTCACGCAACCCGTGGCGATGCGTCCGCGTTAACCTTGCTGCGCAATCAAGGAGAGACGCGATGCAGGTGCCGCATAACAGTTTCGTACTGGTCGTTGATGGTCGCAAGAGCCTGTTCTTCCGCAACGAGGGGGATGCCGAATATCCCAATCTGAAGGTCGAGCATGCCGTGGAGCATCCCAACCCCGCCGATCGCGACCAGAAGACCGACCGCGCGGGCTCGGCCTCCTCGACCCAGAGCGGCCCCGGCGCGCCCGCCATCGCGCAGGGCGGATCGAACCAGGCCGGTGGCGGGGGACAGGGCGCACAGTTCGCCGCCTCGCGCGGGTCGATGGGCGAAACCGACTATCACCAGCAGGAGGAGGATCGGTTCGCGGCGGAGACCGCCGACATGCTGAAGCGCCGCGCGCTGGCCAATGAGTTCGAATCGCTGATCGTCGTCGCGCCGCCCCGGACGCTGGGCGAGCTGCGCAAACATTATCACAAGGAAGTCAGCGACCGTCTGGTCGGCGAACTGGCCAAGGACCTGACCGGCCATCCGGTGCCGGAGATCGAGGCCGCGCTGCAAAAGGCGTAACCGACCGTCCCCGGCGGCGGCGCGGCTCAGCCCGCCTTGGCGGCCAGCCGTCGCCGGATGACCAGCGCTGCCGCCGCGCTGCCGAAGAGCAGGATCATCGGCGGCGCGGGCACCGGCGTATAGGGCGGCTTGCCGTTTCCCGACGACGACGCGCTGCTGGCCGACGAGGCGCTGGACGCGGACGACGCGCTCGAGGCCGAGGAGGCGGAGCTGGCCGACGAACCGTTCGAGGACCAGCCGTTGCTGCTCGACGCATAGCCCCCGGACGATGCCGACGAGGCGGAGGATGCCGAGGAGGCGCTCGATGCGCTCGACGTCGACGAACTGACATTGCCCGACGAGGAACTGGTCGACGAGACGTTGCCGCTCGACGACGTGCTGGACACGTTGCCCGACGACGAGGTGCTGGAGACATTCCCCGACGAGGACGTGCTGGACACATTCCCGGACGAGGAGGTGCTGCTGACCCCGCCGGTGGAGGTGGACGAGGAGGACCCGCCCGAGCCACCCGAACCGCCCGAGGCCGAGGAGGTGGAGGTCGACCCGCCGCTGCTGGTCGACGAGATCACGATGTTGCCGCTCGATCCGCCGCCGCCAAAGCCCCCGCCAAAGCCGAAGCCGCCGCCAAAGCCGCCGCCCCAACCGCCGCCGCCCCAGCCGCCGATGACGGCCGGGACATAGCCGCCGCCGGACGTGACCGCCGGACCGGCATCGGGCAGGGGGATGGGGATCGGCGGCGCCTGGGTCGTGACGGTCACGATGGTCGGCGGCGGCGTGGTGGTGGTGACGGTGCGGCGGGTGACGATGCGACGCGGCGGCGCCTTGGGCCGGCGATGGACGATCCGCTTCTTCACCTTGGTCTGCTTGACCAGCGGCGGGCGCTTGGGACTTTCGACCATGTGGACGGCACCGCCGCCGATCACGGCGCCACCGGCGGCACATGCCGTCAGCTTCGCCAAGGCCATTCGCACTGACATCCACAATTCCTCAAACGGCACAATATGGCGGCATCCGGTTCTCCCGACCGTCCGCACGGCTTTTGCACCCTATCCTGTCATCATAGTGACCAACAAAGGCTTAAGCTCCAAGCCTCTTGTGCCCGGCCACGTTCAGTTATGGGATTCGCGGGCATGTCGTGCAGCAGGTTCCCGGCGGTCGGTTGGCGCGCGCAGCCGTCCGATCGCCCTGTCGCATCGCGCCCGTATTTTCGATGTTCGGGTCTGGAAAATCCTTCGCAATCGATGGTTTCGTGCATCTCGGGTTAAGTTTGCAACTTTATTATAGAAATTCGAACTTCGATGAAATGCCGGTCGCTTGCGGCAGACGGTGGCACCGACTATAGGCGCTCTCGACCATCAGGGGGCGGCCCCGGGGACGCGGTGCGGGGTGTCGCACCGACGGGCCCTTTGGGAGAGTGGTATGGCGACGGTGTTTAATCACGTGACGGACTCCACAGGCCCGGATGTGGCCAACGATCTCGACGAAAACTATCGTCCCAGCGCGGACGAGCCGTTCATGAGCCTGAAGCAACAGGCCTATTTCCGGCGCAAGCTGATCGATTGGAAGGAATCGATCCAGCGCGAGGCGCAGGGAACGCTGTCTCAGCTTCAGGTGGATTCGCTGCGGGAACCCGATCTGACCGATCGCGCATCGAGCGAAACCGACTGGTCGATCGAGCTGCGCACCCGCGATCGCCAGCGCAAGCTGATCTCCAAGATCGACGCCGCGCTGCGTCGGATCGACGAGGGCGAATATGGCTATTGCGAAGTGACCGGCGAGCCGATCAGCCTGGGCCGACTGGAGGCGCGTCCCATCGCGACCATGACGGTCGAGGCGCAGGAACGGCATGAGCGCAACGAAAAGGTCTCGCGCGACGACTGAGGCGTGATGGCGGCCCCGGCTTCGCTTGGCGGAGCTGGGGCTGGTCGGCGCGGACGCATCCAGCCGGTTTTCGCATTAACGGCTTGGCAATCGGCATGCGGTTATCGCATGACGGCGCGAGAGACATACGGGCGCCACGGGCATCGACAGGGACGCGATGGCCGTACGCCTGACAGCAGGGCTGACATGGCGGAAGACGAACTGGACGAAGGCCACCGCAACGGACGTCGCGATAGCCTGTTGCTGATGGCGGCGATGACGCTGGGCGACGATCCGGCGACGCGCGAAGTCCGGGTGCGCAACATCTCCGAGGGCGGCTTGATGGCCGAACTGCCGGTCGCGGTGGAGATCGGCACGCCGATCCAGTTCGACCTGCGCGGTATCGGCCTGGTCGCGGGGCGGGTCGCCTGGTGTACCCAGGGGCGGGTCGGGGTGGCCTTCGACCGGCCGATCGATCCGAAGCTGGTCCGCAAGCCGGTCGGCGGCGGCACCTCCACCCCGGAATATGCCAAGCCCAACATGGCCGGGCGGACTCGACCCTTTACCTATTGAGCGTTGGGTGACGGGCGGTGGTGGGACGCCTCCGGGCGTCGGGCTCGATGATAATCGCCATGGCCTATCGTGACGGCGCGGTCGGTGCGCCGAAAGGGCCGCGGCGGGTCGGCATGACCCGCGCGGCCGGTCAGGGTTACAGACCTTGTATCTCTTCCTTCAGCCTCAGCTTCTGTTTCTTGAGATCCGCCAGGATCATCGCGTCCGGCACGGGGCGTTGCGTCTCGGCACTGATTCGCCGGTCAAGCGTCGCGTGCTTGGTCTCCAGGGCCGTTTGATGCGCCGTATGCATAGGGCTTCAACCTCCTGATCCATTGCTTTGGGGCAGGAAGTAAAACACCAAAATGCGCGTCTGTCCCCCCTCAATTTCGTCAGAATCGACCAAGCGAGCCGATCCGTGCGACGATGCGAAGGCCTCTCGCGTGCATCGCCCGGCCTTGCTAGAGGTGGGGCGGATCGACGCGCAACCCTGCGTCGGTCGCGTCGAAAAGGGGGCAGGATGGACGTCACGCTGGCACGCGCGCGCATCGACATGTTGCGTGTCGAGCATCGCGATCTCGACGATGCGATTTCGGCCCTGTTGCAATCCGCCACCCCCGACCAGTTGCAGATCGCGCGCCTGAAGAAGCGCAAGCTGCGGCTGCGCGATGAGCTGGCCGAGCTGGAGGATCGCCTGATCCCCGACATCATCGCCTGACCGCATCGTAACGGGACAAGGGGCCGGATTTCCGGGGCTTGTCCGATCCTTGGCGGTCGTGCGAGCGATGGCGCCATGCTTTGTGCGGCGTTCCGGTCCCAGTTCCAGTCACGGCTGATCGACAGCCTTTATGCCGAGGCGATGCTGCTGGCCGAATCGGCACGCGGCTATTTCGACGAGGCGGGGCGCGACGAACGCGGCACACTCGACCCGATCGCGCGCGTCGCCTTTTCCTGCGAGTCGCTCAAGGTCACGACACGGCTGATGCACGTCATCGCCTGGGTCCTGACCCAGCGCGCGGTCGAGGCGGGGGAGATCAGCTGGTCGCAGGCGCGCGAGCCCGTCCGGCGGCTCGGCGCGTCGCCCGAGTCGGAGGATGCGGTCGTGGCCAGCCTGCCGACCCGCGCGCGGATGCTGATCCATGCCAGCCTCGACCTCCACCGGCGGCTGGACCGGCTCGACCAGATGGCGGACGAAGAGCCCCCCTCGACCAGCCCGGTCGGCGCCCTGCACGCCCGGCTGGACCGCGCCTTCTAGGCGGATCGCTATTCAGCGATGCCTTTCCGTCCCTCGCCCCTCGCAGAGGGGAGAGGGTTGCGCAGACTTGGCCTTTGCGAGAGCAAAGGCTTAGTCGGAGCTGGGTGAGGGGTGGGCGCTCGCGAAGCGAGCGCGCGAGCCTTTGGGCTCGCTCGCCCCCTCACCCAAGCTGCGCTAGCCAGCAGGCTGGCAAGCTCCGCTATCCCTCTCCCCTGGCCAGGGGAGAGGAGAAGAAGGGGGCATGAATGTCGATGGCGGTCAGGCGGAACCGCCTAGCAGCCGCTCGCGGGCGGCATCATATTCGCGGCGAAGCTGCGCGATCCGATCGGCGGCGGGGACGATCGCATCAATCGCGCCGATCCCCTGGCCCGCGCCCCATATGTCGCGCCACGCCTTGGCGGCCTGTCCGCCGCCGAAGTCCATATGCGCCGCATCGCCGTCCGGCAGATGGTCGGGGTCCAGCCCCGCCGCGACGATCGAGGCGCGCAGATAATTGCCGTGCACTCCGGTAAAAAGGCTCGAATAGACGATGTCGCGCGCATGGCCGTCGACCACCGCCTGCTTATAGGCCTGCGCCGCCCGCGCCTCGACCGTGGCGATGAAGGGCGAGCCGATATAGGCGAAGTCCGCGCCCATCGCCTGCGCCGCCAGCACCGCATCGCCGGTGGCGATCGCCCCCGCCAGCGCCAGCGGGCCGTCGAACCATTGCCGGATTTCCTGGACCAGCGCGAAGGGGGACAGGCGCCCCGCATGGCCGCCCGCGCCGGTGGCCACCGCGATCAGGCCGGTCGCGCCCTTTTCGATCGCCTTTCGCGCGAAGCGGTCGTCGATCACATCGTGCAGCGTGATCCCGCCCCAGGCCGATACGCCCGCATTCACATCCTCGCGCGCGCCCAGCGAGGTGATGACGATCGGCACCTTCCACTTGGCGCACACCGCCAGATCCTCCTCCAGCCGGTTGTTGGAGCGGTGGACGATCTGGTTCACCGCAAAGGGGGCCGCGGGGCGATCGGGATGGTCGCGGTCATGCGCGGCCAGCGCCTCGGTGATCTGGTGCAGCCATTCGTCGAGCTGGCTGGCGGGGCGTGCGTTCAGCGCGGGAAAGGAGCCGACGATCCCCGCCTTGCACTGGGCGATCACCAGATCGGGATGGGATATAATGAACAGCGGCGACCCGATCACGGGCAAGGTCAGGCGACTCAGGGCGGCGGGCAGGGGGGAGCGAGGCTGGGTCATGGCTTGACGATAACGTAAGCGTAAAGGCTGTCCAGCCCTCCTGCATCCCGGCCCATGAGACTATGTGACATGAGCGTCATTTGCTTTGCGCGGGTGAGCGCGTAGAGATTTGCCGATCCCTATGGAAAGGCCTTGATCGTAATGAAGTCTGCCCTCTCGGCGCTGCTTGCCCTGACCGTTTCCACCCCGGCGCTGGCGGCGGGCCAGCTGCCGCAGACGGTGGCACCCGTGCTGTACGACATCTCGATCCGTCCCGATGCCAAGGCGATGCGCTTCTCGGGCGAGGAGACGGTCGATGTCGATGTCCGCCAGGCCACCGCGACCATCGTCCTCAACGCCGCCGAGCTGACCATCACCCGCGCCACCTTCGACGGCAAGCCGGTGCCCTTCGCGCTCGACAAGGATGCGCAGACGCTCACCCTGACGCTGCCGCAGGCGGCGAGCACGGGGCGGCACAAGGTCGGCTTCGCCTGGACCGGCACGATCAACCGCTCGGCCAACGGGCTGTTCGCGATCGACTATACCAATGCCGACGGCACGCCCGACCGGATGCTGGCGACCCAGTTCGAGGCCCCCGACGCGCGCCGCTTCGCGCCGATGTGGGACGAGCCCGCCTTCAAGGCCAAGTTCCGCCTGACCGCCACCGCGCCCAAGGGGCAGCGCGCGATCAGCAACATGCCCGCCTCCTCGATCACGCCGCAGGCCGATGGCAGCCAGCTCTATCGGTTCGACGAGACGCCGGTGATGTCGAGCTATCTGCTCTATTTCGGATCGGGCAATCTCGATCGCAAAACGGTGGATGCGAACGGCGTCCAGATCGGCGTCGTCAGCCGCAAGGGCGTGGTCGACCAGGGCGATTATTCGCTCGCCTCGGCGTCGAAGCTGCTCGCCTATTATAATGATTATTTCGGCACGCCCTATCCGCTGCCCAAAATGGACATGATCGCGGGGCCGGGGTCCAGCCAGTTCTTCGGCGCGATGGAGAATTGGGGCGCGATCTTCTATTTCGAGAATGAGCTGCTCTTCGACCCCAAGGTCATGACCGAGAGCAATCGCCAGCGCATCCACACCGTCGTCGCGCATGAAATGGCGCATCAGTGGTTCGGCGACCTCGTCACCCCGCGCTGGTGGGACGATCTGTGGCTGAACGAAGGCTTTGCTTCGTGGATGGAGGGCAAGGCGTCCAACGACCTCAACCCCAGCTGGAAGGCCGCCGCCGCCAGCATCGCGGGCGAGCGCGAATCCGCAATGGGCATCGACGCGACCAGCGCCACCCATCCGATCATCCGCAAGGTCGAGACGGTCGACCAGATCGGCGAGGCGTTCGACAGCATCACCTATCTTAAGGGGCAGGCGGTGATCGGGATGCTCGAATCGACGCTGGGCGCGGACACGTTCCGCAAGGGCATCCGCGCCTATATGGCCAAGTACAAATATCAGAACACGGTGACCGAACAGCTGTGGGAGGAACTGTCCAAGGCGTCGGGCACCAATGTCGCGACCATCGCGCACGACTTCACCTTGCAGGGCGGCGTGCCGTTGGTCACGCTGTCGGGCGCGCGTTGCGAGGGTGGCAAGACGGTGGCGATGCTGGCGCAGGGCCGGTTCGGCCTGGACGAAGCCTCCAAGGCGCCGCAGACCTGGCATGTGCCCATCCGCATCGCCACGATCGGCGGCGGTGAGACCAGCGCCATCGTCACCGGCGCGACGCCGACGCCGGTCAGCGTCGGCGGGTGCGGGACGCTGGTCCTGAACCGGGGCAAGGGCTCCTATACCCGCGTGATGTACGACGATGCGGGTCATGCCGCGATTGTGCGCGACTATGCCAGGCTGGCGCTGGAGGATCGCCTGGGCACGCTGGGCGACGATTATGCGCTGGCGGCGGGCGGCTATCAGAGCCTGGGTCGCTGGTTCGACCTGATGGCGCAGGTGTCGCCCGAAGCCAGCCCGCTGGAATGGCAGACGGTGGCGGGCGAGCTGTCGCGTCTCGACGGGCTGTATGAGGGCACGCCGCTCGAAAAGCCGCTGCGCGCGAAGATCGCGGCGATCTTGTCGCCGGTGCTGGCGCGGATCGGGTTCGAGGCCAAGCCCGATGAGGGCGCGCTCGTCTCCAACCTGCGCGAGACGTTGATCGGGCGGCTGGGGACCAGTGGCGACGCGATGGTCGCGGCACGCGCGCGCGGCTATGTCGGGGCGCTCGCCAAGGACCCCAACGCGATCCCGGCGGCGATCCGCCAGCCGATCCTGGCGACCTATGCCACCCGCGCCACCCCGGCCGAGTGGGACCGGCTGTACGAACTGGCCAAGGCCGAGCGCAATCCGGTGGTCAAGAACCGCTATGTCTCGCTGCTGGGCTATGCCGAGGACGAGAGCGCGGCGCGCCGGGCGCTGAGCGTCCTGAAGAACGACACCTTCACCCCGCCGCAGCGCGCGGCGTTGCTTCGTTCGATCGCGGGGGCGCATCCCGACATGGCGTTCGACTGGGCGGCGGCGAACAAGTCGCTGGTCGACAGCTTCCTGGAGGAGAGCAACCGCGCGACCTTCATCGTCGGCCTGGGGGCCGGGTCAAACGATCCCGCCATGCCCGGCAAGATCGAGGCCTGGGCCGCCGCCAACCTGCCTGAAGGATCGCGCGGCGGCGCCAAGCGCGCCATCTCGTCCATCGCGGTGCGCAAGGCGGTCGCCGACCGTCTGAAGCCTGCGGTCGAGGCCTGGCTGGCACGCTGATCCTGACCCTCTCCCCTCTCCCCTGGACAGGGGAGAGGGTTAGCGAAGCTTGCCAGCCTGCTGGCTAGCGCAGCTTGGGTGAGGGGTTGAGCGAGCCCAAAGGCTCGCGCGCTCGCTTCGCGAGCGC